>Ga0197142_1000550_pt1 | contig 34562 bp, 28 predicted proteins | sample GBS60_MetaG_FD_148614 | JGI IMG/M metagenome (GOLD analysis project Ga0197142, IMG submission 148614) | Sediment microbial communities from Great Boiling Springs, Gerlach, Nevada, United States - GBS 60_MetaG | ecosystem: Environmental > Aquatic > Thermal springs > Hot (42-90C) > Sediment...
GCCGAAGCAGCGGCCCGACGCTTGCTTACGGCCTATGCCTGGGCCGAGGAACCCGTCATGCCGCCGGCATTGGTCAAACAAACCCTCCTTCCTTCCTCTCAACCCGATTTCTCCTGAAATCGCAGAGAAGGTCCTTTTTCAAAGCCAGGGTACCATCATGTCTGAAATTCCTGTCATTCTGGCTGCCGCCCGTACGCCTATCGGCAAGTTCGGCGGCAGTTTTACCCAGGTGCCGGCGACGACGCTGGGCGCCTATGCCATTCGGGCCGCGGTCGAACGCAGCGGCGTTGACCCGGCTGCATTCGATGAGGTCTACATGGGTCAGGTTATTCAGGCCGGGACGGGGATGGCTCCGGCACGACAGGCGGCCATGGCGGCCGGAATTCCTCCTTTTGTAGGGGCCGTCACGGTCAATAAGGTCTGCGGCTCCGGCATGAGGGCCGTCATGACGGCGGCCACGAACATCCGCGCGGGCGAGGGTATGGCTTACGTGGCCGGCGGTATGGAGAACATGAACCGCGGGCCTTATCTAATCCCTCAAGCCCGTTACGGCTATCGCCTGGGCCCGGCCGAACTCCTCGATGCCACCGTGTACGACGGCCTGCGCGATCCCTTCTCCGGCGAGCATGTGGCCATGGCGGCCGAGTGGCTGGCCGAGACCTTTGAGGTCTCCCGGCTGGATCAGGATGTCTTCGCTCTGGAGAGCCATCGTCGCGCTGCCGCCGCTACCGATGAGGGCCTCTTCCGGGACGAGATCATCCCCATCACCGTGGCCGACAGACGTCAAAACCCGATTGTGGCCGCCGATGAGAACATCCGCCGCGACACCAGTCTGGAAAAACTGGCGGCGTTGCCGCCGGTGTTCAAGCGCGACGGCACCATCACGGCCGGCAATGCCCCTTCGATCACCGACGGTGCCGCGGCGCTGGTGATCACCGCGGCCTCCTTTGCCCAGGCTCATGGTCTGCAGCCGCTGGCGCGCATTGTGGCCTATACCCATTATGCCGTCGAGCCTCTGCGTCTGTTCACAGCACCGCCGCTGGCCGTTCGCAAACTCCTCGATCGGGCCGGCTGGCGGTTGGAAGAGGTGGATCTGTTCGAGATCAACGAGGCCTTCGCCGCCCAGATGGTCCACAACATCCGCGAGCTGGGCCTTGCGGAGACCCGGGTCAACGTCCAGGGCGGCGCCATTGCCCTGGGGCATCCCCTCGGCGCCAGCGGCGCCCGCATCCTGGTCACGCTCCTGTACAACCTGCGACGTCGCGGCCTGACCCGCGGGGTCGCTGCGCTCTGCCTGGGCGGCGGCGAAGCCGTAGCCATGGCCATCGAAGTCCTCCCCTGAACGTTCTATCTGCTCTATGGATGCTTTACATGCCGGCGCACGCACCGCCGTGCGCACCTGTCTCGCTATCGGTCCGCAGGACCGGGTTTTTGTTCTCACCGATGATGCAACTCTGGCCATCGGTCAGGCCCTGGCCGATGAGGCTGCCGCAACCGGCGCCGTTGTGACGCTGCAACGGCTGGAAAGCTACGGCGAACGGCCTTTGCCGCGGTTGCCATCGGCGCTCGTTGCCGCCTATACCGACTTCAACCCTACGGCCAGCTTTTTTGCCGCCTCGGCCCGGCCCGGCGAGATCGCGTTTCGCATCGAGCTGGGGGATTTTATCCGGGGTCTGGGCACGGTTCGCCACGGCCACATGCCCGGTATCACCCCCATGCTCATGGCCGAAGGCATGCTGACCGATTACAACCGGGTTTACGCCCTGACGATGCGAGTTTATGAGCTGGCCCGTCAGGCCCATCAGCTCCATGTGACCAATCCCAAAGGCACCGACCTGACGGCGACTTTCCGCCCGGATCGACGCTGGATACCCTCCCACGGGCGCTATCATCGACCCGGCGATTGGGGCAACCTGCCCGAAGGCGAGACGTTCACCTGTCCCGACCGGGTGGACGGCGTGCTGGTGGCCGATATCCTCGGTGATTACTTTTCGGAACGATATGGCCTGTTGCCCCATCCCGTCCGCTTTGTCATCGCCGATAGCCGGGTGCAGGAAGTGCACTGCGCCGATACGGCCCTGGCGGCGGAGGTGTGGGACTATTTGCACAGCGCCGCCAACGGGGACCGGGTAGGCGAGCTGGCCATCGGTACGAACATCGGGCTCACGCGGCTGGTAGGCAACCTGCTTCAGGATGAGAAGTATCCGGGCTTGCACATCGCTTTCGGCAATCCCTATCCGCAACGAACCGGCGCCGATTGGACTTCGTCCATCCATGTCGATGTCATCCCCACGGCCTGTACCATCGCGCTGGACGGCCGTCGGTTGATGACCGCCGGCGTTTACGAACCCGACATCCTGGCCGACCTGTGAGTGTGCTTCTGCCCATTGCCATCTTGCTACCCCATGCCGGTCTGGCCGTGCCGCCCGAACTGGCCGACCGCCTGGCCCTCGACGAAGCGGCCTTGTTCCACGAAGCCGATGCGTATACCGACCGCATTTACGACTTTCGGGGACGGGTCGTGCGCTGGCTGCGCTTTCCTTACGCCCGGGCGCTGGTGGATGTGAATCGCCGCGATGGCCAGAACCATACCCGTCCGGGCGACGGCATCATCAAAACCCAAACCAGCTACGGCCGACCGATCTACCGGCCGGGTTGCGAGCCAGATCCCGAGCTGGAGCGCCTGCTGATTCGACGCTATTGGCAACCCTGGCATCAACAACTGGCGGCCATCGCCACCGATCCCACCATTCGGCTCGTCCTTGATTGCCATAGCATGGCCGCCTCGGGTCCGAATGCCTATGACGATCCCGGGGCCATACGGCCGCGTGCCTGTGTGGCGAATCTGGGCGATAGAGAAGCCGCAGCCGTGCCGGGACGTCCGCTCACGGCGCCGCCGGCTCTGGCGCAACGGCTGGCCCAGGCCCTCGGCCAGGCTCTAAACGATTTTCCAGCCCTGACGCCAACCGGTCCGACCGTGGCCCTCAATCATCCTTTTGCCGGAGGCTGGAATCTGTGGGCCCACGGCGGCAAAGCCCAACCCTGGCTGATGATCGAGATCAGCCGTGGCCTGTACATCGGCGCGCAAAACGATAGCAGCCCTATCGTACCGCCTGATGAGGCCCGCATCGAGGCCCTCCGTGAGACGCTGTGGCAAGCGATTACGACGGTGATGGCCGCAGAATGGTAAACAGAGAGACGGTATGCCTTATCTGCCGCTAAAGGACCATCGCGTGTTCTATACCAGGGCCGGTTCGGGACCGCCGCTGGTGTTGTTGCACCACGCCACCGGCACCCACAACGACTGGCGCGGTCAAATTCCGCTTTTGGCGGCAACCGGCTATACCGTTTTTGCTTATGATCGCCACGGCTTTGGTCGTTCCGACCCGTTGCCGGCCTGGTCGCTTGATTACCATGACCACAGCGTGGCCGAGCTGATCGAGGTGTTGGATGCGTTGGCCCTGGCTCGCGTGGCCCTGGTAGGTCACAGCGATGGTGCCACCATCGCCCTTATGACGGCTGCCCGGTATCCCGAACGTGTGGTGGCCGTTGTCGCCGAAGCGCCCCACATGTGGATCGAGCCGGACTGGCTGGAGTCCGGCTTCGAGACTTTCCGAGACACCGTGGGGACTTCCCCTCGTTTCTGGCGAGCCATGGAACGGGAACACGGCGAGCGCAGCCGGGAAGTCGTAGAGCGGTGGTGGCGGCGCTGGCTCGATCCCGCTTTTCGGAGCTGGGATGTGAGCGCCTGTCTGCCCTGGGTGCGCTGTCCGGTCCTGGTCGTCCATGGGGCAGGGGATATTTTCTTTCCCCTCAGCCACAGCGAAGCCATTGCGGCCCGGCTGGTCCAGGCCGAATTGCGCCTGATCCCGAATGCCGGACACACACCCCACCTGGAGGCGCCGACCGAGTTCAACGGCTATCTTCTGGCCTTTTTACAGCGGTGGTATCCTCCCACCATGGTGGCGGAAGCCCGCAAGGGCCCGAAGGATGACTGACAATGCCTTTTGTCACGACCGCGCGCGGTCGGTTTTTCTATCGGCAGGCTAGAGGGCGAGAACCGTGTCTGGTCTTTCTCCACAGCAATCTGGGGAGTTCGCTCTGGTGGCGGCCGGTGCTTGACCGCTTACCCGCAGGTTGGCGGGGTCTGGCTTACGATGCCATCGGCTTCGGGCATTCCGAGCGCAGCGACCGCCTCGATCGGTACACCGTTGCGGCCCGCATGCTCGACCTGGCCGCTTTCGTGGAGGCATTGGCCCTCCCCGCCGTTCACCTGGTGGCTCATAGCACGGCCACACCCGTGGCCATCGAGTTCGCGCTGGCCTATCCGGCCCGGGTGCAGAGCCTGGTCCTGGTGGGCCCCGTGCCGGTCGAAGGCGCACCCACGCCGGCCGAAGCCTATCCCTGGCTGGAGCAAATGGCCGGAAATGCCGAATGGCTCGGCCGTGCCATTCGCGCGGTCGCACCCGGTCTGGACCCCGCCTCCGGTCTTGTTGACCGGCTCGTAGCCGAAGCTCTCACCACGGCGCCCTCTACGTTCGTGGCCATCGCCCGCGGCCTGGATGCCTGGGCGCCGGCCGCCGAGGAGGCCGGCCGCCAACGCCTGCGCCGGTTGACCCTGCCGGTGTTGCTCATCTGCGGGAGTGAGGACATCATGATCACCCCGGAAGAAGCCCGGCGCACGCTCCTGGCCATCCCCGGCGCCAACCACCTGCAGATCATGCAGGGGAGCGGCCACAGTCCCATGCTTGAAAATCCGGAGGTTTTTACCCGGTTGCTGGTCGAGTTTGTGGCCGAGGATCAGGAAGCATACCGTCGCATACGCGACGAAGGCTTGAGCGGAGAGGTGGAGAGATAGCCGCTCAGCCGACAGGACTCACTTTCCTCTTCGCCGTCTCCGGCCGGTGCATCCGGAACCGAAACGGCAACCGGTTGCCGGGTGGTCGGGCGTCCTAAAACGCGGAGGCCGATATGCGTTGGTCGATCATCGGTGGTTTGTTCATCCTTGTTTTTCTCCTCGGTGGGGTTAGCGCCCATCCATCTGTGCCCACGGGCGGGAATCATGACTGCCAGGAATGGCTGCAAAACGGCGATATGGAGAGCGATACGGGCTGGATTTTCCCGGTAACGGCTGCCACCGGTGGTTATAGCACCGATGTGGCCTACAGCCCCGCCCGTAGCGCCCGCCTGGGCATTACAACCGACGCCAATGTCACGGCCATGTCGTCCATGCGCCAGACCGTTACCCTCCCCTCGGAGGGCCACATGGTGTTATCGTGGCATGTCTACCCTCTCAGTCGGCCGCAGGATACCGCCGATCGGCAAATGGCCAGTCTGTTCGATGCCGGCGCTACGGTCGAGTTGCGTCGTCTGTGGGGCGATGTGCGTGCGGACGAAGCCTGGTTGTATTGTAGCTATGATATCAGTAGCTTTCGCGGCCAGACGATTACGGTCTATTTTGGAGTGCGCAACAACGGCCTGAACGGCAAAACGGCCATGTACATCGACGATGTCAGCCTGCAGGTCTGCCCGCAGCTCCCCCCGAGCCTTGAAGACTGCAGGGTCGTGATGTCCACGCCCTCGGCCACGCCATCGCCAACGCTCTCGCCGACGCCATCACCCTCGGCCACGCCGTCACCAACGGTCTCGCCGACGCCATCACCCTCCGCCACACCCACGCCCTCGCCGACGGCCACGCCGACGCCATCACCCTCGGCCACGCCAACGCCTACCGCTACACCCGGCCCGCTGTGTCGGCAACTTGTCCGCAATCCCGAATTTGCCGAGGGCGATAACGGCTATGCCGGCTGGCAACAAAACCTGTTGCTGACTTCGACCTTTACCGATACGGTGGGCATCGGCCGCACGGCGGCCTGGTTCGGTGGCGCCGAAGCGGTAACCCATATTCTGTACCAGGACGTCGCCATCCCGGCCGATGCTACAACGGCGCAACTGGATTATCTGTGGGCCCTCAATCCCCCGACCTTTGATGCGCCCCTGGCCGCCGGCGAGGCGCTTACGCTGACCCTGCGCCGGCCGGATGACGAGGTGTTGACCATTCTCCAGGTGATTGACGGGCACAGCCAACGACGGCGTTGGCGTCGGGCCAGCGTGGACCTGAGCAGCTTTGCCGGTCAGACGGTGCGTCTCCATGCGTTGGCCCTGACCGAAACCACAACCACATCCTGGTATCTCGATCGGATACTGCTTTTGACTTGTGAGCTGGATCGTCCCTTGTTTTTGCCCCTCTATCGGCGCCGGAGCTGATGGGTCAATGGCCCCGTCCACCGGTACCAATGGGAACATGGGACCAAGCCACCAAACGCAGGTCGGCATCGTAGGTGAATTTGAGCTCGACCGGCGGCCCCACCGGATCGATGACAAAAGGGTAGAAGATGGCGTCGGCCTGGGGAATAGGGAGATGAGGTACCGCTTCGACGGGAAACCAACGCAATCGGCCTTCGCGATCATCGCCTCGGACCGTGCCGGATGCCACCTGTGTCCGATAAACGAACATCAACCACTGCCAGTCTTTGCGCGGGGAAACTTCGGTGACGATAGCGCGCAGCTCCGGGGCAATGGCTTCGAGACCGGTTTCCTCGCGCAGTTCGCGAATGGCGCATTCGCGCGGGGATTCATCGTCGTGGATTTTGCCGCCGGGCGCCACCCATAGGCCCAGGTTCGGCTCTTTATGCCGGTAGAGCATCAACACCTGACCGTCGCGCAAGGCATAGATAAGCGTCGTCAGACGAAAAGGACTCGTCATAGGGATACCGTGGAGCCCTACCACTCATAACTCTGCACGACCAGGATGCCCAATTCCCGGGCCCGCTTGAGAAAAGCCGGTCGGGCATAATGGGTCACCAGGATGAGTATCACTTCGCAATCGGGATAAAGCTTGCGCACAGTTTCGGCTTGCGCCTGCAACTGCGCAAAAACCTTTTCCGCCTCGCGTTTATTCTGACGTCTTTCATCCAACTGAAGCTTGGCCTCCCCTACCAGGCAGACCGGCCGACCGTCGCGCTCACCGCGCGCAAAGAGATTGACCTCTTTGCCGGCCATTTCCGTGCGGATGATACGCTCGCGCAGGATGATGCCGTACTGGCGTTCGAGAAAGGCCGGCAAAAAACGGTAGGCCTCATTTTCGAGCGCGTAGCTCATGCTCCGCGAGAGCCCACCTACTTCGCCGGTGAGAGCCGCTACCTGTTTAGCCAGTTTATCCACGGTTTGGGTGAGCTGGCCGACGTGTAAGGCCAGTCCGGTGACGACTTCGGTCAACCGGTCCAAACGGGCATTCGTTTGTTCCAGCCGCGCCTCCGTGCGCTGCTGGGCTTCGGCGAGCTGTTCCAACCGCATCTCCGTGCGCTGCTGGGCCTCGGCGAGGTCCTTAACAATGGCCTTCAGCTCGTTGAAATCTTTGGCCTTGATCAGATCGGCATAGGCTTCGGTGATGCTTTCGGCCAGAACGCGCGCCTGCGCCGGGGTGAATACCGTCTCGAATCGTTGGATAAGCAGTTGGTTCGTCATCATGGGTGGCAAGGATCAAAAACATAGAAAAAGACCAGAACGAGTAAAAGCATGCTTATCATAACACAGGGTATCCATCATGTAAAGCGACCTGCGCACCCCCTGGAAGACCGGCGTCCACACGGTGGAGCCTGCCGTTAGCGTCCTTCGAGGCGCACCCGCCGTGAACGGTTCATCGCCGACATACGCCTCCCACGAAACCGGAAGATTTGCCGATATCGACCCCGTTGGGCACAATCGCGACGATGGCAGACCCTTTCCATCCGCGCACGCTCTCCCTTTTTCTTCGCCTTTGTCCGCTGCTCTCCGTTCCCATCTGCTCGTTTTGATAGCTGCCCTCTTGTGGGGCACCATCGGTGTGGCGGGTAAAGCCCTTTACGGCATGGGCCAGGTCAATCCCCTCACCCTTGGCCTGTTTCGGCTGGCCGTGGCCGCGCCGCTGCTGGGCCTGCTGACCTGGTGGTTCGACCGGGGTCAACCCTGGCGCTTTGCTCGCGCGGATGCCGTCTGGTGGATGCTGGCCATGACCAGCATGGGGGCCTATCAGCTCTTCCTTTTTGCGGCCGTGCGTCGCACCGAGGTCACGGTGGCTATTTTCCTGGCCATTTGCACGGCGCCGATCCTGGTAGCGCTGGCAGCCCCTCTCCTCCTGGGTGACCGGCTCACCCACACCACCCTGGTCGCCGCCGGGCTGGCCCTTGTTGGGACCGCGCTGGTCTTGGGCATCACCCGGCCGGAAGCGGCCTGGCGTTCCGATCGGCTGGTGGGCAACGGCCTGGCCTTGGGTGCAGCCGCCTGCTGGGCTACCTATATCATCGTCGCCCGCCATCTGGTACGTCGCTTTAGCCCCACCCGCATCACCTTTGTCACCTTTGCCGGAGCCGCCCTCATGGTGACCGTTTTGGTGGCGATCCGGCGCGAAACGGTCGTTCTCCCGCCGGCCGGCTGGTTGTTGGCCTTGTATCTGGGGGTCTTTCCCACGGCTTTGGCCTATTTTCTCTATGTCTGCGGGTTGCGCCATGTGCAGGCAACCACCTCGGCCTTTCTGGCTCTGGCCGAACCGGGAACGGCGGCTTTACTGGCAGCGCTCCTGTTCGCCGAGCGTTTGAGCGCAACGGGCTGGACGGGGATCGGCCTGTTGCTGCTCGGCCTGCTCCTGCTCATCCGCGACGCTCGGACCTGATGCCGAGCTGCGATTTTCGCGTTCGTGCGAACCGCGTTGACCGCCCCTGCATGCCGATTTATCCCGCCTCGAGCAAACCACGCACCAACGCCTGGGTCAGGGCTTTGGTATCCCAGGCCAACGCCTCGGCGCCCTCGCCGGACGGGCCCACACAGGCCGGGCAACCATAAGCACAAGGACAATTGGCGATGACCTCGGCAGCAGCACGCAGCAAGGCAGGTTGGAGCTCGAACAGGCGCTCGGCCAGGCCCAGCCCACCCGCCACCTGCTCGAACAGAATCAGGGTGGGTAAATCGGTATGACTCGCCTGGGGTTCGACATGATAGCCCAAATCATGCGGATCGCACATGAGATAGAGCGGCGCCAAATGGGCAAGTAGATAGGCCAATCCGCCCAATCCTGACCGCAGGCGTTGCGTCTGTTCCAGGCGCTGATGGCAATGGCGACACAGGGTGCGCAGGTTCTCAAGACGATTGGCCTCCAGATAAGCCGTGTTGACGCCGGGCACATAGCCGAAATGCCGGAAAGGGCGGATATGGTGGACATCGTGCTGACGACCGGGACGTTCCGGCGCACCGCACAGAGTACAGCGATAGCCGTCGCGAGCACGGGCGAGATCGCGCTGCGCGGCCCAGTTCGGGCCGTAATCGTTGGGATCGCTCTGCCACAGGCCTTGCTCACGCAGCCACGCGACCAGGGCCGAGGCCGGACTCAGCCAATAACCGCCGGTTTCCAACACCGTCTCGGGCAGATCGAGATCGCCATAACCGAGGATCTCATGGGTGCGACGTCGGATCCGACGATAACCGGTCATCCGGCGGCGTACTTCCACATCGCCGTAACCGTGCAGCAAGGTAGCTTCCGAGACCTGGTGATGGACGGCCAGCACCCGGATCGTCGTGACACCGAGCGCCTCGGTGTAGTAATCCACCGCAACGGGCCGCACATAGGCCTGACCGGCCTGCCAGTCCAGATGCTCAACCAGGTATGTCTGGCCTTCGTGCAGGTAGATGGCGCCTTCGTGCACCAGGGCCACGGCGGCCTCACGCTCAAGCTGGCCGATGGTCATGGCCGGCATCTCGGCTTCGGCCCGTTGCAGGATGATCACCGGCTCGCCCACCGCGCGCAGGCTGACCATGCGGGCCGGGTAGGCGCTATCCATCCAAAACCAGCGCCCGCCCGATTGCTGGACCTCCCCCTCGGCGGCCAAAAACGCCAACAATTCGGCGGTCAGCGGGCTGTTTCCGAATGTCTCCCCGCTGTGAAAGGGCAATTCAAAGGCGGCACAACGCATATGCTGGACCAAAATGACCGGGTTGTCGGGATGGATGAGCACCTGCTCCGGGCTGCGGCCGAAAAAGAACTCCGGATGCCGGATGATATACTGGTCAAGGGCATCGGCTCCGGCAATAAGCACGGCCAGGGCACTCCCCTGACGACGGCCGGCGCGACCGGCCTGTTGCCAGGTCGCGGCAATGGTCCCGGGAAACCCGACGATAACGGCTGCCTCCAGGCTGCCGATATCGATGCCCAGCTCCAGAGCGTTCGTCGCTACCACGGCCCGCACCTCGCCCTGACGCAGGCCGGCCTCGATCTGGCGCCGTTCGTGAGGCAGATAGCCCCCGCGATAGCCGCGCAAGGCAGCGGGATGGCCACCCCACCCGGCGTAGGCCTCGCGCAGATAGCTCAACAGCAGCTCAACCCGCAGCCGCGAGCGGGCGAAGAAAATCGTCGGCACCCCGGCCTTCAGCAAACGTTCGCCCAGGTCCAGGGCCTCCAGCAGGCTGCTGCGGCGCAGGTCCGGCTCGGTCATGAGCGGCGGCGGGTTGTAGAAAAGGAAATGACGCTCGCCCGACGGCGCGCCGTTGGCAGTAATAGCCCGAACCGGCGCTTCGACCAGCCGCTCGGCGTGCTCTTGAGGATTGGCAACGGTAGCCGAGGTGAGGATGAAGACCGGATCGCTGCCGTAGAAACGGGTAACCCGACGCAAACGGCGCAGCACATTGGCCACATGGGACCCGAAAACCCCGCGATAGGCGTGGATTTCGTCAAGGACGACGTAGCGCAAGCCGCGGAAGAAGTCGGCCCACTGGGTGTGGTGGGGCAGAATGCCGGTATGGAGCATATCGGGATTACTCAGGATCAGCCGGGCCTGTTCGCGAAGGCGTCGGCGCCGGCCTGGCGGCGTGTCACCGTCGTAAATCGCCGGCGCTATACCGGCGGCCAGGGCATCGGCCCAGGCCTGGAGCTCGACCCACTGGTCTTGGGCCAGGGCCTTGGTGGGAAACAGATACAGCCCGCGCGCCCGCTCATCTTCTAACATGGTCTGGAGGACGGGCAGGTTGTAACACAACGTCTTGCCCGAAGCCGTGGGCGTTACGATGACGATGTGTTGTCCGGCCAGCGCGGCAGCCGTCGCCTCGGCCTGATGGCAATACAATTGCGTGATGCCGCGGCGATGCAGGACCTGGATCAGCCGTGGGTCCAATCCTGCCGGAAACGGCGCATAACGGGCCGCCACCGCCGGCATATGCTGCCAGGCCGTTATCCGGCGCGAAAAGCGGGGATGGTGTTGCAAATCGTGCAAGACGTCGTTCAACGCCATAGGACCCCTCATCTTGGGAGCTTTCCAGGCCAATGGTATACTGAAACCGATGGCAGCCGAAACCGCGGCGACCCCCTTGTGGTGCTGGCAATCCCTGACCCTGCGCCTGCGCACTCCCTTTCGCGTGGCGTATGGCGTCAGTGCCACGCGGACCGTATGGTGGTTGCGGCTGGCCGGTGATGAGGGTTGGGGCGAAAGTGCCATTCCGCCCTACTACGGCATCCCTGATGCCGAGCAGATGGCCTACTGGCAGGCGCGCGCCGCCGATCGGCGTCCGTTCCCTGCCGATCCCACCGCCATCGGCGCCTGGATAGGCGATGACGGGCCGGCGCCGGCCCGCGCGGCTCTCGATCTGGCCCTGCACGATCGGCTGGCCCGCCATCACGGCATTCCCCTGTATCGGTTGCTGGGTCTGCCACCGCCACCGGCGCTGCCGACCTCCCTTACCATCGGCCTGGCCGATCCGGAGACCATGGCCCGCGAGGCGGCTGCCGCGGCCGGTTATCCCGTCCTCAAGATCAAACTGGGAGGCGAGGACGATGAGGCCTGTGTGGCCGCGGTGCGCCGCGCCCGCCCCGATGCACGGCTGCGCCTCGATGCCAACGGCGCCTGGTCGCCGGAAGAGGCCGTGCGCCGGGTGCAGGCCCTGACCCGCTTCCGGCCCGAACTGATCGAACAGCCGGTGGCCAAAGACGATATCGAAGGCATGGGCTTTGTCCAGGCCCATACACCCGTGCCGGTGGTGGCGGATGAGTCGTTGCGCACCGGCGCCGACCTGGAACGACTGGCGGCGGCCGGCGTCGCAGGCATCAATCTCAAACTGATGAAAGTGGGCGGCCTGGCGCCGGCCCTGCGCCTTCTGCACCGCGCCAGGGCCCTGGGGATGAAGGTGCTGCTGGGATGCATGATCGAAACCTCCCTCGGCGTCACGGCGGCCTTTCATCTGGCTGCCCTGGCCGATTGGATTGACCTGGATAGCCCGCTTCTCCTTGCCGACGACCCGTTCCAAGGCGTCATCTACGACTCCGCAGGCCGGATGACTCTCCCCGAACGCCCCGGCATCGGGGTCATCTTGCGTCAAGACCATGCTCGCCGCCATTCGTGATTACCTGAACACCCTGACGCAGGCTTACAACGATAGCCGCATCCACTACTGCCGGCTGGAAGCCGTCCATTGGGAAGACGGCCGGTGTCGCCTGGCAGGCGTCGTCCTCGATACCGACACCGCCGCCGACCTTTTCCTGGCCCTGGCCACCCGCTTCCCCGCCACCACCTTTATCACCGAGGGGGTTCGCATTCTGCGCCGGGTTGAACCGACTTTGCTCACGGTGGGGACCCATCTCGTCGGGCTCTATCGGGAGCCCTCTTTCCTGGCCGAGATGCTCAGCCAATTGCTCAACGGTGAGCCGCTTGAAGTGCTGGATGAGCGCGAGCGCTGGGTCTTCGTGCGGCAGGAAGACGGCTACCTGGGTTGGACTTACCGGCCCTATCTGGTGGATGAACCGACGCCCGCTGCCACGCATAGGGTGGCGGCGGGCATCTGTCTGTTGCGGGCAGAGCCCTTGCCGGCAGCGCCCCTGGTCGGCCGCCTTTTTGCCGGGACACGGGTTCGGGTCGAGGCAACCACCGATGGCTGGTCGGCGCTGAGAGCAGCCGGCGGACTGGCGGGCTGGGCCATGGCAGCCGAGCTTCGGCCTCTGTCCGCGCTACCGGACACGCCCACAGCCCGGCGGCAGCAGATGGTAGCCGATGCCCTGACCCTGATGGGCGTGCCCTACCTGTGGGGCGGCACCACGGCCCTCGGTTGCGATTGCTCCGGTTTCGTGCGTTTGCTCCATACCCTGGCCGGTTTGAGCATCCCGCGCGACGCCGATATGCAGTTCGCCGCCGGTCGGCCGGTAGAACCGCCCTTTCGCCCCGGGGATTTGCTCTTCTTCCACAGCCCCGGCGGCCATCGCCAGATCACCCATGTGGGGATGAGTCTGGGCGGCTGGCGGATGATCCATTCGTCGCGAGCCCGCAATGGGGTCTACGAAGACGATGTGCAGGCCGTGCCCCACCTGCGTGAGAGCTTTGTCGCCGGCCGCACGTTCTGCGGCGACTGAAGGGATGATGGGCGATGGATGACGGTCTGGAGAGCCCGCCGGCCGCCGTGGTCATCATCAAGGGCCGGCGCTACGATTACTTTGCCGGCTGTAGTTATTTGGGCTTGCAGGAGCATCCGGCCCTGGCCGAGGCAGCCGTGGCGGCCATCCGTCGCTACGGCCTGACCACCGCCACGGCGCGTGGGGGCTTCGGCGAGCATCCCTTGTTGCGGACCCTGGAGGAGACCCTGGCGACCTGGTACGCCGTGGAAGAGGCGGTGGTCCTGGCGTCGGGCTATCTCGGCAATCTCGTCCTCTTGCAGGCCCTGGTGGAAAAAGACCATCACCTGTTCGTGGATGAAGCGGCCCATTATTCCATTTGGGACGCCGCCCGCAGCAGTGGGGCGCCGCTCACAGGCTTTGGCCATTGCGACCCTGCCGACCTGGCCCGCCGGATGCGCCGTCATCTGGCACCGAAGCAACGACCGCTGCTCCTGAGCGACGGGGTTTTCCCCATCACCGGGGCCCTGGCGCCTCTGGCCGATTACGCGACCGTGCTGGCCGCTTACGAGGGAGCGGCTTTGGCCATCGATGATGCCCATGCCGTCGGCGTCATCGGTCCTCATGGTCATGGAACCGCGGCCTACTGGCAGGAACAGGGACCATTGGCCGTGCCGGTCTTCACCGCAGCCACCCTGAGCAAAGCCTTGGGAGGCTACGGCGGCTTTCTGGTCGGCAGCCGCGATTGGATCGGTCGAGTGCGAGAACGGTCCGCGGCCTATCGCGGCAGCAGCCCACCGCCGCTGCCGGCCGTTGCCGCTACGATAGCGGCTTTGACCCTCATCCGCCGCGAACCGGAACGCCGTACCCGGTTATTGAGCAATGTCGCCCGCATGCGCGCCGGGTTGCGTCACCTGGGTTGGGAACTGCCCGAGTCGCCGGTACCCATCCTTTGTCTCCCGGCCCGTCCCGATTTCGACCCGGCCCGGGTCCAGACGGCGCTCCTGGCCCGCGGTTTCGCCGTCGGCTATATCCGCCAATACAGCGGCGCACCGCCGGGTGGCGCCCTGCGCATCGCCGTTTTCGCCACCCATAGCCCCGAGCAAATCGACCGCCTGCTCGCGGCGCTGGCTGCGGAAGGATAGGACGTTGGAAGGCTAGAACGTTGGAACTTTCTAACGTTCTAGCGAATAATTCGGCGCTTCTTTGGTGATGATGACGTTATGGGGATGGCTTTCGATCAAACCGGCGTGCGTGATGCGCACAAAGCGGGTTTTGGTATGCAACTCGTGCAGATTGCGAGCACCGACATACCCCATGCCGCTGCGCAGTCCCCCCATCAGTTGGCCGATGTAGTCCTTGAGAAAGCCCTTGTAGGGCACCTGGCCCTCAATGCCCTCGGGCACGAGCTTGCCGCCCAAGGTGCCGGGGGTGCCCTGAGAGCTTTGATAACGATCGGCCGCCCGCCCTTTCATGGCGCCGAGAGAACCCATACCGCGATACTCTTTGAAGCGGCGGCCTTCGTAGATGATAATCTCGCCGGGAGCTTCGTCCAGACCGGCCAGCAGGCTGCCCAACATGACGGCATGGGCGCCGGCGGCAAGGGCTTTGGTGATATCGCCTGAGTACCGGATACCGCCGTCGGCAACGATGGGTTTGCCGAACTCGGCCGCGGCATGGGCGCATTCCATAATGGCCGTCACCTGAGGCATACCGGCCCCGGCTACCACGCGGGTGGTACAAATGGAACCGGCACCCACACCCACCTTGACCACATCGGCGCCGGCCTCGAACAGGGCACGCGTACCCTCGGCCGTGACCACATTCCCCGCGATGATGACCAGGTCGGGCCAGGTCTGCCGCAACAGACGTACGGTCTCGATCACCCCTTTCGTGTGGCCGTGAGCCGTATCAATGGCCACGGCATCCACCTCTTCGGCCACCAGGGCCTCGACGCGCAAAAGCGCCCGCTCACCCACACCAACAGCCGCAGCCACCAACAGCCGGCCCTTGTCATCCTGAGCGGCATGGGGATAATCCGCGCGCTTGAGGATGTCCTTGTAGGTAATCAGGCCCTTGAGAAAGCCATGTTCGTCCACCAACGGCAGTTTTTCGATGCGATAGCGATGCAGGATCTCGCGGGCCTGTTCCAGGGTTGTGCCCAACGGCGCCGTGATTAACCGTTCGCGGGTCATGAATTCGGATACAGGACGTTCGCTGTGGCGGGCAAAACGGATGTCACGGTTGGTCAAAATGCCCACCAGACGGCCGCTCTCGTCGGTAATGGGCACCCCGGAAATATGATAGTGGGCCATGATCGCCTCGGCCTCGGCCACGGTCGCTTCGGGCCGCAAGGTCACCGGCTCCACGATCATACCGGACTGCGAACGCTTGACCTTATCCACCTCGCGAGCCTGGGCCTCGATATCGAGATTGCGATGGATCACCCCCAGGCCGCCCTGCCGGGCCAGAGCGATGGCCATACCGGCCTCGGTAACGGTATCCATCGCCGCCGAAAGCACGGGGATATTGAGCCGCAACCGCGGATGCAGGGTTGTACGGATGTCTACTTCGTCCGGGAGTACCTCGGCATAACCCGGCACCAGCAGCACATCATCAAAAGTCAGGGCTTCGGGAATGGAAGTCATAACCGGAAACACAGAAACGGGAACTCGTTTCAACGAAAACGTCGGGCCAGCTCGGCTTCGACCCGCTCCCAGCTCAGGTTGCGGGCTGCCAACAACACCAGGAGATGGTAGATCAGATCGGCGGCCTCAGAGACCACCCGGTCATCGCTTTCCCCCTTGGCCGCCACGATCACCTCGATAGCCTCTTCGCCCAGCTTTTTGAGGATTTCGTTCTCGCCACGGCGAAAAAGCGTCGCCGTATAACTCCCTTCGGGAAGCGTGATCCGCCGTTCCAGGATGGTTTGCCAGAGTTGGGGCAAGATGGGTTCGGGTGCCATCAGACACGCTCCACATGGCTGACAAAGCCACCCAGACCGCGCTCACGGGCACGGCGGCGCAAGGCTTCGGCGACATGGGGCGGGCACATGGAGCTGATATCGCCGCCGAGCATAGCCACTTCTTTGAGGATACTGGCCGAAAGAAAGGCATAGTCCAGGCTCGTCATCAAGGCGCAAAATTCGATGTCCGGCGCCAGTTTTTTATTGGTCAGCGCGATCTGAAACTCGTACTCGAAATCGGAGATCGCCCGCAAGCCACGAACCATCACCCTGGCCCCCACCTGGCGGGCAAACTCAACGGTCAGGCCGCTGTACGTGACCACTTCGGCGTTGGGGATGTCACGCACGGCTTCGGCAAACAGGGCTGCTCGCTCGGCCGCGTCGAACAGCAACTTTTTATTAGGCCGGTCATAGACGGCAATGATCACCCGGTCCCACAGGCGGGCCGAACGCCGGGCAATGTCAATATGACCGTTATGGACCGGGTCAAACGTTCCGGGGTAGAGCGCGGTGATCATGGTCAATCGGTTACGGAGAACAGGAGATTACGATTCAGCCGATTGAAAATCGTCTTCCCTGGGCACTTTGTGCCGGTTGTCGGCCTCCGCCGACAACCCTTATGTGCGCATCGTGAGAGATCGGGTCGGCGCAGGGCCACGGCCTGAAGGGCCTCGCCCTAAGGGCCGACCATTGGCCGCAGGCCCAGGAAGGGTGACTTCGGTCAGCGCTGAATAGCTACAACAAGAACGGGAAATCGGAATAGCCTTCTGGACGTACCTTCGCTACGAAAGGTCGATCTCCCGCGACCAGAACTCGGCCACACGACGGGCCAGGAGCCGATGGTCGGGGTGATTCAAATCGGGATCGGCGCTCAGGAGCTTCTCGGCCTCGTGACGGGCCATCTCCAGTAGCCGGGTGTCGCTCAGCCGGGCCAGCCGCAAATCGGGCAATCCCGACTGCCGCGTGCCGAAAAACTCACCCGGCCCCCGCAGACGCAAGTCGATCTCGGCCAGGGCGAAACCGTCCTGGGTTTGTTCCATGGCGCGCATGCGCTCGCTGCTCTCATCGCTGCTGGGGTCGCTGACCAGGATGCAATAGGACGGATACGGCCCCCGCCCCACGCGACCGCGAAACTGGTGGAGCTGGGCCAGTCCAAAACGCTCGGCGTTCTCGATGAGGATGACCGTGGCATTGGGTACATCGATACCCACCTCCACCACGGCCGTGCTGACCAGGATGTGGTACTGACCGGCGGCAAAGGCCCGCATGATGCGGTCTTTTTCCTTGCTGCTCAGGCGACCGTGGAGCAAGGCCACCTTGAACTGCGGGAAAACCTGGGTCTGGAGGCGTTGGTGTTCGGCCACGGCGGCGCCGACATCCTCCAGATTCTCGCTTTCCTCCACAAGGGGATAGATGATAAAGGCCTGGCGTCCCTGCTGAACCTGATCGGCGATAAAACGATAGACTCGATCGCGCGCGCCCGGTTTGACCCAATAGGTCTTAATGGGCTGACGGCCCGGCGGCAACTCATCAATGACGCTGACATCCATATCGCCGTAGATGGTGAGAGCCAGCGTACGCGGAATAGGGGTGGCGCTCATGACCAGGGTATGGGGTACCGGGTCAAAGCCTTTGTCACGCAGGGCCGCCCGCTGCGCCACCCCGAAGCGATGCTGCTCGTCCACCACCACCACGGCCAGATTATGGAAAACCACCTGTTCCTGGATAAGCGCATGGGTACCGATGAGAATGTCCACATCGCCGGCGGCCAGGGCAGCCAGAATCTCCTCGCGGCGTTTGCCCGTGATGCTGCCCGTCAGCAGCTCAACCCGCAACGGCCAGCCCCGGCGAGGATGGAGCAGGCGGGCCAATTGCTCGCGGAACTTGCGAAAATGCTGCTCGGCCAGGATTTCGGTCGGCGCCATGAGCGCAGCCTGGGCGCCATTGCATACGGCCACCCACATGGCTGCGGCCGCGATCACCGTCTTGCCGCTGCCCACATCGCCCTGCAGCAGGCGGGTCATCGGATAGGGGCGTTGGAGATCACGGCGGATATCGGCCAACACCCGCTCCTGGGCGCGGGTCAGACGAAAAGGCAAGACATCGAGAAAAGCCCGGAGTTGGGCATCGTCAAGCGCAAGGGGTTGCGCCCGCTTGCTCTGCCAGGCGCGATGCTGGCGCAGCACACCCAACTGAATGATGAGCAACTCCTCAAAAGCCAGACGGCGCCGCGCCAGATTCAGCGTAGTCAGATCGTCGGGGAAATGCACCTGTCGTAAGGCCGCCCCCAGGTCGGGAAAACCCAGACGATGGCGCAGATCGGCCGGTAGCGGATCGGGTAGCCGCGCAGCCCAGGCCTCCACCACCTGGCGGATGTGCTTGCGGAGCACGCGGGCCGAGACGCCTTCGGTCAGGGGATAAACCGGCACGATGCGGGCCGTATGGATGGGATCGTCCCCGGCCGGTTCGACTTCCGGCGATTCCAGGACCCGTTTGCCCAGATAACTGCCCACCTTACCGCTCAGGTAATAGACCTGCCCCACCCGTAAGACCCGATGGATATACGGATTCCAAAAGGTCGCCTCGATGCTGCCGCTGGCATCGCTCAGGGTGACCGTCGTCAGAGTACGGCCGCCGGACGTTTTACGCGTGTCCAGATGACGCACCGTGGCCTGGACCGTCACCTCCTCGCCGATGCGCACCCGGGCGATAGGCTTCAGATGGCTGTAATCGTTGTAGCGGAAAGGCAGATGCCAGAGCAAATCGCCCACCCGCTGCAGCCCCAGACGGGCCAGACTGCGGGCCAGGGTGGGACCGATGCCGGGCAGACTGGTCAGAGGCGCCTCGAGACCGGCCAATTCCGCGGCGTGCGGCGGTGTTACCGGTGGAGACGGCATCGGCTTTGCCCCGGCAGAAGTCGGAGAAGCCGGTTTGGTGCTCTTGCGCGGGGAACGGGTCGGTCTCACGACCTCGGTCGCGGGCAGGAGGGCTTCACTCATGGCCAGCAGGGTTTGCACGGCGTTGACGCGCGCTGCCGGCGCGAGGTCGGGGTAGCGCGAAAGCAACTCCACGATGGCGGCCACCTGTTGCGCGGTTTCCTTGCCGTTGACCAGCGGCGCCATATGCAAATGCCACCGCCGCGCGTATTCGTCCAATCCTCCCATCACGGCGTCATTGCGATAACCGCGTCTGGCTTCCAGATGCAAAATAGCACGCAATTGGGCAACGGCCTCGCTCATCACACGTACAGACGCACGTCTTCGCGCACGATCACACCGAGAGCCGAAGGCCCGATGAACGTCGCGAGGGTAGGGCCATACGTATCGGTGAAAATGGGCAGATGGGGATAGGCAGTCTCCAGACGCTCTAACAGCGCTGTGGCTACCTGAGTGTTGTTATTCTGGAGAAGCGCAAGTTCCTTGAGGTAGGCAAACTCGCTGATAAAGGTAAAAAGCTTCTCAACCATATCGAGTTGGGTGCGCACCTTCTCCATCACGACCAGGTTACCCTCACGGATTTCGAGCAAGGGCTTGATAGCGAAAAGACTACCCAAAAGCGCCTGAGAGGGCCGAATGCGTTTATCCCGTTCAAGATAACTCAAATCGTCTACAAAGAAGCTGAAAAACGTAGCGCCGATCAGAGCCCGCACCAGCCGCGCCGTCTCCGTCAGGGAAGCCCCACCCGCAGCGACCTCGGCCGCGCATCTGACGATCATCCCCAACCCGCGACTGATCGTCTCGCTGTCGATGACGACAATTTGCGCATGCGCACGCAGGGCTGCGGCGGCGGTGCGGGCCAATTCGCATACAGGACTGAGCTTGCTCGACAGGTGAATGGAGAGAATCTGATCGGTCTCTTTGCCCAACCGGTAGTACACATCCAGAAAGTCCTGCAACGGCGGCGGCTGTGAAGAGGGCAAGGTTTTGATGGTGTTCAGACGGCGCAGGTAACTCTCGGTCGTGATATCCACACCTTCGGTATACACCCGACGGCCCAGTCGTATCCGCATGGGCACGACCTCGATCTGGAACTGTTTGATTTCCTCGCGCGTGAGCTGGGCGCTGCTGTCGGTGACAATACGAAAGGGTTTCAAGCCGGACCTCTCACCGAAACGATGAACAAGACAGTCGGAGCGAAGGACACGGAGCCTATCCGCCTAACCTGACAGGACAGCCCGGAAAAGCCACCTGAATAGGGCAACCTGCAGACAGGCGATTAACGATGGCAGTATACCATAAACCCCCTCAAGACTTGAAGGGCAGCCCAATGGGAGCTTTTCCGCCCTATCCGCGCGGGATGGCCATGACAAAACGGCTGCCCGTCGGGCCGGTGGCATCCAGCCAGGCGCGACCGTTGTGGGCCTGGGCAATGCTCCGCACGATGGCCAATCCCAGCCCTGTGCCGCCGTTAGCCCCACGGTAAAAGCGTTCAAAGATATGCGGTTGATCCTCCGGTGCTACACCGTGACCGGTGTCCTCGACCACAAAATGAACTTCGGCCCCATCGGCCCTGGCCATGACCGTAATGCGCCCTCCCGGAGGCGTGGCGCGGAGGGCATTGTCAATGAGATTGCCCAGGGCCAGCTCCAGACGCGGCCGATCGAGGGCGATCACAAGAGGCCCGGCCGGTGGAATCGTTTCCAAAGCGATCGCCTGCTCCTGCGCCCGGGGCCGGAAAGGCGCTACGGCGCTCTCCAGCAGATCGGCCACCGGCGTAGGGCGGCGGTCGGGCTCGATCAGTCCGGCCTCAACCCGCGAGAGGTCGAGCAAATTCGCCGTGATCCACTCCAGCCGTTCGATCTGCGCCTGACTTTCGCGCAGAAACTCCTCGCGGGCCGCCGCGTCATGAGCAGCCGGCCCCTGCAACAGCTCGATGAAATTCTTGAGCGCCGTGATGGGCGTCCGCAACTCGTGCGAAGCATCGGCGATGAAGCGACGCAGGGTATCCCGCTCCTGAGCCAGATGGCCAAAACTGGCTTCGAGCTCGGCCGCCATGTGGTTGAACTGGCGGGCCAATTGTTCCAACTCGGCGCCGCCGGCTACCGGCGCGCGTGCCGTCAGATCCCCCTGCCCCATGCGCCCGGCGGCGGCAGCCAATCCGGCCAGGGGAGCGGTCAAACCACGCACGACCAGGAGACCGACCAGGGCCGCCAGTACGGCAGCAGCGCCTCCGGCCAGCAGCAGCGCGCGACGCGTGGCCGGCAGGGCTTCGGTCCCCACATCACCGGTACGGCGCAGTTCTACATAGCCCAAGGGGCGCTCAGGCGAACCGACGGGAACCATGACCACGCGCGCCGCCTCGGTGGCAGGCGACGAGGGCACCACATTGGCCAGCGAACGACCCAGTTCGCCTAGCGTACCTACCTCGAACACCAGCCGCGTGCCCCAGGCCTCCTCAATGCGCCGCACAACGGTGACAACCGTCTCGGGCGGCATGGCCGTTGTCCGGATATCGCCGGTCGGTAGCACACCGCTCACAAAAGGCTGCAAAGCCGGCAACGAGAGCAAAAACGCCCCCATGGTCTCGCCGTTCACGGTCAGGGCTACGGGTGCCGAGAGCCAGACGTACGTGTCGGTGATGCTGTTGGGCGTGGCCATGACCAGCAGGTTGCGCCGGGCATCGAAAATGCGCACCTCTTCGTTGCCCAGAAAGGCCGCCGTCTGCGCCAGCTCGCGCAACTCACGCAACCGCAAAGGGTTCAACAACGGTTCGGCCTGGACGGCAATGGCCTCCGCCGTAGCCTGCAAGGCTGCCCGTTCACCCTGCTCGACATAGCGACCGACCAGGGACAGGGTGACAACACCGACCAGGGCCACACTGAGGGCGGTCAACAGGACATAGCTGGCGACCAGACGCCAACGAATGGAGCGAAACATAGCACCGAAACGCAGAGTAGGGGAATAGATGTCCATTCCAAGGGATGGTCTTAGCGCCGAAGACCTTACGAGCGCCCGGTTGGGCCGGGCGCCCGCAGGTCGCGGAGGAGAAGGAGGAGAAAGCAAGGGCAACAGGCGCTACAGACCGAAGCCCTGGCGCGGGTTGTCCTCGGCGGGAGGGCGAGGGAAGAAGCGGCGCAGGGTTTCCAGGTCGAAAGGCCATGACGGCAGCCGCAGATTCCCATCCCGCCCGAAGGGAAGCGGGATATCGAAGAAACGCCGCCATCGTTGCCATCCCGGTGGCGTGTCCGTTTGGGGCGCTGCAGGCGCCGTCCTGGCCGGGTCGCTGACTTCCACACCCAAATAGGCCCGACCTCGCTCGTCCGGATGCTCACCCAGGGTCACCCGCACCCGGCGCAGGGCATCGGCGTCGGCGGCGCGCACGGTCAGGGTGATGGTATCGCCCGGTCGGTAACGGCGCAGGAGGGCAGCCAGCGCGGCGGCATCGGCCACAGGCCAATCATCCACAGCCATAATGACCTCGCCGGGCTTGAGTCCGGCCCGCTCGGCGGGCGTACCGACTTTGATCGTGTCAATGCGCGCGCCCTGGGCGTCCGGTTTCGGCTCGAGGAACCAGGGCCATCGTTCCGGCAGTCCGGGCAGCGGTTGGGCGCTATAACGGATACCGAGATAGGCCGCATCGGGTCGTTCGGGGTGCCGGCCCAACCTGACCTGGATCGCTTGCTCACGGCCCTCGCGCAGAACGGTCAACGTGACCGTATCACCGGGTCGATACCGGGCGATGAGGGCGGCCAGGTCGGTAGCGGCCGTCAGGCGTTCACCCTCTACGGCCACAATGCGATCGCCAACCTGGAGACCGGCCTGGGCAGCCGGACTATCGGCAGCAACGTCCAGGACGAGAACACCGTTCGCGAGCAGACCGGGCGGGGTGCGGAACATGAAGCCAAAGGGACCCTCCGAGAGGGCGCCGAGCAGGTCATCGAAATAGAGCTGCATCCCCCAATACAGGCGACCATTGCGTTCGCCCGGCGTCAGGGTGACGGTTCGGATTTCGTCGCCATGGCGCAGGGTGATGGTAACCTCTTGACCGGAGCGAATGTCCGCCGTGGCCGTTTGCCAGTCGTCGCGGTCGTTGACGGGGCGGTCGGCCACGCGCAGCAACACATCCCCACGCACAATGCCGGCTTGCGCGGCCGGACCATCGGCATCAACCCCGACCACAACCAGACCGGCATCGGGATCGGGCGGAGCAGCCAGAGTCCTCGGTGCCATCAGGCCCATCACCACCAGGGACAGGCCAAGGGCAAAGCCTAAGAGGTAGACGATATAAGCGCGCATGCTTGGGCAAGGCCTCCTGAGCAGAGATGAGGGACATTTTCAGCCTACGCCGCATCCATGAAAACACCGTTGCCGACATGTTACAGCCTTGTAACGCGCTTCGGCGCCGGGCGAAGGCCGGCCAGGCGAGGGTGCGTGCTCCACGATGGGAAGAAGGCGACAGGCGCCGTTGGTGCAGGCGCGAATGGGCGCCGACAAGGAGAGGTGATCGCCACGCGTGGGGTTGAGGGGCGGCCGGGCGGCCCCCCTCGAATGGCCAGGGGGGCCGCCCGGCCGCCCCAAAGAGAGCGCGGGAAGCCAAACGACGCCGACCAGGGCCGCACACCGCCAAAACCGACAACGCCGGCCGCGCACCGGGTAGCCTTCTGCGAATTCGTTTCTGTTGTTCTCCGCGGCTTTGGTCCTCTGCCTCCGGGCTACTACAATCGTCTTGTTCATCCCCATCCCCTTTTATGCTGAGGATTCCGCCATGACCGTTACCGCCGTTGTCGGCGCCCAATGGGGCGACGAAGGCAAAGGCCGTATCATCGATTACCTGGCCCAACAGGCCGATGTCGTCATCCGCTTTCAGGGTGGCGATAACGCCGGCCATACCGTCATCAACCAATACGGTAAACATGCCCTCCATCTCGTCCCCAGCGGCATTTTCAACCCTGCCACTCAAAACATCATCGGCACGGGTTGCGTGGTCAACCCCCAATCGTTGCTTGAGGAACTGGACAGCCTGGCCGCGGCCGGGGTCAATCTGGACAACCTCTGGATCAGCTCGCGTGCCCAGATGCTCCTGCCCTACCATCGCACCCTTGATGTCCTGGAAGAGGCCGCCCGTGGCAAAGACACCATCGGCACCACCCGTCGTGGCATTGGCCCGGCCTACGCCGACAAGGCAGCCCGTTCCGGCCTTCGCATGGGCGACCTCCTCCAACCCGACTGGCTGCGGGCACGGCTGGAGAATGCCCTGCGCACGGTCAACCGCAAGCTGGCGATTTTGGGCGGTGAGCCGGTGGACGGCGACGCCTTGTACGCATTGTGCATGGAATTCCGTGCCCGGTTGGGGCGGCGTATCGTGGATACGGTCCCCATGATCCGCCGGGCCCTGGCGATCGGCGCCGACATCCTCCTGGAGGGCCAGCTCGGCGTCATGCGCGACCTGGATTGGGGTATCTATCCCTATGTCACCAGCAGCAATCCTACGGCCGCCTATGCGGCCAGCGGCGCCGGTCTACCGGCCCGTTGTATCGACCGGGTGATCGGTGTGGTCAAGGCCTACAGCACGGCCGTCGGTGACGGTCCTTTCCCCACCGAATTGTGCGACGCCGACGGCGAGAAACTGCGGGAGATCGGCCAGGAATTTGGAGCCACGACCGGCCGCCCCCGGCGCTGTGGCTGGTTCGATGGCGTTGCCATCGGCTATGCTGCCTGGCTCAACGGCATGACCGGCCTGGCCATCACCAAGCTCGACGTGCTCGACCACTTCGAGACCATTAAAATCTGCGTCGGTTATCGTCTGCCCGGCGGTGAGATCATCACCGATTCCATGCCCGATACGCCCGTCCTGTACCAGGTCACTCCGGTGTACGAATCGTGGCCGGGTTGGCTGACCTCGACCGCGCACTGTCGTTCCTGGGATGATCTGCCCAAACCGGCCCGCGCCTACATCCACCGCCTGAGCGAGCTGGCCGGCATCAAGGTGGACTACATCTCCGTCGGCCCGGAGCGAGAGCAAATGTTTGCCGTGTAGCCTCCGCCTGCAGGCCCCTGACGGCGCCCGATTTAGCGCCACCGGGCCAGGGCCTGGGGCACATGGCGGGCGATATCCCCGGCCAGCAATGTGGGACCGCGGGTCTGGGCGGCCAGCCCTCCGGCCAGGGCGTGGAGATACACCCCCAACCGGGCAGCCGTCCACGGTTCCAGCCCCTGGGCCAGGAGCGCCACCAGGATACCTGCCAGCACATCGCCCGAGCCGGCCGTAGCCAGAGCCGCTTCGGCAAAGGGGCTGATGGCCAGCCGGCCGTCAGGATGGGCGATAACCGTGTGCGCGCCCTTGAGCACCACGATCTGCTGCCACAAGCCGGCAAAGCGGCGGGCTACGGCCCAGCGCTCGGCGTTGATCGCCCCGGTGCTCAACCCGGTCAGGCGGGCCATCTCGCCGGGATGGGGGGTGAGGATGCTCAGCGGAGGCAACCCGGCCGGGCTGAGACCGAGTCCGGCCAGGGCATTGAGGGCATCGGCATCCACCACCAACGGTGGCAGCGCCGCCGGGCGCTCGATCAACAAAGCGCGGACAAAGGCCATTGTCTCCGGATGGGTGCTCAGCCCCGGTCCTATCAGCAGGGCATCATGGTCGGGCAAGAGGCCGGCAAGGGCGGACACGGCCGCCGGCGCCAGGGCGATGGGCGCCTCGGGGGGTGTACCCGGCAGGGCCGTATGCACCGGTTCGGCCAGCCGCGCCGCCACGATCCGGCCGACCGGCGGAATGGCGGCAAGATGGACGAGACCGGCGCCGGCGGCATAGGCCGCCTCGCAGGCAATGGCCGCGGCGCCGGGAAAACGGCCGCTGCCGGCCACGATAAGCGCCCGGCCGAACGTGCCCTTATGGGCCAGGGGCGAACGAGGTGGCAGCAGTTCGGCCAGCTCGGCGCCGGTGAGGAGGTCCGGCGCCGTGTCCGGCGCCAGCTCGCGATCAATGCCGATGGCGGCCACGATCAGGCGGCCACAAAAGGCCGCACCCGGGGCCAGGAAATGACCGACTTTAGGCAATGCGAAGGTCACGGTCAGGTCGGCCGGCAGGGCCAGGGGGTCGATGGCGCCGGTATCGCAGTTCAGCCCGCTGGGACAATCGCAGGCCACGATGAGGGGACGATCGGGGGGCTGGGGGCGGGTCGGGTCCACCCGCACGGGCCACGATGTGCGCCGACGACGCAGGGCTGCGTGCACAGCCTCAAGCAGGGCGGCCAAAGAGCCGCCGATGGGCCGTACATTGCCGGTGCCCAGAAGGGCATCCACGATCACCGCGGCCTCGACCGTCAGGGCCTGTAAGCGCTCATGGCCGGGATCGGCGTCCGCCCAGAGAGGTTCCCGTACGGCCGCTACAAGGGGATCGGCTGCCTCCTTGCGTTTCCAGATGTAGGGCACCACCCGACGTCCTTCGGCCTGCAGGCGGGCGCAGGCGACCAGACCATCGCCGCCGTTGTTGCCGGGCCCGATCAAGGCCAGGATGAGACCGTCGGCCGGCGCCTGTTCGGCCACCACCGCGGCCAGAGCGCCGCCGGCGGCGGCCATCATCCGGTCGTATCCGAAACCGGAGGCAGCCGTCGCCTGTTCCATAGCGACCATTTCGGCAACGGTAACGATTTTCATGGCATACGCACCCTCAATCGGATAGGGTAGAACCGTTACGGGCCCGGCCGCCCTCGGCGGACGACCGGGGAGAGGACCATAAAGCCAGTCCGAAACCGACGAGGAGCACGGTCAGCAACACGATCAGACCGTAACCGAGGGCTATGCCGGTACCGGTGGCCTGACCGATAGGATTGAGGGGATGGCGCACGAGCGCGGTCTGCCGATTGAGGATCAGCACGGTAAGGGCAAAGAGCAAATGGGCAATGGCAGTCAGACGCGGGGAACCCGCCCAAGACGTCAGCGCCGTCAGGACCAGACCGACGCCGAGCACCCGCAGGGTCAGTTGGGTGCGGGGTTCGGCCCAATCCACCCACACGCCCCAGGTCAGGCGCGCCGGCGGCAGCGAGAGCAAAAAACCCAACAGCCACAAGCCGAGCGCCGTCCCTCCCATGATCACGGTCCATCTGTACAAACGCCGACAGCCGGCCAGGAACAACCCGGCGCCGACGGCGGTGGCCAGAAAGACCAACAACGCCACCTGGGTCACGGCGGCATGGGCATAGACCCAACGCACGGTCCCGCCCAGCGTGCGCTCGGCCGGCGCCGTCAACAAGGCAACCAGCCAGGCCAGGGCCAGCAACGGCAGCAGCCGGACAACGGCGATGCGTGTCATGGCTGCGATTGTACCCCGTAGCCCACCGCGGTACGAAACCGTCACCGTGGGGAGCTCAGGTCCATGTTCGTCGGTCCAGAATGAGTCCGGCCTTCTCGTCAATGACCTCAGGCGTCACCCATTCGATGCGATCAAGGCGGACCCGGCAGGAGGCCTGTACGGCCTGGTGCAGTGCCTGCTCCAGGCCCTGGCGGTCGGCCTCGGCGGCAGCAACCACCCGCAGGGTGAACTCGTCCCGATATTCGGGACGGGTTACGATGGCCTGAAAACGGCTCACGCCCGGGACCTGGCTCACGGCATAGCGTAGCTGATTCGGGTGCACGAACATCCCGCGCACCTTGACGGCATCGCCCACGCGACCGACCAGGATGATGGCGCGCTCACTCTGCCGACTGCGACCGGGAGCCGGATCCACCAGGATGGCCAGATCGCCTGTACCCAGACGGATGAGGGGATAGACCTCGTCGAAGGTGGTCGCCACGACCTCGCCCGTCTCACCGGGCGCCACCGTCTGTCCCGTTTCCGGGTTGACGACCTGGATGATACTCGTCTCCAGGAGGCGCATGGCCAGACCCCCTTCGGTGTTATAGGCCAGAAAACCCAGTTCGGCCGTGCCGTAGGCATTGGTGACCTGCAGGCCGTAGCGCTCGACGAAGACCTGGCGCATGGCAGGTGGCAGCGGTTCGGCCGAAACCAGGGCCTTGCGCAGACGCAGCCGTTGGGCCAGGTCGGGGGTGCGTTCCTCGGCCTTTTGCAGCAGCGTCATCAGCCATGAAGGCGTGCCGACGTAGCCTGTCACCCCCAGGTCAAGCATCATCTTGACCTGTAACTCGGCATTGCCCACCCCGGCGGGGATGACCGTGGCGCCCTGCTCGCGCAGCGTTTCATCAAACATGAGGCCGGTGGGGATGAGATGATAGCCAAAGGTGTTGAGCACGATATCACCGGCGCCAAAGCCGGCGATGGCCAGGGCCGCGCGCACCGAGTCCACAACGGCGCTATGGGCGCCGTGGGCTTCATATAGGGGACCGGGCGAAAGGAAAATATGGCGCAGGTGCTCGAGGGGTACGGCCAGAAAGCCGCCGAAGGGCGGCGCGGCGGCCTGCAACTCGGCCAGGCGATCCTTGCTCGTTACCGGGATGCGGTCGAGATCGGCGAGGGTGCGGATATCGTCCGGAGTCAGCCCGACCTGGTCGAACAAGGCCCGGACGGCCGGTGCGTGGGTATAGGCATGACGGATGATAGGCTGAAGGCGGCTTTCGAGGGAGGTCATGGGGTATCTCCTTGCTTCAGGGCGGTTAGAAACCGACGGATCTAGCCCAACCAACGCTTGCGACGCTTGTAGTGCTTCACATCGCGATACGACTTGCGCTGACCGACCTGGGTCAAACCCAGATAAAACTCCTTGACATCCTCGTTTTCGGCCAGTTGGGCCGCAGGACCGTCCAGGACAATGCGGCCGTTTTCCATCACATAAGCATAATCGGCAATGGCCAGGGCTACACGGGCGTTCTGTTCGACCAACAGGATGCCTACGCCCTCGTGTTCGCTCATCGTCTTGATCTCGGTGAAAATCTCCTGAACCAGTAACGGCGCCAGACCCAGGGAGGGTTCATCCAGGAGCATGAGCCGGGGATGGGCCATCAGCCCGCGACCGATGACCAGCATCTGCTGTTCGCCGCCGGAGAGAAAACCGCTGGTGCGGCGCCGCAGGTCGCGCAGTCGCGGAAAGTAGTGATAGACCTTCTCCAGGTCGGCCTGGATGGCCGCCCGCGAGGCCCGCCTGCGGCCGATACTGCCCAACATCAGATTCTCTTCGACCGTCAGATGTCGGAACAGGCGGCGGCCTTCGAGCACCTGGACGATACCCAGTTGCACGATATCCTCCGGGGGTAGCGTATCAATGCGTTGGCCGGCAAATTCAACACTGCCACGCGTGACCTCGCCTTCCTGGGTGCGCAGGAGACCGGAGATGGCGCGCAGGGTGGTCGTCTTACCGGCGCCGTTGGCGCCCAGCAAAGAGACAATCCGGCCGTCGGGCACCTCCAGCGATACGCCCCGCAAGACCTGGATGACCTGACTGTAGACGACTTCGATGTTGTTGAGACGGAGCATGGGACGAAGCGGAGAAGGGGGCGCCGTATTCGCCCGGCGCCCCCTGCGGTTGGAGGGATGGTCTACTTCGGCCGGAGATCGGGCGTCTCGGTCCAGTCCTGAATGACCACAAAGGCGTCAGGCCCGCCCTGGACCATGCGGATCTGGGCAACGTGGGGCGAGCGGCTGCCGTTGCGGAAGTCGGCTTTGAACACGCCGTCGAGCGCCTCGAAGGGACTCATGGCGATCAGAGCGTCATGGATGGCCTCACCGGTCAGGTTTTCGTAGCCTACCGTGTCAATGGCGTGCTTGATGGCCTTGACGGCCATGTCCACGCCGGCGACCAGCAGCAGATAACCCACATTGCGCTCGGCCGGTTTGCGCTCGTTGGCCGTGAAGAGCTTATGGGCATACTGGATGCCGGGGTTATCCGTATCGGTCCACCACAGATAGGGGAAGGCCGTGATCAGGCCGACGGCATAGGCCGGATTGGCCAGGAAGGCATAGGTGGCCAGGTCCATGGCCCAGTTGTCGGCCGCCACCACGAACTGATCCCGCAGACCCAGGGCCTGCAGGTCGTTAAGCAGGACGGACGTCCCGAAGGCCAGGGTGTTCGTCCAGATCACGTTGGCGCCGGCCGCCTGGGCATTGAGGATGGCGGTGGTCGTATCGGCCGTAGGCGAAACGTCGTAGGTCTCCTCGGCTACGATCTCAATCCCCAGATCGGCCAGATAAGCGCGGCTTTCCGGCGTCAGCGCGCCTTGACCGAAGGCTGTGGGCCAGGAGAGATAGGCCAGCTTGATCTCGTCGCCGGCCCCCTTGGGTTTATAGGTCTGCCAGTTGTCCTTGAGAAACTTCATGACCAGACCGAACTGGTCAGGATAGATGGGCGCCAGACCGAAGGTGTAGCCCGAACCGGGGCCGTAGAAGGCTTTGGCACTGAGACCGGCCGCGATGTTGACGATTTTGTCCTGGGCAAAACGCTGGGCCAGGGCTTCGGCCTCGCCGGAACCATAGGTGATCATGAGCAGAACGTTGGGATCGCCGCCGGTGAAGCGATCGTAGGCTGCCACGGCTTCGTCAATGCTACCCCCCGTATCGGCGAATTTGACTTCAAGCCTGGCGCCGTAGATACCGCCGGCCTCGTTGACGGCTTTGACCGCATCCTCGGCCCCACGGATGAGCGGCGCCGTAATGGCAGCATAGGGACCGGACAAATCGCCGAAGTGATAAAGGGTGATGGTCTTGCCGGTAAGGTCAGGAGGACCTGCCGGTGTCGGTGTGGGCGGTACGGGTGTCGGCGTCGGGGGAACGGGCGTCGGCGTGGGGGGTACCGGTGTCGGTGTGGGCGGCACAGGAGTCGGTGTCGGCGGAACGGGGGTGGGCGTTGCCTGCGGCGCGCAGCCGCTCAGGAGCAACGACACGGCCGTCAGCACGGCCAGCAAGACGAACAAGGGCTTACGCATGGCTTACTCCTCCTTTAGGTGAGCGAGAAAAACAAAAGGCAGACGGGGTTAACTACCTACCCATGTCATGGCGAGGCGGCCTGAGCTGCCGAAGCCATCTCCTCGCAAGCCGGGAGACTGCTTCCACCACGCTAAGCTCCGCCATCGCCACGCCGCGCTCGGGACATGCGCTGCGCCTCACCACGCTGCGCTCGTGACAGGCGTGGCAGGCGTGGCAAGCGCTGTGCTCGCAATGACACCATGGGGGTTCTCCTCCCTTTTGGCGATGGTAGGCAGGTACGGCTGGGGAGAAAACGCAAGAACGGCTCCGAATCTCACCTCCTTTTGGGGCTGAAACGACCTTTCCGGTAGTTTTGTCAAATCAGCGAACTCGATCGGCGCAGTGCTAATAGGAAAAAGGCCGCAAGCGCCAGGCCGCTTTGAAAATTTGCCAGCGGTGGGCCAGCCCGCGCGGCTCGAAAATGAGAAAGAGCATCAACGTCGTGCCGAAAAAGAGCGGCCGCAAGGCTTGCACCGCGCCCGCGGCCGTCGCCGGGAAAACGCTGATGAAGAACGGTCCGATCAGAGTGGCGCCTTCGATGAGCAATTCCACGACAATGGCGCCCAGAATCGGCCCCAGGCTGGATCCCAAGCCGCCGATGACCAGCATCCCCAGGAAGGTCACGGAGTCGATCAGGTTGAAGGTCTCCGAGTTCAGATGGCGGATCTGGTGGGCGGCCAGAGCACCGGCCAGTCCGGCATACACGGCGGCCAGAAAGAAGGCCTGCAATTTATAACGAAACAGGTTGATCCCCAACAACTCCGCCGCCAGATCGTGATCGCGTATGGCCACAAAAGCACGGCCCAACCGGGAACGACCGATGTTGTGGGCGACGATGGTCGTCACGACCAGTACCGTCAACGACAGGTAGAGGTAGCGCTGCGGATTGTTGAACTCGATCCCGAACAACACCGGCGCCTGCACGTTGATCCCCTGGGCGCCGTTGAGAATGTCCTTGTAAGCATTGCGGGTGAACCAGGGGATGATAAACTGCGCGGCCAGAGTCGCCATGGCCAGATAAAAGCCCTTCACCCGCAACGAGGGCAGGCCGAACACCAGACCCACCACCCCCGCCCCCAGGCCGGCCGCCGGCAAGGAGAAGTAAAACGGCCACCCCAGCTCATTGACCAACAGGGCCGAAATATAGCCACCCGTCGTCATGAAGGCCGCCTGCCCCAGGGAGATCTGACCGGTATAACCCGTCAGCAGATTCAACCCTTGCACGGCGATGATGGCGATGGCAATACGGTTGACAAGGGCCACCAGACCCTGGCCGGCATAGAGGGGCAACAGGTAGAGCGCCGCCAAAAAGGCCACCAGGACCACCCATTGCCACCCACGGCGAATGGTGGCCATATCGTAGGCATAGCTCGTGTCAAACTCACCTGCCGGACGGAGTACGGCCATGGCTCAAATCCTCTCGATGCGACGTTGTCCGAAAAGACCCTCAGGGCGGATCAGCAAGACCAACAGCAAGACGATATAGGGCATGATTTCGGCGGCATGGCGCAGCAGCGGCGCTTTGGCGGCCGATACCAGCCCCTGAGACAGGCCTATCAGAAGACCGCCCACGATGGTACCGGGGATGGACTCCAACCCGCCCAACAGCACCACCGGAAACGCCGCCAGGACCGTGACCGATAAACTGAGGTCAAGACCGCTGGACGTCGCCAGCAGTACCCCGCTCACGGTGGCCACAACGCCGGCCAACGCCCAGGATAGACCGAAGATGCGATGGATGCGCAGACCGATGCTCTGCGCCAGCTCGTGGTCTTCCGAGGCCCCTCGCATGGCCAGGCCTGTGTGGGTAAAGCGAAAGAAAGCGCCGATGATGATGACGCCGAGGATGGCGATGATAAACGACCAGACCAGGTTTTGCTTGAGGATAACCACAACCGGATTGCCGTTGATGAGAAAAGGCAGAGTTATCCGATAGGGATTGGCCACGGCAAACATCTGGGGGAAATTGCGCTGGACCCCACCGAACAGCAACAAGGCCAGCCCATGCAAGACCTGACCCAGACCCAGGGTCATCAGGATGATGGAGAGCAGCGGCTGACCGGTCATCGGCCGCAACGCCAGGCGTTCGATCAGGAATCCCAGCCCTGCCACGGCCAACAAGGCCAGCACAATGGCCAACCATAGGGGCAGGCCGCGCGGCACGGCCAGCCACCAGGTGATCAACGCCCCCAGTAGCAAAAGCTGCCCGTGGGCAAAGTTGAAAATGTAAGACGATTTGAAAATCAGCACCAAGCCCAGCGCCATCAACGCCAGAGGCCCTCCGGCCAGCAGCCCGGTCACAATCATCTGCGGCAAGAGATGCCAGTTCATCGTCCACCCTCCTCGTGTCCGTTCATACTGGCCACGCGTACCGTTGTCTCCACAACGCCCTCGCGGCCATCGCGGTATTTGACGGCCGCCCGCACATGGACCTGCTCGCGGCCCTCGTACATGGCGGCGATCATGTCACCGTAACGTTGGCTCAGCAGCCCACGACGCAACTTACGCGTGCGGGTCAGCTCACCCTCATCGGCATCGAACTCCTTATGCAAAAGCACAAAACGGCGGATGCGCGCGGCCGGCGGCAAGGCGCTGTTGACGCGGGCCACATCCCGTCGAATCAACTCGTAAACCTCCGGCTTTTGCGACAGATCGACAAACGTCGTGTAGGGAATGCCGTGCTTTTCGGCCCAACGCCCCACATTGGCAAAATCAATGTTGATCAGCGCCGTCACAAAGGGCTTATCCGCGCCGCCGATGGTCATCACATCGCGGATATAGGGGCTGAACTTGAGCTGACCCTCCAGGAATTGGGGCGAGTACTTCTCACCGGTGGCCAGTGTGATCATCTCCTTCAACCGGTCGAGATAGACCAGGTGACCGTACTCGGTTAGATAACCGGCATCACCGGTGCGAAACCAACGCCGCCCCTCCGCGTCCGTGTAAAGCGCCTTGGCCGTTTCTTCCGGGTTCTTGTAATAGCCCTGGAAGACGGTCTTGCCCGTGACGTGGATCTCACCGTTCTCGGCAATTTTGATGGTTTGACCCGGCGCCGGCACCCCTACCGTCTCAAAACGGACGTCATCGCCGATGTGCAACGTATGCACCTGGGCCTCGGTCGAGCCGTAGAGCTGTTTGATATTGACCCCGATGGCCCGGAAAAAGCGGATGACGGCCGGACTCAGCGCAGCGCCCGAGGAATAAGCCGACTTCACCCGCGTTAACCCCAGCTTATCCCGCAGGGGTCGGAAGAGGGCGAACTCACCCACGGCCCACAACAACCGCCAGAACGCGTTGACCGGCCGCCGCTCCTCATAGCGAATGGCTGCCACGCGATAGCCGACGGGC
>Ga0197142_1000552_pt1 | contig 34542 bp, 35 predicted proteins | sample GBS60_MetaG_FD_148614 | JGI IMG/M metagenome (GOLD analysis project Ga0197142, IMG submission 148614) | Sediment microbial communities from Great Boiling Springs, Gerlach, Nevada, United States - GBS 60_MetaG | ecosystem: Environmental > Aquatic > Thermal springs > Hot (42-90C) > Sediment...
GGCGGGTGTTGTTCGCGCTGGTGGCTTGGGCGGTGGATCGCCACTTGGACGCCCATCTGGCCCTGACAGCCCACAATCAAATGCTGGTGCAACAATATGCGTTGCAGGATGGGGAGAGGCTATAAAGCGCGATTCCCTGGCAGGATTGCCTGTTTCCCTTGATCCCCGCTGGGTATTCGATTATCCTGATGATAGATAAAAACTAGGTTGCCAAAGCAATGAATCCTGAAACTCTGGGTGCAGATGCGGTGGATGCGGCGATTGCCCGCGGCGTGGACTTGGATGGTACGCCCATTCCGGCAGCGCGTTTGGCGCTTTACCAGGAAGTGATGGCTCTGGAAGCCAATCGCCAGCGCAGCGGCGTGACCAATACCATGCGTTCTCGGATCGTGCGGATCGGGGCCAAACATTTCCCCTTAGAGGTGCTGAACGCCAAACTGGTGGCGGCAGATTTTGCCCCGCTTAAACCTAAGGAAATTGCCTTTTACTACGGAGAATCGTGACGACTCCCGTCACTCATCATCCTTGAGTAAACACAACTCTGATAGAGTGCGGGCTTCACGCTTCACAGACTTGTTTATACAGAGGTCTCAGCGTGCTGCCACCGTGCGCCCCACGGCGGGAACAAGTCAGGGAACCTCTCCAGAGATTTAACTTGTTCCCATTAACTATAGCACAAACGCCTTTCATCCCGACTCTGACCGGCCCCCAGTCCCCCCGTATACGGGGGTACAGAGCGGGGCTTCAAGGACTACGTCCCGCTAGCGCGAGCGGCGGATTAGCTAACCCTAGGTAGCCCCCAAAATCTTCTGGACAATTTGCATCCCCGTTACGGCCTGCCAACCAAACAACCCCAAAACCAGGCCGTTGAGAGTAATGTGCAAAGCGCGCGCCCATTGACTGCCCTGCTGCATCAAAGGGGCTAGGGAGGCGGAAACGGCAATTAGGCCCGTCATGCTCAAACCCACCAGTAAATGGGGGCCAAGAAAGAGTTTTTGATTGTTGATGTAGGTAACTGCCATCCCCCCTAACGTTCCCAGCACCATCAACGCTAGGAGCAGGGAACCGATTTGGAAATGCCGTTCGCGAAATTTCCCTTTGAGCAACTGACTTTTTTCTTCACCTTTGGCCGTGCGTGTGCGAATCACTTGAATCCCGGTGTACAGGGCATACAGGCTCCAACCCAGTAAAAACCACATCAATACGGGATGAAAAAATGGCAATACGGGCTTGAGCCAGTTGGGAACTGTAATCATAAGGAAACACAGCGTAATGCAAGGGATACACACCTGTATCATAGCTCATTGCGCCATTGTCGCAGTCGGTTCTGAATGGCTGGGGGCAACCCCCGGATCACCCGTCCAGCGGTCACCTTGGCGGTGTGGTGTTGGGGGGGATGGGCCATCGCCTGCCAAAGAGCCGGCGCGGAGAGCCATTCGGCGCCATAACCCGTTGCGGTCAGCCATTCCAAACGGTCAGAAGTCACCACAATCAGCCGCTGGCCTCGTCCCCGATGCCGGGCGCAAAACCCCTCGATATAGGCATCCGCCGTCACCCCACAGCCCGTATAACACACGCGCACCTGGTCGGTGATGGTTTCCCACCGCTCCGGTTGGCGACGGTTGTGGGCATCAAAAATGATGTAGGTTTGGTACTGATGCAGGGCGCTGTAATTACATAAGCGTTCAATCAGTTCCCGCCGCCATTGCTCCCAGTCGCCTTGGGTGACATCCCATCTGGCACCAATCACGTTGTAACCATCCACAACCATTAGGACGTTGGTCTTGGGTGCCATCATGGGTAGGGGGAATTTTAATGTTCTCTTAAACCCTATGGTAGCGTGGGCCAGCGACGTGATCCAGGTCATAGGTTCCCGGCGACGGGTATCACGGTCGGGCAGCGCTATTGGAGCGACGATGGAATCAACGCGGGAGTAATGGTTCTTCCTTCCCTCATGGCTCCCCGTTGGCCGATGAAAACGACACTGTTTGCCCTGCGCTGGGTGGGGGAAAAGGTGGCTGCGACCCGGGCGTGCTTACCAGGGGGTTGGCTCGCCCGGCAGGTTGTCTCAAGCAACTCATCCCGGCTAACGGGACGGGAACCCTTGAACCATCCCGGCGATTGTATCCCCCCTTAGTCACGACCCAAGCCCGCTATTGGACACGGACGCCGGTGGGGGACAGTCCGTCGCGGTGCCGCTGGGTCAGTATTTGTCGTGAACGTCCAGGCCGGTCAACTGGATTGGTTCTGGTAGCCGCCTGGGTGTGTGATCCAGGGCACTGCTGACGTTCTGATAACGTCACTGCGGGTCTTTGTCGCTCCTGAGAAATTAGGGATAGCGACTGGAGCTACATTCCACAGGGGTTCTAGGGCACAGGCGCTGCTAGAGGGTCGGGCAACCGGCCCTTTGGCCTTTATTGCCCCAGCATCGCCAAAAGCGTAAAGTACAGTAAACTACTGCCACTCAGGAGAAGGGAAAGGGTCGCCACGGCAGTGACCGGACGTTGCCAGAGCCGCGCCAGCCCGCGGGCCACCGTCAGCAATACCCCCAAAATCACGGTGACAAAATAGCTCAGGTAGCGACTGACGTTCGTCCAAAACCCGTCCATGTGCGTTGCTCCTTGCCGCTGCCATTCTTTAACTAATTAATTATTATCGGTGGTGCTACCTTTGTAATGCTCAAGAAATGGTAACAAGGGTTCTCCTTTAGGTCAGTGGCTTTGCCTTTTTCGGGAGAAGCAGCAGAGGGGAATGGAATGAACGACCGAGAACTGAGAGCGCCTATCGTCAGAAATGGCCTCCATTCCTTTGGGCAGGCACGGCCATTACCCTGAAAGCCACCGGCAAAGGGCTTAGCCAGTCGGCCATCCAATGGCTCAGCGGGATGGCGCCAAACTTACTTCGTTGACACCGGGCCTTTTCAGGAAGGTATAAGCGCGATTGCTGAGAATCCTATCGTATGTGGCACAGGCAATCGTCCAGGTGTGGTGGCGGTTTCGGGCCTGCACATCCAGAAAACAGGTTTCTTTGGGGGTCAACTGCCGTTGTGGGTAAGGGTGTGTCGCCAGTTGCAGCCCAGGGGGACGGCGGGGTGTGTCTTCCGTACCCTCGGCCACTTCCGTGCGTAGGGGCCGCCAGCGGTCAATAGTGTAGCTGTACCAGGTGGCATAGACCGGTTCTTCCCTGTAGATAGGCTCCTCTTCGGTCTCTGTGCGGTAACGGGTTTCATAAACCGGCTCCTCGGAGCAGACCCGTTCCCCCGTGCCATCGCCCCGCGAGACGGTTTCACATTCGGTGCGCGTGCCGACTTTTACTTTGTAAGGCACTTGTACCGTTCTCTTCTCGGTGCCGATCTGGATTTTGCGGGTGGATTTCTGACGCTTTTCGGTACGGACATGGTATGCCCCCTCCGGCAGCGTCCAACCCCCTTCCGCCACGGGGCGACGCTCTTCAATCGGCACTTCGACGCGCCAATGGCGACGCAACACCAAAGCGTTGACCGGACGCGGAAGGGTGACCAGGTGAACCAGTGTATTCAAACCGACTATCCCCAGACCCACCAAGCCCACCGTCGCCAGGATGTACACCGTCGACAGGATGCTTCTTGGGCGGTCTGCACCAATCTCACGCATGCTGCCGCCAGATATGTCTGCAGCAATCTCACGCCCGCTGCCGCCAGACATGGGGGAGACCACCCTACCCGTGTAACGCCTGGAGGAATAGGCCTCTGGGCGTGACGATGGACGTTCCACCACAACGCCGACCGGTAGGGTCTCCAGGGGTGTACTGCCCCCGTCAACATCCACCTGCCGCGTATGACAGTTGCCACACACCAAGGATTCGCGGGGGGCGCCGGTTTCGGGATTGGCCGCTCCGCACACCTTACAAATCCAGTCCGGGCCAGCATAACGCGCCACCTCCGCAGGCGACAGCACCACCGAATCAGGAGCCTCGTAGAACTTCACCGTGCGATCCCGCCACCAGAAACACCTCGGACAACGGCGAGTAGGCCCCGGAATGTGCTTATGACCGCAGCACGGACAATCCCAAAATAATAAAATAATTTCTCTGCGCCCCATGACCGTCCCCCACCCCCAACACCCTCATTCTATAAAATTCCCAGAACCATCGCCTAGAGGCGGCCCAGGGACACCCCCGCACCTCCAATCTCTATGGAAAGAACCGCCCCCTAAACATGTCCAAACCATTGCCACAATGACCCTTTCCCAACCCCCTCCCCACACCAGGACAACCCCCATACCTTAACAAAACGTAACATTTCCGAAAAACTATGCAATAATTGACAGCATCAGGATTTGAGGGTGTTTTATGAAGCGATGGCTGGCGCAGATTAACGTGAATCCCACAGGTGCAGGCACGTTTGGCTTTACCCATGTGGCAGAGAAGTGGAATGGGCGCTTGGCGATGATCGGCATTGTCTGTCTGGTGGTCGGGGAAGTGACGACCGGCAAGGGGCAGTTGGCGCAGATGGGAATTGTGGGACGGGGTGCGGGTTTGGTGGTGGTCCTGCTGTTGCTGGGGTTGACCATCGCCTCGATGTTGGGCTATTACGCGGTGGGGGTAGCGCAACGGCTAACGCTTACGGAATCAGAAAATTCAGCAACCCCTGCTCCGGCAAATAGCCCCGAAACCGCCCCGTCTCAGCCAGGACCAACAGCAGGGACACCGACCAGTTAGGGGCAACCTGGAGTTCGGCCCAGGGAACCGCCACCTCCAGACAGGTATCCCAGGCCATTTGGGTGCGCGTCGGTTGGGGGCACCAGGTGTCACCCGCTTCTGCCCGACTCAGCCAGCAAAACCGTTCCCGCAGGTGAATGCCCAGGTGATGGCGATACCGGTAGTTACAGGGCGCCACATCCGGCACCTCCGCCAGGGGAATGGGACTGGTATGCCCCACCTGCCCCGGATAAAACCACACCAAATGCAGACTGGAAAACCCCTCCTTACCGGGGATAAACCCCTGGCGAAAATCCACCCTTAGGTAAAAGTGCAGGTGATCCGTGCCGTAGCGAATGGCCTGTACCGGGTGGCTCTGGTGCATCGTCGCCCTGGCTGCGCCCACCCGCACCAACCCCGCCCGACTCCAGTCCTGTTCATCCCCCCGCCCATCAATCACCGGCTGAATCAGCCCCTCCGGCGGGTAATCCCCCTGAAAATGCTGGGGTTCCAAAGGATACTGCAACTCCGGCGGCGGCGTTTGCCCCAACCCCTGATAAATGGCCTGGAGATGCTCCCGAAACAGGGCATCAAACACCGGGTCCAACCGGGAACTGTGCCCCGCCCCAAACCACCAAAACCAGTCGGAACCCTCGGCAGCCAGCAGGGCTTCCCACACCATCGGCGCCGGGTTTTCCGCCTGGGCCACCGCCAGCCGTGCCCGCCCCAGCCACTCCCAAGCCCGATTTTTCACCGGGTCGCCGATCCAGGTGGTGAAATTAGCCTCGATCCAGGAGCCGCTGTGCAAATCATCCAAAGTCCGTCGCGGCGGAAACTCCCTTAAAAATTCCGCAACCGTCACCCCCCGGAACCGCTCATCCCGACTGAGGGTGGCAAACAACGTCTGCAAAAATTCCCCGCCATCCCCCGGATAATACTCCCAGCAATTTTCCCCATCCAAAGCAATCGTCACCAACCAGGGGTCCTCCGGGGTGGTCTCCTCCTGTGCCCGCTCGTAAATCAGCCCCAGCCGGGTGACCAAATCCGTGACTGCCGCCGCCGCCGGGAGATGACCGTAGGAAAACCCAATCAAATCCGACAGGCGATGATCCCGAAAAACAATAGCCAGTTCCCCGGCTGATGTTTGCATTTTGTAAGGACGATATAAGACATCCGCATCCACCACCTGTCCTTGGGTATCGCGGCAGATGGGTTGTTGGCAACTGGCTGCCAGCACCCCCTCATCGCTACACAGCCAGCGAAACCCCTGTTGGGCAATCGGCTCTAAAATCTGGGGACTCACCGCCTGCTCCGACGGCCACAGGCCCTGGGGTGTACCGCCAAAATACTGCTGATAGCACGCCCAGCCGCGCTGCAGTTGCCAAGGCACATCCTGCGGCCATTGGAACCGGTGGGGCAGGGCAATGTTCGGCACCGCCACCCGCGCCGCTTCCGTATCCCACAGCAGGGGCAAAATGGGATGGCTATAGGGGCTGGTGGTCAGTTCGATCACCCCTGCTTCCTGCCAGCGCCGATGTTCCGGGATAATTTGCGCCAAAATCTCTTGCTGGATGCGCCACAGGGCTTGGCGGTCGGCCAGGGTGAAATTCCCGCCCCGCGCCCACCACTCCTGCACCTGGGGCCGGTCGTGGAATAGAGGGTCCAACCAGGTGAGGTTGTGCCACATCAGCAGGTCTTCAAAATCCTGGAGCGACCAATGTTCCAGACACCAGGCGCGCCCTTTGGTCTGCTGTTGTTCATACAAGCGGCGATACCCCGGATAGGGGTCAATCATGGTGCGGTGGTGGGCGTCAAAAAAACTGGTCACCACAAAATTCCGTTCCCACTCGCTCAAGTCTGCCGCCGCTTTCAAGCTCACCTGCAGGTAGGGGTCCATTGCCCGCCCTTGGGCATAGTCGTCGATCTGCACCAGCAGCGACGGCACCAGATTAATCGTGTGGTGGAAGTTGGGGTAGCGGGTGAGATGGAGTAGTAAATCCAAGTAATCCTTCGTCCCGTGGAGCCGCACCCAGGGCATCCGGTATTCTCCCGTTAGCAGGCTTTTGTAGAAGGGTTGGTGCTGATGCCAGATAAAGGCAATGTACAGAGGATGCGGCATAGGGCGTTCCCAGGCAACCTAAACCCACTGTACCAGCTTTGGGGGTTACTCGCCGGGGCGGGACTGCTCTAGGGATTCACGCAGCGCTGAGAGTTCCTGGGTCAATTCCTGCAGTTGCGCCGCCGCATCCGCGGGGCTATCGCCACTGGTCACCGTCACTTCCACCGGGGGCGAGGCAGGGGGTGGGGGATTGCGCCGATTCCACAGCCGTTCCACAAATTCCCGCGCTTCCGCTTCCGTTTTTTCCCCTCTGGCGACCAATTCCTGGGCCAGTTGGGCCATCTCCTGTTGCCACTGCTGTAGTTGGGCCTGGCGTTTCTGTTCGTCTTGCACCCACTCCATCACCACTCCGGCGCATCCCAAGGCCAAGCGAAACCCTTGTTGCAACCACATTTCCGGCGTATTAGGCATGATCCGTCCCTCGGTTTGGTTCTAATGTATCAACTGGTTTGGGCAAATGGCAAATCCGCTGGGGTTCGATATGAATCGTGATGCCCGCCGGGCCATAGTGCTTTTGTAATAACGCTTCTACCTGTTCGCTCACCGCGTGGGCTGCCACCAGGTCCGTAGTCGCCACCACCAAATGCAACTCAATAAACACCTGCCGTCCCACCACGCCCCGCGAGGTAATGTCATGGCATTCCACCACCCCCGGCACCTGCTGGGCGACCTGGGCAATCGCTTCCGGAGCAATCGCCATCGCATCCACCAGCCAGGGCAAATTGGTGGCCAAAATCTGCCAACCACTGCGCCAGACCAGCAACGCCACGGGGATTGCCACCACCGCATCCAGCCAGGTCCACCCGGCCATGACCCCCAGCAAACCCGCCAGCACCGTGAGATTGATCCACACATCCGTGAGGGTGTCGGCGGCATCGGCCAGCAGGATGGGACTGTCCAGGCGTTGGGCCTGCTGTTGTTCATACCAACCCACAGCCCAGTTCACCCCCAGCACCAACAGGAGCAACCCCAATTCCAGACTTCCCACCTGGGGCGGCGGCGTCTGGCCCCGCAACCGCCCCACCGCCTGCTGGAGCAGCTCAAAACAGGTGATACCCAAAAATACAGCCATGCCCAGCGCCGCAATCGCCTCAAACTTTTGGTGTCCGTAGGGATGGTGGCGGTCTGGTTCCGGCTTGGCCCAGTGGTTGACCAGCAATCCCAGCCCATTGCTCAAGCTATCCGTCACACTGTGCAGGGCATCGGCCAAAATCGCCAGGGAACCCGTCCCCAACCCCACCGCCAGCTTGACCCCCAACACCCCCAGGTTGTACCAGAGAACCGTCAGCAGCACCCGCCGAATGCGCTCCCGACGGCTAACCGGCATAGGCACCTACGCTGACCAACTGGTTTAGGCGGCGAATCCGCTGGCAGAGATTTTGGATGATATTTAAGGCAATGGCCGGATTATTCACAATCGCCTCCCGCATCTGAGGCTGGGACAAACACAAACAGGTACAGGGCGTCAGCGCCGTCACCGAAGCCGAACGGGGCTCACTGTCAAATAGGGACATTTCCCCAAAATAGGCCCCCGCCTCGAACCGCGCCAATTCCAGCTCGCCAATATGAATCTTCACCTGGCCCGCCGAAAGAATATACAACAGTTGCCCAATATCCCCGCGCTCAAAAATCGTTTCCCCCGGTTGGAAATGCAATTCCACCATCTCCACCGCCAAATCCCGCAGGAAATCGTAGTCATCAATGCCCCGGAAAATGGGCACTTCCCGCAAGAACATCAGGCGGTCGGTGAGGCTCAAAGGGGATGAATCCGTCATCATCACGACACCCACAAACTCCCTGGCTGGTGTAAACGGCAGTGGCCAAATAGCGGTTATGGGGCAAAGCGCACCGTAATTGTAACCGATCCCCTGCAAACAAGCCAAGATGGCGAAGAAAAAAGCTTAGAAAAACCGCATTTCCCAGCACCGCTCCACCGTCTCCCCTACCCGGCCATCGGCAGTCATCGGGGCAGAAAATCCGTAAAATTGAGATACCTCACCATTCCGCTTGTCCCTATGCCCCTCAGCGGCGATGCCATCCGGCAACAGTTCCTCGATTTTTACGCCCAGCGGCAGCATCAGGTCTTGCCCAGTGCGTCGTTGATCCCCAGCGACCCCACCGTCTTGTTGACCATTGCCGGGATGTTGCCGTTTAAGCCGGTGTTTTTGGGACAGCAACCGGCCCCTGCCCCCCGCGTCACTACGGCCCAGCGCTGTTTACGCACCAACGATATTGACCATGTGGGACGCACCCGCCGCCACCACACCTTTTTTGAAATGCTGGGCAATTTCAGCTTTGGGGACTATTTCAAAGCCGAAGCCATTGCCTGGGCGTGGGAATTGGTCACCCAGGGGTTTGGCCTGCCCCCGGAACATCTGGCGGTAAGTGTGTTGGCCGAGGATACGGAGACCGTGACCCTGTGGCAGGAGGTGGTGGGGTTGCCGCCGGAACGGATTCAAAAAATGGGTGCGGCGGACAATTTTTGGGCAGCAGGGCCCACAGGCCCTTGTGGCCCTTGCTCCGAAATCTATTACGATTTCGCCCCCCAACCCGGTGCGGTTGACCTCACGGATGAGGAACGGTTTGTGGAAATTTACAACCTGGTGTTTATGGAATGGAACCGGGATGCAACCGGGGCCATGACCCCCCTGGCGCACAAGAATATTGATACAGGAATGGGGTTGGAGCGGTTGGCCCGCATCCTGCAAAATGTAGGGAGCAATTACGAAACGGATTTGATTTTTCCCCTGATTCAACAGACGGCAGAATGGCTGCATCTCTCCTATGCCCAAGCCACCTGGGAACAGCGTTTATCCCTGAACATCATTGGTGACCATCTGCGGGCGGTGGTCCATCTAATTGCCGATGGGGTGATTCCCAGCAATGTCCGGCGGGGCTATATTTTGCGGCGGTTGATCCGACGGTTGGTACGGCATGGGCGTCTGTTGGGTTTGCGGCGTCCGTTTACGGCGGAATTGGCCCAAACTGCCATTGAGTTGGCGCGGTCTGCCTATCCCCATGTGGCCGAACGGGCGGCGACAATTCAACAGGAATTGGACCGCGAAGAACAGCAATTTTTGAAAACCCTGGATGTGGGCGAACAATTGCTTTTTGCGGTCATCGCCCAAAAGCCCCGGCAAATCAGCGGCAAAGTGGCCTTTGATTTGGCGACTACCTACGGCTTTCCCGTCGAATTGACCGCCGAAATTGCGGCGGAGCACCAACTTACCGTGGATATGGCCGGGTATGAGCAGGAAATGACCAAACACCGGGAACTGTCACGGGAAGGGCAAGAAACGGTAGATGTTTTGGCGGCCAATCAATGGGTGGAATGGGCTGAGGAATTGGGGAAAACTGTATTTACTGGGTACTTAAACATTAGCGGTACAACCACAGTACAAGCCATCGTGCAGGGCCAGGAGCGGGTCAGTCGGTGTGATGCGACTGCTGGCGATGTGCTGGTGATTTTGGCAGCCACTCCCTTCTATGCGGAATCTGGGGGTCAGGTGGGGGATACGGGCATACTGGAAAGCCCCGACGGCACGCTGAGATTTCGGGTGACCGATGTGCAAAAAAAAGCCGACCTGTGGGTGCATTACGGGCGGGTGGAACAGGGGGAACTGGCCGTGGGAATGACGGTGCAGGCGCAGGTCGATCGCTGGCGGCGGTATCGCACCCAAGCCCATCACACGGCCACCCATCTCCTGCAAGCTGCATTACAAAAGCTGATTGACCCCCACATTGCCCAAGCCGGTTCTCTGGTGACGGCGGAACGGTTGCGGTTTGATTTCAATTGCTCCCGTCCCCTCACCCCGGCGGAATTGCAGCAGTTGGAATGGCAGATTAATGTTTGGATTACGGAAGCCCATCCGGCGCAGGTGTTGACCTTGCCGTTGGCTGAAGCCAAGGCGCGGGGGGCAATTGCCATGTTTGGGGAAAAGTACAGCGACCCGGTGCGGGTGATCGATATTCCTGGGGTTTCCATGGAATTGTGCGGTGGCACCCATGTCACCAACACCGCGGAAATTGGCCTGTTTAAGATTGTGGCGGAAACGGGAATTGCCAGTGGCATTCGCCGGATTGAAGCGGTAGCGGGCTTGGCGGTTTTGGACTACCTAAACCAGCGGGATGCGGTGGTTAAAGAGTTAACCGATCTATTCAAAACCAAGCCGGAAGAGATTATCCCAAGGGTGCGGGAATGGCAACAGGAATTGAAAGCCAAGACCAAACAGATTGAGCAATTAAATGCCCAATTGGCCCGCTCTCAAGCCCTGCAATTGCTCAGCCAAACCGAAACGGTCAATGGCTACCAATTACTGGTCGGTCAGTTGGGGCAGGTGGAAGGCGAAGCCCTGAAACAGGCCGCCCAAGAATTACTGCAAAAACTGGGCAAAGGGGCGGTGGTGTTGGGGTCGGTTCCCGCTGCCGATAAGGTGACGTTAGTCGCTGCGTTTAGCCCCGAAGTGGTGCAGTTGGGGCTGCAGGCCGGGCACTTGGTGGGGGATTTGGCCAAACGCTGTGGCGGTGGGGGCGGTGGCCGACCGAATTTGGCCCAAGCCGGGGGCAAAGACCCGCAAGGACTCCCCCAAGCCCTAGAGCAAGCCCGGCAAGCGTTGCGACAAAAACTCGCCAAGGCGTGAAGCTAGGGGGGAAACGGCGTCCCAGACCCTGGCGTTAAGAAAAATAACAGAAAATGAAAAGACTATGAAAACCCGGCGGTCAGGATGGTATGCTGGCATTGATGAAATGATTATGAAAAGGGCCAATGCGGGGTTGGTGGGTTTGGGGGTTGGTGTTGTGGGTCGGGGGGTGTCAGGGCCATGCCACGCCGCCGCAGGCCCAGGAAAAGGTGATTCTCACCACTTTTACCGTATTGGCGGACATGACCCGGAATGTGGCCGGGGCGCAGGTGCGGGTGGAATCGCTGACCAAACCGGGGGTAGAAATTCACGGGTACGAACCGACACCGATGGATATGGTTCGTGCCCAAAACGCTCATTTGCTCCTAGAAAATGGTCTGGGTTTGGAGCGGTGGGCAGAGCGATTTTACAGCCATTTGCGGGGTGTGCCCAGGGTGACGGTGAGCCAGGGGATTACGCCAATTCCCCTGCGTGCAGGCGCCTACCAAAACCAACCCAATCCCCACGCTTGGCTGTCTCCCAAATTGGCTTTGATTTACGTAGAGAATATCCGCCAAGCCTTGGTCAAATTGGACCCTGGCAATGCCGCCATTTACACCCAAAATGCCCGGAAATATCAACAAAAAATTCAAGCGCTAGACCAAAAATTACAGCAGTCATTGAGCGTTATTCCCCCTTCCCAAAGGGTTTTGGTCTCCTGTGAAGGGGCGTTTAGTTATTTGGCGCGGGACTATCAACTCAAGGAGATTTATCTTTGGCCGATCAATGCGGAACAGCAGGGTACGCCCCAACAAATTCGCCGCGCGATTGACCAGGTGCGTGCCAGCAAAGTACCGGTGGTGTTTTGTGAAAGTACGGTGAAGGATCAGGTGCAACGGCAGGTTGCCAAGGAAGCCAATGTGCGATTTGGTGGGATTTTCTATGTGGATTCCCTGACGCCGCCAGGGGGTGCCGCCCCCACGTATTTACACCTTTTGGAACACAACATCAATACCCTGATCCAAGGCTTACATAATCCAGTTCATTCCAGGAGTGAAAGCCATGCCTCAAACCCCAAGTATTGCGGTTGAAAACGTCACGGTTACCTACCACGACCAGGTGGCGTTATACGGGATCAATTTCGCACTACCACCCGGAACCATGGTGGGTTTGGTGGGCATGAATGGCAGCGGCAAATCCACGCTTTTTAAGACCATTATGGGCTTTATTACACCCAAAACGGGGCGGGTGTGGATTGAGGGGTTGCCCATTGAGCAGGCGCAAAAGCGGGGATGGGTGGCCTATATGCCCCAAAGCGAGCAGGTGGATTGGCAATTCCCGGTGCGGGTGCAGGATGTGGTGATGATGGGTCGCTATGGCTATATGAATTGGTTGCGCATTCCTCGCCCCCTGGACCGGCGTATCGTGGAAATGAGCCTGCAACAGGTGGATATGTTGCCCCTGAAAGACCGGCAGATCGGGGAACTATCGGGAGGGCAAAAAAAACGGACTTTTTTAGCCAGGGCGTTGGCCCAACAAGCCCGTATCCTACTTCTCGATGAACCCTTTAATGGGGTGGACATGAAAACGGAACGGGCCATGATTCAATTACTGATGCACCTGCGGGATACAGGGCATACCATTTTGGTTTCTAGTCACGATTTGAGTGGGATTTCCACCTTTTGCGACCAAATTATTTTTATTAACCAAACCATTTTGGCCTACGGCGCGACGCAGGAGGTGTTTACCCCCGAAAATCTCAACCGCACCTTTGGGGTTACTTTTCCCGAAGCCACTTCCTAGTCCATGCTGAATGAATTGGTAATGACAGGCTGATGGTTATGGTGGATTGGTTGACGGCACCCCTACAGTATGAATTCATGGTCAAAGCCCTGCTGGTGAGTGGTTTTGTTGGGGTGGTGTGTGGGGTTTTGTCCTGCTATATGATCCTCAAGGGGTGGGCGTTGCTGGGGGATGCAGTTGCCCATGCGGTGACCCCTGGGGTGGTTTTGGCCTATGTTTTGCGGCTGCCTTTGGCCTTGGGGGCCTTGGTTTTTGGGGTGGGTGCGGTGTGGTTGATGGGTTGGATTCAAAAACAAACCCGCATCAAGGAAGATACGGTGATCGGTTTGGTGTTTACGGGATTGTTTGCCCTGGGGTTGGTGTTGATTTCCAAAACGCCAAGTAATGTGGATTTCTTGCATATTTTGTTTGGTAATGTGCTGGGTATTCCCACTTCAGAAATGGTGCAAACGTTGGTGGTGGGGACGGTGACCCTGGCGGTGCTTTTGCTGTTTAAGAATGATTTGCTTTTGTTTTGTTTTGACCCCACCCACGCCCGGGCGATTGGCATCAATGTCACGGGGTTGCATTATTTGTTGTTGACGTTGTTGTCCCTCACAATTGTGGTGGCGTTGCAAACGGTAGGGGTGGTGTTGGTGGTGGCGATGTTGATTAGCCCTGGTGCGACGGCTTATTTGCTGACGGACCGCTTTGATGGGATGTTGATTTGGTCGGTGCTTTCGGCGCTGGCGGCCAGTGGGTTGGGAACTTACCTGAGTTATTATCTGGATGCGGCGACAGGAGGCTGTATTGTGTTGGTACAAACGCTGCTATTTCTCCTGGCGATGCTCTGGGCGCCCAAGCATGGCCTGCTCAGGCGGGTCAGCCGGCCCGGTTAAGCAATGTAGAAACTTGAAGAACTTGAAGTTAGGGTTAAGAAAGATTGCCAGCGGCGGGGGAGCGGTTACACTGAGTGCCAAGTTACGTTTGGTAAACCTATGCGCCCGATTCGTACGTTTAAGGTGTCTCCGGCTTTGCCGGCGCGATTGGAGCCGTTGCGGGCTTTGGCCTACAACCTGTATTGGGATTGGAGCGACGAAGTTAAGGAGCTGTTTCGCCGGTTAGACCCGGATTTGTGGGAAGAGAGCCGTCACAACCCGGTGTTGATGTTGGGGACGATCAGCCAGGAGCGGTTGCAGGCAGCCAGTACGGATGATGGGTTTTTGGCGCACTTGGAACGGGCGCAGCGGGAGTTGCAGGACTATTTGCAGGAGCGCAGTTGGTATCAGCGGCAGCGGGGGACAAGAACCCAGGAATGCTATGCCTATTTTTCGGCGGAATTTGGCCTGACGACGGCTTTGCCGATTTATTCCGGAGGGTTGGGGGTGCTGGCAGGGGATCACCTGAAGTCGGCTAGTGATTTGGGTTTGCCGCTGGTGGGTGTGGGGCTATTGTACCAACAGGGTTATTTTCAGCAATATCTCACTGCCGATGGCTGGCAACAGGAGCGCTACCCGATCAATGATTTCTACAATTTGCCGTTGCATCTGGAGCGGCAGGCGGACGGGTCGGAACTGCGCATCGAGGTGATTTTCCCGCAGCGGGTGGTGTATGCCCGGATTTGGCGGGTGGATGTGGGTCGGGTGCCGTTGTATTTATTGGATACCAACATTCCCCCCAACAATCCCTACGACCAGGACATTACGGACCAGTTGTACGGCGGCGACCTGGATGTGCGGATTCACCAGGAGATGATGTTGGGCATCGGGGGGGTCAAGGCGTTGCGGGCGTTGGGACTACAGCCGACGGTCTATCACATGAACGAGGGGCATTCGGCGTTTTTGTCCCTGGAGCGGATACGGGAGTTGATGGTGGAGCAGGGGTTGTCGTTTGCGGCGGCGAAGGAGGCGGTGCGCGCCAGTCAGGTGTTTACCACCCATACGCCGGTGCCTGCGGGGATTGATTTATTCCCGCCGGATAAGATTCTTTATTACCTGGGGCGGTATCGGGAAATTTTTGGCCTGTCGGAGCAGGAGTTTCTCTCGCTCGGCAGAGAGCACACGGGTGATTTTCAAGCGCCGTTTAATATGGCGATTTTTGCGATTCGCATGGCGAGTCTGGTCAACGGGGTGAGTCAGTTGCACGCGCGGGTGAGTCGGCAGATGTTTGGGTCCCTGTGGGGGTTGACGCCGGAGGCGGAAGTGCCGATTCGGGGGATCACCAACGGGGTACACGCCCGCAGTTGTGTGGCGCCTGCGACCCAGAATCTCTATCAGAAATACATCAGCCCGGATTGGTGGGCGTTACCGGCAACGGCGCCGGAGTGGCAGCGGGTGGAGGCGATCCCGGATGAGGAATTGTGGCGTATCCATGACCGGGCGAAGATGCAGATGATCCTCTACGTGCGGGAACGGCTGCGGCGGGCCTTGGCGGAGCGGGGGGCGTCCCAGGCGGAAATTCTCAAAACCCGCGAGGTGCTTGACCCAGAGGCCCTGACGATTGGGTTTGCCCGGCGGTTTGCCACCTACAAGCGGGCGAATTTGTTTTTGGCCCAGCCGGAGCGGTTGTTGAAGCTGTTGGCAGACCGGCAGCGCCCCATCCAGTTTGTGTTTGCGGGAAAAGCGCATCCTAAGGACCAGCCGGGCAAGGAGATGATCCGGGAGATTATTCATTTCGCCAAGGAACATGGCCTGGAGCGGCAGATTGTGTTTGTGCCCAACTACGACATCAATACATCGCGGTTGATGGTGGCCGGGTGCGATGTGTGGCTAAATAACCCCCGTCGTCCCCGTGAGGCATCAGGCACCAGCGGCATGAAGGCGGCCATGAATGGGGTGCCCAACCTGAGCACCCTCGATGGCTGGTGGGCAGAGGCGGATTACGTGAACACGGGCTGGCCGATCGGGCGGGGGGAGGAATATACGGATACGCAATTGCAGGATGAACTGGACGCCAACGCCCTGTACCAGGTGTTGGAGGAAGATGTCTTGCCTTTGTACTACCAGCGGGATGCGGAGGGCCTGCCCCGGGGCTGGATAGCCAAGATGAAGGCGGCGATTCGCATCAATACGCCCCTATTTAACACCCAACGGATGGTGCAGCAGTACGCCCAGGAAGTCTATTTCCCGGTCAGCGACCGCTGGCTGCACATGTCGGCGCAGGCCTATGCCAAGGCGCAAGCGTTGGCGGACTGGAAGGCCCAGGTGTTTCAGCATTGGTACGACATCAAAATTCGGGAAGTGATAGCGCAGGCTCCCAAGGAGGTGCGGGTGTACGAACCGATTGGGGTGACGGCGCGGATTCACCTGGGCGGTTTGACGCCCCAGGATGTGCAGGTGCAACTGTACCAGGGGGAGGTGGATGCCACTGGCCATATTCCCGTGGGGCAGGTGGTGCCCATGACCTGTCAGGGACCAGACGGGGATGGTTGCTACCGCTACACCGGGGAGGTGAGTTACCGCAGCAGTGGGTTGCAAGGGTTTGCGGTGCGGTTGTTGCCCCATCACCCGGACTTGGCCAATCCGTTTGAGATGGGCTTGGTCCACTGGGGAAATTAACACACCCGAATTTGACTGATGGCAATGTGTCCCCCAAAACATACGGCCACATCGGCGGTGGGGTCGCAGGCCCGTTCGTGGTACACCCCTTGGTAGAGAAATCCTTGGGGGGTGGCGGCGTACCGGATGGGCAAGGGTTGGGTGCAGGGTGGACAAAAAACCAGGTCCGGTTCGGGGGCCGCAGGGGGCAAAGCGGGAAAGTTCACATTCCAAAAACTGCCCGGTTCCGGCTTTTGGAACAGCAGGTGGAGGACCCGTGCGAGCCAGCGCTGGGTGCGCGCCCAATCGATCACCTGCCCGGCTGGCTGGTATTGGGATAGGGCAATGGCAGGTATGCGATGAAAGGCTGCTTCCCGCACGGCAGCCACGGTTCCCGATTGGTAGATGTCCACCCCCAGATTTGCGCCCTGGTTGACCCCGGCAATCACCCAGGTCGTCTCCGGTTGCCAGTGGCCCAGCGCCAGGCGGACGCAATCTACAGGGGTGCCCTGGACGGCATAGCGCTGGGGGGAACGGGTTTCCACAGGGATCGGGTGGCGGGTGGTGATCTGATGCCCACACCCGGAACAGGGGGTTTGGGGCGCCACCACCAGGGCCTCGGGCAGCAGCTCGGTGAGGATGGCCAAACCAGGGGCGTCAATGCCGTCGTCGTTGGTCAGGAGAATGGTCACCGCCCTAGTCTTGGATGTAGGGTTCGCCGCGCAGCAAAGCCATTTCTGCCCGCATCAATTCTCGCCCCAGGTAGGCGGCATGGCTCAATTGACTCACCGGCTGAAAACTGGTGCATTTTTCAAAAATTTCCACACACACTTCTTTGGCGGTGCGTCCCCGGAACACATATTTGGGTTCCCGTTTGGGGCCGCCGCGGGCAGGAATGGGTTGGCCGGTGTCGGGGTCGGTGGCCAGTCCCCGGGCGTCAATGACCGTCGTAAACCATTGGGCGTAGATGTAGCCTTCTTGGGGGTCAATGTAAATAATGAAATAACCTGCCGGGTCCAATTCGAGATGCCGTTTGGACAGGGTTTCATCAATACCACGGATTTGGTCCGCCCAGTCAGTTGACGTCATGGCAGAGATTGCAGTGAAGGGATTGGTTATTCTTTAACTATTGTGACCGGTTTGGGGTGGCATACGGTGGGGCGGTGGCCACAAATACGCAATTATGTGTTGGTGCGGCTGTGCTTGGCGCCGGTGATGGTCTGGACGGTGGTGACGGTGGTGTTTGTGCTGTTGCGGGCTACGCCGGGGGACCCGGTGGATGCGGTTTATGGGGGACGGGCGCCGGCAGCGGTCAAGGAGGCGTTGCGTGTGCAGTTGGGGTTAGACCGGCCTTTGTGGGTGCAGTATCTGCATTATCTGGGGCAGTTGGTGCGGGGTAATTTGGGTATGTCCTTGACAGAACCAGGGCGGGCGGTAAAGGACATCATTGCCGCGTACCTGCCCGCGACGGTGGAATTGGGGCTGGCGGGTTTTTTGGTGGCGGCAGGGTTGGGGGTGGGGCTGGGGTTGGTCACGGGCAGTCGTCCGCCGTCTCGTCCGGTAGCGGTTGCCGGCAAGTTGTTTAGTATCGTCAGTTACGCCGTGCCCCTGTTTTGGTTGGGGATGCTGTTGCAGTTGTGGTTGAGCGTCGGGTGGCGGTGGTTCCCTTTGGGGGTGCGGTTTCCGGTGCAGGAAGTGCCCCCAGCCGGACCGACGGGTTTATACGTGGTGGATAGTGTGCTGGCCGGCAATTGGCGGCAATTGGGCATCACCTTACACCATCTGGCCTTGCCCAGTCTGACGTTGGGGATGGCGTTAAGCGGTTTGCTAGAACGGCTGGTGCGGGTACAGGTGCGGGCGCAGTGGCAGGGGGATCACGTGGAAGCGGCACGGGCGCGGGGGATTCCGCCTCGCTGGATTTTGACCCATCATGTGCTGCCCAATGCGTTGATTCCGGTGGTGGCCCTATTGGGCTTGACATTGGCTTCTCTGTTGGGCGGCGCCATTGTTACGGAAGTGACCTTTTCCTGGCCGGGGTTGGCATATCGGTTGTACGAGGCCATTCACCTGCGCGACTATCCCACGGTGCAGGGGATTGTGGTGTTTTTAGCGGTGGTGGTGGTGGTTTTGAGTATTGCCATTGACCTACTCACGGCTGTGATTGACCCCAGGGTGCGGCTGTAGGTCATCCGAGCGAGCGTAGGGATGTGCCGCGGGCAACACGGCAATTTCCCTGTGCACCCACTGCGGCGGTTACCATCCTACGGTCTGGGTTCCTAATTGCCTGGTTGTAACCAAGGGGGCGCAACTGTCTTGCGCTCGGGATGATTTTCAATTGGTACCAAAGAGGGCACCATGCAATCATCTGACCCTGCTTTGGCGGGGAATTTCCGCTCACCCGCGTTCAGACATCTGGCCGACCCGCTACCATGATAGAGAGTGGCGCCAGGATGCCCATGACCCCTTATGTAATTATTTACGATGGCCTGTGTCACCTCTGCTGTGCCGGGGTGCAAGCGGTGGTGGCATTGGACCGCGGCCGTTTATTCACCTATATTCCCATGCAGGATGAGGCGGCTTTGGCGGCCTGGGACCTTACACCACTAACCTGTGCTGAGGGCATGCTGCTTTTGGAACAAAACCACCCATACCGGCGGTGGCAGGGCAGCGCCGCTGTGGAACAATTGGCCAGTCTGGTGCCGGGATTGGCGCCTTGGGTGGAGGGATACCGGCGTATGACGGCGCTGAAATCTCTAGGGGATGCCTGCTACGCCCAAATTCGTGACCATCGCTACGACTGGTTTGGGCGCCGCGAGACGGTCTATCGGGTGACGCATCCCTAATGGGGCGGATTCTGGTGGGCATCGGCGGGGGCATTGCCGCCTATAAGGTATGTACGTTGATTTCCCAGTGGGTGCAGCGGGGGCATCAGGTGCGCGGCATTCTTACCCCGGCGGCGGAGCGGTTCATCACACCCCTGACCATCAGCACCCTCAGCCGTCAGCCCGCCTATACCGAACGGGATTTTTGGCAACCCACCGGTCGCCCCCTGCACATCGAATTGGGTACTTGGGCAGAGGTGATTCTGGTGGCCCCGCTCACGGCGGATTTACTGGCCAAAGTGGCGCAGGGACACGCCGACGACCTGCTTACCAATACCCTGTTGGCCAGCTCGGCCCCCGTGTTGGTCGCTCCAGCCATGAATCCCACCATGTGGCAGCAACCAGCAGTGCAACATAATTACGCCCAACTGAACCAATGGCCGCGCTTTCACGCAGTCGGGGTGCGCTCAGGTCTGCTTGCCTGTGATGCGGTGGGGGCCGGACGCATGGCGGAACCGGCAGAAATTGACCCCTGGGTGGAATCGTTGTTGCTTACCGGGGGGCAGCGGGATTTAGCTGGCTACAAAATTCTGGTCACGGCGGGGGGCACGCGGGAGCATCTGGACCCGGTGCGGTTTCTGGGCAATCCGGCGACAGGGGCTATGGGGCTGGCGTTGGCGCAGGCAGCCAAACATCGGGGCGCGCAAGTAACGTTAATCCATGCGTCGGTGGCGCTGCCTTTGCCCGCCTGCGACCAAGTGGTGGCCGTTACCAGTGGGCCAGAAATGTATCAAGCAGTGCTGGCGGCCTTTCCTACCCACAACTGGTGTTTCATGGCGGCAGCAGTGGGCGATGTGCAACCTAGCACCTATCACCCCCACAAACTCCCCAAGGCGGCCTTACCCGCTTGTTTGCCGCTGGAACCCGTCCCGGATATTCTGCAAGCCTTGGGTGCCCGCAAACAACCGCACCAACTCTTGGTGGGATTTGCCGCCCAGACCGGCGACCTGGAAGCCCCCGCCTGGGAAAAGCTCAAGCATAAGCGGCTCGATGCCATTGTGGCCAACCCGGTGGATGAACCCGGCGCTGGGTTCGCTAGCCCCACCAACCGCGGCCTTTGGCTCGACCGGCAGGGGCAACGGCGGGAATTTCCCTTGCTGCCTAAACTCGCCCTAGCACACCGGATTCTCGATGCGGCGCGGGCGCTCTACGAGGACTCCTCCTCATCCGACTCCGCCGCCAGTGGGTAGTAGAAACTGCGGGAACGCCCTGTAAGAATGGATTTGGCCAGGGAGATGGCCTTGCGGGCTTGAAAGAGCGCCTCCCGTTTCCAAACCGCTTTGCGCCGACGACTGCGGGCTTTGGAGGTTTTCTTCTTCGGAACCGCCATAGGGGGTGGTTAACGCACAACCCTTCTAAATTACCACATCGCCAGGACTGATTAACGGTTGTGCAGGGCCGTATAAGCAAAAACTTAATACATTACCCGCAGGCTATGGTATGCTAAGACCGTAGAATCTTAACAAAGGTTTACGTTGTCACGAGGGGATACCGATGGCGGCGACGGTTACTTCACCCAGACCCACCATCAAGGCGCTCAAGGATGCCTGGGTCGGTTTGCACGCCCGCAGTTGTCCCGACATTTATAATTTTCACCTGCACACGGTGCATTCGGACGGTCGTTTGGCGCCGGAGGAGGTGATCCAGCAGGCGATTGCCTGTGGCTTGCAGGGCTTGGCCATCACGGATCATCACAGTGTGGAGGGCTACCAACGGGCCGCGGCCTATCTGGCGAGTTTGAACCATCCCCGCAAACCCCTGCTCTGGTCGGGGGTAGAGATTAGTTGTGAGTTGCTGGGGTTGGAAGTGCATATTTTGGGGTATGGGTTTGACCCCCAGCACGCGGGCATGGCTCCCTATTTACGGGGCACGACTCCCTTAGGGGATGACTACGCAGCGGCGGCAGTGATTGCGGCGATTCAGGGAGCGGGGGGATTAGCGGTATTGGCGCACCCGGAACGTTACAAAAAACCGGCGAGTGAATTGATCCCGGCGGCCAGCGCCCTGGGAATTGACGGGGTCGAAGCCTACTACGCCTACCACAACCCCGACCCCTGGCGACCCAGCCCGGAACAAACGGCGCAAGTGCTCCATTTGAGTCGAATTTACGGCCTGTGGGTAACCTGTGGCACGGATTCCCACGGGTGCAGTATTCTACGGCGGTTGTAAATTGGGGGTGAGGATACCTGTCAACACTCCCTCGGACTAAGGTCGGGGAATTCTTACGCAGTCCGTAATCCGACTCGTAAAGGCACTGTCAAGAGTTTTTTGCAGCAAAACGCTGAGTCGGTTGGTTGAGACGTTGGCATTTCCGAACCCTTGGACCGGCAACACCCAAAACGAAAAAGTTATCACGTTTGGGCGTCTTTACCCCAATCTCAAGCAATTCCATTGGCAACTGAAACAGTAATCCTATAACAAGGGCGCTGGACAAGAATTGCTCCAGGCATCTGTTGTGCCATTGCCAGAGTCCTAAAACACACTGCAATTTGCTGCGATTGCGCATGACCCCTGATTGATACGGCTTTCAACCCTGCCACATAAGTACAAAAATCAACACAAGGGGTTCCAGGAAAGTTGCTGAAAATAACCCCATCAGTCACCCATGCTTTTGGTCATGACCGGAACATCACGGGGATGGGATCAATTCACCGGTATCACAATTTCCACCAAAATCGAATCTGCCCCATAACCTGCAGGTCCCGACCCCGGATCGCCACCGCTGAGACCGGGGCCAAACTGCACCCCAAAGGGCAAAGGCCAACCCCCTGGACGTTCCTGGCGCAACTCGATGCGGGCTGCCCCGCCTTGGCCGTAATTTACGTTGTCTGTGGTACGCGCTCGGGTGCGCAAGTCTGCTGCCCGTCCCTCCGGCGTTTGTGCCACCCCTGCCGGCATCATGCCGGTTATGATCACGAAACCGCTAAGGACGCTGAGTAGCCACCGCAATCCGCACGCCGGGGATTTGCCGCAGTTGATCCATAATGGCCACCACTTGCCCATAGTTGGCATCCCGGTCAGCATTGATCACCACGATCACCTGTTGTCCCGTGGGCACCAGCGCCCGTACCCGCCCTTGCAGGTCGCTTAAAGGTACCGTTTCGCGATTCACCGCAACCGTACCTTCCTTGGTCAAACTGACCGTGACCGGTGGTGCCTTTTGTCCCTGCGCGGTAGCCGCTTTGGGTAAATTCACCGGCAGACTTTCGAGGCGCGTGAGGGAGAGGGTACTGACAATAAAATACACCAAAATGGCAAAAATCACATCAATCATGGGGACGATGTTGATCTGGGCGAGGGATTCATTCTCCTCGTTGAGCCGCATGGAGTCCTCCTTTTTCGTAGAGATGGCGATAAAGTAATTCCAATTGACCGCCGTATTCTTGAATCAGGGCGATTTGCCGCTGATATAACCCCCGAAACACATTGGCAAACAACAGGGTGGTCATGGCGACAACCAGCCCCGCCGCTGTAGAAATGAGGGCTTCGCTAATGCCTGCCGTCACCGCCACCGATTGGCTGCCGCCCAAATCCCCAAGCCGCAAATTGCTCAAACTGGTAATCAACCCCAAGACGGTGCCCAACAACCCCAAAAGGGGCGACAGGCTAATGATGGTTTCAAACACCGTATTAAACCGTTTGATCAAGGGGAGTTCTGCTTGGGCGGCAGTTTCCAGGGCGAGGCGAAATTCCTCCGGGTTGGGGTCGTCCAGTTCGAGCGCAGATAAAAAAATGCGCGCCAGGGGCAGATGGCTATTTTGTTTGAGCAAAATGATTGCCGAACGGGGACTGCGTTCGTACAAAGCGAGGGTTTCTTGGACAATTTTGGGTTGTTGCGTGTTGACCTGCACCCAAAAGACCACCCGCTCCAAAATCAACGCCAGCGCCAGAATCGAAAACCCCAGCAACGGCCACATGACAATGCCCCCGGCGGCAAAAAGACGACTGGCAACTTCCATAGTTCCCGGTTACCTCACGGCGTTTGACCCTGCGTCATCCTCCTATCAGTGTAAGGGTTGGGATGGCTCTGCTTTCTAAAACCCATACCAACTACGGGGAGAGGGCATCACGGAATTGTTGACATAGATATTAAAGGTGAATTCAACGTTGAGTTGGTTGTAGGGAAATTGTTCCGGTAAGGCCCCAAAGGGAGCCGCCTGCTGAATCGCCCAGAGGGTTTCTGCGTCGGTTTGGGGAGAACCGGAGCTTTGCAGGATGCGCACGTTGGAAATCTCGCCACTGCGGTTGATGGTAAAGCCGATGACCGTCTGCCGCCGCTGGTCCGGGGCCTTGGGACGCCAGTATTCCTGCACGCGCCGCCGGAGATTGGCCAGATAGGGGCCGAGGTCAAAGTCCTGACGGGCGGCCAGTTGGGTGGGGCCGGGGGCGTTGCGGGTGGTGTTGGCCTCCTGGTCCAGGGCGGCTTGCCGGGCGTCTTTGGTCAGAGTGCCCCCCAGCAGCGATGCCTGGCCCTTGGGTTGGGGAGCAGGGGCGGGGGTGGACTGATCCGCTAAGTGCGGACTGGCTAGGGGTAGGGGTGTCTGCACGGGGCGGGGGGGCAGGAACCGCGGTTGAGTCTGGGGTTTGGGTTGAGTCAGGGGAGGAGCACTAGGTTCGGGCGTGGCTTGGGTAATCGGCCGGGGTTCGGGTTGGGTGATGGGACTGGGAACGGGTTCGGGTGTGGCTTGGGCAATCGGCTGGGGTTCAGGTTGGGGTGTTGGTTGGGTGATGGGACTGGGAAGGGGTTCAGGTGTGGTTTGGGCAATCGGACTCGGTTCTGGCTGGGATGTGGTTGTGGGTGGGGTGGGGGTTGCCGTTGGCCGACGGGTCGTTTCCAGATTGAGCGGGACATCGGGGCGGACTCTTCCCTGAGCCACAGCATTGCGCTCTGCGCGGTTGGGCGTTTCGGGAGGCGGTGGCTGGTCCAGGGCTGTCTTGGGCGCATCCACCAGTTCAATTGGCGGTGGTTCTGCCGTTTGGGTCAGTTCCAAAGGCGAATCAACCCATTGCAAGGCCAACAGTACGGCTGCATGCACCACCAAGGAACCGCCAAGATAAAGGCTCAAATTGGCCGGTCGTGGCCGCCGCCATCGCCACCTGGACACCATAACCCCACACCCTGTTGGTTGGTCCCAACGGATTATTTCCACCGTATAGTCTAACAAGTCATTTCCGGGGATTTTTTGCCCCTTTGCCGGTGACGCTGCTGCCGGGCCGTTTGTTTCATACTAGAAAAGGTCACGTAGGGGGCGATAGATGGCGGACCATTCGGCAGGTTTTCGTCGTCAAGGCGGCGATTGGCAACTGTTGCAACATTTGGGGCGTTATGCCCTGGCCTATCGTTCGCTCCTGGTGCTGAGCTTTGTTTTACTCCTGCCTTTGGCGTTTGCCGGTGCAATTCAACCGGTGCTCATTGGGCAAGCGGTGTCCCTGATTCGGCGAGAGCCTGTGGTTGCCTTTTTGCAGGCGCTTCCCCTATCCCAAGGGCTGAGAATCATTGCTTTGTTGCTGTTATTGACGGTGGTGTTGCGCCTGAGTTTGCAAGGGATACAAAGTTATTTGATTCAAAAAGTAGGGCAGAATATCACCGCTGACATTCGCCAAGATTTGTTTCACCATGTACTGGCGTTGCCCATGACCTATTTCGACCGCACGCCGGTTGGGAAATTGATTACCCGTTTGACCAGCGATGTGGAAGCTTTGGGTGATGTATTTGCCACGGGAGCTGTTGGGATTTTGATTGATATTTTTACGCTTATCGCCCTGGCCGTTGTGATGTTTATGGAGCAGTGGCTTTTGGCACTCATTTTGTTGGTGCTCTTGATTCCTGTAACCGGATTAATTACCTACTTTCAAGCCCAATTTCGCCAGGCGAATTACCAATCCCGTGAGGAATTATCCCGCCTCAACACCCTGATTCAAGAAAATATCCAGGGTGTCAACATTGTGCAAATTTTTGGACGAGAACGATACAATGCCGCACTATTTCGCCGGGTCAATCAACGCTACAACCGTGAGGTAGATAAAACCATTTTCCACGATGCGGCCATCTCGGCCACCTTGGAATGGATTGCGTTAGTAGCAATTGCGGTGGTGTTGATGGTTGGAGGTGGGTTGGTGCTGGGGAAGCATTTGACGTTTGGGGTGTTGGCGAGTTTTATTTTGTTTGCCCAACGTTTGTTTGACCCCTTGCGGGAGTTGGCGGAGAAATTTACGCTCATTCAAGCGGGGTTGACGGCGGTGGAGCGGATTCAAGAAATTCTCGCCCAACCGGTAAGTATTTGCGACCCGCCAACCCCTTTAACTTTACCGGCGCAAGGGGGTGGGGAAATTTGTTTTGAACAGGTGTGGTTTGCCTATCAACCCGGGGAATGGGCGGTCAAAAATCTAAATATTCGGATTTATCCGGGGGAAAAGGTGGCATTAGTGGGGCCGACGGGGGCGGGGAAAAGCTCGGTGATCCGCCTGCTGTGTCGTTTGTATGAACCCAACCGAGGACGCATTCTCATTGATGGGGTGGATATTCGGCAATTGGCGCAAGCGGATTTGCGTCGGTATGTGGGGGTAATTCTGCAGGAGCCGTTTTTATTCAGCGGCGATATTTACAGCAATATTGTGCTGGGCGAATCCTATTCTTTGGCGGAGGTGGAGGCGGTGGCACGGCAGTTGCAGATACATGAATGGATCGCCCAACTGCCCCAGGGATACCATACGCCGGTGCGGCAACGGGGGAGCAATTTGTCCACCGGCCAAAAACAGTTGATTGCCTTTGCACGGGTCGCGATTCGCCAACCCCGGATTTTGATTTTTGATGAGGCGACGGCGAGTTTGGATGTGGGGACGGAAGCGGTGCTCCAAGCCGCCTGGCAAAAGCTGTGGCAGCAGCGGACGGTGGTGATGATCGCCCATCGTTTGGCGACGATTCGCCAGGTGGATCGGATTTTGGTTCTGCAAGCGGGTCAGGTGGTGGAAATGGGTGCCCATCAGGAATTGTTGGCCAAAGGGGGACTTTATGCTCACTTGCATCGCTTGCAATTTCCGGGGTTAGGGGTGAGTTGATTCGCCATCCAGGGTATGATAACAGGTGTTCCTTTCATCTCGGGTCGAAACATGGCAGACATAACGGAGTTGGTACTCAAACGGGCGGTGAATATCAAAGTGATTGTGACCCCCCGTTGGAAGGAAGAGACCCTGCAAATTTTGCAGTCCCAAATCAATCAAATTGATGCCCGCACCCAACAGATTGATGTCCAGTTGCAGCGGGCGATGACGGAACTCAAAAAACAACCGCCCAGTCCCCAGGTGACGGAGCAAATCAATACGATCCAATTCCAGGCCAACGATGAAAAAAGCAAACTCCTGGAGCAGAAAAATCAAATTTTGAACCAGTTGACCCAGGTACAAACCCTGGAGATGGAACAGGAAGTCAATCAGGGACAGTTGGACAGCTATTTCACCATCAAGGTCGGGGAAAATTTAATCCAAAAAATGCAGGTAGAAGTGGTACTCCGAGACGGGGTAGTGCAGGAAGTGCGGGGTGTGATTTAGTTTTTCAAGACATCGCGGGCGGTAACCAAGGTCTCGCCGCTCCCCAAGGACCAGAGGGCGGCTAGGGCTTGGGCTTGGCTGACCATTTTTTGGGGTAAAAACAAACGGGTGCGTCCCCACACGCGCCGCACAGTGCTGGGTTGGTGGCCGTAATCGGCCATGAGTGCCGCCAACGCCAGCGGGTCAAGGGTGGCCGCATCCTGAAACCCCCAGGTTTTTTCCACATCGGCTACGGTCGCCGGGGGTAACGTGCCGGGGACATCCAAACTAACTTTCCAGGCCACCAGGGCAGCGCGGGTGAGGGGTTGGTCGGGTTGAAACCGGGTGGGGGCCGTCGGGCTGGTCAACCGGCTGGGCAGGATGCCGGCTTCGGCCAAACCTTGAATGGCGGGGAAATCCGGGTCCGAGCGGGGCACATCGGTAAATACGGGCGGACTGCCCAGGGTCGCAGGGCGCACCTGCCGTTCGATCTGATCCTGGTACAGCCGTTGTTGCACCGCCATCAACCAGCGGGCAAATTGGCGGCGGGTCACGGGTTCGGCCAAACGCACTTCGCTGGCGGGAATCACCCCCAAACGCAACACATCGTACACCAAGGGTTGCAGGGCCGTTGGTACGGTCGTGAGGTTGGCCACCACCGGCGTCGGGCTGGGTTCTGGAGAAATGACCACCTCCGGGCTAGGGGTATCCCGCTGGGGGGAGTTCGTCGCTTGCGGGGTGGGGTTCGGGGAAGTGAGTTGGGGGTCAGGGGCCAGCGAACGCTCTAGGCCACTCCCTTGGCAACCCGCTAGGAGAACCAAGAGCACGACTCCCAAATTACCGGCGAGAACAGATTTCCTGCTCATGGGTAGGGGCGCCCTCGCCAAAGATGAACCGCATTGGAGTTATTCCCATGCCGAGCTGGATAGACACAGATTTCTGGCACATCCGTCAGCGCGTGAATGCTGGCTAAAACAGTCGCAACCGCATCAACGTTTCGGGGTTCGGCTTCCCAGAGAAACACTCCCCCTATCACTGCGACTTCACCAGTCGGTTGATGAAATTTCTTGGGCCTTTGTAGTTGGTCAAATCCGCCAACTGCTCCAGAGTTTTCACCCCAGGATAAAGCTTGCCATTGATTTCCCAAGTCGGATACCCTTTGATCCCCGCCTTTGCACACAATTGCGGCTGGCTATTGACACCCTTGGGGTCGCATTCAATGTAGTTAATTTTCTCGCTCGCCTCTTTCCCAAATAACTGTTTTTGCTGATGACAATGGGGACACCAATAAGCACCATATTCCCGCGCGCCCACCCTGTTCAAATGCTCAACCAAGGCCAATTCCGCCGGCCCGGAACGCGTGGTCACCGGGGGCGGTGATTGCAACCCTTGCGTCGTCGGACTCCCCGCCTGTACCGGCGCATCCACCCCATGATAGGCCGCCAAAATTCCCAACAAGGCCACCAAAACGACCACCAAAGCCGTCGTGAGCAATTGCCCTACATCCCGCCACACCCGGCCAAAGGTAGCCAAAAACCACAGGCATACGCTCAAGATTGCCGAAGTGACGCAATAGACACACCAGGCGCCAATTTTCACCGCCATCAAATACACAAAATAGCCGCTGGAAACCAGCATGGCCGTCGTCAGGGCAAACAACAGCCACGCCCAGGGAAAATCCTCTTCCTTGGACTGCCGCGGCGCCAAAAACACCGCCACCACCGCCACCGCCAGATAAAACCCAAACCCCACCAGCGACAGAGGAATGCCAAACAACTGGGCGTACTCACTCTTGAGAACCTGGTCACAGCCGGTCGTCGGACAGACCACACTGCCGCCCAGCCAATGGGTGATGGTGATATAGGCGGTTTCAATCGCGCCAATCCCGGCCAGAATGCCCATCATCGGGCGGGCATGGCGCTGCCACCAGGGGGCGCTACGGCGACGGTTGAGTAATTTGCTCATAGGCTTCGTTGGGATGGGTTTGGGACCGATACCCAGGACTCAGATCGGCGGTTTCCGGTTCCAGGGCACGGCGTACCGCTTGCACAAAATGGCGCACGCGCTGGGGGTCAATCGGCTGTTCAATCTGGCCTTTGCGCTTGAGTGAACTCGCCACAATCACCCCATCGGCGGCTGCTAATAAGTGTGCCACATTATCGGCATTCGCTCCACTCCCCACCAACACCGGCACATGGCCCGCCGCCGCCCGTGCCAATTCCAAATCTTCTCGCGTCGGGGGATGCCCGGTAGCCCAACCGGAGAGAATCACCGCATCCGCCAGACCCCGCTGGATCGTCTCTTGCACCGCCGTCGTGAGATTCGGCGTGCCCAGGGGACGGGCGTGTTTGACCAACACATCGGCAAAAATCTTGACCCCACTGTCCAACTCCCGCCGGTAGCGCAACAGCCGATAGGCGCACCCTTCGATCAACCCCTGGTCCGTCGCCATCACCCCCGTCAAGACATTCACCCGGATAAAGGCTGCCCCCACATTGTGGGCAATCGCCAGCGCACTGATGGCATCGTTGCGTAAGACATTGATCCCCAAAGGCACATCCACCAAGGCCCGCACCCGCTGTGCCACCAAACTCATGGCGCTGACCACCGCTGGGTCCACCTGGTGCTGGGTAAACGGGGCATCAAAAAAATTTTCGATGATAATGCCATGCACTCCCCCTGTTACCAAGGCGCTGGCCTCCTGTTCTGCTCGCTCGATGACCGCCGTCAGACTCCCTCCCCAGCGGGGGGACGTGGGTAAAGGGAGCAGATGAACAACCCCAATTACCGGATGGGCCGTGCCAAAAACCCGCACTAAATCCATGCCGTTTGCCGCAGTGCCTTGTCCTCTATTATACCCCTGCTGTGGGATGCAATCTTAATCTGTTCTTCATTTTCACCATCAATTCCTGTCGCCCCGGCGAGAACCCCTCCCGGCACCAAGGGCCCTCCTGACAACGTCAAGGCACCGAAGCGGTTACAGGTCGGGAAGCCCTCCCCTGCGAATTACTATCAACCTCACAGCATCCTAAACCATGCTAGAACGTTTGGGTTTCTTCCGTGTTGACCGTTGCCGATTTAATACTGCGAAAATCAATACTTTGCGTATGCTTCTTAAATTCTTCATCCGTCATGACCGGGATGAAATAGCGCGCTTCCACATCCCCAAAGCTGATAATGTCCCCATCTTTGAGTTCCCCACTGACCCATTCTTTATTGTTGACCCGCGTGCCATTGGCGCTGCGATTTCCCCTGCTGTCGCCGTCGAGCAACCGGTAACGATACCCCTTGGTTTCCGGGTTGGGCAGGCGCAAAAGAATGGCATGGCGCCGGGAGACGGTTTTGGAATTCAGCACAATCGCATTACTCGGATCGCGCCCTATCGAATAGGTCGCCGCCTCGAGCGCAATGGCGCGGGAGCCGTCATCATCGTGGATCACCAACAAATGATGCTCTCTGGGGGTGTCACTCATGGGTTGGCCAAAGGGAAAGAATCACAAGCGGTAACCAACATTGCCGTGGCGGGGAATAATTTCTATCTTGGCATAAGTCACACCGCAGGCGCTCAAGAATTTAATTTTTGTTTTAAGAGTTCGTTGGTGCGTTGGGGGTCGGCGCGTCCACCGGTCTGTTGCATAACTTTCCCCACAAAAAAGCCGAACAGTTTGGTCTTGCCACTGCGATACTGGGCCAGTTCCTGAGGATGGGCCGCCAACACCTGGTCAATGTAGGCGCTCAACACCGCCGGGTCGGATACTTGGGTTAAGCCTCTCGCCTCCACGATGGCTTGGGGAGAACCCCCCTGGCTGAGCAATTCCGGCAGCAGTTCCTTAGCAATTTTGCCGCTGATGGTGCCTGCTTGAATGAGGCCAATCAATTCGGCCAACTGCTCCGGGCGGCAGGCCACCTGACGAATATCCTGTTTTTGCGCTTTCAGCCAGGCCGTCAGGTCACCGGTGATCCAATTGCTGGCCAGTTTCGGGTCGGCGCCGGCAGCTACCGTCGCTTCAAAATACTCAGCCATCGCCCGTTCATCGGTCAGCACCCGGCTGTCGTAGGCCGATAACCCCAATTCCTCCTGGTAGCGGCGGCGCTTGGCGTGGGGCAATTCCGGCAGTTGCGACCGCCAATGGGCGATTTGTTCTGGCGTCAGTTGAATGGGCGGCAAATCCGGCTCCGGGAAATAGCGGTAATCGCTTGCCCCCTCCTTGGTGCGCATACTCACCGTGCGCTGGCTGGCTTCATCCCACAGGCGGGTTTCCTGCACCACCCGCTCCCCGGCTTCCAAAACCGCCATTTGCCGTTTGGCCTCGTAGTCAATCGCCCGCTGGATGGCATTGAACGAATTCATATTCTTAATCTCGACCTTGGTGCCAAAACGGGTTTCCCCCACCCGCCGCACGGAAATATTCACATCACAGCGAAAGGAACCTTCCTGCATATTGCCGTCACAGACTCCCAGGTAGCGGACAATCCGGCGCAACTCCTGGGCATATTCCGCCGCTTCTGCACCGGAGCGCAAATCCGGGCCGCTGACAATTTCACACAAAGGGACGCCCGCCCGGTTGAAATCCACCAGCGAATAGTCCGACCCCGACAGCCGCTCCGCCCCGGCATGCACCAATTTGCCCGCATCTTCTTCCATGTGCAACCGTTGGATGGTCACCCGCTTGCGGTAAAATTTGCCCTGGTCATCTGCCAGTTCAATTTCTAACCAGCCGTTGGTGGCAATGGGCAAATCGTACTGGGAAATCTGATAGTTTTTGGGTAAATCGGGGTAGAAATACTGTTTGCGGTCAAATTTACTGTAGGGGGCAATGGTGCAATTCAAGGCCAAACCCGTTTGCACCGCATAGGCCAACACCTGTTCGTTCAACACCGGCAACACCCCCGGATGCCCCAAGCAAATGGGACACACCTGGGTATTGGGCGGCGCGCCAAAGGCCGTGCTACAACCGCAGAAAATTTTTGTGGCCGTCCCCAACTGGCAGTGAATTTCCAAGCCGATGATGGTTTCGTAGGCAGTGGCAACGGTGGCAGTCATGCAGTGGTTGCTTTCTCAGGCACAAACCTATTGTACACCTCCCGGAGTTGCTACCCCAGCAGTTGCCAGGGGACGAAAAACTCACGGGGCAGCAGCACGGGTTTTGCGGAAAAAATCAGGGTGGTGTGGTAGGTATCCGAGTTCACCGCTACCCCCACCAAGGGTTTACCCAGCCGTTTGCCCACCTCCTGGTAGTCCCGGTAACGGTTGCGCGCCACCCGGAGCGCTTCTGGTTCCAACAGCACAGGGGGAGCTGTATGTTCCGCAAGGGGTGGCATGGCAGAACCGGGGGCAGGGAACAGTTCCAGTTTAGCCTACGGGCAAATGGGTTAAGTTTGCTTGAGTTGCATTAGGCGACCTATTGGGTGAGGAAAGCCCCTTCAGCAACCTAGGTAGGTTAAGGTTGTCGCCTGAAGATTCATGGCCAGGCCACTGTGGGGCTACGCCCAGCGACCCATAGCATGTCAACCTTTGTATGCTTAGCTATATTGGCCAACCAAAGGGGATGGGTACACGGGCATCAAGGCCATCAACCGTGGGGTCGTGCCGGAAGTTCCCTATTCAGTTTGGCGAGCAGATAAACTAAAGTAGTTAAAGACAAAGCAGTGTCCCCAAACTGAGTCCCAGGTGAGTTACTGTTTTAACCCTGCCTGCACCCGCCCCCAAAACCCCGAAGGTTCGCTGGTTTGCAGCAATTGTGGGGCCAGTTTGATCTTGAATCATCAGGGACGGCAATACCGGATGAAAAAGTGTTTGGGGTATGGCGGGTTTGGTGCCACTTTTGCCGCCGTTGAGGAAAATCTCCCTGGTAAACCCCTGTGTGTGATTAAGCAGTTACGGCCACCGGTGGACAACCCGGACGACCACATTTATCAGATGGCCAAGGAATTGTTTGAGCGGGAAGCGGAAATTTTAGGGCGGTTGGGGAACCATCCCCGTTTGGCGGCCCTGCGGGATTATTTTGCCGACCCACCCCATTTCTATATGGTGCAGGAGTACGTGGATGGGACGACACTGCAGGCGGAGGTGCGGGAAAAGGGGCCTTATGAAGAGGGTGCGGTGAAACTCTTTCTGCGGCAGATGTTGCCGGTGTTGCAGTACATCCACGAGCATGGCACCATTCACCGGGACATCAAACCGGCCAATATCATGCGGCGCAAAGTGGATGGGGAATTGGTGTTGATTGATTTTGGGGCGGTCAAGCAGGTGGGGCAAATTCCCGCCGGGGCAGAAGGGGAATTGACGCAGTTTGCCATTGGCACGGCTGGGTATGCACCGCCGGAGCAGTTGTCGATGCGTCCTGTTTATGCCAGCGATATTTATGCGCTGGGGGCTACCTGTTTGTACCTGCTCACGGGCAAATCCCCCAAGGAGTTGGAAACTGACCCCCAAACCGGGGAAATTCGCTGGCGGCAGTACGTGCGGGTGAGCGATGCGTTTGCCCAGGTGTTGGACCGGATGCTGGCGGTTTCCCTGAAACAGCGCTATGCCACGGCGGGGGCGGTGCTGCGGGCCCTGGATTTGGAACCCTATTACGGCAACCTGGCGCAGGGGTTACGCACCGCCAAGCCCACATCGCCGCCGGTTGCGCCTTCTCCTCTCCCGGAACCTGCCGCCGGCGATAGCAAATACAGCCAGTTGGCCGCGGCGATTCGTGCCCGCAAAGCCCGCGCCTTGAACCTGGAGACCAGCACAGAAACTGAGAGCGACAAACTCACCCCCAGTCGGTTAAAACATGCGTTGCGGCAAGGGAGAAAAGACTTTGCCGGTTGTGATTTCCGCGAGTATGACCTCCAAGGGGAAATGCTCATGGGGTGTATTCTGACGGAAGCCATCTTAACCAAGGCCAACTTGCAGGGGAGTATTTTGGAGGAGGCCAATTTAGGGCGGGCCAATTTGCAGGGGGCGAATCTGCAAAAAGCCAATTTACACAAGGCCTATCTCAGTTTTGCCAATCTCCAGGGCGCCGACTTGCGCAATGCGAATTTAACCGAAGCCTACCTCCGCAATGCCAATCTCCGGGATGCCAATTTGTGTGGCGCCAATTTGGAAGGGGCTTTGGTCTCGGATGAACAATTGGCGTTGGCCCGCATTAACTGGGCGACCAAACTGCCGACGGGTGCCAAACGTAGCCACAACTGGTGGCTGTTGTAATCGGTTCGCGGGTCAGGTGGCGGGAACTGCCCTGTGCGTCGGCGTGAGGACGATGTATGATGAGGGTTTGACCCATCGTTGTCAAAGGCTAAACCGAGGGACTATGGTGGGATTGGTGTGAGGCCTAAACGACATGAAGCATAGCTTGCTCTGCGGATGGCTGTCCGGGTTGATCACGGTGGGCATGGTCGGTTTCCCGGCT
>Ga0197142_1000553_pt1 | contig 34532 bp, 32 predicted proteins | sample GBS60_MetaG_FD_148614 | JGI IMG/M metagenome (GOLD analysis project Ga0197142, IMG submission 148614) | Sediment microbial communities from Great Boiling Springs, Gerlach, Nevada, United States - GBS 60_MetaG | ecosystem: Environmental > Aquatic > Thermal springs > Hot (42-90C) > Sediment...
ACTGGAGGTAGATCTATCTCGTCAGTTGGCGGGTAGAAATCCGGCCCAGGATGCACCTTCCTCTCCATGAACCTGAGACCCATGGCCGCTTTTTCCTCGTCAGTTTCGGGTATACTTATATCCTCCCATCCATCGGTTATGAGCTGGTCCGCCAAGACGGTGACAGGCGTTCGGAATCGCTCCGAGAGATAGAAGGCCTCGACAGTGAGCTGAAATGCTTCCTGGGCGCTATTGGGTGCGAGGACTATGGTCTCGAAGTTTCCGCCTTGGGTTGGATATCTGCTAAAGTAGAACTCCCCTTGGCCAGGGGCTCCTGTTATGCCGCTCACGGGCCCAACCCTCTGGGAATTGAGGACAACGAGGGGTATCTCACATCCTATGGCCCACCCATAGGGGTCAGCATACAGGATATAGCCCGGGCCAGAGGTCGCGGTCATGGCCTTGTAGCCCCCGAGGGCCGCTCCTATACACATGTGCATAGCGGCTGTCTCGTCCTCGGCCTGAAGATATATTCCCCCTACCCTGGGAAGCAGCCTGGACATGGCCTCTGCAATTTCCGTTGCGGGCGTTATCGGGTAGGCGAAGAAAGCCCTGCATCCGGCCATTATGGCCCCCTCTGCTATAGCGAAGTTTCCCGTCTCAAGATAGCGTCTCATCTCCCTATTCCCCTCACTCTCGATTGATGGTCATTGCGGGCTATGCCCATGAAAGGGTTGCCCAGAAGCCTCATGCCTCCTTGACCTCTATGGAGAAGTCCGGACAGGCATAGAAGCAGAGCATGCATCCCACGCACTTCTCGGTTTTCTTGGGCACGTAAGGTCTGTAGCCTTTCTTGTTGAACTTGGGAGCAGGCTCGAAAACCCCCATCCCGCAAACCTCGACACAGTACCCACACTCCTTGCAGCCCTCGCTATCAACCACCACCTCAAAGCGCCTGGCATCGCAACTGAGGCACCTGGCGGCCTCCTTTATGGCCATCCCCTCGGAGAGGGCCTTCTCCACAGAGGCGAAACTTCTCCTTCGCTCCTCAATGGGGATACAGGGCAGGGAAACGCGTCCGTATCCCTCTGTGTCGTAATCGACCACTATCACCTCTTCCTCTCGGGGAGCCAGTTCCTGATCTATGATCCCTTTCCCTCCCAGAAAGATGTCTATAGATGAGGCGGCCTTCCTACCCTGGGCAATGGCATCGATTATGGTTTTTGGCCCAGTTGCCAGGTCTCCTCCTGCGAAGACGCCGGGCTTGCCAGTTGAGAGGGTCTCGGGATCCACCTTCACGAAGCCGCCATCTGTGAGGTCGACTCCCAATCCCTTGGGAGTATCGGGGACTTGACCAACCGCTGTTATCACTGTGTCAAACTCCCTCACAAACTCGCTTCCCTTGCTGGGCACAGGGGTGGCCCTTCCGGAAGAGTCAGGCTTGCCCAACTGCATCTTGGTGAACGTCACTTCCAAATTTCCATTTCTTGCTTCTATCTTGACGGGGGAGGCTAGAAACTCTATGGCAACTCCCTCTGCCAAAGCAGCACCAACTTCCTCCTCGTATGCCGGCATCTCAGCCCTGGATCTTCGGTAGAAGATGGTCACCTCATCCGCGCCCAGCCTCAGAGCACTCCTCGCAGCATCCACAGCCGTATTGCCACCTCCTATTACAGCAACCCTCTTTCCCACCTGAGGCAGCTCTCCCCCGTTAACCTTTCTCAAGAAGGCTATTCCGTCCGTCACTCCAGGAAGATCCTCTCCTGGAACGCCCAGCTTGGCCCCTTTTTGGGCTCCAAGGGCCAAGTAAACCGCCTGGAATCCCTGTTTTTGTAGCTCCTCCAAGGACTCGACCTTTCTATTGGTGATGATCTCGACCCCTAGCTCTTTTAGGTATGCGATCTCGGCTTCCAGTGTCTCTTTGGGGAGCCTGTATGAGGGGATCCCATACCTCATCATTCCACCGGGTTCTGGCAAGGCTTCGAAGACAGTCACGGAATGACCGAGAAGTGCCAAGTAGTAAGCTGCTGTGAGGCCACTTGGTCCTGAGCCAACTACGGCCACTTTCTTCCCAGTTTTGGGAGCGGCCTTGAGAGCTTTCTTCCACAGCTCCCCGCCTAGTTCGGCTGCAGAACGTTTGAGCGCCCTTATGGCAACGGGATCTCCAAACTGTCTCTTTCCGCAGGGGCTCTCGCAAGGGCTGTAGCAGGCAAATCCACATACAGCTGGAAAGGGAATCTTTTCCCGTATCACTGCCAGGGCCTCTTCGAATCTCCCTTCCCGAATAAAGCGAACATATCTAGGTACATCGATCCCTGCCGGACAGGCCTCCTTGCATGGCGCCTGAACCAGATCTTCCCTTTTAACCCGTTTTGGACTCATGATTGCTGCCTCCCGACCTTATCATCCTTTGTTTTAAGGAATCTCCACATGTTCCTCCACATACTTTGCCAGTCCTTCTATGTGAGACCTCATCCTTCTCTCAGCCGCATCCGGATCCCTCATCTCGAGGGCATCTATTATGCTCCTGTGTTCAAGAAGGGTCATTGGATGACGGTCATAGAAAGCGGCGGCACGGAACCTCACCCACCTCATCTGATCGAACAGGTTACTGGCGAGGGCGATCAACTTTTCGCACTGACTCAAGTTGATCACCATCTCGTGGAAGCGAATATTGGCGTCTGAGTATCTCAGGGATTGGTCTTTTACTGTGGCGGGGTCAAAGGGGGCAAAGAGGTCTCTCATTTTTTGAATGTCACTGTCCGTCAGATGGCGGGTTGCAAGCCGTGCCGCCATTCCTTCCAGTGCAGCGCGGACGAGGAGGATTTCCACTATTTCCTTCTTGGACCTTCTGACTATATAGATCCCTTTCCGGGGAACCACCCTCAGGAATCCCTCGCTCACAAGCCTATGGATGGCCTCCCTGAGGGGGGTTCTGCTTATGCCCAGGCGCTGAGCAAGCTCTCTTTCATCCAGCTTTCCCTCGTTGGGAAGTTTGGAAAACTCCATTTTCATGAGGCTCTCTTTGAGAGCCTCGTAAGCAGCCTGGCTCAAACTCGCCGGGGCCTTTATCTTCTTTAATCTTAGCTCCCGTGCTCTTTCTATGGCCACCATGGCATTCCTGCTATCTGGTATTCAAAAATCTGGTATACCAGATAGCAGACTCCCCTCCAGCTGTCAAGCAAAAAATTCCGAACACTAGTTTCGCAGGTTTTTTCAAGCTTGAGTTGGAATTAGGGAGAGACGGACTTTTCGTTGGAGGGGTCGAGGGCCGCAGCATGAAAGTCGCCGACCCATGAGGAAAGCCTTCATTTGTGCTAAAATAATGAGAACGAACCACCTGGAAGCGATGGAAGCCTTCGAAGTCATAGTCATAGGTGCTGGGCATGCTGGATGCGAGGCTGCACTTGCCTGCGCCAGGAAGGGGCACAAGACCCTTCTTCTCACCATAAACGTGGACCACATAGCTTGGATGTCCTGCAACCCGGCAATTGGAGGCCTGGCCAAAGGGCAACTCGTCAAGGAAATAGACGCCCTGGGAGGCGAGATGGCAAAGAACATAGATGCGACGGGCATACAATTCAGGCGGCTGAATACAAAGAAAGGGCCCGCTGTCTGGTCATCGAGAGCTCAGGCCGATATGTTCCGTTATGCCAGGCGCATGAGAAGGGTTTTGGAGGGTCAGGAGAACCTCTCCATAAGACAGGCCATGGTGGAGAAGATCCTGGTTAAGGGGGATAGGGTGGTCGGGGTTGAAACCTCTCTGGGCGAGGCCATAGGCGCTCGTGCCGTGATCGTCACAACTGGAACCTTTCTCCAGGGATTGATCCACATAGGGCTCAAGAGCTTCCCAGCCGGGAGAATGGGAGATTTGCCCTCTGTTGGGCTATCCCAGTGCCTCAAAGCTTTGGGCCTTCGAATGGGAAGGCTCAAGACAGGTACCACCCCTAGGCTAGATGGAAAGACCATTGACACATCCAAGCTTCAAGTGCAGTGGGGAGACGATCCCCCAATACCATTCTCCTTTTCAACCAAGGAAATTCCCCTTCCCCAGGTCCCATGCCACATAACCTATACCACTCCGAAAACCCACGAGATCATAAGGGAGGGACTGGATCGCTCTCCCCTATTCACTGGCCTTATCAAAGGCACAGGGGCCAGATACTGTCCATCAATAGAGGACAAGGTAGTCAGGTTTCCCGACAAAGAGAGGCACCAGATATTCTTGGAGCCGGAAGGACTCGACACTCTGGAAATATACCCCAATGGGATCTCCACAAGTCTCCCCCTGGACATACAGATCCGGATGGTCCAGTCGATCCCAGGCCTCGAGAGGGCCCAGATAGTGAAGCCAGGGTATGCCATCGAGTATGACTTCGTGGATCCCACCCATCTCGCTCCCACCCTGGAGGTCAAGGACATAAGGGGGCTCTATCTCGCGGGCCAGATAAATGGAACCTCTGGATACGAGGAGGCAGCAGCACAAGGGCTCATTGCTGGGATAAATGCTGCACTGGCCCTCGAGGGGAGAGAGCCCCTTGTTCTGGACCGATCTGATGCTTACATAGGGGTACTCATAGACGATCTCATCACCAAAGGCACCCAGGAGCCTTACAGGATGTTCACCTCCCGTGCCGAATACAGGCTGCTTCTCCGTGAGGACAATGCTGATCTAAGGCTGAGGGATCTAGGGTACAAAGTGGGCCTTGTGAGCGAAGAGGAGTACGAGGAGTTTTGTAGGAAAAGAGAGGCCATTTCCATGGAGCTCGAGAGGCTTGAAAAAACGAGGGTCAGGCCCACAGAGGATGTCAATTCCTTCCTCGAACAGGCGGGCACGAGTCCCCTGGATGAGGCGGTGAGTCTGAGGGCTCTGCTCAGGAGACCAGAGCTCACGTATGAGTCCCTTTTGCCCCTGGATCCCCAAAGGCCTTCTCTTCCGAGGGAAGTGGCAGAAGAGGTGGAAATACAGGTAAAGTACGATGGCTACATAGAGAGGCAGCTCAAGGAAGTGGAGAAATTCAAGGCCATGGAACGCCAGAAGATACCCCAGGACCTGGACTATACAAAGGTGTACGGTCTTTCAAAAGAGGTAGTGGAGAAACTCTCTCGTGTAAGGCCATCGAGCATTGGGCAGGCATCTAGAATATCTGGCGTCACACCAGCTGCAATAGCTGCCCTCATGATCCACTTAAAAAAACAAGGATCCAAGACCTCATCCCCTTCCCCTTCATAGGTCATGGGATAGTTTTTTCTATTGCCCCTTTTGGGTGAGCTCCCTGAACCGTGGAATGGCGTCTCTTTAAGCTTCCTTTTACTTTACTCGCCTGAGCCCGGAGATCATGAGAAAGAGTCCAAAAAGGAGCAAGTTGCTCCTCGGAAAATGAACCAGAAGAAGCTCTTGCACCAGTACCACAACACATGCTCCCAAAACTGGACCCCATTTTGTCCCCTGGCCCCCAAGAAACACGGCTAAAACCGGAGCAAGAACCACATCTAGTCCGAAAGCGGACTCAGGGCCCAAGTATCCTGTTTTGAGGGGATATATTCCTCCAGCCATGCCTGCGAGTACGGATCCCAGGATGAGAGCTTGCCTTTCTAGACTCCCGTAATCTATTCCCACATGGCCTGCTGCCACGGGATCCTCTCCAGCCGCTCTGAGGGCCCTACCCCATCTGGACTGGAGAAGAGTGTTATGGACCCTCATAGAAGCCAAAAGGAGAAAAAGGCTAAGCCCATAAGGGACCTCAGGTCCAAGGGGCCTAGTGGAAATTCCTCCAACACCCCCTGTGAGGGCTTCCAGATTCCTCGCCAGGGAGCCGAGGAGAAGGGGGACACAAAGGGATGTTATGGCAAATTCCGCGCCCTTCAGCCCAACAAGGGGAAAGCTCAAAACTCTGGCAAAAACCCCGGCCATAGCTCCACCGACTACGAGCCCTCCCCACCAGGGAATCCCCTGAGAAATACATAAGGCGCTCCCATACGCTCCGATTCCGAAAAAAGCTCCGTGGCCCAGATTTACCCTCGGGCCAAATCCAACTGATAGGTTGTAGCTGAGGGCCAAGATCATCTGCTGACAAACTGTCCAAAGAAGCAAGGACCCGTAAGGCCAAGAAGCAAAGAAAGTGGGAGCACCGAGGAGTGTGACCCCAATACAAGCCAAAAGTAAGCCCACCGTTCTCATTTTCCATCTTCTTATGGACAGGCTCGCTCTACTTATACCTGTCATCTTGATCGGGCACGGGACACGGCCACTGTCTCCCACAGAGAAGCTCTTCTTCTGGACCCTTTAATTAGCCCTGTTGTTCACGAAAAGAGGAAAAACCTCTCCCAGTCCTGTTAGAGGAAAACCCTCCTATTCCGGCCCTTGGTCAATCCCAGGACGACCAGGAGTAGAAGGGGCGGGAAGGAGGCCTGCCATTTAGGCCCCATGGTTTGAGAGACTATGGCTTCTCCAAGCCCCATGGCCCAACCCATGGTGAGCACTTCTAGGGGCCTCAACCCTCTGCTCACAACTGCAATCAAGAGAAAACAGGTCGTCCAAAAAAGACCTTCATGGAAGTTAATAGAGTGGATGGAACCTGCAAGGGCTCCCGAAAGGAACACAAGACCCACGGAGACCGTGCCAATTCCCCTCCCCAAAGAAGCGGGATTGGCACCCACTATAGTCAAGTCCCCTAAGCCCCCATCCCATGCCCTGAGGGCAAGGCCCATCTTTGCCTTTCTCAAGAATGCCCAGACACACATGACAATTGCCACACAAGACACGATTGCCCACAGAACTCCTGTGGACACGAAAAGCTTTTCGCCCAGCTGGATACTCCCTGTTCCCACTGGCACTCCTGGCAAAGGGAAAAGATTCTGCATCAGAAACTCCAGGACCAAGGCCCCTCCAAGGGTGAAAAGGAAAAAACCCTCCCTGCTCCTCTCTTCCCCCATCCCTTGCCAGAGGAATCGGGGATGAGACAAGTACCCCAAGATAGCCCCTGCCCCAAAGGCCACCAAAAGAAGAACTGAAACCGATGCATGTGGAAGCTTGTCCCTAATCCAGGCCAACGAAAGGGCGCTCAGCACGAACCAATGGCCCAAGGCCATGTGAACCCTTCCTATGGCCCTCAAAATCATATCCGTTGCCAAGGCCCCCATTGTCCAGAGAGAGCCCATGCCAAGGGCCTGAATCAGGATCTGGAGATTTGTCTCCATAAATGGGCTGCCTCGTCCTCCGATCTATCTCGAGGGGTACAGATGCTTCGAAGTGGCTACATCCGGTGGCCATATGATGTGATACCTTCCACCCTGGATCTGGGAGGGATAGGTATTTATGGAACCAATCCCGTTCTCTCGGAAAAATACGGTCCCTCCCAGAGTTTGGGTCCTGGTTTTCTTGAGGTTTGTTATGATGTGGTCTGGGTCCAGAACCGAACAACCGGACAGGACGTTCTCCACCACTTGAAGGGCCATCATGTAAGCTGGAGCCCAGGGATATTCTTCCAGGTTTATTCCGGCCTCTTCCAAAAGGGAGAGGAACCTCTCAGAGCCCGGTCCTTTCATCGCAGGAGTCCAATAGGACTGGCCTGTGACACCCTCCGCTCCCTCTCCTAGGGCCTTGATAAAAGGCCCTCCATGATGGATGACGTGGAATTCTCTGGGCTTCAGTCTCAAGTCCTTGGCCTGGGACATGAATTGAATGGCGAAAGGAACGTTAGAAGCCACAAAAACTATGTCCGGGTCCTCCCCCTTAAGCTTCATTATTACCGATGAGAAATCTTTCATATCTTTGGGAACGATGTGGGATGATAAGACGCTCAAGCCTCCATCCTGTGCTAGTACTTGAGCTCCTTGGTGAACCCCTCTCGGATGGAGGGTGTCTTCCACTACAAAGGAAACGGTCTTTGCGAGCCCTTCTTCTCGTATCATCTCCCAGTAACGATAGGTGTACCTCGGAGCTTCGTCTATTACGCAAGCGATCCATTTGTAGCCCCTATCATAGATCTTGGGAGAGTTGGCGCATATGGCGAGAAAAGGGATCCCATGGATCTCCGCAGCAGTGGAGGCTGCAAATGTGAGAGGGCTCGAGTATGGACCCAACATGAAATTTACCCGGTCTACGGTTGCAAGCCTCTCGTACATCCTCCTGGCTGTTGCCTCGTCGCTTCTGTCGTCATAGAGGAAAAGTCTGACGGGTAGTTTCCTTCCACCGAGGGCTATTCCTCCTTTGGAGTTGAGCTCATTGGCCCAGGCGCTGAGAAGCCTCCCAAAGGGTCCCACCTCGGTTGCAAAATGGCCCGAACTGGATATGGTCGCTCCGATTCTGAACTCCTCGGCTTGAGCCCAGTGGAGAGAGACGAAGAAGGCTAAAGAAGCTATGGCTTTGATCCATTTCCCTCCCATCCGCTGCCTCCTTCAGAGATTCGTGCAGATGCCGGAAAGCCCCCAAAAATGCTGAAGGCCACCCGGTTGCCTGGGTGGCCTCCCAAGAAGGGCCTGACATGGCAATAATTTTTCATACCGCTTTTTTGGGATGAAGTCAAGGTATTTTTCTCTGGAACGCCAGAGAAATCTTTGCCCTCTACGCATAAGGGATACCGAGAAGAATAGCCCCTCAAATCCCAATGCCATCTTGAGAAATGAGGCCCTCTAGATGGGCTTTTGTGCATCGCTCATCCGGACCGGAAGGATGAGACTCGAAAGCCACTCCCATCCTGATCTTTTCCCCAAAGGCTCGTATCTGGTACAATCTGAGAACTCCTTTAATGTGAGGCCTTCTCAATCCTCGAAGGGACGCAATCCCATTTTTTCTTGAAAAGGGCGAAATGGCATTAAGAATGAGGAAGCCTAACGAAGAGAAGGACCCGGTAAAAGATGAGACTCATATTCCTCACTGACATTCACGATGATTTTGAGGCCATAGGGGACATCCTGGAGAAGATCGAGGCAGATGTGTATCTCCTGGGAGGAGATATAGTTTACAGGATATTTCCCCACAATCGAGCTGCGTGGAAATTCTTGGATCTGGAGGAGGATCTAGCCCGTCGAAGAGAATCAGAGGATGAGGGGCTTCTAGATACAGCATTGCGCCTCAGGAAAACATGCAGGGGAGAAGAGCTCTCGAGGAAAGCACGATCTTACATCCGGCTGTGTAACACAGTGGAGAGGCGAATGATAGCCGCCTATGGGAGACTCGCTCGGATCCTCGAAAGGTTTCCCCATAAGACCGTAAGGGTGATCCCTGGTAACTATGACATGGATCTGAGGAAGACCCCTATTCATCCATGGAATCTGCACCTCGAGTGGGTCGAGGTTGGGGGGATCAAGATTGCTGGTTATGGAGGAGCCTCTGTCATCACCCCAGGTGTGCCAGAACACCTTCAAGTCCCTTTCAGGGAGAGGCTTCACACGGGGTCCTTGGAGTCAGAGCCCCTCGTGTTTTTGAGAAAGGTGAAGCCTCATGTTGTTTTCACCCACCAACCGCCCCATGGCATCATGGACACCATTAGGGGAAAAGGGCCCACCGGAAGTCTGGGGTTGAGGCAGTATTTGGATGAGGCCCAGCCTCTAGCTATCCTCTTCGGTCACGTACACGAGAAGTGGGGAGTAGTCAAAGTGGGCCGCACATGGTGCATCAATCCCTCCAATTTCGGAAATGTAGTGGAAGTCAAAGGCAAAAGGAAGGGAGGATACTTTGCGGATATAGGAATAGGAAAAGATGAGGTCAACTGGGTGATGATAAGAAGACTTACCCCGGGAAGGACAATCGATGTGGTCCACTACGGGCCAGGGGACAAGGGGACGGAGATGACGGTACTTGACGAAAAGGCCTTTTTGATCATGGGGGGCAAGATCAAGGCGCCAAGGCCTAGGGGACCTTTCAGGATCCTCCAAAAGATAAAGGCCTTTTTCCTACTGCACGAGACGAAAGAGAGCAAAGAATTGGCGATGGAGCTCAGAAGGTGCTACAGGGCTTTGGAAAGAGAAGGTCTAAATGTGGCTTTCGATGTCCTCGGTTCCGTGGCATTTGGGATGGCCACAAGAGGCTCGGACATGGACCTCGTTGTTTACCTCAAAGCCCTTGGATGCCTTGAGGATGAGAGAGGAGTATGCGCCATTCCCAGTCAGGTCCTCGAAAAGCTTTTGGCCTTAGAAAAAAGGGGAATCAAGGTGGAGATATGCGACGTACTGGATCTAGGAAGAGTCGAGAAGGCCATAAAAGATGAGAACTTGGAGGATCACCACCTCCAGAGGTTCATTTTCTACAGGGCAGTGGGAAGGCCTGTCAATCTCAGGACCCTTAAGAGAGTAGAGAATCAACTTCTCGAGAGGAATCACCTGAGAAGGAAAACCGAAAGGCTCCTTGAGGACTATCTTCAAGTTCTCACCTCCTCATCTAGGCACATGGACTCTTTTCAAAAATACCAATCCAGGATCAGGGAGATGGGGGTGGATGTTCCTCCCAGGATTCAAGTGGCCATAAAGGCTTATCTTTCGTCGTGAAGCTTGGACGATGTTGAGACAAAACCTAATTTGGATCCTCGTGGATGGGTTCACCGAAAGAGTCCATTCCGGTTTGCATCCAGCTAGCACGTTAAAGTGGCTCTTTCTGGTGGTCTCAGGAAGGAATGGGAGTCTCTGAAAGTTGAAGCCAATAGGTTAAAAAACCCTCCCTTTACCAGACCAGGACTGGGTGGCATACTACAAAGAGGGGTGTTCCGCCCTTGGTTCGCAGGGGCCACAGAAAAGGAGTTGGACGGACTTTAATAACCTCAAAATTGTGTTGGAGAAGGGAGGTATAAGACATCATGTTGAATCCAGTTCGATTATCGAAAGGACTGAAAAGCTTGCTCATTGGGGGGCTTTTAGTGGGCTTTGCTTCAGGCTGTGCGGTCCTGGACCATAGGAGTCCCCAGGAGCTCGAGAAAGCTTACGGACCCAACAAGCCAAAGGTGGAGGAGATATTTGCTTCCAAGGAGGTTTTTTCAGGAGAGGCTTGGAAGATCTATTTGAATGCCTCGGATCCGGATGGAGACATGACATTCATTCAGGTGTCCCTGTGGGTGCCAGGGGGGATTCTCACACCCGTGAGGCTGGGGGTACCCGCCTCTACTGGAAAGGAGCTTTCGGGATATCTGGTTCTTTACACAAGCGATTTGCCTTTCTCGGTGCAGAGATTTGGAGGTAGTGAGATAACCATATACGTGGCAGTGGAGGACAGAGCTGGCCACGTATCAGAAAGGGCAATTACTTCTACTCGATTACTCCTGGGTGCCAGGCAGGAGCCTCCTCCTGCGGGGAAATTCCAGGAAAGGTACCTCGGCACCGTCCCAGTTCGTTTCATGCAAATGCCAGGATTGGGTGGACTTTCGAGCTGGCCGTAATTGAGCTCAGGCATTGGGGAAGGCGATGAAGGAGAAAGGAAAAGGCACGCAAGCTAGTCACACGAGGAGGGCCTTTCTTTCCCAGCTCGGTGCTGGATTGTGCGTATTGGCTTTACGTATCCCCCCTGGGGCTGCATCTGGGTCCCCGACCTCGAAGGTGGCCGTAGCCAAGGGGGAGGCAGAATCGGCCGTGAGGATGGCCTTGGAGGCCCTAGGGGGGATCGATCTCTTCGTAAAACCTGGGGACAAGGTGATATTGAAGCCGAATCTCTCCTTCCCCAATCCCCCTTCCTGGGGATGCAATACGTCTCCAGAGGTGATTGCGACGGTTGCGAGACTCTGTCTCGAAGCAGGGGCCAAGAAGGTGACAGTGGTAGACAATACCCTGGGAAACCCGGATCTCTGTTTCGTGAGGAGTGGGGCGCGGGAGGCCCTTGCCAAGATTCCCTACGTGAGACTCATTGCCCCCAAGGACGAGAGCCTGTACAGGGAAGTGAGGGTCCAAAAAGGAGTAGCTCTCAGGGCCACCAAGGTGTATGTGGAGGTTCTCGAGGCTGACAAGATCATAAGCCTCCCCACTGCCAAGTCCCATTCGGCAACCGGGGTCAGCCTCGGACTCAAGGGCCTGATGGGGCTGGTGTGGGACAGGGCCACCTTTCACAGGGACATGGATCTGGACCAGGCGATAGGGGATCTGGCCACGGTGATTAGGCCGCACCTGACAATTCTCGATGCCACTCGAGGCCTCCTAACAGGAGGACCAGGGGGACCAGGAAAAGTGGAACAGTGGAATACAATAGTGGCAGGGAGCGACCCAGTTGCAGTGGATGCAGTTGGGGTTACCCTTGGGGCATGGTACGGTCAGAGGTTCAGACCGGATCAGGTGAAACATCTGGTCGCCGCGGCTGCACACGGTCTGGGGACCCTGGACCTAAAAGCCATAAATGTATTGGAGAGAGGAGGGTGAGAAAAAGAAGGCTGGTTCAGGGAGCTTCCCTGATTCTCTTCCTGTGGCTTTTCGCCATCTCTACGACCCAACTGGCCACCTTTATCCCCCCTGACCTCTTCCTGAAGCTGGATCCCTTGGCTGGGATCCACATCTTTCTAATTTCCTGGGGCGGACTTTCGTCCTTCGTCCCTGCACTCGGCATCGTTTTTCTGAGCTTCATTGCAGGGAGAGCATTTTGCGGATGGATCTGTCCCCTGGGGACCATCTTCGACCTCATGGGAAGGCTCCATAGGGGGACAAACAGCGACCCGAGGTGGCTTCTATCAAAACGAGCCATACCTTTTTTCTCTTTGGGCCTCGTCCTCTCCTCAGCCCTTTTCGGCCTATCATTGATCGGGTGGATGGACCCCCTTGTGATTCTCACAAGAAGTGTCGCCTTGATCCTGGAGCCATGGATCATGGATTTGGGGGCCTTTTTACTGAGACTCCTCAGGCCCCTGGCTCAAAAGCTCGATTGGTTTTGGCTCTGGGAGGCCCAGATCTCTCCACCCAGGTTCTGGCTCATGGGCCTTTCCCTCGCATGGATGGCGACGATCCTCGGTATGTCCCTAATAGTAACGAGGCTCTGGTGCAGGGCCTTCTGCCCTCTAGGGAGTATGCTGGGACTAATGGGATCCAAAGCACCCATTTCCAGAAAAGTGAGGGATTCCTGCACGGAGTGTGGGGCGTGCCAAAGGGTGTGTCCTGCGGGGGCTATAGAAAATGATCCCAAGGATACTTTCAGGTTCAGGTGTCTCACGTGTCTCAGGTGCCAAGAGGTCTGTCCCGTGGACGCCATATACTTCAGCCCAACCTTGGCTTCGCCAAAGGGGCAAGGGGAGACACAGGGTTTTGCCCTGAGCAGGAGGGGGCTTTTGGCAGTGGGAGCAGCTGGACTCATAGGCGGCCTCACCGTGAGAGCGGATGCTGGTAGAGTAGCTCCCCGAGACAGACTCATAAGGCCTCCTGGCACCCTCCCGGAAGAGATGTTTCTGGAGAAGTGCTTGAGATGCGGCCTGTGCATGAGCGTGTGCATGAGCAAGACCATCCAGCCAAGCCTTTGGGAGGCGGGCCTCAATGGGGTATGGACCCCTAGATTGGATCTGAGATTGGCTCCATGCGAGAAACATTGCAACCGTTGTGGGAAGATATGTCCCACGGGAGCCATAAGACCCCTTAGCCTTGAAGAGAGGATCCATGCCAAGATAGGTACCGCGGTTCTCCTGAGAGAGAGGTGTCTTGTTTGGGAACAGGACAAGGTCTGCCTTGTATGCGACGAGATTTGTCCATATGATGCCATAGAGTTCAGGGAAGTCGACGGGAAAAGGAGACCTTTTGTGACAGAGAATCGTTGCAATGGGTGTGGCTACTGCGAGCACAAATGCCCAGTGCAGGGAGAGTCCGCGATTGTGGTCGTGAGGATGGGAGAAATAAGATTGGAAGCGGGATCTTACAAGGAGGAGGCGAAGAAGAGAGGCTTCGTCTTCGAGGAGGCAAGGGCTGAACAAGGACCAATTGATGATGGAAGGGTAGACCCTGAAAGACTACCTCCGGGCTTCATGAGGCCTTGAGAAGGAGATCCTCGGCAACTGGGAGGGCCCAGGTGGAACAGATTCTGGAGAAGATGCCGGTAGCTGTCCTCCTCCACAAAAGGGGAACCATCATATACCTCAACAAGAGGGCCCAAACGCTCCTGGAAAGACCCATGGAAGAGCTCAAAGGAGCTAGACTTCTCCCCCTGGTTCATCCAATGGATCGGAAGGATTTGATCGACTATCACAGGAACGGGTTCAAGCCAGATCCATGCGAGATAAGGGTGAAGGTGCCAGGGGGCAGATGCAAACGGATTCGACTTTCAGCCAATCTCCTCCAGGATGAGAAGGCCATCCTTTGTGTTGCCTTGGAGGTCGGGGATTTTCCTTCTGCGGAAAACACCAGTGCAAAGAAAGAGCGTTTTCTCCATAGCCTTTTCAATAGCATTCCCCAGGGGATAAGTGTTCTGGACAAAGAGATGAACATAGTCAGGGTGAATCCAACCATGGAGAGGTGGTACGCCCACTCCATGCCCCTTGTTGGAAAAAAGTGCTTCCAAGCCTATCACGGGGCACCTGATCCCTGCCAAGGGTGTCCTGTCATGGAGACGTTGAAGACAGGAAAGACCGCCAAGGCAATTGTTCCCTTGAGGGACAAAGATGGAGACCCAATAGGTTGGCTCAACCTGCAGAGCTCTCCTCTTCGGGATGTGGAGACAGGCGAGCTGGTAGGAGTCATAGAGTACGTGGAGGACATAACGGAAACCAAGAAGACGAAAGAGGCCCTGAAAAAATCCCAAGAGCTCTTCTCAAGTGCCCTCACTGCTAGCTCAGATTGGATAAGCCTCACAAAATTACCAGAAGGCTACTATGTGGAGGTCAACGAGGCATTCGAGAAGAAGACGGGATACGCCAGAGGGGAAGTCTTGGGGAAGACGCCCCTCGAGCTGGGTATATGGGTGGATCCATCCAAGAGGGAGGAAGCCCTACAGATACTCTTGGATCAAGGGACCCTGAGGGACTTCGAGGCGGAGTTCAGACTCAAGTCAGGGGAGGCGAGGACCTTCTCCGTTTCAGCAGACATAGTGGAGCTAGCCGGGGAAAAATTGTCATTGGCCATATGCAGGGACATCACCGAGAGAAAGGAGCTAGAGAGACAATTGGCCCTGTCCCAGAAAATGGAGGCAATAGGGAGGCTCGCAGGAGGAATAGCGCACGACTTCAACAATCTCCTCACAATAATAATGGGGCAGACGGACCTTCTCCTTTTGACCATGTCGGAGGGGGACAAGAACAGGGAGGCACTGGAGGAGATAAGGCAAGCGGCCAAAAAGGCAGCGTCCCTCACAAGACAGCTTTTGGCCTTCAGCAAAAGGCAGGTTCTCAAGCCGGAGATTTTGGACCTCAACTCCATCGTCTCAGATATGGAAAGGATGCTCTCCAGACTCATTGGGGAGGACGTGGAGATAATAACCGTGAGGGACCCGGGTCTGTGGAGGGTGAAGCTGGACCCAGCCCAGATGGGACAGGTCCTGCTGAACCTCGCTGTGAATGCGAGGGATGCCATGCCCAGAGGGGGAAGACTCAGGATAGAGACCTCCAACTTGTGGCTCAAGGAAAGACCCCACGGCTCCTGGGCCGGGGGTTTTGCCCCAGGACCTTACGTGGTCCTGAAGGTCTCGGATACGGGAATGGGAATGGACGAATCGACAAAGCAGAAGATCTTCGAGCCCTTCTTCACCACCAAGGAGAAAGGAACGGGACTTGGCCTGGCAACTGTCTACGGTATCGTCACACAGAGCGGAGGACATATTGAGGTGGAGAGCTCCCCTGGCTCTGGGGCAACTTTCTCTCTCTATTTCCCAGCTGTGGAGACAGGGGAACTTTTGGGCACCACGGGGGGAGACGTTCTCACGGGCACCTGGTCCGGCTCCCAGACAGTGCTTGTGGCTGAGGACGAGCCCATGGTGAGGAGGCTCATTTGTTCAGTTCTGAGGGAGAGGGGCTATACGGTTCTTGAGGCAGAGGACGGGCTTGCGGCATCGAGGCTTGCGGAACAATACAATGGACCCATCCACTTGCTCATTACGGATGTTGTGATGCCGGCAATGAGCGGGCAAGAACTGACAAAAAAAGTTAAGGCATCGAGGCCCGGAACCAAGATCCTTTACATATCGGGCTACACCGAGGAAGCCATATCCAGGTTTGGGGCCTTGGATGAAGGGGCCTTTTTCTTGGAGAAGCCCTTTACACCGGATTCCCTGGCAAGGAAAATAAGGGAGATCCTCGGGACGAGTTGACATCGTGAAGGTGCTTGGCTCAGGAAGAATAAAAGGGGAGGTGAACCATGCCTGAGTTCGGCTCGCCATTCAACGTGCTCGCAAACGAAAGGAAATTGACAAAGGAAGAGCTCATAAGGGCGATCCGCTTCATGGTTGCAGCGGAATACGAGGCTGTTCAGCTCTACGTGCAACTGGCAGAGTCGATAGATGATCCTTTGGCCATAGAGGTGCTAAGGGATATCGCAGACGAGGAGAGGGTCCATGCAGGAGAGTTCTTGAGCCTCCTTTACTATCTGGCACCTGATGAGGCGCAGCTCTACCAAAAAGGAGCTGAGGAAGTAGAGGAAATAAAACAAAAGGTGCTGGGCTCCAAGAAAAAGGCCGGTCCCCGAAACAAGAGATAGCATGGATGAATCCTCGAGACCCCTCTGAAGGGGCTTGAAGCAGGCAGAGATGGCCCCTTCTGCACTTTCTGGCAGGTGGGGGAAGAAGACATGCCCATTCCCGGCGCGGGGTTTGCTTTCCCTTTGACTCATAATGGGAACAAGGTCGCAGTGGTCTTGGGGGCTTGAGCTTCCACGTATTGGGCCTTCCAGAGTAGTCCCAGGGAGAATGCCCCGGATCTCCCATGGACCAAGGAGCTTTCATTGAAGGAGAAGTCGCCTCAGGTGATGGGTCTTCTCGCGTACAGCACCATGCTCTTGGGGAAGAAATAATTGCATGAGTTCTCGAATTTTTGGAGCCTGGGGTGGAGGACTACCTTATGGAGAAATCTGTGGTAAAGCCTGGGGAGGGTTGCCTTGTCATTGTGGAGGCCCGCAAGACATCTCAGGACCCAATAAAGGCTGTGAAAGGAGTGAGCAAATCCAATCTTCACGATCTCGAGTCCGCATGATGTGAGGAGGTCGGCTAGCTGCCCTGGACTATAGATTCTTATGTGGCCCCCTGGGGTGTTGAAGTAATCGGGTGACAGCCACCCGTAGACCTTCTCCGTGAACGGTGTCGGGACAGTAATCGCCATTATTCCACCAGGCTTCAATACCCTGACCAGCTCCCTCGCCGCTTCCAGGTCCTGATGGATATGTTCCATCACCTCTGCACATATGACCTTGTCGAAGCTTCGGTCCCTGAAAGGCAGAAGTAGACCGTCGCCCCTCAGGACCATTGCCTTACCCTTCCCCTCCCCTTTGTTTTCCATCACCCTCAGAACGTAGAGGGTCTTGAGAAGCGACTCCCCGTCCTTGTCCAGAGCGAAGACTTGACATCCCAAACGGTACACGGCAAAGGTATGTCTCCCTTCACCGCATCCAACATCTAGGATCTTCTCCCCTTTTACGGGGTTGAGCACCTTGAGGTCAATTGTTAGCACGCAAAAGCTCCTCGTAAATTTTCACCAGTTGTTCCGCTGCCCTTTTCCAACTGAAAAGTTGGATAACTCTCCTTCTCGCTGCTTTACCCATGGAGATGCATCTCTCTGGATGCGAGATGAGCTCCTCCAAAGCCCTGGCAAGGGCCTCCGGGTCCCTCGGTGGTACAAGGAGGCCACAGGAGCCATCCTCTCCAATCACCTCGGGAAGGGCCCCTGCTCTCGTCCCCACAACCGGAAGCTCGCATGCCATTGCCTCCGCTGCTGGAAAGCCAAAGCCCTCGTAAAGGGATGGCACCACAGCCACCTGCGACGAACAGTAGAGCCTCACGAGCTCTTCCCTGTCTATCTTCCCTGTGACCACCACCTTCTCTGCCAACCCCATGTTCTCCACTAGATCGTGGGCCGATATCCTGGCAGGAGTACCCCCATCCACGAGTACCAGATGTGCATCCCCTCTCATCCTGGCCATGGCCTCGAGGAGATAGAGGACGCCCTTCTTCCTGTCCGCCACGTTGCCCACAAAAATGATCCTGCCGGGGACCTTCCTCTGCTCTGGCACTGGTCTGAACGCTTCGGAGTCCAAGCCGTTGTAAACTACTCGGATCCTCTCTCTGGAGACGCCGAAGTCCCTCTGGATTTGCCTGGATGCGTCCTCAGATACTGTGACTATTCGATCCATTCTTCTGGCCACTATGCCCTGCATGACCAGGGGATAATAGAGGAGCATCCTTATTTTCTGTCGCAAGCCAGCCTTTGTCTCGAACCAAGTCCTTCGATCTATGGTCAGGGGATGGTGGATGGTGGCAACAAGGGGAATTCCGAAAGACTTCATTAGGAGAAGGCCATATCCGAGGCACTGATTATCATGGATGATATCGAGCCTCTCCTTTCTCATCAGGCCATGAATGTAGTAGTACGCTCTGAAACTGAAGGCCCTGATCTCTGGGAAGACCCCTATTCTCGATGAAGCGTACTCGTAAAAGTTGAGGGGTGGTACGAGCTCCCTGAGAGATTTTTCTCGCAGAATCTGGCTCGAGGAGTAGCCGAAAAATATATGGCTCTTTATCTCGTGGAGCTCCACCCCATCCATGGGAAGAGGATAGGGAGGCCCCGATATCACGTGGACCTTATGGCCAAGCCTCGAGAGTTCCTTCGCGAGATAGTACACGTAGACCCCTTGCCCGCCACAGAATGGATTGCCCCTATAGGTGAGTAGGCATATAGTGAGCGGATAACTTTCACTTCTCATCCCTCCTCCTTGCCCTTTGCTCTGCACCTCTCAGCTGCTATCTCGTATACCTTTTCCGTATGAGAAGCTGTCCTGTCCCAACTGAAGAGCCTCTCCATCCTTTTCCTTCCCTTGCTGCCCATTTCTCTTGCCAAGGAAGGATCTCGAGTGATCCTCTCTATTGCAGACGCAAGGGCCCTGGAGTCACCCGTCGGGACAATGAATCCCCCTTCTCCCTCTCCCACGACCTCTGGCAGGGATCCCGCATCAGTGACCACAACTGGTGTCCCACATCCCAAGGCCTCTACCACTGGCAGCCCGAATCCCTCGAAGAAGGAAGGAAGGACGAGCACATTTGCCCTTCGATAATGATCCACTAGCTCTTCCTGGGTCACTCTTCCTGTGAACACAACCCTTTCTCCGAGCCCCATCTGCCTCACCATGGCAGGAGCATAGGGCTTTTTGGGCTCTCTCTCATCCACGATGACCAGGGTCACCCCATCTGGGAGTAGCCTCAGGGCTTCGAGTAATAGCCTTATCCCTTTTCTCGGATCCTGCGCGTTTCCCACGAAGAGTACCCTGCCCGGCACCTTCTCCACACTTGGGTTCGGGGAAAAGACCTCCAGATCCACTCCAGTATGCACCAGGTGAATGGATTCCCTCCGGACCCTGAAGGCCCTCTCTATCTCCATGATGCCCGCCTCGGATGAGGTTATGATGCCTTCTATCCTTCTGGCTACAATCCCCTGCATGATGAGGGGGAAGAAGACGACATTGTAATACCTCTCCTTCCAAGACCTCGCCTTGCCCAAATGGGATATCAGATCCAAAGTGAGGGGATGATGAACAGTCGATACCACAGGAACTCCTTGCCAACGAATCCCCAAAAGCCCGTATCCCAGGGTCTCGACATCGTGGACAATGTCGTAGGGGGTCTCTTTGTGGAGCATCGAGAACCTTCTCCAGGCCCTCAGGCTAAAGGCCAAAGGCTCGGGAAAATAACCGAGCCTCGAAGAGCTGAACTCCAGGAACTCCAATGGCCTCAGTATGCCGAGGGGGTTGCCATTGGGCAAGAAATGCCTTCTTTTTCCCCAGTATTGGTGATTGGGAATCCGCTCCACCCTCGCCCATGGAGTGGGATGGGGATAAGGCGGCCCTACGAGTATCGTCACCTCATGGCCTCTTCCTGCTAATGCGCGGCTCAGGCTGTAGAGGTAAACGCCTTGGCCGCCACAAAACGGATTCCCTCTATAGCAGAGAAGGCAAACCCGCATGGATCAGGATGCCTCAGCCCTCTGGTGGCTTTGTCCGAAGGGTGAGAAGGGTCCAGCCTATCCAGAAGACAAGTCCCAGAAGCCAGAAGAGACCTATGCCCACTGGAATGGCCAAGGCCCAATAGCTCTTCGCGGCGATTCCCACCAAGAATAGAATCGCTGCAACTGCACTTCCCAGACAGATGGCCAACCCTTGAATCTTGGAACTCTCCCTAGATTTCATTCCTCGCTCTCCCAGTCTATGGTGCTGCGCCACAACCTTCTGTTTCCTCGCTGTGAGCACTATCACATCCGCCAAAGCGGGAAAAGGGCGAGCTATCCTGTCAGCCAATCCCATGAGGGCCTTGGAGATCGCGGGGGGGAGCCTTCCCATGAGCCACCCCCACCTCTTCATCCCCCAGAAGAGAGACACACCCCGCTGTCTCACCACACGCAAACCTTCTGGAAGACATCCGAGGAGAAAGGCCCTGTCAAATTTGAAGCTATGATCCTCAGGTATCTCCCAGAAATGGGGGCCTGGAAGCTCTCTTCCCGTCAAGATCCTGTGAAGTCTGTTCCATGTTCTCGCCAACTTGCAGCTCAAGCTCTCGAAGTTGGCAACTGAGACCACGAGTTTTCCACCTTCCCTCACAACCCTTACCATCTCCTCGAGGGCCCTACGGGGATTGTAGAAATGGTCTATCGCCCCTTTGCAATAAACGATGTCGATGCTCTCTCTCCTGAAGGGAAGGTTCTCGGCACTGCAAAGGACAATATTGGCTGGAAGGCCATGGGACTGGACGACCCCCTTTGCCCTCATCACCATCACCCTCGATCCATCGCACCCTACCAGTATGGCCCCTTTTTCCTTTTGAGCAGCCAAGTCCAATGCCCTACCACATCCCACATCCAGCACTATCTGACCTTTCTTGGCCCCGATAGCCTTCAAGGTCTCCTCTGTCATTCGGGAAAAAAGAAACTGGGTATCGATGCTCAGGCTTTTGGGGATCACCTTCTCATCGTCCCATCCCTTGTCTATGGGCTCTTTTTGAGGAGTCTCGTCTGGAACCTTTTCCTTGGTCTGTGCCCTGACCATGCTCACTTGATGGAGATGGATTGAGATTTTCTTTAGCGAGCCAGAAAACCGAAGTATCCTAAGGGATTCGGAGCAAGCTTGTCAACAAGCACGGGGATTCCATTGCCTCACATCCCCATCCCAGGTCTATATCCCCAACCAAAGGGAGCACATCCAGGAGAGGAAGGGTCTCTGCTGCAGACGAAAGAAGCATCCACTGCATCGTCCCACATGGCAAGCCACTGGGAACAGCCCTGGAGGGAAAAAAGTCCCAAGACCATAGCCAAAGCCCAGAGAACCATTCTGAGGTTTCCGGTCCTCATTCCTTCACCTCCCTTTGACGGCTTCAAGTCGTTTTTTCCCATAAGCCCTATTTGGGCCTCGCAATCCCTGCGGTTTCCATTCCCTTTTCTTCCTCTGGACCAGAAGATGGGCGCCTCTTATGGGTTCAGGGATCCTATAGCCCCCGCAACACTTCAAAACCAATTCCACCGACTCCTTCACACCCACATTGTTTCCAGGCGAGACAAAGACCGGCTTTACTAGGTCCCTTGTGCGGACAGCTGCGCCGACTATCTGCCCGCCTAGGACGATCCATCCCAGATTCCCCCTTTTGGGGCCCGGCTCCTCATATTCTCCAGCCAGGAGACTCTTGGCACATCCTATTGTGGGGACATCCAAGTGAAGGCCCAAATGACTTGCCAGACCAAGTCCCCTGGGATGAGCAATCCCGTGCCCATCGATGAGGACAGCGTGGACCTCTCTTCCCAGCTCCGAGAGGACCTTTAACAATGGGGGACATTCTCTGAAGGAAAGATAACCTGGAACATAGGGGAAATTGACCTCTCCCGTTATGGTCCACGACTCCACAATTGTCTCTTTCTCCATGTCCCATAGGACAACTCCCGCTACAAGCCAATGGTCCTCTGCCCCATATGCCACATCGCATCCGGCTATGTACCTCGTTCCAGAGAGAGTCCCCTCAGCTACCACTTGCGTTGCCAGGATCCCCTGTATCCTCCTCGCCTCCTCCAAGGAGAGTTCCCAGGGGTGAATATGCCGAATCCTCATCCCGCACCTGTTCCCCCTTTTCCCCTAGCCTGGAATACGTGTTTTGTGAGAGGCCGCCGAAGATATGCCTCTCCAGGATCGGATGGTAACCGGTCCATCCCTCCCCGCTCACCCTGTCGCTGGTCAAATGGGAGAGGAACCCGTCCACCTTGGCATCGAGATCGTCCAACATGTAAAGGACCAGGGCCTCCAATACCTTAGGCCTTTTGGGAGAGCCGAACTCCAACTCGCCGTGATGGCTCACTAACATGTGCTTGAGAACCAGGGCTTTAAGGGGCGAAACCCCGGGGTGTCTCTCGAGAGCTCGGTCAAGCATTTCCAGGCCAATGATCAAATGGCCCAAGAGCCTACCCTCGGTCGTGTAATCGGGCTTCCATGGCTCCTTGAGTTCATGGAGCTTCCCTATATCGTGCAGGGCAGCCCCTGCAATCAGTATGTCCTTGTCCAGGCCTGGATAGTGGCCGCAAGCCAAGATGGCGAGTCTGACCACCGAGAGAGTGTGCTCAAGAAGACCTCCCAGTCTCGCATGGTGGAGACGCTTCGCTGCCGGAAGTATGAGCCACTTATTCCTGAGCTCCGGATCCTCGAGGAACTCCAGGACCAAGGTCCTCAGCTCCTCATCTCCTATCTCCATGACGAGCCTTCTCAACTCACCCATTCTCTTCTCTGAGGCCTCCCTCTGGGAGATGTAGTCAGGGACAAATTCCTCGAGACCTTCCTCAAGGAGGGGCCCCCTATTCTCCAGGTCCTGAATCTTCACCTGCAAGGACCCCTGATATTCAGAGGCATCCCCCGAAACACTGATCAAATCCCCCACCTGGAAGCGCTCTTCAAGCTCCTCGACTCGGTCCCATATCCTTGCCTCGACCTCTCCTGTCTTGTCAGCAAGCCTCATCATCACATATGGCCTTCCAGTCCTTCCCTGAAGGAGCTTCTTTTCTTTGACCAGAAAAAGCCCATTCACCTTCCTCCCAATGGCCACCTCTTTCACCCACATCCCGCGCTTCAACAGACCCTCCAAAGCCTCCTCCTAGCCCCCACCTCCCATGGATCTCACCCTGAGAGGCTTTCCCATGAGGCCTCCATCCAAGGATGGATTTCCCAGGCCCAAGGCCCCTTATGGGGTCCAGTTGCGAGCCCTTTTTCCAGAATCCGGTTTCTTCGCTCGAACGTTCGATTAAGATGGCTCCTAGATCCCCTTTACAAGCCCCCTTCTTCCCCTTGCCAGTCACCTCTAACTTTCTCCCGCACAGTCTCGGAGTTTAAAGGTTCCCTTGGCCATCGTCAACCGAACTGCACGGGATACCCGAGGACCGGGCCAGAACCGAGTAGTTCCTATTGACTTTTCCTTTGGAGCGATGAAGACTTGGTCGGTGAAAAGGGCTTCGAGGAAAACCGGAGGAGAAGATGGGCCACCAGACGGGAACCTTTATGGGAGCCTCGGACACTGAGCTCTTTTACCAGAGATGGAATCCTTCCTCTAGATCCCGAGGGGTATTGGTCCTGGTCCACGGTTTCGGGGAACACAGTGGAAGGTACTCCCATTTGGTGCATTGGATGCTGGGGAAGGATTACATTATCTACGGTTTCGACCTCAGGGGCCACGGAAACTCCCCTGGTACAAGAGGTCACATAAATGGATGGAGTGAATTCAGGGAGGACCTGAGGAGATTCCTTCGATTGGTCGAGGCAATGGAATCTCCCTCTCCCCTATATCTTATCGGCCACAGTTTAGGGGGTCTGATTGTCCTCGAGTGCGCCCTGAGAGGCCTTCTGGGGCTGAGAGGTGTCATAGCTTGTGCGCCAGCCATCGGAAGACCTCCTGTAAGGCCCGGCTTGATGGGGCTAGCCAGGGTCATGTCAATAATATGGCCAACCTTCTCCCTGAAAGTGGCCATAGATCCATCGAAGCTGTCCAGGGATCCAGAAGTGGTGAGGGCGTACAAGGAAGATCCCTTGGTGCACAATAGGGCATCGGCCAGATTTGGGGCCCAAATGGAGCTAGCCCGTTCCTGGACCATGGCCCATGCCAGGGAATTCCCTTTTCCCCTTCTCATCCTCCACGGAGGAGCCGATGTGCTAGCCTCTCCAGAGGCAAGCAGGGTTTTTTACGGGAGAGTCCTTTCGAGGGACAAGGAGTTGAGAATATATAGAGGTGGCTACCACGAACTCCACAATGATATCCACAGGGAACAGGTACTCGAGGATATATGCGAGTGGCTCGAAGACCACATAGGGGCCTAGCCCGGCCCACCACAGGGATCGCCCGCGCAGTTTTTCACCGAGAAATAGAGGAAATCAGGTGGCCTTGCTCTTCACCTTGCTCCACACTGGCCCTCTTATCTTGACCGAATCCGATGAAGACCAAGTGAGTCTCCACTCGATTCCACATTTGGGACAGGCCATTCGATCCACACCCTTTGGTGGAGCGAACCTCTCGAAACAGTTCAAGCATCTCACCTGCCTTTTCCTTGTGTCCCTCTCAGCCATTGATTGCCTCCAGAATGAGCCTTTTCCAGGTTCATCTGAATTGACCTGATGGGCCAGCCCAACCATAATCTCTTCCTTAATCCAGAGATCATTTCCTGGGCCCTTTTCCTCTCGAGCAATGCCCTCATCATGCCACCGACTTTCTCGAGCTTCCCCATGCCCTGGACCCCGACGATTTGGTCTTCGAGGAGGACGAGCGCGATCTTATTCCCAAAAGGATCTTCACGCACGAGAAGCCTGGCCCCCTTCTCCTCGAGATCCCTAGCAGTTCGTCCCATGGAGGCGACAGCCACATCGCCTATGGGCACTGTTGTAACATTCATGGACCCGAAAAATCTCTTCTTGCCACCCGCTGCGTTGGTTCCAGCAACCCTTGCCTGTCTCACGGCGTTGCCCCAAAGCATGTGAGCTCCCCTGAGACCGGAGAGGAGATCCAGAGATTCCACACAGTCTCCGCAGGCAAAGATCCCATCGATTCCCACTGACATCATCTGATCCACTTTCACCCCTCCCCCTGCTCCCATCTCGAGCCCTGCTTCCTTCAAGAGGGTGACCTCGGGCCTCATCCCCAGAACCAAAACTGCCAGGTCAGCATCCAGGGCCCCTTCACTTGTCTCCACGGCTTCGACCCTCCCCTCCCCCAGGATGGAGACCACCTTGGTATCTGTCAGGACCCGGATACCCCTTTGCTCCAATAGTCTGGAGACCTCCAGGGACATGGGCTCATCCAGTATCCTGGGCAGCACTCGGGGCAAGAGCTCCACCAGCCTCACTACCCACTTCCTGGAGGAGAGGGCGAGGGCGCACTCGACGCCAACTGGTCCTGCTCCTATCACCACTGCTTTGCCTGGCTTCCTCCTCACTAGGTGGTCAGCATCGGAGAGGCTCTTGAGGGTGCATACCCCTTGGAGGTGAACCCCTGGCATTTGCGGAATAACGGGCTTGCTCCCTGTGGCAACAACCAATTTATCGAACCGGATTGTCCTTTCCTCAAGCTCCAGGATCCTGCAATGGGTATCCACTCTGAGGACCTTCGCTGGACACAGGAGCTCTACACCAGCCCTTGTATAGTCGTCCCTGGAGAGGAGGAACACCTTCTCCCTGGGAATTGCCCCGGATATGTAATCCGCGAGGACACATGCGCTGTAGAGGGGATGGGGTTCCTCCTGAATTATCAAGACTCTGCATGATGGATCGCATTTGCGGGCTGCCCATGCCGCCTCATGGCCTGCAATACCCCCGCCAATGACAGCAACGATCCCCATCTCAGCCTCCAGCTACCATGAGGAGAAAGGTTATTCGGTCGCCGTCTCTCAACTCCACGATTGGCTTGTCTCTGGCCAGCCATTCCCTTCCGTTTCTTATCACCTGGATGGTCTCCTGGATGTTTCCTCTGGAGTCAAGCAGTGAGTTTCTCACGTGAGCTCCATACATCCTCTCTAGCTGTGAGAGAAGATCCCCCATGGTACCCCTCTCCAGGCAGACCTCGAGGCTCCTAGATCCAATCTTCTTTCTCAGCTCGGGTAAACCAACGAATTCTACCGTGACCCTCAATTCTCAAATCCCATGAGAAGTCTGGGACAAGGCCCTGTGAAGCCTTTCCGCGGCAGCCCTTTTCTTCACCAACACGGCCCTCTCCGCCTCGATAAATTGGATGGCCTTGGTGGCACAGAACTTAACGCAGGTAGGATCGCCATGGCAGAGGTCGCACCTTATAACTTTCCTCTTCTCCTCATCCCAGCCTATGGCTCCGAATGGGCAGGCCGAAAGGCAGGAACGGCATCCAACGCATTTCTCCTTGTCAACTCTCACCCTTCCCTCCACCTCATCCCTCTCTATGGCCCTCACTGGGCAGACGGCCGCACACAGTGGGTCCTCGCAGTGCTGACAGAACATGGGCACATAGATCCCTTCCATCTCCCATTTTATTACGTGGATCCTGGCCCGAGCTGGGTCGCTAGCACCCTCCTTGTTGACGGAGCAGACCATCTCGCAGAGTCTGCAGCCCGTGCACCTCTCGTAGTCCAAGGTCATTATCTTGCCCATCTCAATCCTCCCTGGCGCAGAAGTTCTCCTCTGGACCCTTTGGTTTCGGTTTTTGAAGAAGCACTCCCATTGGATCCCCTCACCTCCAGTCCTCGGGCTCTAGCTTGTGGCTCGGCTCCTCCTTGAGCCCCAGCCGCTCCAGGGTCTCAGGAAGGGGCCTTCCATCCTTGTCCCACCCGTGAAGCTCATAATACTCGTCCAACATGTGCTCGAAACGGGCACGATCTATCACCCTACCCCTCACAACCTCCAAACCTGCAGGGGTCGGCTCCTCGAAGTATCTCTCGGGGAGGGTATCGTCTTTCCTATCTATTCCCTCTCTCACCAGGAACATCCTCTCCAGGTTATAGATGCGCTCCCCTATCTCCATGAGCTGAGCCTCGTCCATCTTGAGCCCCACGATCTTCTCCAGAAGTTTGCTATATTCCCCCCATTTGGGCATGTTAGGAGAGAGAAAGACCGTCTGAAACTTGCAAATTCCCAGGGAATCCACCACGGCATACAGGAGCTCTTGCCAGTAGACCATCCAGGCCTTTCCCTTGTAATCCCTGTAATCGCTGCTCATTCCCTTCCTCCCGTAGATCTGCTCCAGAACCTCCTCGGGAAGATGGTAAAGATCAATGGCTGGACGGCTTCTCAGATGGTCCGCACCTCGGGTGGCTGTCGCTATCCCCAGAGCCAGAGCTGGGGTCGGCCTTTCATCCGAGTGCAGGTTGCTCATACCCTTTATCTGGATGTTGTAATAGGCCGTCTCTGGCCCCAATTTCTGTATGGCCAGTCTGGGCCCTTCGGCTAGGATGTCCCCCAATCCTCTCCTGTAAGCTATATCCTCGACTAGCCTGAGGACTGCGTCCATGTTGCCCCACTCAAGGTCCAGGTCCCCTTCAAGCTCTTGGGGCAAGAGACCCTTCTCCTTGAGCTCTATGGCCCAAGCGATCATGCTTCCCGTCTCGAGGGTGTCCATGCCGTGTTTGTTGACCAGATAATTCCCTTCAAGGGCCCTGTGGAGTTTATTGCTCCCCACCTCTGTGCCGAAGGCGCCAAGTGTTGTATATTCGGGCCCCTCACAGTACTGGCCCTTCCAAGGCCCCTCCTTTAGGACGTACTTGTGGCGACAATGCATGGTGCATCCGAAGCATGCCGTGACCCCTATGGAGTAATTCTCAATGCCCTCGCACTCCAACTCCTCGGAGTCCATAAGCTGGTTGGACTGGAAGTTCCTGGTTCTCACAAGGCCCGTTGAGTTGGTCACATCGTAGATGAACATGGTCCCCCATTTGCCCATTATCTCGGCGTACTTGGAGGACTGGATGAAGTCTATGAGCTCCTTGTGGTATTGGAGGGCTCCCTTAGGATCCGCTATTGGGATGGGAAGCGTGCCCCTGACTGCTATGGCTTTCAGGTTCTTGGAGCCCATTACAGCTCCCATCCCTGTCCTGCCGCCAGAATTCTTTGGCCCTGTCCTCACATTGGCGAACCTCACTAGATTTTCCCCCGCCACCCCTATGGTCATGACCTTTACGTCGGGATCCGAGAGTTTCTCCCTGACGAGCTCCTGGGTCTCGAGGGAATCAGCGCCCCAAAAGGGGGTTGCATCGAGTATCTCTATGTCTCCGTTGTGGACGAATATGAAAACGGGATTGGCCGCCCTCCCCTTAATTATCAAATGATCGAATCCTGCAAACCTGAGCTCGGGACCGAAAAACCCGCCCATATTAGAGCTGCCCACAAGCCCCGTTAGGGGGGATTTGGCAGCAACGTGTGTCCTCGCTGCAGCGGGTGCTGGGGTTCCGGTGAGGAGTCCGGCACTCACCAGAAGCACATTGTCCGGTCCCAGGGGATCCACCCCTGGACCCACCAAGTTGTAGAGGAGATACATGTCTATGCCCCTTCCACCCAGGAATCGGAGCCTGAGCTCCTCCGGAATGGGCATCACCCTGACAGAGCCGGATGTGAGATCTATGAAGGCAGCCTTTCTATCTCTCAGCATGGGAGACCTCCTTCCTCTGCTTCGTTCACAATGGTAGCCTTTTGCTGTAGCCTACTACCGATTTTTTCCCTTGTCAACTAGAAAAGTTGACAACGCAAACGACTTGTGCTAACTTTGTTGTTCAGGATAATGAACAATGGGAAAGTACATTGCCAACGCCATCTTAAAGGCTGCAAGGGTTCTGGAAGAGCTAGCGAGCTCCAGAGGACCCGTCAGGCTCTCTCAGCTCTCGAGGGAATTGGGGATGGGAAAAAGTTCCCTTTGGGGCATACTCGCAGCCTTGGAGAGCCTGGAATGGGTCAAGAGAGGGGCCAACGGCAGGGGGTACACCGTTGGGCCTGGCCTCCTCAGACTCTCGAGGAAGGCCTTCGGAAACTGGGACTTGTTGGAAATAGCTAGGCCTTTCATGGAGGAGTTGGCAGAAGAGACCGGGGAGAGCGTCTTTCTAGGGCTGGTAAGGGGGGATCGCATGGTCATAGTGGATTGTGTTGAAGGAAGGGGCGAGATGCGGGTGACCTCTCCCCCAGGGACGAGGCTTCCCCTCATGGCAGCAGCAACGGTCAAGGCGATTCTGGCCGACATGCCGAGGGAGAAGGCCCAAGAAATCCTCGCCCAAGGCCCCTTGCCCAAATTCACGGAACGCTCCGTAACCGACCCATCGAGATTCCTCGAAGAAGTTGAAAGGGCAAGAGAAAATGGTTACGGCCTGGACGATGAAGAGTACCTTAGGGGAATAAGGGCTGTAGCCTCAGCCATAAAGGGGCCCAAATTCCCAATAGGGGCCATATGGGTTGTCGGCTTCGCAAGCAGATTCACCCTAGAGGCCGCTCACAGAGCAGGCCAAAAGTTGGCGAGGGCGACGGAAAGGATCTCAGCCCTCATCACCTCGCCTCCATGGGAGGGGAGTTGAAGGCCAGGTTGAAAAACGAGAACGGACCCCCTGAATATTAGAGCGATCCCTGGAGATGGACTTTCGAGATGTCAATAGTTAACCGAGTTCTCCTCTCACTCTTTCTCCCACTGCTCTTCCTCGGAGGTTGTCTCCATCTGGATCCCGGGGGAAGCGAGGGGACCCAGACCTCAGGGCTTCTCTCCCCCCGGGATCCCAGGTGGCTGGGGGCAGATGGGGCAATCTCCGTTGATATGGGAGAGGGCGCGATCCTGTGGCTTTTCGGTGATACTTGGCTGGAGCCGGAACCCGGCAAACTTGCCATGGTCTCCAACTCCCTTGGCATCCAGGAAAATGGATGCTCAGAGCCCTTTGTCCCTCACTGGACCCATGGCCCAAAGGCCGCTTTTCCTTTAGCCGAGGGCCAGATGTGGCTTTGGCCAGGAGGGGGTTTGGTGGAAAATGGAACCCTTTTTCTCCTTTTCCATCGGGTGGAGAGAATCGGTCCCTCTCCATGGGATTTCAGGGTAAGGGGCTCGGAATTCCTCGTGATCCCGAATCCCAGGGGCCCTCCAGGGCAGTGGAGGTGGAGAAGCGTACCGATCCCATGGGCCAGGGATGACCTTCTCCCAGGCTCTTCTCCGTTGGTCCATGGGTCTCACCTCCTCTTTTTCGCAACAAGGCCTTCGACAAAGGGGAGGGAACTAATTGTGGCGAGAATAGAGAGGTCGAGGATGCGACAGTTGGATCTTGAGGGAGGATGGGAGTTCTTCGCTGGAGGAGAGAGGTGGAGTTGCAACTCCGCGGAAGCCAAGGCCCTATTTGATGGGGTGGGAACTGAATTCTCCATGGAGAGGGACGAAGTCTCTGGGAAATGGTTCTGCGTGTACAGCCCAGGGGGGATCTCCCAGAAAATAGTTCTCCGAAGCTCTTCCAGGCTCGAGGGTCCTTGGGAAGATGAGAAGCTGATTTACACTTGCCCTGAAGGCTCAACTAGGGAGTTCTACTGTTATGGGGCCAAGCATCATGTCATATGCTCCGACGGATGGCTCTGGATCACATACAGCGTCAACTCTCGAGAAGGTCTTTTCCCTGGAAGGGACATGGCCAAGCCCAGATGGATCAGGCTTCCTCACCCCCTGAGAATCATGTGACCTCTTCTCATTCCATTCCCGAACCCCCTTATTACCTCCTCGATTATTGGGAATGGATCGGAGGAGTACTTGGGGGAGATGTGGAAGGGAATCACCCTAGCCACATTTGCCATGGCAGCTATTCTCCCGGCCAAAAAGGCAGTGAGATGAGCCTTCTCCAAAGCGACCCCTCGCTCCCTCTCCAAAAAAGGAGCCTCGATGAAAAGGAAGTCCGCTCCTTCGACCAACCTTATTATCCTCTCCAAATTCTCCTCTTTGGGAGCTGCATCCACAACGTAGCCTATTTTCTGGCCCCTCTCCAGCACTATGAAGTTTTCCTTCAACCACCCCAGGGGCCTCTCGCCCATCTCCTTTGGCTCCACAGGGATGGGAATCCTCTCATCCTCCCCTCGGGCTATAGCTTCCCTGAGTCTTAAAAGCCACCGTCCTGGCCTCAAGCCATATTCTTGAAGTTTTCCTTTGAGGACCTTTATGTGCACCCGCTCTTCCAGAGAAAAGCCCATGGAAGGAACCTTGTGATCCAAAAAGCAAAACCTTACCCTCATCCCAGGCTCCTCCCACAGGGTTCCATCGCAGTGGCTCACTTCCCTGAGCCCCGTATCCATAAACCCCCTTTTGCAATGGAACTCGGCTTTGAGGAGGCTCTCTCCTTCAACTTCCCAAACTTCCAGGATCAGCCCCTCCTTGTAAGATGAGGTGAGATTCCACGTGTATGATAGAAGGCGCATGGAGACCTGCCTCACAATGGGATGAGGACCGAAGATCCTGATGAGCTTTTTTCTTCCGAGGGTTACCCTCACCAGCTCATCCAGACCCATAAAGTGATCCATGTGGGTATGGGACACAAAGACATGGGACACTTTCAGAAGATCTCGCGCACAAATGCCTCCTGGCCAGGGCAAGTCGAAGAGAATCCCCCTCGAATGATGGATCCAGTTGATATATACCCCTGGATCCCCCGTAGGTCCATTTATCAGCTTGGGGTGGAACAAAGGCCTCATGGGAAGGACCCCTTTTGCCGAATCACCTAGCCCACAGAGGAAAGCTAGGCTCTCTCCTCCAACCTCATTTCTCCCAGTTCCAAGAGGGCTCTCCACTCCTTCTCCCTCAGGTAACAGATTTTCACTTGGCTCAAATGAAATATCTCCTGGGGAGCAAGGTTGGTTGCCGAGTCTCCCAAGTTGAATCCCGCTTCTTCCATGGCCTTTTGCACGAAAGCTGAACAGTAAAAGGATGGTCTCCTGAGGCCCAATTCTTGCCCAATTCTCCCCAATAGCTCCGTGGCCTTCAGTAGGTAGCCAGCTTTACCCCGCAGCCTCAGTCTGAGACCATGGTTCACCAACTCCAAAACCGAATACCTGTATCCTTCTCTGATTATCTCCCGGCACGCCTCCATGAGGAGATCCCTCTGCTCCTCTCCAAGGCCCAAGTCCAGTAGCGCAACATAACTCCACCTCCTCCCCCCCGAATACTTCCCCAGAGGATTTTTCTGGGCTCCCACGTTGAACCTGAAAGGCCTTATTCCCACATCCCAGTCACTCTCGTACACAACCATTTGGCCATCTTCTTGACCGAATATCACAGCGTGGGACCAAAGGCTAGACTTGCCCTTTTTGGTCAAAGGCCTTTGCCCTTTTCTCACAAGCCTATGGGTCCAGGACGAGCCTCCGAAAAGCCCAACCATGCCCTCTCTCACATGAGCGCGGAGAAACTCTTCAAGGTCCTTCTCCTGGCCTATTACCACAAGGCGGCTCGCTGAGAAGTTCTCTCCCACCATCACTCTCACTATCTTGTGAGTCCCTTTTGAGGATAGGCCCCAACTCCTCCCCTCCATTTACCTTTCCTCCTTGAAAAAGAAGAAACTTCTCGGGCCTCCACTTTTCCTCTTCCTGGATTATTCTAAATAAAGCACTGTCTGAAAGGGAGGATTGCCCTTGTCCAATGTCTCGGCCAAAAAAGGTGTCATGATCCTGGCCCTCAATGGTAGCCCCAGGAAGAATGGGAATACCGAACTCCTTGTTGATCAGCTTTTGAAAGGTGCACAGTCCCATGGAGCAGATATAGTGAAACTCGATGTATGCCGCATGAAAATAAGCCCTTGTCTCGGCTGTGGCAAGTGCGAGGTAGAGGGGAGATGTAGCCTTGACGACGAGATGTCAAGAGTCTATCCTCTCCTGGAAAAAACTCATCATGTTGTGGTTGCAACACCAGTTTATTTTTATGGGGTCACAGCACAACTAAAAGCCCTTATAGACAGGTGTCAGGTCCTGTGGAGCAGAAAATACGTTCTCGGAAATCCAGCTCCCCCCACAGTGGATGGAAAAAGGAGAAAGGGCCACTTGTTGGCCGTAGCTGGATCCAGAGGAAGGAGGGTCTTTGAAGGGGTAATTCTCACAGCTAGGATATTTTTTGATGCCCTCAATGTGGAATTGGGAGAGACCCTTCTGGCCAGGGGCATTGACAAGAAGGGAGCTATCCTCGAGGAGGAGGATCTGATGAAGAAATCCCGGGAGCTGGGAGAGAGACTAGCCCAGGGGACTTGACAGGGGCTCTTGAAGTAAGAGGGGCTTCTTGTTCAGGGCCGGCGATCCCAGTTGGAACCCAGTTGGGGCAATAAGTGGGGTAAGTGAGGGCTATGGAAGGCATCCGGTTTTCGGGGCCAGGGGTTGTGTAAACTTAGCCTGCATGAAACATAGGAGGCTAAGGCTCGTTCTAGGAGAAGGTGGAGGAGGAAGGCTATGGGGGTATTTTTCGGAAAGGAAATTTTGGACGCGGCAGTCCAGATAGAGACGAGGGGCCAGGCTTTCTACCAAGCCATGGCTGAGAAGGCCAAAAGCGAAAGGGCTAGGGAGCTCTTTCTCGAGCTTGCCCGCGATGAGAAGAACCATTTGAAATCCCTGGAGGAGGTTCTCCCCCAGATGGTGGATCCTCCCGATACCTGGGAGAGAGAGGAGTTCGGGATGTATTTGGCCGAACTTGCCGAATCTCATATTTTCGGCAAGGAGGAGAGCTGGCAGAGAAGCCAGCAAGGTCTAGAGACGGACATCCAGGCTTTGGATCTGGGGATAAGATTCGAGAAGGATAGCGTTCTTTTCATGGAAGCTCTCTCCCACTTGGCGAGACTTCAGGAGAAAGCTCTGGTGGAAAAGTTGATCCAATGGGAGAAGGAGCACCTTATAAAGCTGGTAAGGGCCAAATGGCAACTTTTGGGAAGGGCCAGATAGAGATTCGGGGCAAAAAATTCGCTAATCGATAGGAGGTGGATCAATGGACAAGTACGAGTGCCAGGTGTGCGGTTATGTCTATGACCCAGCGGTGGGAGATCCAGAAAACGGCATTTCTCCAGGTACTCCTTTCGAACATCTTCCCGCAGACTGGGTGTGCCCGGTATGCGGGGCAGCCAAAGACCAGTTCCAGAAAATCTCAAAGTGACTTTAGGGGCCTCGGCAAAGGGGGTTCACTCTCCTCATGGCTGGGGCCCGGAAGGTCTGATCCCGGAGACTTATTGTGAACTGGTCCCTTTAACATTTGTGCGAAGAAAATCCCCACGGCCAGCTTATGGAGCCGATTTGGGCCCGTTCTTGAAGGGGCAAACCCATGGCTAGGAAATACGTAATAGTGGGATGTGGTGTGGCCGGAGTCACGGCCAGCCAATTTATTAGGGAGAGGGATGAGCGGGGAGAGATAAGGATTTTTACGGACGAGAAGTATCCATTCTACAGTCGCATGAGGCTTCCTGAGGTTGTGGCAGGAAGGACCGATCCAGAAAGGCTTTTTCTCAAGGGGCTGAACTGGTTCAAAGAAAAGGGGATCCACT
>Ga0197142_1000554_pt1 | contig 34518 bp, 29 predicted proteins | sample GBS60_MetaG_FD_148614 | JGI IMG/M metagenome (GOLD analysis project Ga0197142, IMG submission 148614) | Sediment microbial communities from Great Boiling Springs, Gerlach, Nevada, United States - GBS 60_MetaG | ecosystem: Environmental > Aquatic > Thermal springs > Hot (42-90C) > Sediment...
TACTTGCAGAAACACTTTGATTAATCTGAACAGGACCTCTTGCTAAATGCCCGGTGGAAGTATAGGTTTTGGCAACAAAATTTTGATAGTCTTTATAAGTAATCATAAAATAATTTTCATTAATTGGATAAATATTAAAATACCACAATGACTGACCGAAACTAATACTCCCTAACGAATCACCTGTAATCGTTTTAATTATTCCGTAATCCTCAGGTATTCCATAAAAAGGTGGAAACGACCTTAAAATTCTATAATGTGATAAATATTTATAGTTTCCGAAATATATTGTAATATTACCGTCATAGGTAGTTGAGAGTGAATCTAAGTTGCTATTAAATAGTTTTATCTTTCCAGAAAAATTCAAAATATACACATCAGTAGAATGTTTAAAGATTTTAGGAACGCTGTAATTTGCAGGACCTAAAACAATTTCTTTTGTGAAAATTCCTTCTTTTGTTTGCAAACGGGCATAATTTGAATTGTCACTTCTGTAGGCTATCAAAATATTGGCATTATCTAAAATCCTGTAAGAAATCAATTCATCGTAAATTAATAAATAATTTGTGCCTGATTTGAGTGTATCAATTTTAATTTTATTCATATTTTCATCGTAATAAACAAATCCTGCGTAATATGCATAATAATCTATTCTCTTTTTCCATAAACCAATTGCACTGCCATCACTAAAAAATTGTAGATTATCTATATCTATTCTTTTTTCTTCGCTCAAAGAATTACCATCAGAAGAAATAAATTTTCCTCGCCAGCCAACCTCATCAGAATAATAAACAAAATAAGTATTTGCATCTTTTTGACTCATAAGTGCAATATTTTCATTACTTCCTATTAAATCATCATTTGTCTTTTCCATTGAAATAGGTGAAAATAAATTTAATTTGATTTCATAAATATCACCGTTTTGATAAAATCCCGAAATGAAATTTTGGTTGCCTTGATTAAGGAAGTTCTTATCGAAAGTTAGATTAGTCTGAAATGTAGTATCTAACCAATAATTACCAGTAAAAATTCCATTCTGAGTAAATTCATATAAATAATTAACAATATATTTTCTCCCTTCTATGTATGTTGGTAAATAAAATGAAACATAAAATTTTCCGTCCTTAAAATTCGAAATATAAATATCACTGAAAGTTTCAAAATTTGTTGAATAGACAGGAATTGGAACCTCATTGATTATTCCTAACTGATTACCGCTTCTATCAAGTTTTATTAATAATAGCTTATTCAAGGAATTTTCCAATAAAAAGATGAAATAAGTTGAATCTTGAAGATTAGTAACTATATAAGAAGGAAGAGTAGATATGTTATTTAAATAAGTATAAATTTTTCTTGTTGATATTAGTTGACCATTCTGGTCATAAAAATTACCATAAAGCCCATCAGTATAAAACATCATAGAGTCTCTGAAAAAGAATAAAGCATAATCATTGGTCATCAATTTCTCTGATTTAATTTTATATGCTTTCCCGTTGGTTTCTATTGTATCTATTATTGTTTCAACTAAAGGGAATGTAACAATCGTTCGATAAACAAAACCATTGTTAGAAACAAAGGCGAACAATTTATTTTCATGTAAAAGGTATGATGTTGAACCTTCAGTCCCCACAATTATACCTTCTTCAGGGATGGTTATAGACCCTAAATCTAAGACATCATTAAAGGGAATACCGTTGCTGTAGACTTTGCCTTTAAAGTATTGTATACTATAAAAGAAATAATATTCTCTTTCGGTGTAAATAGCTACAAAAGTAGTATCATTAACAAACACAACATCATGATTTCCAGCAATTTGAAAATTATTTCCAATTTTATTCCCATTTCCATCATACCATTGAGCATAAATTTTACCTTCCCCATGTCTATAATCTGTCCATGTTATAAGAAATCGATTCTCATCTTTAACAAAAACTTTTGGTGCATTTTGAAGAATAGTCGAAGGCTGATTTTCTTGATTTATCTTGAAATCAGATTTAATCGGTTGGGAAAAAAGAACACTGGAAAAGATAAAAAGGACCGGGGAGAGATATTTTAAAACTTTCATAGTTACCTCCTCATTTCACTAATAAAGTAAACAGAAAAGTCTTAAAAGTCAAATAAGAATAAGAACATTTAATTACTACAGAAAATGACTAAGGAAGTTGTTATTAAAATTTTTCATTATTGATTTAAAATTAAATCAGACAATATAGAACTTTTTAAGTATATGATCTGTTTGACAAAATAAAATGGAGGTTTTATGAAAAAACTTTTACAAAACAAATATTTCATCACCAATCTATTTGTGATTTTTGTTGTGTTTTCATCTTTTCTTTTTTACGGATATTCATCTGGAATTACAACCAAAACTCGTAAAAATGGCAATGGATGCAATTGCCATGGCAGCTCGCCAACAACTTCAGTTAATGTAACTATCTCTGGACCAAACACACTTTCAATCGGTCAAAAAGCTACATATCGAGTTACAATAACTGGTGGACCACTTGTAAGAGCTGGTACTAACATCGCCGCAAGCAATGGAACTCTCTCTATTTTTCAGGGAAGTGGTTTACAAAAGATTGGTGATGAGCTAACGCACACTTCACCGAAATCTCCTTCTGGTGGAACGGTAAGTTTTGATTTTGAATTCACCGCTCCAAATACAACTGGAGAGATTACACTTTACGCTAATGGCAATTCAGTTAATGGGAACGGTTCAACAAGTGGAGATCAATGGAATTATGCTCCAGATTTTGTTGTAAATGTGACAACAACCTCTGTTGAAGAAGAAAAAATTGCCCTTAAAGATTTTGAATTGTATCAAAATTATCCTAATCCTTTTAATCCATCAACCAAAATTTCTTATCAATTAAGAAAAGATGGAAATGTCAGACTCAAATTATTCAATTTATTTGGGCAGGAAATCACAACCTTAGTCAATGATTTTCAAAAAGAAGGATTTTATGAGATTGATTTTGATGCAAGCAAATTTAATCTCTCTTCAGGAACTTATCTATACAAGCTTGAAAGTAATGGAATAAGTGAAATTAAAAAGTTGGTTTATATAAAATAATTTTTGTTATGAAAGTCTCCTCAGAGCGAGGAGACTTTCTTTTTAATTACATCCACACATTCCACCAGAACAACAACTTGATCCAGAATAATTATCACTATCATCTGAACTAAAATCAGAAGTGTCGAAATCAGAATCTTCAGAAACTGGTTTTGCAATTCGGGAAAGAAGTTTTACATAATTTCTGGAATTGCAATTTGGACAAATACTTTCATCAATATTTTCTTTTGTTAAATGGAGTATTTCATATTTAACATTACAATCTAAACAACGATATTCAAAGACAGGCATAATTACCTCCACAAATTTTAATGATAATTTTTTTATTGTTATAACTTATTTTTTGATCAAAAATATAACTATGCTTCTAATTTTATCTGTGGATTTAAAATTACTTTTGATTTAATTGAATTAGAAATTAAACAATTTGCTTCAGCTTTGTGTATTATTCTTTCAGCGCGTTCAACATCTTTTTCATACTTAACAGTGATAATAGGTTCAACTGTCACTTCTGTCATCATAAATTTATTTTCAACTTTATCGAGTTTGCCCTTCGCTCGACTTTCATAAGAGACAAATTCAAGTTTTGAAAGCTCAGCAATTGCTAAAAAAGTTGTCATAATGCATGTTGCGACAGACGCAACAAACAAATGTTCCGGTGACCATATACCTTCATGTCCACCGGTGAATTGTGGTGGAGTAGCGACTTCAACATCAGGTAAACCTTGTGAGCTTAAAAGTCCCTTCTTTTGCTCAGTCCATTTAAGATTTATTTCGTAAAAGTGTGCTTCACTCATTTTTATCCTCATTTTTTAATTTACATTCATTACATTGGCAGAGTTTTCTGAGATATTCCCAGGTGTAAATTCCTGTATTGTGTCCATCTTTCCAGGAAAGTTGAATTGCATAATTTCCAACGACTTGAATTCCCGTTAGAGTTATCTGGTCAAGAGTTGGGATCATAATTTGTTTTGTTGGTCCGTAGTGTTTCCATAAAATCGTTTCGCCATTACAGGTTGCACAGGGACATTCAAGTCTTAAATGTTTTAATTCATACTTGCTGATGTGTCCATCGGACCACTTTATTTCAAGCAATTCCGGTGAAATTTGTTTAATTGATGTTGGATATAAATTCATTTTTGTTTCAATCCTTGTGGTGATTACTTTTAACTTGATAAAACTTCTTACAAAAATAAATGAACCCTTAATGTTAGTTCAATGATGCATTTTTAGTCGAATTAATGAATATCCATTAGTAAAAAATTAATTCAAGTTTTATGACAGTTTATTTGTTACAATTTTTCAAGCAAAATGGAAAACTAATCTATCGATTTTTAGTTCTTTAGAATTTATGTTATCTAGAAAATTAATTAGTTGACCATATAATGTAACTTTGGGGTTTAATGTATTTTGGACTCATAAAGACAATATATTGTTAAAAAGAATAAAATCCAGCCTTTTTTAGTTTATCCATTACGAAATTTTTAACGGCTTCAGCAATCTCAATTGCTTCTTTTGCTTCCTCTATACTCGGAAAATAAAAATCTTCAGGATATCTAATTTCTGTTGCATAAGGTGTTAAAGTATCTGCTTTAATTTCATAAAGTCTCTCGAAATCACTATCTATCTCTTTACACATTTAAATAAGTAAAGCAAGGTTATGAGTTTTTCCTACTCTTATTTTATAAAAAGTGAGAAAAGCTTTTAAGTATTTTTCAACGGATTGCTGGCAATGGAAACAAATTGTATCAGTAGCTGGATCTTTCATTAAAATTTCATCCTTAGCTGTTTTCAAATCACTTTGAGCTTTCAAAATCCATTTTTGAACGAACTCATTTATTCCCATACCAACATTCCATCTTTCTCAACTTCATAAGAAAGTGTTCCGACAACATTTTTAGCTTCATTAAATTTTCTTAAAGATGTAATAACAATCTCAAAATCATCATTTAGTTCTTCAACTAATTTTTTATAAATGCTTGATAAAATTTCCTTTTTCGTCTTAAAATCGATCTCTTCATTAATAACAATAAAAAAATCCCAGTCGCTATCTTCTTTAGCTTCACCTTTTGCTCTCGAACCAAAAAGAATAATCTTAAAGATTTTTAAACCCCTATTTTCTATTTCTCCTTTTATAATCTCAATAGTTTTTTTCAATTCTAATACATCATCAAAATTCATAAAATCCAGCCTCTTTCAATTTATCTATTACGAAATTTTTAACAGCTTCAGCAATCTCAATTGCCTCTTTTGCTTCTTCATAAGTTGGAGTATAAAAATCATCTGGATATCTTATATCAACCGCATATAATGTTAACTTATCTGCATTTAAGTAAAAAAGAAATTCAAATTCGTTATTTAGTTCTATGCAGTTATTAATTAATTCTGCAATGTCATGTGTTTTTCTAAATGCTTTTCCATAAAAAGTAAGAAAAGCTTTCAAATATTTTTCAACACTTTGCTGACAAAGAAAGCAAACATTATTTGTATACGGTTCGGAGGTTAATAACTCGTCTTTAGCCGTTTTCAAGTCGCCATTAGCGAGAGTAATCCATTCTTTAACTCTTTTTTCATTCATATTATAATGCCTTCTTTCTCAGCGTAATAGGTTATATATCCAACATTATTTTTTCTATCCTCAAACTCTTTAAGTGAATTAATGATTATATCATTTGGTATTTTAAGACGAGCCAACTCCCTTTTAATTTTAATGATTAATTCCTGTTTTGTAGGCCTATCTAAATTTTTATCCACTACTATTAAAAAATCCCAATCACTATCCTCATTGGCTTTCCCCCTGGCTCTTGAACCGAAAAGAATAACCTTTAGCACTTTTGACCCTATTTTTTCTATTTCTTCTTTTATAATCTCAATAGTTTTTTTCAATTCTAATACATCATCAAAATTCATAAAATGCACTCTCCAAATTTTTTCATTTTATTTCTATACCTTCCTTGATTGCATAATATGTAATTCTTCCAACATCTTCTTTGCTCTCTTCGACTTCAGCACTAGATTTTATAAAAATATCGTTAGGTAATTTAAGCTGCGCCAATTTAACTTTTATATTGTCTATAATAGACCATTTTTCATTAAAGTTTAATTTTTTACTCACAATGATTAAAAAATCCCAATCGCTATCTTCTTTAGCTTCACCTTTCGCTCTCGAACCAAAAAGAATTATCTTAAAAACTTTTAATCCCCTCTTGGCAAATTCTTCTCTTATAATATTTACTGCCTTTTTTTCAACTATAGAATTCATACAATCTACGATTTGTTTAATTTCATCCAATTCATTTTACGTATTTTTTGAAATAAGAGTCAAGCAAAGTTGAAGCACTAATAGAAGTATAATTGAAAAAATCCAAAATAAAATTTCTTCAATTCATTACTCGAAATATTTTTTAAAAATCGGTAAGGCCAATCATTATAGAAATTTATTGAATAGAATTTCTCTTATTCAGGATTTTTTGAATTTCAACGCAATCGAATTAATGCAATATCTCTTACCTGTAGGTTTTGGACCATCGTTAAAAACATGACCTAAATGAGAATCACAGGATGCACATTTAACTTCGATGCGACGCATTCCATACGAAAAATCCATTTCTGTTTCAATGTTATCATATGAAATAGGCTCAAAAAAACTTGGCCAGCCAGAACCTGAATCATATTTAGCTTTTGAGGAAAATAATTCATTTCCACAAGCAGCACATAAATAAATTCCATTTTCCTTATGATGATAATATTTGCCAGTGAAAGCTGGTTCTGTCCCCTTTTGTCTTAAAACATAATATTCTTCTGGTGAAAGAATTTGTTTCCATTCAGCGTCAGTTCGAATTACTTTTTTTCTTTCAGACATAAATCACTCCATTTTCAAATCAAAACAAAAAGTGAGAAGTAAAAATTCAAATCAACTAAGTTCAAATTCTTATGAAGTTGAAATTAATTCATGTTGAATTATGATATCAAAAGCTATTAATAAAAATTTCAATGATTATCAGACGAATAAATCTTTTACTTTTTATCTTCATCAAACACTTTCACGATATTCACCAAAGACTTCTCTTAATGTATTGCAAATCTCACCAATTGAAGCATAAACACGAACCGCATCGATTATAAAAGGCATTAAGTTAGCATCACCCTGAGCTGCTTCTTTCAATAGTGTAAGTTTTTCATTAACAAGAGAATTATCCCTTTCTGCTTTAACCTTTTTCAAAAATTCAATTTGATTTCTTTCAATTTCAGGATTGATTTTCAATATTTCTGGTGTCTCTTCTTCTTCTACTATGAACTTATTAACACCAACGATTATTCGTTTTCCTTCCTCAATATCTTTTTGATATTGATATGCTGACTTTTGAATCTCCTTCTGAATATAACCAATTTCAATTGCTGAAGGAGATCCCCCAAGCTCATCAATTTTTTTGATGTATTCATCTGCTTCTTTCTCAAGTTCATCGGTCAAAGCTTCGATAAAGAATGAACCTGCAAGTGGGTCGATTGTGTTTATCACTCCAGACTCATATGCTATTATTTGTTGTGTTCTTAATGCAATCTGAGCAGAACTTTCAGTTGGCAAGGCTAAAGCTTCATCTTTCGAATTTGTGTGAAGACTTTGGGTTCCACCAAGTACGGCAGCAAGAGCTTGAATGGTTGTTCGAATAATATTGTTATCAGGTTGCTGAGCTGTTAATGATGAACCAGCAGTTTGTGTGTGAAATCTTAACATCATTGATCGTTTATCTTTCGCTTTGAAACGTTCTTTCATAATCTTTGCCCACAAACGACGAGCTGCTCTAAACTTTGCAACCTCTTCAAATAAATCATTGTGAGAATTGAAAAAGAAAGAAATTCTATTTGCGAATGAATCAACATCAAGTCCAGCATCAATTGCAGCTTGAACATAAGCAATTGCATTGGCTAAGGTAAAGCCAATTTCTTGAGCAGCGGTTGCACCAGCTTCACGAATATGATAACCAGAGATTGAAATTGTATTCCACTTCGGAACTTCTTTTGAACAAAATTCAAAAAGATTGGTGACAAGTCTCATCGATGGTTTCGGTGGAAATATGTAAGTTCCCCGAGCAATGTATTCTTTCAAGATATCATTCTGAACTGTGCCTGAAAGTTTATCCCTCGAAACTCCATTTTTTTCCGCTGTGACAATATACATGGCAAGAAGAATTGATGCTGGTGCATTAATTGTCATTGAAGTTGAAACTTTATCAAGTGGAATTCCATCAAAAAGAATTTCCATATCAGCAAGAGTATCAATGGCAACACCTACTCTACCAACTTCGCCTTCGGAGTGTGGATCATCACTATCGTAACCGATTTGTGTTGGAAGGTCAAAAGCAACTGAAAGTCCTGTTGTTCCCTGGCTCAATAAAAATTTATATCGTTCATTTGACTCTTTTGCAGTTCCGAAACCAGCGTATTGTCGCATTGTCCAGAATTTTCCGCGATACATGGTAGGTTGAACGCCCCGGGTAAATGGATATTCTCCAGGGAAGCCGATTTTGTCATTAAATTGTTCTAAATCAAAATCGAGTGGAGTATAAAGTCGTTTAATAATTTTGTTTGAAGTAGTAACGAAGTTCTCTCTTTGTTCTGGATTTTTCTGAATGAAAGGATTTAAAGTTTTTTCTTCCCAATTTTTAAACCTCTCAATAAAATTTTTTTTGTATTCTTCAAATGTCATAAATCATCTCCTTCAAAAAATTATAAATGAGCAGCTTTTTTTAGACGGTTCATAATTGCAAGGCCAAGCCCGATTTCAGGAACACGCTGACAAAAAATTACTTTAATCTTTTCTTCATCACATTTGCGGAAAAAATCAAAAATGTTTCTCGCATAATCACGCAAATCATTAACTCGTTTTATTTTTTTTAATCCTTTTATCTTTATCAAGCCAATAAACGCAGCAACATTTTTATCAAATTCAATTTTATCCAGATCTTCTTCTGAATTAATTAAAATCACCTTAGCCTTTGGTGCGTAGTGTTTATACTTCATTCCCGGAGATTTTGGCTTTTTAATGTTCTTCAGATTATAAATTTTCACCTCCGAAAAAACTTTTTGCAAATCTTCCAGTGAAATAATTCCAGGTCGGAGTATAACCGGTTTATTTCCTGTACAATCTACGACTGTTGATTCAATTCCAACTTCACAATTAGGACCTTTCAAAATACAAGGTATTCGTTTGTTCAAATCATTATAAACATGCTTCCAGCTTGTTGGACTCGGTGAACCTGAAAGGTTTGCTGAAGGTGCTGCAATTGGTACTCCACACTCATCAATAAATTTTCTTGACAGTTCAAGTGCAGGCATTCGAATTGCAATTGTATTCAATCCACCACTAACAAGCTCTGATATTGCATCGTTTTTCTCAAGGACAATTGTAATTGGACCAGGAAAAAAATTTTCAATGATTGTCTTTGCACATTTATTTATTTTTTTTACGAGCGATTCTATTTGATTTACATTTGAGATATGAACAATCAACGGATTATCTATTGGTCGTTTTTTTGCAATAAAGATTTTTTTTATAGCTTCGTCATCATAAACATTTGCACCAAGTCCATAAACAGTCTCTGTAGGGAAAGCAACTATTTCGCCTTTTTTAATAAACTCAGCCGCCCTTCTTATGGAAGCTGTAATCAGAGTTTTCATTTTTCTTCAATCTTTAATACTAAAATATTAAATTTGTTTAGTTAAAAGATGCTGACAATGAGTAAAAAGAAACCAAAATTCAAGATAGAAAACCTTCCTTTGTATTGTGATTACAGTTGTGAATTTGCTGATTTCACAGATCCAGAATGCATTGGAGCCTGCCGAAGAGATTTAGCTGTTTGGTGCAAAATTTTAGAACGATACAACAACAAGCACGCAAAGTGTCTTGTCAGAAAACAAAAATTAAATAGTTGATTTTAATGGATCAGACAAAATTTAAAATTTTAGTTGTTGAAGACGAAGAACCCATTCGAGAACTTCTCAGAATGGAACTCGAGCATGAAGGTTTTATCGTGGATGTAGCAGCAAATGGTGCCGAAGGTCTTGATAAGGTTAAATCATTTCATCCAGATTTAATTGTGTGTGATGTGATGATGCCAGTAATGGATGGATTTACAATGGCTGAAAGATTAAGTCAGGATCAAAGATTTAAAGACATTCCTTTGATCTTTCTTACAGCAAAATCAGATAAAAAAGATATTCGATTTGGCAAATCACTCGGTGCTGAAGATTACATTACAAAACCTTTTGAATTTGAAGATTTACTTGTATCAATAAATGCAAAACTCAAAAAATATGTTGAGCGAAAACGAACACTCAATGAAAGATTGGATGAAATTCGAAAATCAATTTTATACGCATTGCCACATGAGTTCAAAAATCCTCTCAGCACAATGAATGGATTTCTATCTCTATTGCTTGATAAACAATATGAAAAATCCCCCGAAGAACAGGAAGAATTTCTAAAATATATTAAACAAAGTAGTGATCGTCTCTATCGTCTCGTAATGAATTTCTTAAAATTAGCAGAGCTTGAAATAATTGAAACAGACGAAAATAAAATTAAAGAAATAAGATCGATTAGAAATCAGAACTGGAAACCAGAATTTGAAACTATTATCAACGATCTGTCGGAAAAATTTAATCAAAAAGTTAACTACACATTAGAAGGTATAAACAACCCGTGCCCATTTGATTATAACTCATTAAACATAATTCTGACTGAGCTCGTTAGCAATGCAATTAAGTTTTCGCCTGAGGATAGAATAGAGGTTTTTATTTATGCAAAAGCCACTCCATCATTTTTTGAATTAATTTGTGAGGATAAAGGCAGGGGCATTCCTGAAGATGAAATTGAAAAAATTTTAGAACCGTTTTATCAATACAATAGAAAATATTATGAACAGCAAGGTGGTGGACTCGGATTAACAATTGTGAATAAACTTGTTACTATCTTCAATGGAAAATTGACAATTGAAAGCAAAGTTGATGAAGGAACAAAAGTTAAGATTTTTGTTCCACTTGATGATGAAGCTGAGTAAAATTTTAAGTTATAATTTTACGCAGAAAAAGCTTGTCGGTAGCCTGCCTTGAACATATCAAATGTGTAAGCATAAGGCTTTAAACACAATGTCAGTCTGAGCTTGTCGAAGACTGACATTAAACATTTTTAATCTTGAGAAACTTAATCGTCACACTTCGATAAACTCAGTGTGTAAGTGGTTTTTTGTCATACTTCGACAAGCTCAGTATGACAAATAAATTCAAACTCAATGTCAGTCTGAGCCTGTCGAAGACTGACATTAAACATTTTTTAATCTTGAGAGATTAATCGTCATACTTCGACAGGCTCAGTGTAACCTGGAGTTTAAATTTTAAGAGAAGATTCTCAACTATTCCTTTTCAATTAAATCCATCTTATCAATCAAATTCAATTCAGCTTCATTAACACTTCTTATCAAATCAACCCAGCTTGTTTGAAAATATTTATTAATTTCATCTACAACTTTATCAAGCGATTCAGAAAAATCTTTGAACGACAATTCGAACATCTGAGATGGTTTATCATAACTGGACAATAAATAATTCTGAGTTCGAAATAGCTTTGAAGTTAATTTATTCGGATCAGATTGGATACCTTTTGGTTCAATAAAGAAGAATTTCTCAGCCAGAGTTTTGATTGAATCTTTTTGCGTTTTAAGTTTTTTCTTCAATTCATCAACTTTATCAGATTTCTTACCAGCAAGTTTTTCATTAATTAGATTAATGTTCTTCTCAGCATTTTTGAGTGTTGTGATTGCTTTGCTCATCACTTCCATTTTTGCATAAAGTCTTAGTAAAGCTTCTTCCCTGAGTTTTAAGTCTTCGAGTGAGATTTTGATTCTTGGGTCAGGGAATACATTGACATAATTCGAATCAGAAAATTCTTTGTATGAAATTTTCACGAGATATTTTCCTGGCAAAACCTTTGCACCACCTGGTTCGAACTCTTCTGACATTTGGGTCGCTTCCCATCTCGGAATTCTTATCCCTTTTCTATCCAGATTCCAGTAAGTTCTATTCAAACCATCTTTAGCATTCACATTCAAAGTTCGAATTAAATTTCCTTTTTCATCAAAGATCTCAATTTTAACTTTTCCAGATTTTTGATTTCTTGAATCTTTTTCTTGATTCTCTTTCTGATCAGAAACTTCACTGGAAATTGTATCAAGTTTAATTAGAAATGTAATCATTGCACCGAAGGGCAAGTTTTCACCATAGAATTCTGCGTGACCAGGAAAACGCATACCAGTTGGTGGTGAATATTCCATTAAATAAGCATCTGGAATTTCAAATAGTTTCAAATTTCTATCGAAGAATTTTTTACCTTCTCTTGCAATTTCTCTGAGTGGTGAAATGTTATCAATGATGTAAATCGATCTACCGAATGTCCCGATCACAAGATCATTCTCTCTTGGATGAATAATCAAATCAGTTGTTGAAACAGTTGGAAAATCACTTTTCCATTTTGCCCAGTTCTTACCAAAATCTGTACTTACATATAGTCCAAATTCAGTTCCTAAAAATATCAAATTTGGTTCCTTAAAATCTTGAACAACCGATAAACAATATCCATAAACTTTTTTCTCGTCGGCAAGTCTTACCCAGCTTTTGCCAAAGTTTGATGTGTAATAAAGATAAGGAGTCCAATCGTCTCTTCTATGATTATCGAATACAACAAAAGCCTCTGCTTCATTAAATCTTGATGCATGAATTTGTGGAATATATGTTCCTTTTGGAACCCCTTTAATATTCTCAACAACATTCTTCCAGGTCTTTCCACCATCTGTAGTCAATTGAAGGTTACCATCATCAGTTCCGACCCAGATTACACCTTGCTTAACTGGACTTGGAGCAAGTGCAACAATGGTGCAAAAGTTTTCTGCAGAAGTCACATCAGGAGTTAATCCTCCACTCTGTCTTTGTTTTAACTTAGTTGTATCGTTTGTAGTCAAATCAGGAGAGATGATTTCCCACGAATCACCTTTGTCTGTACTTTTATGAAGAAATTGACTGCCATAATAAATCGTTGAATTATCAAATGGATCCTGAGCCAGTGCTGCATTCCAATTAAACCTTAATTCAACTCCATCGGGATGAACTGGTCTGATTGATTTTTGAAGTCCAGTCTTTGAATCATATCTAAAAAGATTTCCCCCTTGAGACATTGCATAACCGTATCTACTATCATCCGGATCGGGCAAAACATCAAATCCATCACCAAAGCCAACTTCCTGCCAATCGAAATTTGAAATCCCCATATAATTAAAAACTCTACTCGGGCCTTTCCACGAACCATTGTCTTGAAGACCACCATAAACATTGTATGGAAAATCATTATCAACATTAATATGATAAAATTGTGCAACAGGAAGATTTTCAACAAAACGCCAGGTCTTACCACGATCGTAAGAAATTGCCAGTCCACCATCGTTTCCATCAATTAAAAAATTTGGATTTTCAGGATGAATATAGAACGCATGATGATCTGGATGAATTCTTGAAATCAGAATATTAAAAGTCTTACCACCATCTTCACTTACAGAAACTTGAGTGTAAATATTATAAACTCGATTTTCATTTTTTGGATCGACATAAATTTCAGCGTAATAGAAAGGACGATCACCAATGTTTTTATCACTCACCTTGAACCATTTGAAACCACCATCGGTGGATTTGTAAAGAGCATTAACTTTGGCTTCAATTAATGCATAAACAATTTCTGGATTGCTCCTTGCAATTGCAATTCCTATTCTTCCCAGTTCACCTGAAGGTAAACCATCTTTGTCAGTTCTTTTAGTCCAGGTTTTACCACCATCAAAAGTGACATAAAGTCCACTTCCTTTTCCACCAGAAGTGAAAAACCATGGTTCTCGTCTGAATTCCCACATTGCAGCAAAAAGCTTATTTGGATTTGAAGGATCCATTACAAGGTCAGCAATTCCAGTTTTTTCATTTACATATAAAATTTTCTGCCAGGTTTTTCCGCCATCAGTTGTTTTGAAAACCCCCCTTTCTTCCGAATCTCCAAAAGCTGAACCCTGCACACCCACATAAACCACATCTGAATTTCTAGGATCAATTAAAATACGATGGATGTTTCTTGAGTTTTCTAAACCTAAATGCATCCAAGTTTTTCCACCATCTAATGATTTATAAACACCGTTTCCACTATTTTGACTATTTCGTGGATTACCTTCACCCGTTCCAACCCAGATTATATCTGGAATGTTTTGATCTACAGCAACTGCACCAATCGAAGCTGCATTTAATGTATCAAAAATTGGTGTCCAGCTAACTCCACCACTTGTTGTTTTCCACAATCCACCGGAAGCAGTACCGACATAAATAATCGAAGGATTTTTTTGAACGACATCAATTGCTGTCACTCTTCCGCTCATTCCTGCAGGACCAATTGATCTTGCTTTCAATCCATGGAGTTTATTGACATCAAGCGGTTGAGAAAAAATGTTTGTGATTGAAATAAGGAATAAAACAAAAAACAGCTTTATAATTTTTTCATTCATAATTTTTGCTCTCGTTAATTTGTTTAAGTTAGGACTTAATATAAAAAATAGAATTTAAAAGTTAAGCGAAAAAACTTTCGAATGAGATAAAATGATTATGATGTGATAGAAAAATTAAAAAACCTATTGTCAGTCTGAGTTTGGAGGCTGTGTCGCAATTAATAAAGTTAATAACTCAACCCCCTTTCCCCCTTCTCTTATCGAAGAGAAGGGGGCAAAAGTCCCTCTCTTTTCAAGAGAGGGATTTAGGGTGAGTTCATTAAAAATATTACGACACAGCCTCCAAGCTCAGTGTGACAATGGATTTTTCGCTACATTTCTACGAACTCAGTATGACAAAAGAGTAATTCTCAAACATCAATTATATTCGACTACAAAAAAATCAAAGTGATTTTACATCATCATCCAGACATCAATTATGTGATTTGAATATTTACTCACATCGATAAAATTATCATTTACAACTTCGTGGTTAATCATCATTTTTCTAAATCCACTTGATTTACCATCAGGATTTACAACATGCAGACGAATTGTTTTTCCTCTGAACTTTCTTTCTGCTCTAAATTCTTTCCAGTGCGATGGAATGTGTGGATCTATTGTAATTCCTTTTAATGAAGTTTTAAATCCAAGTATGTAATCAAGCCCAATTCTTAACATCCACACAGCAGTGCCAGTTAACCATGAGTGACTTGCCTGTCCTTCAGTTTCATGTTCAGGACTTGTAATATATTCAGCATAAACATAAGGCTCGACTTCGTATCTATCAATTCGTTTTGCACTATTTAATGGATTCATTCTCATATAAACATCGAAAGCCAATTCAACATTACCATTTAAAATTGCCGCAAGTACAAACCAGCTCGATGCGTGATTGAATATTGCACCATTTTCTTTTTTACCTGGAACACAACGACTGATTAAGCCAACATCTTCTTCAACTTTTCGATAAGATGGTGCAACAATTTGAATTCCATTTTCTCGTAATAAATGTTTTCTGACAGATTGAATACACAAATCGGCTCTATCTCTTGGAGCAAGTCCAGAGATAATTGCCCAGCTTTGTGAATTCACAAAAATCTTTCCCTGTTCAGCTTGCTTTGTTCCGATTGGTTGCCCATTATCTTTGAATGCTCTGATGTACCATTCACCATCCCATGCAATTTCATTAACAACTTTTCCGATGTTCTCATAAACTTTTTTCCATCGCTCTAAAGTTTTTTTGTCCTGACGAAATTCAAGTAACTCGAAAGTTTTTCTGATTACATAAGCAAGAAAGAAAGCACCCCAGATTGTTTCACCTTTCCCTTCAGGACCAACTTTATCAAGTGTATCGTTCCAGTCGCCATTCATTATCTTTGGTAATCCTCTTGGAGTTGTCTGAGAGATGCAATAGTCAACTGCATTTATCATGTGCTGATAGACAGTATCTTCACCCTTATCGTAATAAGGAACAACTTCATCGAGTATTGAAAAATCTCCTGTTTCGTTTAAGTATTCGACAATGCCAAAAGGAATCCAGAGTGGTGTATCTGAATGATTTGTCTTCTCGCCCCAATCTGTAAGTTTGAAAAAATTGTGAAGTGTTGACCCATCGTTGAATTGAAATCTTAATGCTTGAAGAATTCGTTTTCTCACTCTTTCTGGATGGGTGATTACCATTCCCAGAATATCTTGAAATTGGTCACGCATTCCAGTCCCAAACAAAAGTCCACCATGATAATAACCCGCATTTCTTGCCATATCAAATGTTACTGCAGCTTGATAAGGATTCCAGACATTTAGCATTAAATTAAACTTTTCTTCAGGAGTATTAACTTTGATAGCTGATAAATATTCATCCCAGTAGTTTTTCAACTGATTGAATTTTTCGTCAATCACTTCAAGTTTTTTTAACTGTCGTATGTTTAGATGTTCAAATGGATCTTCTGATTTTGGTGTAACTCCCATAATTACCGCAAAATCAATTTCTTGATTTGGTTTTAGTTTAATTTTTGATTGAAGAGCAGCGACAGGATCACCAGCAGTAATTTCGGTATTGTTCATTTTGCTTTTTTCAATTGCTTCTGGATTTGCTTCAGAGCGCCAGCGACCAATGAATGAATCTAAGCTGCTATCAAATCCTGAAACTGGTAATGTAGTTGTGAAGACAATTCTGTATTTCCAATCAAGATTAGGTTGAGCAACAGATACTCTTCGATTGAGAACCCAGTACCTTCGAGTTGCAACAAGAGCAGAATATTTTTTATCAAAATAAATCTCAGTGAAATGTTTATCGTTTGGTTGATTGATTAAATCATTCAATGCATTTCCCATCAAAAGTTCTGTGAAAGAGTAAATTTCAAGATTACGGGCTTTCTTTTTGAGGTTGGTTAATTTCACACGCCAGATTTCAGCATTCACATCTTGCGGTACAAAGTAAGTTATTTCACTTCTTATTCCATTAATTTCTGTGACGATTTTTGTATAACCCTGTCCATGATGACATTCATATTTGTCATATTCTCTATCAATAGTTGGAGCCCAGCTTAATGACCAATATTCTTTTGTATCCTTATCTTTTACAATTACATATCTTCCCGGTCTATCCCATGGGAGACAATTATATCTCATTCTTGTTAAACGATTATCTCTTGGACTTATCAAAAAACTAAATCCACCACCTGTATGAGAAATCAATCCAGCATACTCTTCATTCCAGATATAATTAAACCACGGTCGTGGAGTTTTTGGATTTGTGATGACAAATTCTCTGTAGTCTTTTGTAAAGTAACCGTATTTGTTCTTAAACATAGTTTTACCTCGATTAATTTGTTTTCAAAATTTTTCAGAATTAAACATAGATGTTTCGATGTAAATAGTTGAATTTTCTGATTCAAGCGATGAAAGGAAATTGATTGAGACACGATTAAACATTTTCAATCTTTTTGCCTGCACGGAACATTAATCTTTTATGAATCAAATTCAACTTTCAACGAGACAATTTTTTTTGGATTTACTTTGATGTTTATTTTTCTCTCTACAAAATTAACAGGTTGAATAGATTTTTCTTCAAGCGTTACAAGTTCTGCTGATTTCAAATTCCACTGGAAAGAAATTTCACCGTTGATTGATTTTTCCGTTGGATTGTAAACTCTCAACAAAAATCCATTTTCGTCTTCCGACTTTTTGAAACAACTAAAGATTAAGTTTTCAGGATAAATTTTTAGGAAAGAAGTTTCATTTAAGATGTTTTCAGTTGCGTTGTTTGTTTCAACCAACAAAATCGGTTGATTGAATTTTATAGCTTCTGGAAAGACACTTCCTTCATCCCAGTTTTTTGAGTGTGGATAAATTGAAATTCTAAAATTATGTTCACCCAGGCATTGTGAGCCTTTCATATCGAGATATTCTTCAACGGATGAAGGAATTATAACATAACTAAATGCGCGGAGTAATGTCAAAGCAATGGTTCGCTTATTATCATCAAAAACTTCGTATTCTTTTAATCCGTCCACAAGAATCGCCAGACCTTTTTCGCCATCATTAACATCAACAAAATGGTGAAGCGGAAAATCATACATCGGTGGTTCTATCCAGTTGCTTGCGTCAATTCTTTTGATTTCTCTTTTCACAACATCAAATTGTCCTTCACCGTAATGGTGCTCAGCATTAATTCCTGAAGGGAATAAAATCCTTAAGCGATGATTCTCTCCTTCGTTTTTTACTTTAATGTTTAAATCAACGCATCGGGAATATTTTGTCAAAGTCAATTCAATATCAACTGGAATTACGAAACTTTTGACTTTAACTTCTCTACCAGACAGGATTTTCATTTTTCTTTCTGGAATTCTGAACCTGTGTTGAATTAAAACTTTTGCTGTAAGAGGTCCATTTTCAATCAGTTTAATTTTGGGTTTTGATCTCAAGGTTGTTACAATTGGTTTTTCAGACTTGTGAACCCAGGCATGACCAGATTCGCCTTCATCCAGAAAATATCCGAGTTGTTTGAATTCGAACTTGTTTTCTTTGTTCAATAAATCAAATGTTCCATTCTTATTGATTGAGATTTTCAAATAGTCATTTTCAAGAACAATTTTCTCACGAACTTTCTTTGCAAGTTTTTCTTGCGATAATTTTCTCTCTTCTGGAATAATTCTAAATGTCTTGAAACCAAATTGTGGAATTGATTTAAATTCAGCATAACCAAAGTATCTTTTAACATCAACATACATTGGTCTGTCAATCATTTGCTCCAAAACGGGCTGAGCATTTTCAATTTTCGAAATTTGAACATTTACTTCATTACCTGATATATCAAAAATTCTAATTCCACCTTTGTCATATTCGACTGGAATATCAATCACAAAAGGAACAATTTCCGTTCTTTCATAAGCTGATGAATTGAAACAAACAAGATAATTCTCTTCTTTATTTTCTTTTTCTTTAACACTTCCATTTGATACTATGAATTGAAATGCTTTCGAAATTAATCCCGTGGAAATTTCTTTCACCTGTTTGAAACGATTAATCATATCTTCATGAATCTGGTCTAAACTGCATCCACCAATTGAATCGTGTGAGGAATTTTGAACGAGTAACTTCCAGGCCAATTCGAGATACTGATCATTTGTATCCAATCCAAGAATTGAAGCAAAGTTATAGAATGGCTCAGCGTAAAATTGTAGCCATCGTTCGCAATCGAAATTTCTAATTTTCAAATCCATTCTTGCTGAAGTCGTGTAACCGTAAAGATTTCCACTTCTCAAATCGAATTGTGAGCTTCTTCTTTCGCCTTTAACAAGTTTTAATTTGCTTTTATCGATTGACTGCTTAACAGCTTCAGCATAATCTTCGAGTGTGCTGTGAATTACATTCAAGTCTGGAAATTCTTTTTTGATGTCTTCAATGATTTTAATTGTTCCGATGTGTGGTCCACTGGAATCGTGTCCTTCCATCCAGATTACATTTGGAGTGGTGAAATCATTGACCTGATCATTAATAATTTTGTCAACCTGTGGTTTTATGTTTTCATAGAAGTAAGTATCAGCAGGTTTTGGATTGAAATAATCTTCTTTGTAAAAGTTCAGATCTGCAAAATGAAAGAGCAAACTTTCTCTATTCCAATCAAATTTTATTGTTGAAGGAAATTCGTTGAATAAAACCGGTCTGTAGATGTAAAAGTAGAAATTGTATCTCGGCATAGTTGAAAATCTTGACGCAAGAACTTGAGTTCCATCGGCACCTTCCCAGATGAATTCAGCTTTAGGTGAATCGAGAGAATTCACTCCACGATAAAACATTATAAAATCAATTCCAAAGTTTGTGTAAATCTGTGGAAGCTGAGAAATCTGTCCCCACGAAAAAGGTGAATAACCGATTTTACTCACGCGACCAATTTCATTACAAATTTTATGACCGATCAAAAGATTTCGAATTAAATTTTCGCCACCGACCTGAAATTCATCTGGCAATACATACCAGGGACCAATCAATAATCTTTTTTCTTTTACAAGTTTCGAAATGATTTCTTTTTTATGGGGTTTAATTTCAAGATAATCTTCAATTACGATTGATTGTGAATCAAGATGAAATGCACGATAGCGTGGTTCACTTTCAAGAATTTCAATTACTCTATCAATCATATTTACAAGCATCTGACGATTTAGCTGGAAAGGAAAACGCCATTCTCTATCCCAATGTGTATTTGAAATGATATGAAAAACTCTTTCTGAAAGTTTCATATATCACTCAAACTTTGTTAGACAATTTAGTTTTAGTACAAATTCGGGTAATCCATTCAACAAAATATAAGATGCTGCTTGAAGATTATGATTTCTTGTCTGTGGAAATGGAACAGCAATACAACATCCTATTCCAGCTGCACGAATTGCAATTGTTCCACTCTGACTATCTTCAAAACCAATCACTTTTGAAAAATCTTCTTTCGCAATTCCAAGTTTGTAAAGAGCAATGCTGTAAAGGTCACGATGGGGCTTAAGTCGAAATTCATAAGCATCGGTTGCAGTAACTACTGCATCGTAAAAATTCTGATATGATGAAAACTTCTGAAGAATTTTTTCTTTTCGATGATTTGAGATATTCCAGTTTTCAATTTCCTGTCTTATTTGATTAAAAACTTCTCCTAAAACAATATCGGCTTCATAAAAAATAGATGAAGTCACAACAGCAATTTTGAGCGGATTTTTTTCAAAGTAAGTTCCAAGTTTTTTGAGAGTTTTTCTTGCCAATTCAAGATTTAATTCAAATTCTGTTTGTGGATTTTTTCTTTTGAAATCTTCAATCAAGATTTCTGCGAGCTTTTCAGCTTCTTCACCTAAAAGTCCTTTGAATAAACTCAAAGTAACAGGAACACCAGGGAGTGGTTCAATTAATTTTTTTTGACTGCTTTTGCCCTGACTCAGTGAAAGCAAATATTGATGATAATGTTGGTAATAAATCTCAATTCCAATTTTTGTAAGAATTGAAGTATCATTTAAATCAATGAGTTTTAAGATTGAACTTGAAATTTCTTGAATTTCTTCATCAGTAATTTTAGAAATGGAATTACTATTCAAAACTTCTTTAAAGAAATTTTCAATGGATAAACTTCTCAATAGATCTTTTACTTCATTTTTTCTCTGTTCTGATTTGCCTGTTTTTAGTGTCCAGATTACAGCATCAATAAATGAATAAACTGTATTTTCTTTTTTAATGAAACTTCGATAAGTGTCAATCAAATATTCAACATGTTTGGTAGTGCTGTTGCCAATTACATTCGGATAATCTTTTTGGGTTAAACCTTCCCATTGATCTTTTGCTAGCAATCCAGACATTTTTCTAATCATAAATTCCAGTGATTCCACACAAAGCTCTTCTGTAGTTGTAGTTGTTCCATCCATATCCATCACTGCAGCAATAAATTTTTCAGGCCGAAAGATTTTCTTTGCCAGTGGAACGACTTCGAATTCTGGAAAAATAAAGTCGGGATTTTTGATTACGACAAATTCATCTGAAAGCGAAATTAATGACTGTAACGCCTCGTTCTTATCTACAATTTTAATGCTCATAAGATTTCACTAATTAAGTCTTTGTTTCTTCAATTAAATTAATTCCAGAGTTTAGAATAATTTTTACTTCTTCATCGGAGTTTGCTTCGGCATAAAATCTAATGAGCGGCTCAGTTTCAGATGCACGAATTAGTAACCAGTGATTTTCGCCTGAGAGATAAAATTTTATTCCGTTTATTTCATCACGACTGCTTTTGAATGTCTCAATTTTTACAACAGAAAAATTTCCAATTTTATCTGGTGGATTTTTTGAAATTGCTGGAAGTTTTTTAAGTCTATCCGGTCTTTCAAAGTCATAATCAATTCTATCGTAATAAATATTTCCGAATTCTTTTCTTTTTCTCTCAACGAACTCAGACATTTTTTTCAAACCAGAATTTGCCAGCATTTCAAGTATGAAAAGGGAAGATAAAATTCCGTCTCTTTCCGGAATATGAAATTTAAATCCAAATCCACCACTTTCTTCACAACCAATTGCAATATCTTCACTGATCATCTTTTCGCAAATGTATTTGAAACCAACCTGAACATCGAAAACTTTTCTTTCGCTGTTTTGAAACTTGTAAACTTTGTCAGTTACCGAAGACGTTTTTACGATATGACCATCAAATCTTCTTTCATTAACAATGTAATCGATTAAGTAAAGAATCGTCTCTTGAGCACTCAGCCATTCACCATTTTCGAGCATAACTCCACAACGATCTGCATCTCCATCCGTTGCAAGTCCAACGGAATATTTACCGGATGATTTTAATTCTTCCGCAAGTGGAATTAGATTCTTTGCAATTGGTTCAGGTTGACGGCCATTGAAGTTTTCATCTGGAATCGAAAAAATTGTTTCAGCATTAATTCCATTTTCGTTGAGAATTTTTTGAATTAAATCCTGCCCAGCTCCACTCATTGAATCGATTAAAGGAAATAATTTAGCATCTCGAATTCTATCAAAGTCAATTAATCTTGAAATGTGATGAAAGTAAGGTTCTATCATATCCACAATTTCAATTTTCGAATTATCATAAGAGTAACTTCTCAAATAGAGAAATTCTTCAATTGATTTAGTTTCTTCAGTCAAAAAAGGTCCACCGTAATGTGCCTTAAATTTTACTCCATTATATTGCGGTGGATTGTGACTGGCTGTAATCATCACACCGGCATTAAGTGAATTTTGTTTGATAAAGAAAGAAAGCACTGGAGTTGGAGTAATTTGATTGCTCAAGAAAACTTCAATGTTATTTGCTGAAAGAACTTCACTAAATTTTTCAGCGAAAGTTTTTGAATTTCTTCTTCCATCGAAAGCAACAGCAACTTTTATATTTGCTGGATATTTTGAAAAGAGATAATCAGCAAAGGCTCGAGCCACTACTGAAATGGTTTCGATGTTTACTTCAAAATCGATTATCCCCCGCCAGCCGTCAGTTCCAAAGATTATTTTTTGTCCAGATTTTTTGTTGTATATCATAAAATCAGCCAATGTTATTATTCAAAAATAATGCTTGCTTGATCTAAAGAAAATTATCAATCGTGAAATAAAATGAATGTGAAATTGGATATATGAAACCTACAAAAATTAAACCTCTACGAGGTTTGGCATTGCGTGATATAATTATGATTACAATAATTAAACTTCCCTAAGATTAGCGAGAGCAAAACATACAATCATCGTAGATGATTAATTATTGTAGAAACAAATGAATCAACCATTCATTCAATCATCATAGATGATTAATTATTTCAACCCTACCCCACACGATAAAAGATTTTTCGAATTAAGATTATCATAAATGCGATAAACGAATAAACATAAACAAAAAAATCAATTATAAATTTTTCGAAGCCAAACAAGACAAAAAAAGCAATCAACAATAACTGCGTCCCAAGTCCCAGAAGCGAAACAATCGTCATAAATGAATTTGGAATGTTGGATAATCTCTCAGCAGATGTATCAATCTTGTAAATAATCCAATCCTGCCAGCTGTAAATCCAGATGTAAAGTGTGTGAAAAAACTTAAACCAGAAAGGATTATCGTAGGGGAAAATTTGCTCAATCTTTCTTTCATCAATTTTGCTTGTCTTATCACCACCAGCTTTATGTCGTTTCAAAACATAATAATAATTGTAAACACTTCCTTGAAGATGGAAAAGGATTATCACCGCGAAAAGTTTAATGAATGACTCATTAAATCGTAAAGAGAGACTTAAAAAGATGAAAACATTCACGAAAAAATCCGCAACTGAATCATAAAATCTCCCCACATAGGAAGGTCGATTCCGAGCTCGTGCAAGTTCTCCATCAACAGCATCAAAAAAACTTTTAAGTAAGATTAGCATTGCAGTTAATAAGGTCAATTTATCCAGATATATTAAAACCGCTGAGAATATTCCACACAGCAGCGAAATAGTCGTGAAAAATATTGGAGTGAGTCTGGAATTGATCACAACTTTAACAAGCAATTTTGAAAAAGGTCTGCTGTAATCTGAAAAATCAAAAAATCTATGAGATGGTGGTAGTTTGTCCATCTTTAATCCAGATGAATTATGTAAGTCGGAAAATCAACTTTTTTGATCTTAAATTGATCAAGTGCACGAACTACAAAATCTGTCTCATAAAACTCAACATCATTGAACCCACTCAGGAGTTCAAATACTTTTCTCCTTCCAAAGAGCACCAGATTTCCAATAATTGATTCTTTCTCATCACTTAATTGAATTTTTTGAAAGTAATCAGGTTGCTCGAGTTTTAATTTTTCGAAATTAATTCCACCTGTAATTAAATCGACTTCAGTATTTTCTTCCAAATAATTTAATCTTAATTCAATGTGATTTGTTAGAAATTCATCTTGTGGTTTTAGAAAAGTTATGTAACTTCCAACAGCGTTTTTAATTCCAAAATTAATTGAAGGAACTTCGCCATTATAAATTCGCTTAAAATATCTAATCCGTTTATTGATTAAAAAATACTTTTTAATAAATGACTCGGTCCCATCATCACTTCCATCGTCAATTATCAGAAGTTCCCATCTCATTGTTGTCTGATTTAGAACAGAATCAATTGCCCGAGAGAGTAAATATTTTTGGTTGTGTGTTCGAATTATTATTGAGACTATTGGGGTCAACATTGTATATTTTATTTAAATATTGTTCAAGTCGATTGAACATTTTTACCATCACTTTTGAATGAAGCGTTGAGATATTAATGAAAAAGTTCAGGAAAAATACCAGAGGATTTTTAATCTTCAATTCAATCTCATACATCAATTTGGTTCCATTAATTGTTTCAAAAAAATACCAGATACCTTCACCTTCATAAGCACCAGAATAGCGAACTAAAATTTCCTTGTTTGGATTTACTCTCATCATTTCGATATTAAATCTTATAATTCCAGTTTCGACCTTAATAATTGAGCCTATTCCATGAGGTGTAGTTTCAATCACTGTGACCTTCACATCTTCGGGAAACCATTCTTTGTAAGTTTCAAAGTTTGATACTACCTTAAAAACATCTTCAACTTTGTGTGATAAAACTTTCTGGTCAAGTGAAGTTAGATTTCTCATAATACTCCTATTTTGTTTCCTTAATTCTCAAAAGAGCAATAATTGCAAGCAAAGTTAATACAATTGAAAAATAAAATGGTGCGTAAATGCTTATTCTATCCCATAGAATTCCTGCAAGGAAAGAAGCTGGGAATGCAAAAAGTCCGATGACCATTTGAAATCCACCAAGGATACTTGCGCGGAATTCAACAGGCGAAAGTTCAGAAATCAAAGTTTTATGAACTGGTTCAAAAGCCGCTTTATGAAGTCCATAAAATATAAAGCTCAGAACAAATCCAGCAATGTATGGCATAGATATTAAAATACCAATTGAAATCATCCACAAAAGTAAAGCGAATATCAATACCTTCTTTCTACCAATTTTATCAGAAAGTTTTCCAAAGTAAAATGAAAACATTGAAGCAAAGAAAGTGAAAATTAAATACAACACTGGCAGTGAATAAATTGGAAAACCATTTTTGTTCGCAAATACCAGCAAGAAAGAATAGCTAAAATTTCCAAGAGAAAAAATTGCACTTACCCAGAATAATATTTTCAAATTCTTATTCAACAATTTAACCGAATAACCTTTAAAAACTTTTGTCTGAACTTTTTCTTCTTTGAAGAATAAGACAATCAAAGTTACCCCAATCAAAGATGGAATTGCAGCAAGAAGGAAAAGATTTTTATAACCTAAGATTGGGAATAAAATCATACAAAGAAGAATTCCAACAACCGCACCAAGATTATCCATACTTCGCAGTATTCCGAAATTTTTTCCTCGTGTATTATCACTCGAAACATCTGCAATAACCGCATCTCGTGGTGCACTTCTAATTTTTCCTGCTCTGTCTAAAATTCTAAAAAACAAAACCGGATGATATGTTTTCGATAAAGCATAACCAATCCTTGAAATCGCACCCATTAAATAACCAAGCCAGATGAATATTTTTCTTTTTCTTAATTTGTCCGAGAGATAGCCAGATACCGCCTGAGAAATTGATACAATCGCATCACCTAATCCATCAATCAATCCAACAATCGTCATATTTGCTTTCAGGTAATCGGTGAGGAATGCTGGCCAGATTGGATAAATAATATCTGAACCAAGGTCATTCAAAAAAGAAGCGACTGAAAATATTCTTACAGTTTTCTTCTCTTTAGATTGGTCAATTTTATTCATAATTTTTTTCCACGAACTTTCTTAATTTTAATTAACTAAAAGGAAAAATTATTATGCAAATTACAGAACAAAAACGAATGATTGAAGAATTGAGATATTACAAAAATAAAATGTCTCAAGAAGATCGCTACAACTTTGAAATGTATGAAAAGAGGACAAAGGATGATGAAGATTTAGACAGACTTTCATTCCAGAAATTGAAAGATATTTATTCAAAGTATGTGAAGAAAAAAAGCAAAAGCGATTTTGAACATCTCTTTAAGAAAAAAGACGAAAACGAAAATCAACAATGAGAATTGATAAACAGGAAATAGAGAAATCTTTTCAAGTTGGTGGAGTAGATTGCCCTGTCTGTGCAACTGAAGTTAAAAAAGAGCTATCAAAACTCGATGGAATTATATCCACAAATGTAGATGTTGAGAATTCCAGAATTTCTGTTAAAATAAAATCATATCAAACATCAATAAAAGATGTTGAGAAAACCCTTGCTCATCTTGGATTGCAAATTCAAAAAGAAGGCAGTAAACAGACTTCCATATTTTATGTTGAAGGAATGGATTGCGCTAATGAAGAAAAAGTAATTCGAGATGCTTTGAAGAACTTTGATGCAATTGAAGAACTCAAATTCGATCTGGTTAATCAAAGATTAATTGTAATTCACAGAACAGCTGAAGGAAAAATCATTCAAGCATTAAGGTCGATCGGATTTAACGCAGAAATTTATCACAATAAACTTCATTTACAATCGACCCATACAAAAAGAAAAACCTTTCACATATTTTTCCTTGTTTTATCAAGTTTACTTGTAATTGCTGGAATGATTGCGGAATATCTTGAATTTCCGATTAGCGTTATTATAGCTTTATTTGTTTTTTCAATTTTAAGTGGTGGATACAAAATTATTCAAAAGGCTTTTTTATCAATCAGAAAATTCATAATCGACATAAATGTTTTGATGACAATCGCTGTGATTGGTGCATTGATAATCGGTAAGTATGCTGAAGCCGCTGTTGTAATGTTGCTTTTTGCTATATCTCTTAAACTTGAAAGTTTTTCAATTGATAAAGCAAAAAGCTCAATCAATAAATTAATTGCATTAATTCCTGAATTTACAAGCGTCAAAAAAGGTAATGATTTTGTTGAAATACCAACAACTGAAGTTAGAATTGGTGATAAGGTTCTAATCAAACCAGGTGAAAAAATTCCCGTAGATGGAATTGTTATCGATGGTTCATCAGTAGTAAACCAATCTCCCATTACAGGTGAATCAAAATTAATCGCAAAGGTGAAAGGCGACCATTGTTATGCTGGTACAATTAATCAAAAAGGGACACTTCTAATTGAAGCAACTTCCACATACAAAGACTCTCACTTTTCAAAAATTTTGTCATTACTTGAAGAAGCTACATCTAACTCGAAATCCAATCTTCAGAGAGTTGTTGATGTATTTGCCAGGTATTATACACCAATTGTAGTGCTTTTAGCATTTGTAATCTCGTTTTATTCATATCTTATCAGTCAACAGGATTTATACGCTTCGATTTACAAAGGATTAATCTTGCTTGTTATATCCTGTCCCTGTGCTCTTGTGATTTCAACTCCAGTCGCAATACTTTCTGCGTTTGCAAGAGCTTCAAAATTCGGTGCTTTGTTCAAAGGTGGAATTTTCATTGAAAATCTTCATAGAGTTGATGCCATTGCTTTCGATAAAACTGGAACTTTGACCGAAGGCAATTTGAAACTCGAAAAAATAATTCCACTAAAAGAAAACAGCGAAGATGAATTAACACAAATCGCTTATAATCTCGAGATGAGGTCGGAACATTCAATAGCCGATGCAATTGTTAACTATGCTAAAGAGAAGAATTTTGAGCTTGAAGAAGTTGAAGAATTTAAAGTTGAAGAAGGTTCAATCTCTGGAATTTATAAAGGCAAAAAATACAAAATTGGCCAACCAAAATTATTTCAAAATCTTTTGAAAGATGATCACAAAGAAATAATAAACCAACTCGAAGAAAATGGTTACACTGTGATTGTAATTTTAGAAGAGAATTTACCAGCTGGAATAATTTGTCTTATTGATTCTTTGAGAGAAAGTATTAAAAAGACAGTTCAGGATTTACGTAAAGAAGGTGTTAAACAATTTTTTATTTTAAGTGGTGATAATAAAAGTATTGTGGAAAAAATTGCTAAAGAAGTTGGAATTGAAAAATTTTATTCAGAATTGAAACCATCTGATAAATTAGACTTAATTAAAAATTTGAAAAACCAATATCCAATGATTGCAATGATAGGTGATGGTCTGAACGATGCACCAGCTTTGAAAAACGCATCGATTGGAATTGCTATGGGAAAGATTGGTGTAGATGCAACAATTGAAAATTCCGATATCACATTGATTGGCGATGATATCGCTAAGCTTCCGAAGTTGTTTAGATTAAGCAGAAAAACAGTGAATACTATAAAAGAAAACATTGCTCTCTCAATTTCAATAAAAGTAGTCTTTGTTGTTCTGGCTTTTCTTGGACTTGCATCAATGTGGGGAGCAATCTTTGCAGATATGGGCTCATCATTGATTGTAATTTTTAATAGTTTGAGATTATTGAAAGCAGAGATTTGAATTTTCTAAAATTGCTGAAGAAAAAATCAATCCAAAAACAAATTTCTACTAACAATTAAAGGAACAAACTCCTATGCAATTTGAACGTTCTGCTGGAATTCTTTTACACCCAACCTCGTTACCATCAAAATTTGGAATTGGTGATCTCGGAAACGATGCATATAAATTTGTAGATTTTTTATCTAAAGCGAAACAAAAGCTCTGGCAAATTCTTCCACTCGGTCCTACAAGTTTTGGCGATTCACCATACCAGTGTTTATCTGCTTTTGCGGGAAATCCACTCCTGATCAGCTTTGAGAAACTTGTTGAAGATAAAATCTGCTCAGAAAAAATTTTATATGATGTGCCAGATTTTCCCGAAGATAAGGTTAACTACGGCGATGTAATTGATTACAAATTCGAAATTCTCCAGACGATTTACGAAGAATTCAAAGCAACAAAAAATAAAGAACTTGAAAAATCATTTCTGGACTTTTGCGAAAATGAAAAAAGCTGGTTAGAAGATTATGCTTTGTTTGTCGCATTAAAAGATTATCATGAAGGAAAACCATGGAATGAATGGGAAAAAGAAATTTCACAACGAAAAGATACTGCAGTCAAACATTTCAAAGTTTTTCTGAAAGATGAAATTGAATTTCACAAATTCATTCAGTTTTTATTCTTCAAACAATGGCTGGAATTAAAATCTTTTGCAAATTCTAAGGGGATTCAAATAATTGGTGATTTGCCAATCTTTGTTGCTTTTGATTCGGCTGATGTATGGGTCAATAGGCATTTATTCGAAGTCAGCGAAGATGGAAGAGCTTTATTTATTGCTGGTGTTCCACCAGATTATTTCTCACCCACGGGACAACGATGGGGCAATCCTCACTATAAATGGGAACTGATGGAAAAAGACGATTACAAATGGTGGCGTGAAAGAATTTCTTCTTTACTTAAAATGACTGATATAATTCGAATAGATCATTTTAGAGGATTTTATAATTACTGGAAAATTCCTGGAGATGCTCCAACTGCAGAAAAAGGTGAATGGGTTTTAGGTCCTGGCGAAAAGTTCTTTTCAACTCTGGAAAAGTATTTCGGTAAACTTCCCATCATTGCTGAAGATCTTGGAATTCTTGTTCCAGAAGTCTACGAATTAAGAGATAAGTTTGGATTTCCTGGAATGAAAATTCTTCAATTTGCCTTTGGAACAAATGGAGAGAAAAAATTTTTGCCTCATAATTTTGTCAGGAATTGTGTTGTTTACACAGGTTCACATGATAACGACACTACCTTAGGTTGGTGGAATTCAATTCAGAATGATGGAACGGATACAAAAGAATTTTTTCTTGATTACACTGGTTCAAATGGTGAAGATATATGCAAAGATATGATCAGACTTGCTTATTCATCAGTCGCAGATATTGTGATTATCCCACTTCAGGATTTTCTTCGTTTAGGTTCGGAAACAAGAATGAATTTTCCTGGAAGACCTGATGGTAACTGGTCATGGCGTTTCAGGTGGAATCAAATTAATGATGCTTTAATAGAAGAGATAAAAAGATTTGTAGATATTTTCGAAAGATAGTTTTTTACTTCAACGATTACGAGATAATGAGTTACTTTGCATAAGGAATGTCAAAGGAAGGTAATTTTTGTATCTATAGCTTATTCTAAATTTCCTTATAAGAAAAAATAAAAATGCGAAGCAATTTTATCACAATTCGGGATAAAACTGCTTCGCTTCAAACTCCAATCTATTTTCAGATTAACTTTTACTAATCCACTTTTCAAGAGCAGTAAGCAAATTAGTCATTGCATTAATCAAAGGCTCATGTTGATCACGCTCGATGTTTTCAAGAATTTCTTTATGAATTTGAGTGTAATCATCATTCATTTTTTTAACGAACTCAACTCCCTTTGGAGAAAGATACAATCTCATATTTCTTCGATCAATTGGATCAATTTCCCGAACCACAAAACCCTTTTGAACCAATCCATCAATAATTCTTGTCAATCTACTTGCACTAAGTCGTAAACGATTTGCAATCTCACGATTATTAATTACCTCTCCTTCCTGCATACTCTTCAAGCATCTAAACTCCGCTTGAGTTAGATTATGAGATTTAGCCAACCTCTCCTCTTTTTCGTGACAGCTTGCAAGAAGTCTAAAAGTTAAATCCGCTAAATTTCTTGCCGTCACTTCAAGTTCATCTTTATTCATTTTTTCCTCCCTACAAAAAAAATTAGTTTTTGGGAACAGGGTGCTTAATCTTTTCCCAGGCTTCTTCGAAATTAATTTCTTTATAAGTTGGACTTTCAGGATTATGACATTTCACACAAAGGTCTTTATAATCATCATAAACAATTAATCCGTTTTTAATTGATTCTTCCCGACTTTTCATAATTTTCATATCTTTATAATCAGAGCCCGGACCATGGCAGGTTTCACACTGAACACCATCTTCAATTTTGAATTTCTTGCCAATTAAACTTTCATCAACATCATACCCAGATGCATGACATTTCAAGCAGGCTTCAGTTTTTGCAGCTGGCGTTTCATAGCCTTTCTCTTTTGCAATTTCATCTGCTTCTTTTGTCAAAAGCGTTTGATAAGCTTTTGCGTGAGCAGAATTTTTCCAGATATCGAGTTGTTTACCCTGCTTTTCGGTCTTATGACACATTCCACATGCTTCTGCACCAATGTAACCGTGTTTCTTTGGCTCGTCTTGGATTTGGAATCCAGTTATAATAAAAATAATTCCTAAGACCGAACTAATCAAAAGTGTTTTTTTCATATTTGACCTCTATATATTTTAATGATTAATATTAACCAAAAATTAATTTATAATTAAAAATTCTCTTACAAAGATTTTTACAATTCAAATTTAATCATACTTTTCAATTGTTATGCCCATCAAACAATCGAACTAATAAAAAAAGAGGAAAGAGCTAATAATTCTTAGCTCTTTCCCAAAAATTCATTTATGGTCCAGTCACATAGGGATAATTCATAATATCTGTATTGGGATTAAACTTAGTTCCTGGCATCTGATCATAAATCATTGCATTAGTTCCATAGATTAACGACTTCGCATCATAACCAAGTACTCTTAAGAAAGCAACAACCTGAGCACTTGTTTGGCCAGTATAGCAATAAACAACGATTGGCTTATCAGTTGGTAATGTTTTCAAATATGTTGTTGATTTGAGATCACTTCTTGGTGTATATTGAACAGCACCTGGAATGTGGCCCATATTATATTGATCAAGTGGCCAATAATTGATTATGTAATAACCACTTAAATTAGAAAATACGCCACTATGGCTGATTTTTGCTGGGTCCCATCCAGCGGCCAAAAGTTCTTTCACTCTTGCTTCAAGAATTTCAGGACCTGTTTTCTTTCCTGTATTTATTGAAGGAAGATTTCCAGGTTGATTTTTGGGTGTCGACTGAGTAGTAAACTGATTGGCTCTTGAATTTCCAATATTTGCTAGCCAGTATCCTTCAGCAAAAACCTGATGCCATGAGCTCATTCCATATTTAAGAGAAAAAACATTATTGTAACCCATCAATCTTAAAAGACCCGTTACATAACCTGCTGATTGACCTGCGTAACAAACTATTACAATTTTATCATAATTTGAAGTGTTTAGAGTTTTAATGTGATCAAGCACTTTTGGAATATCCACTCTATGGGCACCTTCAATATGTCCTTTATTTACATAAGTTGCAGAGTCTCTCACATCAATGATATAAATTTTTGAAGGATTGTTCTGGAGATATGTATAAACTTCACTTGCCGAAATAATTGCTGGACAGCTTGTGGAATTAATATAATCACCACCAGCTCCTTCAAGATATTCAAGCAGTACTTGAGCCTCATTTATTTGTGGTTCGGGCTCAGAAGATTTTTCTTTGCAACCATTAGTAAAGGAAACTAAAGTAAGAATTAACAAAAGTGCTAAGAGTTTTTGCAAGTTTTTCATAATTTTTGCTCCTTATATTTTTTGTTTATTTAGAACTTAGTTTATTTAGTTAAGTTAATTTCCTACTCCCCAGCTTGCCGGAAGCTTTCCATCCACAGTTACGGATCTACTCGCTTCCTTTTCCCATTCTTCATGCAAGTCTGAGTTAAAAAGATAAAGCTCTTTGTTTCTAAAAGTATTTCCCTCTTTTATAATGTGACAATTGTCATAACACGGTTTTCCTTGATCAACTTGTGTTCTGCTTGTCCATCTTCGAATGTTATGTGGAGTTGCATATTTATAAGTTGGTCTAACTGCAAAGTTCTGCAAATTAGAAACCCCATATAACTCCCAGCTATCTGGAGCCATTAATGAACGTCTCAAAGTTGCATATTTATAAGGTTTAGTTTCGGGAATTGGATTTATTCCTATCTTAAATGATTGATAAGACGGGATTCTTGCACCTTCTCCACCAATATGACAGCTCCCACAATTATTATAATTTTGAGAATGGCATACATTGCAATTGAAAGTATTTATATGGACAGCGTGATACATATTGCTGGTTGCAATTCCTTGATGACATTTTTCGCATTTAGGTAAAGATGGGACTTTATATCTTTGATCATAAATTTTTCCGTCACCGTGAATTTCATCTGTTGTGTGACAGTTCATACATTTCATTCCTTTAGTCTGATGTACATCAGGAGAACTTCCCGGAGCTAAACCAAAATACGCATGAGCGACTCTACTGGAATGACAGGCTGTACATTGATTAAGCATATCTGGTTTTGTGAAGTTGTGGCCATTCAATAAACCACCACCACCAGCTTTAGGTCGATTAACATGACAATCACCACAACCGCCATGACATTTTGCACAGTTGGTATTATATCCCTCTTTCAACTTTGCAGGTAATTGTTCGAATTTATTTGGTAAATCATTTACATTGGTATAAACATAACCATATCGAAGCACTAGCATACTCTTCTGTCCCCAACCGTTATGGATATTATTATGAGCTTTAGAAACAATATTTGGATGGCAGGATGCACATTTCTCCATTGCTCTGTCTGATGGATGTTTTATGAAATCACCTGAGTGAGCCAATTTTTTATCTCCAGTATTATCAACACCATTATGGCAGCTTGTGCAAGGAATTTTTCCATGAGCAGATGCTTTGAATGCTCTGTAACCTTCACCGCCCATATAAACTCTATCATATGGTTCAATGTGAGGAATATCCCCTCCACATCCACCACCTGCCGAAACTGTATCTGGTGAATAAACCTTTTTCAAATGATTGTAATTAGTATGACATCCTTCGCATGAATTAACAGAAAGCTCTTGCTGAATACTTGTTGGTGTTTTAGGTTCTTCACCGCAACCAAAAATTAAAAGGCCTAAAAAGATAACAACTATTAACGAAATTAGATTTCGCTTCATTTTAATTTCCTCCATGGGATTTTTTAGGTAGGTTACAAAATGCAAAAAATTTTTTTCCTCTCTTCGCATCATCAGCACCT
>Ga0197142_1000555_pt1 | contig 34435 bp, 27 predicted proteins | sample GBS60_MetaG_FD_148614 | JGI IMG/M metagenome (GOLD analysis project Ga0197142, IMG submission 148614) | Sediment microbial communities from Great Boiling Springs, Gerlach, Nevada, United States - GBS 60_MetaG | ecosystem: Environmental > Aquatic > Thermal springs > Hot (42-90C) > Sediment...
GGATATTGCCTAAACTCGGCATATCAACTTGAATTTCCAGGACTTCTTGCTCCGTGGATCGGGGCATCGAAAGGCCACAGGAGAAGAGCAAAGGCTGAGGTCAGGTCAATCACCATGGGAGCTCGCCTCCAGGAGGACCTCTCCTCTCGGTAAGTCCACGGTGAGGCGAAGTCCCCTCAGGGCATTGAGGCCCAAAAGCCTCAGATCCCCCACAAGGGCCTCTACATTTCGGATCTCGAAGGATCCAATGGTCACTGAATCCAGAAGCACCATGGGCGCTTCCAGGGATCTCCCATCGGCCATTGTCACCTTCACCTTTGGCATATCTTCCAGGGCTATGCCCAAAAGCCTCGCGTCTTCGCGAGTTATCTGGCAGTAAGTGGCGCCAGTATCCAAGTAAGCCAGGAGGGTCCAAATCCCATTTATGGAAACGGGCACCTGGATTGCTCTCTGGTCTTCTCCTATGACCAACTTCACCGTTTTTCCACGGGTTTGCTGGGGAGTTTGGGAGGATGAGACTGTCTTGGAGAGCTGGTTCCAATACTGGACCGGGACCCTAGAGGGGTCATCGGTGAAGTGGAGCCTTCCTGTTTCATCCTTCCACTGGTATATCACTGATCCGCCGAGGACATTTCTGTGCACAAGCCAGGGCCCAGTACAAAGGCTCACCAAAGTGAGAGAGAGGAAGATTATCCTTAGCCTGTTCATCTCTCTCAGAATCCAGCCAGAGGCCTTTTCCAGGCCTCCCTCAGTTCATCTATTTTCTCCCTCAGGATCAAAGAACCATCCATCCCCCACAGACGGAGCTCTGGCTCGGCTATCACTTGGCCCACGAGGGCAAGGGGAGCGCCTTCTAGAGTCCTCTCAAAGGCGCTCCTGTTTTCGGGAGCCACTGTGATGACGAATCTCCCTTGGGACTCTGAAAACAGGAGGTAATCGTCCCTGGAGATGTCCTCCATTGTCACCTTATTGAGTCGGGCTTCTATTCCCAATCCTCCCGCAAATGCTGTCTCCGCAAGTGCGACCCCTAGGCCGCCGTCTGAGCAGTCATGGCATGAGGCCACAAGACCAAGCCTCATGGCCTTCTCCAGAAGCCTATAATAACCTATAAACTCTTGAGCTCTGACCCTTGGAACTGAATTGCCTACTAAACCTCTGGATGCCAGATATTCCGAACCACCCAACTCATCCCTCGTTACACCGAGCACATAGACCAAGTCTCCAGGCCTTTTGGCATCCATTGTAACGGCCTGTCTCACATCCGGAATACGGCCTATGACGGAGAAGAGCAGGGTAGGGGGGATGCTTATCTTTATGTCCCCCACTTTGTAGTCGTTCTTCATGCTATCCTTTCCGGAGATGAGGGGGATCCTGTAAGTGACGCAAACTTCGTAAAGGGCCTTGTTGGCTCTCACCAGCTGGGCTAGTTTGTAATGGCCATCTGGGGTCTTTTCCGATTGCACCGGATCCGGCCAGCAAAAATTGTCCAGGCCCCCGATACCTTCGAGAGAGCCCCCGACACACAGGAAGTTCCTCAACGCTTCGTCCACAGCGCATCCTGCCATGGCGTGGGTGTCTATGTCGCCATACCTGGGACAGATGCCGTGGGCTACCACTACGCCCTCCATGCTATCCAGAAGGGGACGAAGCACTGCCGCATCGCTGGGGCCATCGTTGAAGGCCCCGGTCATGGGCTTGACGACACTTCCGGCCTGAACCTCGTGGTCGTATTGACGCACCACACTCTCCTTGCTGCAGATGTTGAGTCTTCCCAGGAGTTCCCTCAGCACTGAACCAAGGTCCTCTGGGCAGGGAAAATCCGGCTCTGGGTGTCTCGGTGGCTCCCACCTAGCCTCCAGGTGCATCCTCGGGACACCCTCGTGGAGGAACTCCATGTCCAGGTATGCCACGGTCCTTCCTCGGTAGAGGACGTGAAAGTATCCTGAGTCCGTGAACTGGCCCAGCACCGTTGCCTCCACTCCCATCTTCCTCGCGAGGGCCATGAACAGATCGATCTTCTCTGGGGGAACCGCCAGGGTCATTCGCTCCTGTGCCTCAGAGAGGAGTATCTCCCAAGGCGCTAGGCCCTGATACTTGAGGGGTGCCCTCTCGAGATGAAGTTCGCATCCCCCACAGTCCCTGGCCATCTCTCCCACAGAAGAGGATAGCCCACCTGCTCCGTTGTCCGTTATGGCGTTGTAGAGTCCTTGGTCCCTGGCAAGAAGGAGAAAATCCGTCATCTTCTTCTGGGTTATGGGGTCACCTATCTGAACCGCCGTTGCTGGTGAGCCCTCGTGGAGCTCCTCGCTCGAGAAAGTGGCGCCGTGGATTCCATCCTTTCCTATTCTTCCTCCTGTCATGACGATGAGATCACCGGCCCTGGCCTTTTTGAAGTGGCCAGGCTCCCCCCTGATTTGGGATGGGAGAACTCCGCCTGTGCCGCAATAGACCAGGGGCTTGCCCAAGTACCTCTCGTCGAAAACTATGGAGCCGTTCACGGTGGGGATGCCGCTTTTGTTCCCGCCGTGCTCCACTCCTTCCCTCACTCCCTGGAAGATCCTTCTCGGGTGGAGAAGCCTGGGTGGCAGTGGCTTGGAGTAATCCGGCGGGGCGAAACAGAAGACATCCGTATTGAATATGAGCTTGGCGCCTTTACCGGTGCCAAAGGGATCCCTGTTTACCCCCACTATTCCAGTGAGGGCCCCTCCATAAGGCTCCAAGGCAGAGGGCGTGTTGTGGGTCTCGACTTTGAACACGAGGCTCCAATGGTCATTGAAGCGAATCACACCGGCATTGTCAGAGAAGACCGAAAGGCACCAGTCCCTTTCCCCCAGTTTCTTTCTTACCTCTGTCGTGGCTCTCCTCACAAAGGTATCGAAAAGCCCTCTGATGGTCTCCTTGTTCCCGTTTTCGTCCGTGTACTCTATCACGGCATTGAAGATCTTGTGCTTGCAGTGTTCAGACCAGGTCTGGGCTATGGCCTCTATCTCCACGTCGGTTATCTCTTTCCCGAGTCCCACAGTCTCCCTCTTCTTCAAGACCTCCGGGTCGCGCAAGTAATTTTGGATAGCCTTCATCTCCTGCAGGTCGAGAACCAGGACCCTTTTCTGGCTCAAGGCGATGAGGGCGTGATCAGGAATCTCCAGATTTATTTTCTCTACCACCTCCGGGCTCACCTGGGTGACCTTGGGCACTTTCGGTTGGATCCTCTCGCCCATCACCCATTGGTCCTTGCTCCTTATCTCGAATCGCTGAATGAGGGTGTTGGCCAGAAGGTCCGTGGCTATTCTCTCCACGTCTTCCCGCATGAGGTCTCCCCAGATGAGGTATTGCTTGGAGGTGTAAACCCCTGCCCCTTCACCCAGGGACCTTCCCAAATATGTCTCGAGTGTCTCCTTGGCTGTCTTCCCAACATTGTCAGTGACACCTGGCAGAAATCCAACCTCCAGAAGCCAGTCGAAACCATCAGCCAAAGGCTCGTTCACTGAGAACCTCTGGGTCACTGGATCCGTGAAAAGGAGCCTGGCCGCCTCTTGTGCTTCCTGAAATGTGAGATCGCCCTCTACCGTGTAGACCTCTATGGTCTCGACCCTTTTCACAGGAAGAGACAAATGCTCGGAGATCCTCCGGCAGATCTTCTCTCCGTGGGAGTCGCGCACTCCTTGCTGGAATCCCACCTCTATTCTGTGGACCACTGCCTTTCTCCCGGCAGATCCATCTTTTGCCTGGAATTCTTATATCAGATGAGAACTCGCGGATCAATGGTAGCTGATTTTTCTAGAAAACCCATGGCCGTGGGCTCTTGTCCTTTGGGGCTATTAGGGTTTGAACCCCTCTTTCACCCTGGGCCGGGTCTGAGCAGGGATGTCAGGAAGCCTTTAATAGGTTTTAAGGGCTTCCAACCGAAACATTTTAGGCTTTGGACAGTAAAGGGGGTTGAAGGAATGGCTCTGGGGCTGTCTTATTTGTGAAGAGAAGGGTATAATCCATCGGTCTCGAGAGCCGGGGCAAGGGTTCGGCCCTGTGAGGCATGTGGTCTAATACAATTTAGGCGGCCAAGGTGCTATGGCCACCAATTGCAATGGGCTTGGAGAAGGGGAGGGGAATTTGAAGACTCAGAAAATGAGGGAGATGTCCTTGGAGGAGAAGTGTATAAACACCATAAGGTTTTTGGCGGTAGATGCGGTTGAGAAGGCCCAATCTGGCCACCCTGGCATGCCCATGGAGGCTGCTTCCTTGGCGTATGTTTTGTGGACCAAGGTTCTGAGGTTCAGCCCAACGGATCCCATGTGGCCCAACAGGGACAGGTTCGTTCTCTCGGCGGGACACGGGTCCATGCTCCTCTATGCCGTGCTGTTTCTCACTGGTTACGATCTCACCCTCGATGACATAAAGAACTTCAGGCAATGGGGAAGCCGCACCCCGGGTCATCCAGAATATGGATGTACCCCTGGGGTGGAGACCACCACGGGACCGCTGGGCCAGGGATTTGCAACTGGCGTGGGGATGGCTATGGCCGAGAGGTACCTGGCAAGGATTTTCAACAGAGAGCATTTCCCCATAATCGATCACAGGATTTACGGCTTCGTGAGCGACGGGGACATCATGGAGGGAATATCCTCAGAGGCTGCCTCTTTGGCCGGCCACCTGAAACTGGGAAAGCTCATCTACGTTTACCTCGATAATGGAATCTCCATCGATGGCCCCACAAGCCTCACTTTCAGCGAGGATGTGGAGAAGAGGTTCGAGGCCTATGGGTGGCAAGTGCTCAGGACTGATGGTTACGATCTCAAGGGAATCGAGAGGGCGTTTCAAGAGGCGACGAGAGACGACAAGAGGCCGAGCCTGATCATAGCCAAGACCAGATTGGGATATGGAAGTCCCAATAAGGAGAACACGCCAGATGCCCACGGAGCTCCCCTTGGAGAGAAGGAGGTGATTCTCACGAAGCGAAATCTGGGGTGGCCAGAGGACCAGACATTTCTAGTTCCGCAGGAGGTGCTGGAGCATTTCAGGGAAGTGGGAAGGAGGGGAGATTCCCTGAGGAGGGAATGGGAGGAAATGTGGAAGGAATACCGGAGAAGATTTCCAGAGCTCTCGGACCTCTGGGAGAGGATGTCCAGAAGGGAGCCATTGGGGGATTGGAGGGAAGAGGTGGGCTCGTTTCCTCCCGGAGAGCAGATGGCCACTAGGGTGGCATCTGGCAAGATTCTGCAAGTGGTTTCAGAAAAATTCCCTGGACTTTTGGGAGGTTCGGCAGATCTGACACCCTCCAACAACACGTACTTGAAGGGAAAAGGAAAGTTCGCCGAGGACTGTGGGCCGAACATCCATTTCGGTATAAGGGAACATGCCATGGGGGCGATTCTAAACGGGCTTGCCCTGAGCCGGATGTTGATCCCGTACGGAGGAACATTTCTGGTTTTTTCGGACTATATGCGGCCCGCCATTCGGCTGGCTGCTATGATGGGGCTACCCGTGGTGTATGTCTTCACTCACGATTCCATAGGGCTCGGGGAAGATGGCCCCACTCACCAACCGGTGGAACATCTCATGAGCCTCAGGATGGTTCCCAACCTCTGGGTCATAAGGCCGTGCGATGCCAATGAGACAATAGAGGCATGGGCCATAGCCTTGGAGAGGAAGGAGGGGCCTGTCGCACTCATATTGAGCCGTCAAAATCTTCCTGTAATCGATAGGCGTACGTACCGATCAGCCTCCGGCCTTCGCAGGGGGGCATACGTCTTGGCCGAGGCCAAGGGAGGCTCGCCGCGTCTGATTCTCATGGGAAGCGGCTCCGAGGTCCACCTCCTCCTCGAGGCCAGAGAGAGGCTTGAGAGGAAAGGTATCGGCACGAGGGTCGTGAGCTTTCCTTGTTGGGAACTTTTCCAGGAGCAGCCAGAGGAATACAGGGAGGAAGTCCTCCCAGATTCCGTGAGGTCGCGGTTAGCAGTGGAGGCAGGGGCGAGTCTCGGGTGGGAGAGATACACCCTGAGTCCATCCAGGGTTATAGGTCTGGACCGTTTTGGTGCCTCTGCTCCAGGCAAGGTCCTGTTCCAGAAGTTCGGCTTCACGGTGGAAAACGTGGTGAGAAGGAGCGAACTCATCCTGGAGGAGGACGGCACATGAGACCTCCCCAAGATAAAAGCTCCCTTTCAGCAGTATGGTTTGATCTAATCCCTCTCAACGAATTCAACCACATTTTCATCTGGATCCAGGACCATGGCTATCTTCACCCCAGGCCTTATCTCTCTTGGAGAGAGATAGAAGGGGATCCCCTTTGCCTCGAGCTTCTGGCATATCTCCGAGAGATTCTTCACAAGGAAGGTCACATATCTGAACCCCAATTGGGTGTCAATACCCGTTGGTCCTTTGGGAGGGGTGGTGTTCCCTTGAATGAGTTTGAAGTCGCTTGTCCCGAACCTCAGCCTGTACATGGTCCCGAACCACAAGGGGATCTCCTCCACGAACTGCAACCCTAACGTGTCCCTGTAGAAAGAGAGGCTCGCCTCAATATCTCTGACCATAACGCCAAGGTCCAAGGATTCTTTTGCTGGGATCATCATTTTTCGACCTCCTTTTTTTCAGTGGAAATATTGATGCTTCTAGGCATCGTCCATTCCAGAAAGTGATGGGCCTATCCCACAGTGTCCGGAAGGGGCCAATGGCACTTGCTCAGCCCTCTTTTGCATAGGACCTGTAAGGGATCGCCAAGGCAATCCCAGTCCCTACAAGGGGAAGAAAGGCTGCGATGCGCAGGACCGTGAAGACCCCCCAAACATCTGCCACAGAGCCCATCACAGTTGCGCCGATTCCTCCCATCCCTATGGCGAAACCCACCATGAGGCCCGATGCCATCCCCAATCTCTCTGGCAATATTCGCTGGGCCATGACTATCGTCACCGAGAAGCTCGAAACAAGTATGCCCCCTGCAATGGCTATGAGAACCAGTGCAACAGTTCCATCGGATCCCAGAAACCACCAGAGGACTGGGCTCAAGGCTGCCATTGTCGCAACGAAGTATCTCTTGTGCCCGAACCTGTCGGCAATGGGTGCCCCGAGAAGGGTGCCAACGGCTCCGGAGAGGAGAAAGACGGTCACCATTTTTCCCGCCTCGGATGCCGGTGATTTGAGAACGTCCACCAAGTAGAAGGGAACAAAAGCCAGGATTGCCATGTGGATCAAGGATCTCACAGTCACAGCGCAGACGAGGAGGGAAAGGGGAATCCATCTGCTCCCTATGGGGATCTGCGACAGGCGCTCCCTTTGGGATCCCCCCTGGGAGAGCTCCTTTTGCGGCAGGGATAGCCACCTAAGTGCTCGAGCCAGAATACCACAGACCAGTACCCCTGGTGCGAGGAAAAGGATCGTTCCCTTGAGGCCCAGCCACTCATACCCGACTATGGCCAGTGTTGGCCCTAAGGCTATGCCGAGGTTCCCACCGACCGAGAAGAGGGAAAGCCCCGTTGCTCTTCTCCTTCCCGTGAAAAACCTGGCTGTCTTGAACCCCTCGGGATGGTAACTCGCAACACCGAGTCCCGAGAGGAACACCACGGATAGGAGCATCCAATAGTTGGAGACAAATCCCACGGCAGAGAAGCCCCCTGTGGCCACCACAACACCCAAGGGTATGAGCCATGTGCTGCCCCATCTGTCCGAGAGGTATCCGAATATGGGCTGAACAACCGACGAGGTGAGGTTGCTAGTCATCAATATGGCCCCAGATGCTGCGTACGAGAGACCCAGGGCCTCCCTGATAAAGGGCAAGAGCACTGGCAGGCCTCCTTGGGTAAGATCCGTGACCAGATGGCCGAGGCCGAGAAGTGCCAGCGCACCCAGATGAAATCCGGTTTGGGTTTGAGTTTTTTCCCCGGACATGGAAGGGCCCTCTGTGAGCCGCAGTCTTCTTCGATAAAGATGCAATGTGGGATTCTAAGGGCAGGCAGGGATGGAAAGCAAGGGGCTGAGGTAATGGCTACTTAGTTTACATAACATATATTATCGGACTCCGGGCATTTCCGTTGACAAGGCCATCTCTATGGGGTATGGTCTCTGTCCGATCATGACGCGCGAGTGGAGGCATGAGGTGACAACAAAGAGGGTGAAGATAGTCGGCACTGGCTCCTACTTGCCAGAAGGAGTGCTCACCAACCACGATCTCGAGAAGATGATCGATACCACGGATGAATGGATCTATACCCGGACGGGTATAAAGGAACGCAGGGTTGCAAGACCAGACGAGAACACCTCTGATCTGGCTTTCCGGGCAAGTCTTCCGGCTTTAGAAGCAGCTGGTCTCTCTCCAGAACAACTGGACCTCATAGTCATGGCCACCATCACCCCGGATACTCACTGTCCCTGCGGGGCCAACTGGCTCCAGGCCAAGCTAAACGCCTCCAAGGCAGTGACCTTCGATGTGGCGGCTGCATGCTCTGGCTTCATATTCGCCCTTTCTGTGGCAGAACAGTACCTGAAAAACGGGACCTTTCGCAATGCCCTCGTCGTCGGCGCCGAGATAATGACCAGAACAGTCGATTACACGGACAGATCCAGCTGCATTCTGTGGGGTGACGGAGCTGGTGCAGCTGTAGTGATCCCCGCAAGTGATGGAGATGAGGCTGGAGTTCTGTCCATATGCCTTCACACCGATGGGGCCAATGGTGAGAACCTTCTCCTTCCGGGAGGCGGCTCCAGGACAACCCCCATAAGCCACGAGAGTGTCGACAAGAAGCTCCACTATCTGAGGATGATAGAGGCCAACCGCTCCTTTAAAGTGGCCGTAAATTGCTTTGCCGATGCCTGTCTAGAGGCCGTTGCAATAGCTGGATACACAATAGACGATGTGGATCACATCATACCTCATCAGGCCAATGCGAGGATCATCCAGGCAATGGCCAAGAAGCTCAACGTACCCATGGACAAGGTGGTAATGACCATAGAGCGCTATGGAAATAGCTCTTCTGCCACCGTGCCCATTGCCCTTGACGATGCTGTGAAATCAGGAAGAATTCGCAAGGGTGATTTGGTCCTGCTCACAGCCTTCGGAGGCGGCCTCACTTGGGGCGGAGCCCTGATTCGATGGTGAGCCTGCAGAAGTTGCAAGGATCAGTGAAGGAGGCTGAACCGCACTCGGAACACCTGGAGAAGCTACCACCCGAACCTTCCTCAATGGCCCCATGGAGATCCTCCCAGGCTCTGGAAAGCCTGGGCAGATTCTTTATGAACCCGGTGTAAAAGCTGATCTTCGTCCCTGGCATCCAGTCTTCCAGAATGTTGAGGGCGTGTTTGTAACGGATTGATGTCGCCCCCTTGCTCATGGGACACTCCTCAAGGATGTAGTCTATCCCCATGAGTATCGCGTAAGCTGCTGACTCCCTTTCCGAAAGTCTGAAAAGGGGCTCCACCTTTCTCACCAAGACATCCCCAACTGGAGGCAAGACAGGCCTCTGTTTGGCCAAATATCCCCACTGCCAGTGAAGTATGTTCCCAAGAAGCCTCGCTGCCTCGTCGTCCAAGTTGTGGCCAGTTGCCACGACCTTGTATCCCCCTTCCAATGCAGCCTTGTTGAAGAAATGCCTCTTCACTGTCCCGCATACCGAACACTCTGGCCTCCTGCTCTTCTTCGCCAATTCGGGCACTGGGATGCCCATCTCCTCCATGGAAATCACCCTCAAGGTACAGCCTCTTTTTCGGGCGAATTCCAGAGTCTTCATGCGCGATCTCTCGGAGTACCCGTCGATTCCAAGATCCAGGTGAAGGCCATGGCATTCATATCCCAGAGAGAGAAGAATGTCCCAAAGGGCCAAGGAGTCCTTCCCGCCAGATACACAGACCAGGATCTTCTCATCCCTAGAGAACATTCGGTATTCGGCTATGGCCCTCCTCACCTGCCTGTGAACATACAGGATGAAACAATCCCTGCAAAAGGCTGTGTGGTGGGCCTTTATGTCTATTAGGGCTTTTTTCCCACAGCGGCGACACTTCAAATTATTCAACCTCCTGATATCACTGGTATCAATTCCACGAAATCGTCCCTTTCAAGCCTCACATCCCGAGTGAGAAGCTCGCCATCTTTCATCACCAATACAGCTCCCTCGACTAGGTTGAGTTCTTTGAGGAGCTGGTAGACCGTCTTTGGCCCTTCTAAGGTTATCTCGTGCCCGCTCTGTCTATTGCGAACCCGGATCATGAAGCTTCTTGTCCTCCCCTTCTCTGCCAATTTGAGCTGTATAAGCGTGCAAGAATGGGATCCCCATGAGGGTATCCGACCAGTAGCGCATGGTGCAAAGAAGACCTACCCCTGCCATGGTAGGTGCATCTGCCCATTGTGAAAAGAGTAGTATCAGAGCCGCATCCCTTGTCCCCATGCCAGCTAAGGTTATGGGGAGCAAGCCAGCGAGGAGGGAAAGGGGAATATACGCCAGGGCTATGGATACCTCCATGGATTGCCTCAAGACGGGGAAGAAAAGGTAGATCTGTAACATGTGGAGGCCCCACAATGACACGGAAAGAGAGAAGATGCTCATGAGTCTCCCCGGTCTTTCCATCCAGGAGCGAGTGAGCTCAGCCCAACCACACATGATCTCACCGATTCTCCCTCTGAACCTCTCCTTGAGCCCCAGGCCCAAGTGGGGCAGAACGATCGAGGCGGCGCCCCCGGCCAGGACTCCCATTCCTATACTGGCCCCTATGATCATGGGTTCTTGGATCTCAGGGGCCAGGAAAATCCCTAGGAGCATCCAGCAACAGAGACCTCCAAGATCCAGTATCTTCTCCAATAGCACTGCCGGAAAGCCGACTCTCACTCCTGCTCCGGTTTCCTTTCTGAGAAAATATGCCTTGCTCATCTCTCCGACCTTCGAAGGCACAAGGGCATTGAGGGCCTTTGCGGCCATCACCATCCTCAAAGCCCTGGAGGTATCGATGGGGGCCAAAGACTGTACCATGACCCTCCACCTCAAGGTGGTCACCAAGATCTGTGGGCCGAAGCACAGGAAAGCGATCCCTAGCCAAAGAGGATCGGCATTTAGGATCCTGTCCGCAAAGCTTCGCAAATCCAGTCGCGAATATATGAACCCCAGAAGGCCCAAGGAAAATGCCATTGCTCCCCACTTTCCCAAGAGCCTTCTCATCCCAGGACCCTTTCCACTCGGCCATAGCCGTCTCGATTGAGGGAGGGGAGCACAAATCCATAGTCCGTCCACGGAAGGAGACATCCGGGCCTGTAAAGCCTGCTCATGGCCACGTAAATGGACGTGTGGTCCGTCCCAGCCCAGAGCTCCTTCACCTCGAGACTCCTTTTCTCTGGGAGCCACACCTCATCCACAAGGGTCACTTGATCACTTACAGTGAAGCTTCGCCTGAACCTCATGGGGTGCCGCTTCTTGCCCACGATGAGGATTCTCTGCAATAGCCTTCTCACCAAGTCGCTCTTCCATTTTCCCAAGGAGCACATCCCCAAGTGGAAAAAGGCTTGGGTCACAGCTCCAGGGACCTTGAATCGAGCCTCACCAAAGTGCCCCCCAACCTCAATTCCATTTTCCCCAACAAGGACATCGTAATCGTCCACAAGGTGACTCACCAGCACTTTTCCGTTTGAGAGCCTTACCACAAGTCCACTGTCCGAATAGACGAGCCTGCCCTTTCTATAGAGGCTCACACACCCGCCCTTTGCGGCAGATACCACAAGGTGGTCACCGGCCTCCCTATGAACGAAAAGCCTCGAATGGGGGAAATAATGTCTCAAGGGTTCAGTGGCCAGGATTTCCTCCCCCTCATTCATCCCTCCATGGTCCAAAAAGGCTTGGAGATGGTTATAAGAGAGGTGGGCACACAACCTGTCATCATCGAGATGAACCCTGTTTCCCCTCTCCAAACCACGGATGTATCTATCCGCGATCTGGCGAGCTAAGGGATTCCACCTGGAGCAAAGCTCCAAGCCGTGGGGGAAAAATAGGTAAGTGTTTCTGCTCCCGTACTCACCTCCGCAAGTCCCATCTGGATGGACGAATTTATCGAGGAAATCTATGGCCCTTTCCAGCGCCCCCCTTACCCTTTCATCCTTGGATTTGACTTCATATTTGGCCAAAAAATCTATTGTGGCCGTGAGGTAGCCTGGATCGCATCCCTCGTATTCGGGAAACCACCCCTCTGGGCTCTGCCACCTCAGAAGGAGCTCAAGTCGATCCCTAGCCGCCCGCTCAAACCTTGGATCCCCAGTGAGGAGAAAGACGTTATAGAGGGCCAATATCACCAAGGCCTGGTGATTGGAAAGGCGACCCGATTCCTGATGCGAGGCGAGCCACCCTCCCCTCTTCCTGAAGAATTCCAAAAGGTCCGCCCTCTCGAGCCCCAGAAGAAGATAACTCTCTGTCATGGCGTAAAGGGAAAAGGCGGCTGCCCCCAGGGCTTTCTCGTACGGAAAATAATCGTCGCATGAGCCATCCCTGTGGGAGCTTTTGGCAGCGAAACCTATTCCCGCTTCCACGAGTTCCCTGAGCCTTGGGTGCTGGAAATATCTCTCCCCCCCTGGAAATTCGAATTTGAATACAAGAGCGAGGGGCAAGACAAACTCCTGAAACATTCCACTCGGAAAGGGTGAGGTCTTGTAATGCCAGAAGCCCCTGTCGAAACACCCGTAGGTGGGGCTCAACCTGTGTCTATCTACAAGGGAGATTATGTGGGGGATCTGGGACAGTCCCACCTGAGCATAGAGATCCTTAGCCTTCCCCGTCATCCCTTCCCCTTCCCTGGGCCACTATGAGATCAGCGAGGATCCCTAGAGACCCCACCATCACAGCGGAGAGGAACAAGATGATGTCCGACTCCTGCAATGTCCCAGTCCATAACAGGTCTATCATCCCCTTCAGAACACCAATGGCCAGAAGCAACCCGCACAAGGGCAGGAAAACATTGAGTGGAGCGAAATAGGTCACCAGCCTTATTACCGTGAGGAGATATTTGTATGTGTCCCTCACGGGATGAAATTTGGATTTACCTATCCTCGGGAAGTAGTCTATGGGCACGAACTTGACAGGCAGTCCATTGGTCATGAAGGCCAGTGTCATGGAAGATACACACGAGAAACCATCAGGAATTAAGTGAAAAAATTTCATCATATCCTTTCTCCTGAAAGCCCTCAATCCCGAATTCAGGTCAGGGATCTTTCTACCCACGAGGAGCTCAGCCAGCCTTCTAATCATCTCCTTGGCCAGTGTCCTCAGGATCCTGTGAGTCCCCCTCTCCACAGTTCTCGCCCCTATCACTTGGGAAAACTCTTCAAGGAGAGGCAAAATAGCGGGAATGGCCAATGCCGGATAGGTCCCATCACCATCTATCATTACCACCCACTCCCCTTTGCACGCCTTTAGCCCGCTTTTTCTCGATGCCCCGGATCCCCGATTTTCCGAGTGACGAATAACCCTAGCCCCTGCCTTCTGGGCTAGAAGTCCTGTATCGTCTGTAGAACCATCATCCACAACAACAATTTCATAGGTGTAATTGGTTGAATCCATTGCCTCTTTTATCTCAGAGACTACTTTGAAAATAGCCTCGGCCTCGTTATATGCGGGCACAATCACACTGACCTTGCACTCACCCGAAGGATGCGATCCAGCCACCTTGCCCCCTTCTCCTCAAAAGATCGACTCTCAAGGGAACCCCACCAGGCTCCCATTGGAGGGCCTCAGTATTTCGGGCCCTAGTTCAGCTTTTCCAGCATAGGACAAAATAGCGTCCATTTTCAAAGCAAATCCTCTCACTCGGAGGAAAGGAGAGGACGAAATCTTTCCTTCCTCTGATAAGTTCCTTTACGAAGCTATCGAAAGGCTCGAAGTATATCCTGCTGTCTGATGAATTATTCGCAAAATGTTCCTTGTTGACAACAAGGGCCGTGATCCCGTATTTCGTGACAAAGGCCTCTACTTCTTCCCACGATGAGGCGTAGTACGCCCGAAAGAGGTCGAGGAGACGCTCTTTCACTTTGCTATAGTAGCCTGTGTGGTATGGAAGAGAAAGTTCGCGATTTGCAAGGACTTTTTTCTTTGCCAGAAGGGGGACATCATCCATGTCCATGGGATGTCCTGCAACCAGGGCTGACTTGGGCAGTGTCTCTAGGAAGGCGAGCATCTCCCTCTCGAGTTTATCCACTGTCGCCACTTGGGTGTCCCTGGTTACTATGAGATGGCCCTGAACCAAAGAGTAGGATGCGAGCGCCAAGGCGAGAAGCGCCCATCTCATGGGCCTCGGGATGGACTCTATCTTGGAGAGGAGACCTTGGCACCTCTCTTTGAGGGCTCGAAGAAATGGGGGGGTTGTAGCCCCGATAGTGATGAGGAAGGCGAGAGGAAGGGTGTACATGGTGTACCTGGAGGGAAGATGGAGTCTGAATAGGAGGAGATGGGCGAGGAGGAAAAGGGCGATGGAAGTCCAAGTGAGCTCCAAGGCCGTCTTCGGGATCCGAAGCACTCCCCTGCCCCCTAGAAATACCATCCCGGCCAGGATAATGAGGAAACCCATGAGTCTTGTGGCCCCTATTCCGCTTCTTCCCAAGAGAAGATACTCCAGGGTATTGTCCCTGAAGAACTTGCTCCTTCCGTTTTCGTGGAATTCGGGCATGGATCTTGCTTCTGCGAAAGACACTTGGGATCCCAAAAGCTCACTATGTGCGCCCGCATAGACCCAGAGGAGGATAAAAGTTGAGAGAAGACAAGCCGCTACTACTGGGGCAATTCTCTTCGCCCTTTCTTGAAGCCGCCCTTCCCTTGCTAGGGATCGCAATACCCCCAAAGCTCCCATGGCCATAGTATTGAGGAGAATGGGTGGATAGAGGAGGCTCTGGGAAAAAATGACTATAGCCTGCCCCACTGGAGCCTCCCTCACATAGAACGCTAGAAACCAGATGAGGGTTGGAAAGGCAAATCCCCTAGGAAGGCCACCGGATGAGTCGTATAGGCTGTAGAAAAGAAACAGGAAAAGGGCAAAGGCCCTTCCCCGTCGTTCTATTTCGAGCCCTCTCAAGAGGCCTTCGAGTCCCATGAGAGAGACAATGAGAAGGACAAGGGTCAGGAACTGGCTCAAAGGGAGGGGATCGAGGATTTCGACCCCGAGCCTGTACACTGCCTTGTATCCCAGAGGGGCTATAGCTGTAGATGAGATGAACTCTGTGAGAAGGTCTTCTCGAAAAAGCTCTGGGTCTTTGAAACGGGCCGTCCAATATACGTGCTGGCGAGCATCGTCATCCAGTACTACTAGGTCCACCCCTGGCGGATGATATCTCACCCACCAAACGAAGACGGCCAGGGCCAATATGGCCCATAGCCTCTTGTCCAGGCGCAAGTAGCCCATCCTTGAGTCCCCTAACAGAGATCAGCCACCTTCAGGTGCCCGAGGGAGGATTTTCCTCTTCGCATCCTGTAAAGGATAGCCCTTCCTAAAGGGATTCTCCAAGGCCTATTGTTTGAGGAGCTTGAGCCTCGAGCCCCGTACCCATCCACATACTCCGATTCAAGCTGATACCAGATCCAACTTAAGTTTCTCTCAGTAGGGATCCTATCGTCCAAACAACCTCATTAAGGGGGCCCGCGTTTTCCACCCATGGTGAACAATGCAGGCTAAAACGCCTCGCCTGCCGGGGAGTGTCATGTTCACCTTCTGGGCAGAGGGATCCATCTAGTCCCAGAAGATGTATCCACTGGCTGGATTCCCCTAGAGAGGAGCTCTCTGCGGATCCTATCCGCCTCGGCCCAATCCTTTCTTGATCTGGCCCTCTCCCTCTCATCCATGAGCGCCAAGACCTCATGATCCAGTGATACCTCCATTCCCATGTCCATGATATCCACAACCTCATTTAGCTTTGCTAGCGCTTCCAAGGCCTTCTCAGCGCCCTCTTTGCCCAAAGACCCTCTGTCCAAAGAGAGATTGAGCCCCCTTACGAGCTTAAAAAGACATGCCAAGGCCAAGGAGATATTGAGATCGTCGTCCATTGCCTCTTCGAAACCCTGGAGTGCCTCTCGGATCATCTCGCTGGGGTCCTGGGTTGTGGGACCCAAGGCCATTTTCAATCGTCCCACAAGTCTGTCCAACCTCTCCAGAGATCTTCTGGCTGCAAGGAGTGCTTGGGGTGAAATGCGAACTGGCTTCCTGTAGTGAGTCGAAAGCAAAAGGTACCTGATTTCTCTTCCATGAAACCCCTTTTGGAGGAGTTCGGAGAGGGTTAAAGGGGCTTCGGTCTTCTGTCCCCCTCCGGTGCCATTGGCCATCACTCCTGCACAATGGATCCAGTAGCGGGCGAGGGGTTTGCCCGTGAGGGACTCGCAAATAGCTATCTCGTTTTCGTGGTGGGGAAAAATGAGGGCGCTTGTGCTTGTGTGTATGTCTATGGTATCACCCAGGATCGCCCTTATCATGGCCGCACACTCGATATGCCAACTAGGCCTTGCCTGGCCCCATGGAGTCGAAAAGGTGATGCCCTTCTTGAGCTCCCAGAGGGTCGAGCGCTTGAAAAGGGTGAAGTCCCGTGGGTTGTCCTTTTCGTAGTCATCGAGATCTACCGTCAGCCCGACTTTGATCTTCCGAAGATCAATTCTCGATAGCTTCCCATATCGGGGGAACTTCGAGATGTCGAAGTAAAGGGACCCGTGCTTCTCGTAAGCAACGCCCTTCTCTTGGAGTTCCACCCCCATATCGACCATCTTCTCCACATAACTGCTGGCCCTGGGATAGACATCGGCCCTCTCAATTTTCAATAGGTCCATATCCTCCATGAAGCTCCTGATGTGGGTCTCGGTGAAATCCTGGAGGCTCATTCCCGCCTTTTCAGCCCCGTTTATTGTCCTGTCGTCCAGGTCAGTGATGTTCATCACATGAACTACCTGGAATCCTTTGTATTTTAGGTATCTCTTGAGCAAGTCCGCCACAATGGCCCTCCTCCAAAAGGCCAGGTCCGGCCTTCTGTCCACTGTTGGCCCGCATGAATACATCTTGACTCGTCCAGCCTCAATGGGCTCGAAGTTGTCCTTCCTCCGAGTCATGGTGTTGTAAAGGCGGAAGGTGGGGACCTCTCTGGGGACGAAGAGGGAGGTGCTCAGATAGCGCTCTCCCCCATCGGGAAATATCACCACTATTGTCCCCTCCTCCAAGGTTCTAGCCACCTTCAAGGCAGCGGCCATAGCTGCCCCAGAGCTCATGCCAACGAGGATTCCCTCCTCCTTGGCGAGTCTCCTTGCCATCTCGAAGGCTTCTTCGTCCTCGATCGTGAGCTTGAGGTCTATTCTCTCCTTCTCGAAAATGCCAGGGACATAAGACTCTCTCAGATTCTTCAGTCCCTGTATCTTGTGGCCAGGAAGTGGCTCAGCACCAATTATCTCGACCCGGGGATTGAGTTCCTTGAGCCTCCTCGAGATTCCCATTAGTGTCCCGGTTGTTCCAATGGCGGCCACCACATGAGTCACCCTGCCTTGTGTGTCTCTCCAAATCTCTTCCGCGGTCCCGAGATAGTGGGCCTTCCAATTGTCCGGATTGTTGAACTGATCGGGCACGTAGAATCTGCTAGGTTCCTCCCTGGCCATGCTATAAGCCCTCTCTATGGCGCCATCTGTCCCTCTCTCAGCTGGGGTGAGGATGATATCGGCCCCCAAGGCCCTGAGAATCCTTCTTCTCTCGACACTTACCCCTTCGGACATGACCAGGCTCAGCTTGTAGCCCTTGACCGCGCAAACTATGGCAAGTCCAATCCCAGTGTTTCCGCTCGTAGCCTCGAGAACCGTCATACCTGGTTTGAGCTCGCCCCTTTCCTCGGCTCCCTCTATCATGGCCAAGGCCACTCTGTCTTTGACAGATCCCCCTGGATTTCTGGACTCTATCTTCGCTAGGATTCGAACCCTTCTAGCCCTATGAATCTTGCTTATCTCCACAAGTGGAGTGTTCCCAATGAGTCCTAGAACTCCTGGCCGCGACTTCTCCATACCTCCTCTTCTCCTCGAGGAAAGCCTCAATGAGGAATTATGCACTAGCGGTCCCCTTTAGCCAACCCTGGCCGTTACTGCTGGTAGACAAGGGGCAGCCCGGATTGTGGGCCAAGAGATGGCTCAGGAGCACCGAGGAGGGCGCATTGACACACCTGAGGGATTCCAATTAAAGTAAAGACTTTCGATGGGTCGAGCTATAGGTCAGAAAGCGTGTCCCGTTAAATGGAGGTGAAATGAGGGTTCTGATTGCAGGAGTGGACGGGTATCTGGGGTGGTCTCTTGCCATGTATCTGGCTGCCAGAGGCCACGAGGTGTACGGATTGGACAACTACATGAGGAGGGATTGGGTGGCGGAAGTTGGGTCCCAATCAGCCACTCCCATAAGGAGGATGACCGAGAGGCTCGAGGCCTTCAGGGACAGATTCGGGACGAACCTCAACTTCCGCAGGGGAGATCTCAGGGATTACAACTTCGTCTGGAACGTGTTCAGGACCTTCGAGCCCGAGGCCGTGGTGCATCTGGCCGAAATGCCTTCTGCACCATACAGCATGATGGACGTGCATCACGCTGTATTCACTCAGACCAACAACATAGTGGGCACCCTCCACATACTCCACGCCATGAGGGATATCTGCCCAGATGCCCACCTGGTGAAGCTGGGCACAATGGGTGAGTATGGAACACCGGAGATCGACATCCCAGAGGGCTTCTTCACAATAGAGTTCAGAGGACGTAAGGCCACCCTGCCCTTTCCCAGGCAAGCCTCTAGCTGGTATCACCAGAGCAAGGTCCATGACAGCCACAACGTGATGATGGCATGTCAGCTCTGGGGGTTGAGGTCCACGGACATAATGCAGGGAGTTGTGTACGGGACCCGAATAGACGAGATGGGGGATGACGAGAGGCTCTTCACAAGATTCGATTTCGACCAGTGTTTTGGCACGGCAATCAACAGGTTCTGTGCTCAGGCCGTAATCGGCCATCCCCTTTCCCCCTATGGAAAAGGGCACCAGAAAAGGGGTTTCCTGCCCCTGAGGGACTCCATGCAGTGCCTGACCATCGCTCTCGAGAATCCGCCAGCAAAGGGAGAATACAGGGTATTCAATCAGTTCGAGGAGGTATATGACCTCACAGAGGTGGCCTTAAAGGTGAAGAAAGTGGCAGAGAATATGGGTCTACATGTCACTATTCGGAACACCGAAAATCCCCGTATGGAGCTTGAGGAACATTACTACAACCCTGACCATCAGAAGCTTCTGGAACTGGGCTACAAGCCCACCCATAACATGGAAAGGGAACTGGAGATCATGCTTACGGATCTGCTCAAATACAAGCACAGGATAGAGGCCAGACGATACGCCCTCATCCCGGACATAAGATGGGACGGGACCAGAAAAAAGGTGCGATTTTTGGACTGATAGGTCATTGAAAGCGCAAGGGCAGAAGAGACGAGGCGAGGATGGTGGATGAGCATGCGCCACGCTAGGCTGTGCGGTTTCTAGGGGCCCTTGGCGCATCACTTGGACAGGGGGACAGCTGGCAGCCGTAGGTTCAGAGGGCCAGGGTCCAAGGGTCTCAGCGCTGATGGATCCTTCCCGGAAAATGAAATGAGCTTCGCACAAGTTGTTTTTTGGATCAGTTTAGCAGGATTGCTCCACACTTGGGGGGTCTATCCTGCAGCCATGTTACTTCTGTCAAGGAGGGTCAGGGGGAGGCCCCACGAAGATGCGAGGAAAATTCTCCCCTCTTACAGTGTCTCCTTCATAATTGCGGCTCGCAATGAAGAGGCGCACATCTTCAGGAGGATTCAGAACCTCGCCGATATTTCAGGGAGTCTCAGAGAAGTGGAGGTGATAGTGGCCTCAGATGGGTCCACAGATGGGACATGCGAAGAGGTTTTGAGGGCCAAGGAAAGATGGCCCTTCGTGATTCTGTTGCATTTTCCACGACACGTTGGCAGGGCCATGTTACACAATGAGGCCGCAAAGCGATCCCGGGGTGATATATTGATCTTCACAGACGCCCAAACGGAGTTCCATCCCGACTTCCTAAAGATAGTCCTCCCTCATTTCGAGGATCCGCGGGTCGGGGCTGTAAGTGGGCGAATAACTTATATAAACGAAGACCAGTCATCGGTCACGTTTTCGGCTGGTCTTTACTGGAGGATTGAAGAGAGGATAAGGGACGCTGAGAGCAAGTTGGGCATCCTCCCATTTGGAACAGGAGCTGCCTTTTGCATGAGAAGGGAACTGTATTTTCCCATGCAAAGCCCCAATGATGATGTGGACTACTGGGAGACCCTTTCCCTTGTGGGCAGGGGCTTCAGGGTTCATTATGAGCCCGAGGCCTTCGCGTACGATGTCATAGCCCCAGATCTCTCAGGAACGCACAAGGTCAGAGCCAAGAGAACAGCCATGGCATTGAGGAGCATGGTTGATGGCCTTTTTCGTTTTGAGCTCTGGAGGCGACCTGCGGTGCTTTTTTGCCTCTTTTCCCACAAGCTCTTGAGGCATTTCTCTCCCTTTCTTCTTCTGGTCCTCCTGGCGGCGAACCTACTTTTGGTATCCAAGGGCACACTGTATGAGGTGGGCCTCATCGGTCAAGGCATTTTTTACTCGATGGCAGCAATAGGATTCTTGTGTCACAAGAGACACTGGAACTGGAGGCCCTTCGTAATACCATTCAATTTCGTTCTCCTCAATTGGAGCAGGCTCTTGGGGGTCGTGGAAGGAGTCCTGGGCAAACCTCCTTCGAGCTATAGATGAGCGCTCGAGATGTGGAATTACCTGAAGAATCAATGGATCCATAAGATTCTCCTCCTGCTCCTCGTGGATGTATGTATAGTGGTCCTCGCTATCTTCGGTGGTTACGTGATCAAGTTCTCGGCCAAGACACTGAGGGTATCTCCGGATCTCGCATTTCAAAGACTCAATTTTTTCCTTCTCATATGTGTCGCCTCCCATGTGCTCACCCTTTACGTCTATGGTCTCTACTCAGTTTTGAGGCCATGGGGGAATGTGAGGCTCTTTGTATCGGTTCTCTTCGCCATAGCGGGCTCAACAGCCCTTTTGATGGTTATCCAGTTTTTCGTTCCGGGCTACTGGATAGGCAGGGTGGTCTTGGCCATCCAGTTTCCCCTTTGCGTAATGGGCATCTATGGCTGGAGGACTCTCTTTTACGGAAGCCGCCTCTCCTGGATTCACAGGAGAAGGCTCGTGCTTTTGGGTTCTCCAGAGCTCATCGCTGAATTTCTAAGAGGGGCAGCCCCTGAGCTTTCTTTCAGATACAGGATCCATGGGGTCCTTTTCACCAAACCGACCGAGGAGAGGCTCGAGGGGATCAAGATCTACGGAGGGATCCACGAGGTACTCGCTGACCCTGAAGCCGATGCCATAGCATTCCAATTCATGGATCCAAGCCTCTCCCAAGAGGATCTCAGGGCCTTGTTGGAGAGGAGCTGCCAGGGAGTTGAGATGAGCGATTTAATAACACTGTACAAGAACCTCACCGGAAAAGTTCCAAGGAGATATGTTGACGAGAAATGGCTGATCTCGCACCTGGGAATCCAGGGAGGACCGAGTCAAGCATATCTCAAAGTTAAGAGGCTCCTGGATATAGCCATCTCCGGGCTCCTCCTTCTGGGTACAGCTCCCCTCATGGGGATCATAGCATTGGCCATCAAGCTCGACAGCCGTGGTCCCATTCTCTTCAAGCAAGAACGACTGGGAAGATCCCGAAGAAGCTTTCACTGCCTCAAGTTCAGAACCATGGTGGAAGGTGCAGAGGAAGAAAGCGGGCCCATGTGGTCCTCCCCTGGCGATCCTCGCATAACTCGGGTGGGAAGGTGGCTGAGGCGATTGAGATTAGATGAACTTCCCCAGTTGCTAAATGTCCTCAAGGGCGAGATGAGCCTTATAGGCCCCCGTCCCATAAGGCAGCATTTCGCCGACCAACTGGCAAAGGACATCCCCTTGTACGAGCTGAGATTCGCCCTGAGGCCAGGCCTCACTGGATGGGCCCAGGTCAACCACGACTACGCCAATAGCCACGAATCCCAGGTGGAGAAATTCGAGTACGATCTTTTCTACATCCAAAATGTTTCCCTTTTTCTGGATGCCATGATATTGGTCATGACCCTTCGAACGGTCTTTCTCAGGAAAGGACAGTGAGAGCCCCATGGAAGCCAGCTGGAGCCGTATGTGGCTCGCTGTTGAGAGAGACAAGGTAAATCTTTTTGTCCTCTTGGGCGCAGCCATTTGTGTGAGGGTTCCCCATCTCATCTCACCTTACGTCATAAATCCCGATGCCATCGATTACATAATGTCCGCCAAGGCCTTAGCCCAAGGGAAGTGGACAGAAGGATTCCAACTGTCTCACGCTTCAATCTATCCTGTTCTTATCTCCTTGGTCGGCCCTCTTGTGGGGGATTGGGTTTGGGCTGCAAGGGCAATAACTACTCTATTCGGGGTCCTCACCCTTGTCCCCCTCTATTACGTCTCTAGAAAGGTAATTCATTGGCCTTGGAGTGCAATCCCTTCCCTTTCTTACTGCCTTTCCCCAACCCTCACCCACTACTCCATGGACGTGATTAGGGAGCCTATATCTTGGTTTCTCCTTCTTAGCACCATATGGACAATTTTCAAGGCGTGGGAATCAAAGGGGGCGATCTGGTACCTGCTGGGAGGGATTCTATTGTTTTTAGCTACGGCGAACAGGCTGGATGGATTGATTGCCGTAGCTGGTATCCTTGCATGGAAAGTGATAAGGCTGGTTTCGAAAAGAGGTTTTTCGAGATTTGGAAAAGAAATCTCCCTCTTTCTCTTTCCTTTTCTCCTCGCTTTGGTGGTTCTCTTGGCATTTTTTCCTGGCCCATTGAAAACGCACGACCTCTTGGAGTTAGAAACCTACGAAAGGCAACTCCAAGGGGCTTTTTCAGCTACAGGTGGTCTTAACGAGGCCAAGGTGCAGCAGATCTTGGAAGGAATTCCTTATAGCCGCTTGCGCCATTTCTTTTCTTCGGCGTGGGAAAACAGGCATCTTCTCCTCCTGTGGGATCTTCTTAAGCACTGGATCGGTGCAGCGCATCCTCTGCTTTTCGTGGTAAGTCTCCTGGGGTTCATTTCGTGGGCGAGATGGAAGGAAGATCCCAGATGGTGGCTTCTTTTCCTTTTTGCCCTGATGTGGTTTGTGGTAGCCTATCTGAGGATTTGTGGGGCCTTTGCCATAAGCAAAAGGCATCTCGGTCCATTGGTAATTTGTGGATATATGTTCGCGTCATTGGGCCTGTTTTCGGCAAAGGAGTGGATCTCCCTGAAAAAAGGGATGTCTTTCTCCAAGCTCCCGGTGATCCTTATTCTATGCCTTTTGGCCCTCTCCACCCTCCCACTGACCCTTAGACCCCAGAGACAGGAGAAGGTTGTGAGGCGTCTTGCAGGGGAATGGATAAAGTCCCAGAGGATTCAAGCTCCCGTTGTGGCCACAGAACACCAGATAATTGCCTTTTATGCAGGGGGGATATGGCTCCCCCTCAAGGACCTCATAGAGGGAGAGGCTAGCTATGGGGTTGACTTTTTGGTCGTAGAAGAGGGCCGAGTTTCCATGGATTTGGCCTCAGGAAAATTGGAAGAAAAGGGGATGAAAGTCCAGATGGTCAAGAGGCTAGAGCACTGTGGGAGGACCTTGACTGTGTACCGGGTGCTTGAGAGAGTCCCGTGAGGTCTTACAGCCCCGGTTTTGGAGAGAGGGCGCGGGGATGAACCGAGTTTCTGTTGTGATAGCCACCATGAACAGAGAGGAGGATCTGAGGTGTTGTCTGGAGTCTTTGTGGAGGCAAACCCATCTGCCCCATGAAGTGGTAATAGTGGATGACGGATCTCTGGATGCTCAAGCCCTGAGAGCCCTCGTCCCTGCGGAGGTCCAGTTCCAGTATCACAGAAAAAGACCCCCCGGGCTTTCGGCCTCGCGAAATTTGGGGGCAAAAGTGGCAACCGGAGACCTGATCCTCTTTCTCGATGACGATGTGGTCCTGGAATCTACGTTCATAGAGGAGATAGTCAAGGTATTTAAGGAGGACCCGAGTGGGAAGGTAGGAGGGGTAACCGGGGTCATAACCAATAGGAGACCAAGGCCCAGATGGTTCAGGTTGTGGGCAAGGCTTTTCTTTCTGGATAGGGGTCGTCCAGGAGAACTCTTTCCATGGGGATTTTTCTCCGAGATAGGGATTCCCGAGGGGGTTGTGGAGGTGGATTGGATACCAGGGGGGATGAGCTGCTTCAGAAAGAGGGTTTTCTCTGAATTGGCCCTATCTGACATGGGCCAAAGGGGTCGCCACGGCCTAGCGGATGTGGAGTTCAGCTGGAGAGTTTCCAAAAATTATCAACTCAAGGTGACTCCATTTGCTAGGCTGGCCCATTATTCCAAGGGGCTGGATCCGAAAAACGCCATGGAGAGAGGAAGAAGACAACTCCTCAACCATGGAAGGATTTTCCTGATCCATGGAGGAAAAGGGGCTCGGGTTTGGGTAAAGTTTCTCTGGGCTTCCATTGGGTTGATTTTGGGGAACATGGGGGCCTCTTTACTTTCAAAAGATCCCAAGGAAAAGCTGCTGCGCCTTCGAATGGCGTTGGGAAATGTAATGGGACTCCTCCGATTTCTTCTCCTTAGAGGTTGATTCCCTTGGCTTTCGACCCTTCAGCTTCATCCAAGGACGCCCTTTCTATAAAGGTGGCAAAGGGGGCAGCTATTGCCTTTCTGGGACAAGGGGCCACGAGAGTCGTGTCTTTCGCTTTGCAGCTTGTCTTGAGTAATGGCCTCGGGGTAAAACTCTACGGTGTTTACTCCCTGAGCGTAAATATAATGGAATGGGCACAGCAGATTTGCCTGATTGGTACACCGAGTGGCCTGGTGCGCTTTTCCGCGGCTTACAGTGCCGAGGGCTCCCGTAAGAAGGTCCAGGAGCTCATAAATTCGGCCTTCTTTGTGGGCCTTTGCAGCTCTCTTCTGGGAATTGGAGTTTTGCTTGGCCTTTCGGAAGTCATCTCTGAGAAGCTTCTACACGATTCAGGTTGGTATTTGCATCTAAGGTGGTTCTCCCTTTGCCTTCCGGTCTTAATCTTCTTTAACCTTCTCCAGGCGCTCATGAGGGGATTCCAGAGGATAGAAAGAATGGTCCTCCTGGGCATTGTGCGGGCCATGGTGCAGTTTTTGTTGGCCTCATTGCTTCTTGCCATGAGCTTTTCCTTGGCGGGAGTAATGGGTGCTTACTTTTTAGGGGCATTATGGGGAGTTACAATTGGGTTAATCTTTTTGAGGAAAATGGGGTTATGTGTGCTCAGGGGAGGGATTTCGCCCTTGAGAGAACTGCTCGCATTCTCACTTCCCATTTTCCTAGCCTCCTTCAGCCAGCTTATTGTTTCCAGGCTAGACCTCCTTCTTTTGGGCTACTTCCATGGAGCACAAGAGGCCGGTCTTTACAGGGCAGCTGTGACAGTCGCTTCTATGGTGAATTTCATATTGGGAGCCATGAACACCGCTTTCGCCCCCATGATCTCAGAGCTACACCATTCGGGAAAGGGCAAAGAACTCGAAGCCATTTATGGGAGGGTCACGAGGTGGGTTCTAATGGTGGCCCTGCCATTGTGCACCATCCTCTCCATATTTTCTGTCAAAATACTTCAGCTTTTCGGAGAAGGATTTGAAGAGGCATACAAAACCCTTATCATACTTGCCATAGCTCAACTGTGCAACAGCGCCACTGGATCCGTTGGATTCATGCTCCAAATGACGGGAAAAGAGAGGTGGTTCATGGTCAATTACATTGTCTCCGCTGTGGCCAATGCTATATGCAATCTAATTTTTATACCATCCCTGGGGGCCACAGGGGCAGCGATTGGGACGGGGTTCTCCATAGTGCTTGTGAATGTCTTGGGTGTAGTGGAGCTTTGGATCTTCAGGCGCATTCATCCATGGAGCAGACTCTGCGTTGTGTATGTGATGGCCGCGGCAATAGCCGCTCTGGTTGCCTTGGGCGTTCAGTGGAGCCTCGGGCTATGGCCCGTTTCCCTTGCAGGGTCCTTGGCGGTTTACCTTGCTATAGTTGGAAAAGTTGGCTTTCCTGAGGAGGACAGGATGGTCGCTTCAACACTTTGGTCCTATTTCAAGGGTGAGATTCTACCGCGAGTGAAGCCCTGAAAGGGAAAGATCATGTACCTTATGCCCGAAAGACAGGTTTTCATCGTGGGGTGTTACAGAAGCGGCACCTCCATCATGCGTCTTATGCTCTCCGCCCATCCCCGAATTTATATATCCCAAGAGACAAACTATATAGACAGGGTTGGGGCTATCCTCCACTGCTTCGGAAATTTGGAAGAGAGGCCCAATTTGCTGAGGCTTTACGGAGAGATAAGATCCTATCTCATTGGAGAGAGATGGGATCCTGTGCCAGATTTCTCGGAACTCGTAGAGTGGACTAGTTCTTACGGGCACTCCTACTCTTCCGTTGTGACCTTTTATGGAACCTGGGGAGCATCGAGGGAAGGAAGACAGGAGCTCCTGTACTGGGGCGACAACACCCCAAGATACATACATTCCATGACCTTTCTCAAACACCTTTTTCCCCAGGCCAGGTTCATTCACATGGTGAGGGACCCTAGGGATGTTGTGGCTTCAGCCTCCAAGCTGCCCCTTGGTGGCAAAACTGCCCTCGGCATAGCTTACGATTGGGAAAGGGCCTTACTAAGTGGTCTTGCAGCCGAGGCCTCCTGGGGAGCTCAAGGAATTTTAAGAGTCAAGTACGAGGATCTGGTAACAAATCCGAAAGAGACAATGGAGAGAATTTGCGAGTTCCTGGAAGTGGAGTTCTACCCAGAGATGTTGTCCTTTCATACCACTGAGGCAGCTAGAGAGCTTTCAAAACTGAAGCACCACCGAAGGGTCTCCAGCCCTCTGGACAAGAAGGCAGTGGGCCGGTACAAGACTGAGCTGTCACCGAATGTGGTCCAGTTGATCGAGAGCTACCTCTCTGAGCCCATGCGGTTTATGGGTTATTCTCCCGAATTCGAGTACCACAGGCTTCTCGACCTCCGGCTCAGAACGCCCATCTCGGTCTGGGCAAGACTGGGATGGGAGGCCCTTCTCAGAATCTTCTCCATCATGAAAGATGGTGTGGCAAAAAGGATCATTGGAACAAGAAGATGAGAATTCTCATAATCAAAAAGGGTACCCTGCATGACCCTGGAGCTGCGGCCTTCGAGTTCGTCCCCAAGGTCTTGGCCGATATGGGCCATGAGGTAATGGTCCTTGTCCATCAAGGAGAGAACACAGAAGGTCTCGTCCAGGGGAGGATAAGGGTGGAGTTGGCAGGGAAAGGCAAGAAATGGCTCCGGGCAGTGGGGAATGCCATAAAGAGTTTCGAGCCGGATATATGCCACGTGCACATCCACCACGGATGTGGTCTCTATCCCTTGCTTTTTAAGGGCTCGAAACCACCGAGCTTCGTTCTCGATATAAGGTCTCCTTTATTAAGTACGGGTATAGAAAGGAAACTGAGAAGATGTAAGAACTTCCTGGAAGCTCTGCCTTACGATGCCATATGCGCCCACGGTGTGGAATCCGGGAAAAGTGTCGTAGGGCCCTGGAGAGAAATTCACTGGGTTCCTCCGGGAGTGGATTTCCGATTGTTGCCAGAGGTCAAGATGGACGGGCTCCACAGGCCACTGCGCCTAGTTTACATTGGCTCCTCATCCATAAAGAGAGGCATCCGGAAGATGTTGGAGGCCATTGGTATAGCCTCTAGGAGCATGGAACTTGTGGTCGATCTTTTCGTATATGACGATAAGGATTCACCCAAAAAAGCAATAGAGGAGCTTGGCCTGACCTCCATCGCCAGAGTGAGGGATTCCCTTCCAAGGGCCCTGCTTTTTCGAGAGCTCACAACTTACGATATTGGCCTAGCCTACATCCCCAAAGTTCCATATGATGTTGCTCCTCCCCTCAAGACCCAGGAGTACCTAGCCTGTGGGCTAGCAGTTGTCGGAACCGACACTCTTGGGAATAAGGTGTTCGTGAAGGACGGTGTAACTGGTCTTCTCGTCCCAGAGGATCCCGCGTCTTTTGCCAAAGGAATCTTAAGAACCGTTACCGAGATATCATTTCCAGAGGCAAGAGCAATAGCCAGAAGCTCAATGGAACCTTTCGACTGGACAAGGATAGTTCAAGAAAGACTCCTTCCCCTATACGAAATGCTCCTGAAAAAAAAAATGGTGTCCAAAAACCACAGGCTCCTTTGAACTACTGGGCACCTGGGTCACGAAGACCATAGTGCAAGGGCTAGGAAAGCGGTTCACACTGGTGGCATCCCCAACTGGCGTACGAGATCGGTCCCCTCACTGCTTCTTCCCAATCCGGTACACAGCGTATCTCTCGTCCTCACAGATTCGCACATACCTTTCCGGGTGCTCCATAAGAAACTCTTCAACAGCCTTTGGAGCAGACTTTGGATGGCCAGTCCTAAAAAAGATCAAATAGTCCGCCCCACTTTCCTCTATTTGCCTTTGGAGAAACTCACGGTTCATAACAACTCTCTTTCCTCTAAGCTCGAAATCGTACAAAACTGACCCAACTTCATCGGTTGGTCCTTCTCCTCCATCCTTCTTGGCAAAAAACTGTGAAGATTTTTTGCCCTCCATCGTTGTTAGCAGTGGCTTAACCGTGTAGTTACCTTGAAGATAAAAGTAAACTACGTAACGGTAATTGGCCAATATCACGTTTGCCGGAGGGACACATCTCATTGCAGCTTCAGTCTCATCAAAAAGGAAAGGACGTTCCTTGGACGATAATAAACTAAAAGGCTCGAAATCTTTCATTGTGCGTCCTGGTTTAAGACTGTTCAAACAAAAAATCGTAAAAAAAAGTATAGCTAGTTTTCCTGGAGCTGGAACTTTGAAACCTAATTCTCTTCCTTTGCCTATAAGGAATTCCCAACATCTTTTCATCGATATTGCAACAAGAAGAGAATAAAGAGGCAACAAAGGCACAAATCTTCTCAAATCAAAAGGTAGTGCCACGAAAAAGCCAAATGTACCAAAAAAAACAATTATTGGAGACAATATGACTCCCATCTCAAATTCTTTATTTCGAAAAAGCCTCCACAACCCGTATAGTAGTGATCCTATGATTGCCACTTGATAGAGCCATGCGGGTTTATGAAAAAGTGTTAGCATCTTTATCCAATCTTCGATCGGCCTCGTTCCCCAGGCTTTAGCGCTTTTTATTAATTCGGCAGCTTGTCCTTTTCCCCTCTGAGCCACACCCCCTAGAGGCGAGCCAGTGATTTCTGCCACATGAATCAGCCATGGGCCAATGATCAAAAACATGATGGATAAGGTCACTGTCAGGTGCAGCAGTTTCTTTGGCCATCTCTCTTTGGCTAGGACCAATGTCAAACCCGCAGCTGGTAGAACAAGCACTGCGAATTCCTTGGTCAGGAGTCCAAGTCCCATGGAACAGCCCACTGCAACTGCTATCCACCAGGAGGGCTTACGGAGATATAGACAGAGGAAATAGATGACACATAGAATAAAAAAACCCAAGGGAATCTCATTGAGCACCCTGTTGGAGTACCTCCAATATTCTCCTTTGCACGACACTAACAAAAGAATCGAGGCCATAAGGCCAACCTTCCAGCCCCAGAGCCTACGCCCCAATTCATAACAGACCAGAATCCCAAGGCATCCGAAAAATAAGCTCACCGCCTGAGCAACATCGATACTGGGGCCAAACAGCTTAAAGAAAAAAGCCAGAGAATAAACATAAAAGGGTGGGACTTTCACTATTGGTTTGTCATCGAGAGTGTGGTAATCACCGTCTTTGTAAAGCTTCAGGGCCCATCCAAGATAAGCCCTCTCATCTGGAGATATTGGTCTCCAGATCCAGTGTGACATGAGATAAAACGATACTAAAGTTATTACAAGCATTACCGCTAAATTAGCCCTCCGGGAAAGCTCTTGTGGGGCATGGCAGCTAGATAATTTCATATCCATATTTCCTATCACCTCACATATCTGAACAATCCTGCCTTTTAGTTAAATGGTTTGAATTTTCTTTTCGTGATCTTTATTAGTGTCAACTCTAGACAATAGCCTTTTAGACGTTCCGACCGCCAGTGTTATAACCGGCAGAAAAACAAAATTTGTAACCCTAAAGGCAAGCAAAAACGAAGCTACAACCTCTGCTGGAATTGGCTCCACTGTTAAAACGAGAAACCAGCCTGCCTCCCAAAAACCAATTCCTCCTGGAGTGAACCCCAATCCTAGTCCCAATTGGACAAGTGGTATACCGACCAAGATAAGCTCCCAGGGAACAGGTAGGGAAAATGCCTGGCTAAGAAAAAACATCCTTCCCGCCATTAGGAAAACCTTAATAAGGCTCAAAACCACAAAGCCAAAGGCCATTGTCCTATTGTTTGCTATTTTCTCCAGATCCATAATGAACTCTTGGAGCTTGATCCCCACATTGGATCTCCTTTTCCATAAGAGCCGCTCCACTAAGGGGAGGATCGAAGAGGCGAAAACTCCCATGGCCACGTTGACCTTGGGCAAAATCAAGACCAGAATGGGTACTGAGGCCATGCAAATGAGTATCAAGAGCTCAAGGGCTTCTTTTCTTGACATGGCATCCTTGTAGTAAAAAAAGCAAAAAAAAGGCAAGACCAGGAGCATGCTCTGGATGAAATCTGCAATTTTCTCCAAAGAGGAGACATAGACTCCTTTTCTCAGGGAGAGTCCTTCTTTAGCTTTGAGAATCGCGGGCTTTGCCACCAGCTGTCCAAGACCTTTGGAGAAGATTAAACCGGCAGTCATGCCAAATGATGTCCCATAGAGTGCGGAAAGGTGACTCAGGTTCTCACCCGGGTAAAGCCACCTCATCGCTGCCTGGTATCTGAGGGCCAAGACCTCTAGGAACAAAACTGTCATGAAGAAAGACATTGCCAGGTCTGCCCAATCGGGGCTAGTGAGGAGATCAAGTCCCTCTTTGCCAGTCAAGGAAACCAGGGCAAGGATCACCAGGATAGAAAATCCGTAGGTTAGGGCATCGACCACTGCTCTTCTTTTGTCCATCGAACTCAAGTTCCTGCACCATAAGTAGCTTTTTTCTTTTGGCCAAGGCAGAAATCACGCATCATAAGGGCTTTGCGGCTCTCTGGCATGGGATAGGCTGCTTTAGATACGATGATGCGCTCTCTCTGCTTCCATTGAGGTCCTTCGGGCGACACTTGGGTCTCGCTCCCTTGAGCCTATTGGGCAGAGTCCTCACCTTCTTCGATTTTGTAACCCATTTTCAGGAGGTAAGGCCTGATTATGGGAATTATCATTTCCAGCTCTTGAGGTGTGAATTCCTTTCGCCACTTGCCGAAATTTCCCGCCTTCAGTCTAGGAATGGCATCGATGTACTCGGGTGATGATTTTAAGCCCAGAAATTCCAACAGTTCCTCGAGCCTTCCTTTAGGATCTTCCAAGAATTCCTCGTACCTCAAAACGAATCTCTGGCTTTCTGGGATCTCCTCCATATAGCTAAGAAAGCATTCTACACAGTGGGACCACTGGTGGGCGACGAACTCCAAAAGCGAGCACCTCTCCATTACTTCGCGCCATCCTTTGAATCTGGGCCCCCATCCAATTTTGCCATCCCATCTCTTTCTGTGAAGAAACTCTCCCCTCAGCCAATTCGCTGGGCTTCCTGCCTCGAACAAGATGGCCTCAAGTCTATGTCTCCACAAGGGCTGTCTTTTCAGCCAAGTTCTCACCACAGGAAGAACCTTCCTTGCCCTCCCCCAAAGGGGATCCCTCTGGAGTATACTCTTTCTCCTAAGCCATTCTTTGTGGATGGAAAGCACAGTGTCTCGGCCATCACGGAAAAGGAAGATGAACTTGCCTTCCGGGAATATGGCATGGACAAAAGGAACCTTGAGACAATTCCGTGGAGACTTGTCCACAACTACCTTGGCCCCCTTGGCCCTCGAGTAATCCTCGAAAGCCTTTCTGATCTGCCGCTTCACAGCTGGAGTAGCGTCCTGAGCTGATCTCAGATCGTCTGGACGTTCCCGGAACTTCTTATCCCATACGAAGTAGGGCTCGTACCACTGGGAGATATCCGGATGGACATCCAGGACCTCCCCGAGTATTGTGGTCCCTGATCTTGGAGATCCTATGATGAAGGCGAACTGTCCGGGGCCTGACCTCTTTTTCATGTCCTGAGCCAAGTCTTGGCTATTGCCATGAGGACCCCTGTCCCGTATCTCAGGGTCTTGGGTTTCTTGCTTTCTCCCATTTGTCTTCTAGTGACAGTTATGGGCACCTCCTTGTATCTCATACCTTTGGAGATTGCTTCTATGAGAAGCTCAGTTGTGTGGAACTGCTCCTCTTTCAAATTGAGGTACGCGAGGCACTCAGTGCGGATGGCTCTAAAAGCATTTGAGCAGTCAGTTATTCGCCTTCTCAGTAAAACGGAAAGAAGCAGGTTGAAAAAGACTATCCCTGCCTGTCTCGCTAAATCCCCCTTCTCTTGCCTTCCGAGTACGCGAGATCCGTTGACCAGGTCCGCCTCTCCCCTCACTATTGGCTCTACAAGAGTGGGAATCTCCTCCGGTTGATGCTGACCGTCAGCATCCATGGTCACTACTATCTCGGCACCGTGTCTCAGGGCCAGTTCGTATCCGGCCCTGAGTGCTGCCCCGCCACCCCTGTTGACTTGGTTCACCACAGCAGGGATATCGAATTCCCTAACCACTCGTTCAGTGTCGTCCGTGGCCCCATCCACGGCCACGATTACCTCAACTTCATAGTCCCACACCTTCTTAGGAATTCGCCCCAGCACCTTTCGAAGATTTCCCGCCTCATTGTACGCCGGAATAATTATGAGGATCTTCCTCGTGAAATCCGCCCTCTCGCCGAACTCCCTTGTGAAGTCCCGGAGGGCCATGTTGTGGATCAGATTTCCGAGCCTCTCCTCAATCCGCCCCACCCTAATGCCAAGGAAAATGATCCCCCCGAGAAGCGCCATCTCCCCTATGATCAGGAGGGTGACAATCCTTCCCGTTTGCTTGAAAACGAGAATGGGATCCACAACCGATGGCTCCAATGCCACAGCCACAAGAAACATCCCTCCTACGCCCAGGAGGATGGCCTCTCCCCTGCTCAGCCTTCTGGTCATCCTTCCCCGCACGCACCAGAAGAGCCCTAAGATCCCTATAAAAAGCCCTATCCATCGAATCCAACTCATCCGCGTCTCTTCTCACCCGGCAAAGAGGGAGTCGTGAGTATTCTAACTTGTTCCATCAATGAGTCAACCTCAACTCTTCCTGGGATCCGTTTTTGCGGACGCGTGGCCCAGCCTGACACCTTTCAAGGACACATTATGGGACGAGCGTGACGGACCTTGGGGAACAGCCCCTCCTTGCAAGGCAATCCTCCTTGGTTGACACGAGCCCCCTTTCACCTAGTCGTACAGCTCCTCGAGTCATCTGCGATTTCCGAAAGGTTTTCTCAGGACTTCTCCTTGAGCCTGAAAGATTTGGCTAATCGGACAAAGTGTGCCACATCTATCTCCTTGGGGCACACACGGGAGCAAGCCTTTGAGGTATGGCAGTGGGCTACCCCATCAGGTCCGTGGAGGAGCTTGAACCTTTCAGCCTTGGCATCTTCCCTGGGGTCCAGGAGCCTGACTACACAGCTCATTATGGCATTGGGACCGACAAAACTTCTCGGCCCACTCATACAAGCTGTTGCGCAGCAAAAGCAATTTATGCAACGGGTCGCATCCACATAGGGATCCATCTCCTTGGGATCTACTCTGTATTCTCCTTCACCATATGGGTTTTCTCTGGGTCTGATTATGAATGGCTTCATGCTCTCCACTCTTCTGTAAGCCGCTTCCAGATCCACTACTAGATCCCTCACTACTGGCCCGACGGTTATGGGCTCGATCAGGAACTCCTTGGTTCCGAACTCCTTCATAGCATTCTCCACTAGGAGCTCGCATGCGAGGAGGGGTTTCCCATTCACTCGGACGGCACAGCTGCCGCACTGGCCGTGTTCGCAGGAGGAGTTCCAAGCCAAAGTGGGATCTTGCTCTGTGTTAATCTTCCTCAGCAAGTCGGTGAACCTGAGGATTCCCCCTGCTCTGAGTCGATATTCCTGAACCCATCTCCTACCTGTCGAAGGGTCATATCTCCTTATCCTGAGTATCAGGTCTTGATCCTGGCTCATATCTTCTTCTCACCCCCCCTGGTGACCAGAATAAACCGATAGGTTGCGTGGCTTTGAAATCGAGACCCCACTTCAGTATTTTCTCTCTATCATTCCGAACCTCTCAGCGTAGGGGCCCCCTTCCTCATAGATAGTCATGTCGACTGGCTTCCAATCGATCCGCACCTTTCCAAACTGTTCCATATAAACCAGTGTGTGACGGTCGAA
>Ga0197142_1000556_pt1 | contig 34419 bp, 33 predicted proteins | sample GBS60_MetaG_FD_148614 | JGI IMG/M metagenome (GOLD analysis project Ga0197142, IMG submission 148614) | Sediment microbial communities from Great Boiling Springs, Gerlach, Nevada, United States - GBS 60_MetaG | ecosystem: Environmental > Aquatic > Thermal springs > Hot (42-90C) > Sediment...
TAAGGCGTACGAAGTGATGCGTATGATGATCCAGAAGGCCCAGCGGGCGCCCAGGCGCGTGGTCTTTCCGGAAGGCGAGGAGAGCAAGATGCTCCGGGCCAGCCAGATCCTGCTGGATGAGAAGATCGCCTTCCCCATCCTGCTGGGCAGCGAGCAGCGGATCCGCGCGCGGATCGAAGAGCTGAAACTGAACCTGGAGGGCGCGCAGATCGTCGAGCCCGCGCGGTTCCCGCGGCTGGCCGAGTACATCGAGGAGCTGTTCCGGCTGCGGCAGCGCAAGGGCGTCACGCGCAAGGAAGCGGCCGATCTGATCCTGAATCGCAACGTGTTTGGCTCGATGATGGTGCGCATGGGCGACGCCGACGCGCTGATCGCGGGCCTGACGCAGCACTACCCGGACACGATCCGTCCGGCGCTCCAGGTGATCTCGGTGCGCGAAGGATTGACCAAAGTCTCAGGCCTTTACCTGCTGATTTCGCCGCGGCGGGAGATCTATTTCCTGGCCGACTGCACGGTCAACATCGAACCCACGGCGGAGGATCTGGCCGAGATTGCCATCTGCACCGCGGAGATGGCGCGGCGTTTCGACGTGGAGCCGCGCGTGGCCATGCTGTCGTTTTCCAACTTCGGCAGCACGCGGCACCCGCTGGCCGACAAGGTGCGCCGCGCGGTGGAACTGGTCAAGCAGCGCGAACCGGGGTTGATGATTGACGGCGAAATGCAGGCCGACACGGCCGTGGCGCCGGAAATCATCGCCGAGGATTACCCGTTCAGTTGCCTGAAAGGCGGCGCCAACGTGCTGATCTTCCCCGATCTGGAAGCGGGCAACATCGCCTACAAGCTGCTCAACCGCATCGGCGGCTGCGAGGTGATCGGGCCGATCCTGATGGGCATGTCGCGGCCCGTGCACGTCTTGCAGCGCGGCGCCGAGGTCAACGAGATCGTCAATATGGCCGCGATTGCCGTGGTGGATGCGCAAGAGGCGTGCGCCCGGAACGTGCCGCGCGACGCGCCCGGCCTGCGCTGATCACCACACCACGGGTTTGCCCGGCTCGAGCGTCCAGACTTCGGTTTCGGGCAGGTCCTGGATCAGCTCGACCAGTTCCTGCGGTTTTCCGCTGAGCACGGGAAACGTGCCGAAGTGGGTGGGAATGACCTTGGCGGGCCGGAGCATTTTGCAGGCCAGCGCGGCTTCCACCGGTCCCATGGTGTAGTGGCCGCCGATCGGCAGCACGGCCAGTTGCGGACGGTAGAGCTGGCCGATGAGCTGCATGTCGGAGAAGACGGTCGTGTCGCCCGCGCAATAGATCCGGCGCCCGTCGGGCAGGTGCAGGACGTAGCCGGCGGCCTCGCCGCCGTAGATCATGCGGCCTTCGTCCTCGATGCCGCTGGAGTGAATGGCGTGCGTCATGGTGACGCGCAGGGGACCGAGCTGCACCGTGCCGCCTTTGTTCATGCCGTTGAGGTTGGCCACGCCCTTGCCCGCCAGCCAATGGCAGACCTCATAGATGGCGACAACCGGAGGCGAAAAGCGCGCCGACAGGGCTTGCACGCTGCTCACGTGGTCGAAGTGGCCGTGCGTGATCAGGATGCCATCCACGCGAGACAGCGAGTGGTTCGCGGGATAAGCGGGGTTGCCCTCCACCCAGGGGTCGAGCAGATAGACTTCACCCGAATCCAATTGAAATTGCATCGAGCCGTGACCGAGCCAGGTTATTTCCACGCCAACCCTCCTTGATGAACCCGAAAAACCAGGGAGACCCTGTGGTCTCCATCATACCCGATGATAAACCAAACGAACCGCGTGACCGGTCGGCGTCAGGCGCCCGCCCCCCGCGATTTGCTCGTACGGGAAGAACGGCTGCTCTGGGCGGCCACGGGCTTGCGAGCCGGGCGCAGCAGGCGCGCCACGCTGCGCAACAGTTGCGGCACTTCGTGGGCGCTCTTGGCCAGCACCACGTCGGCGCCGGTGGCCCGTTCGTTCAGTCCCAGCGTCTCCGTGTATCCCGAGATGAGGATGACGGGGACGCCAGGCCGCTCCGCGCGGATGTGGTGGATGAGCTCGATGCCGTTCATGCCCGGCATCTTGAAGTCGGTGATCACGAGGTCGAACGGGATGGAGCGGAAAAGCTCGAGCGCGGCCTCGCCGCTGGCCGCAGTGACGACGCGGTAGCCCTGTTCTTCCAGCAGCGACTTGCGCGCCGACAGCCCGAGCTTGTTGTCGTCAACCAGGAGAATCTGCGCGGGAACCGGAACAGGCATGGATCGCATAGGAGACTCTCGGAAGGTAACAGGGAGCCAGCCGCCGTGTCAATGGTTCGATAACGAATTGAAAAACGAACGAGATTTTTTTCTTGATTCCGCAGGCCGGTTCTGCTATGCGTCCTCACTCGACTTCGCGCGGCGCCGTGTAACCGCTCTTGGCGATGATGGTGTACTTGATGGGGCGACCGCGCTCGTCGGTGATCTTCAGGGGTTCGTTGGTGGCCGGGTTGACCAGCTCGACCTTGATGCGGCGGAACTTGCCGTCGCGCTTGAGGTTGGAAGGCTGGTAGGTGATGTAGTAGCGGTTGCGCAAGGCCTGGGAGATGGAGCGGAAAATGCCGGGAAACTCGCCGTAAAAGCGCGGGAAGAAGGCCATACCGCCGGTTTCCTTGGCGAAGGTGCGCAGTTGATTGTCGGCTTGCAGGAAGTCCAGCCGCGCGATCGGCCCCAGCATGCCGTAGGCGTCGTACCACTCGCGCAGGGCCTGCATCAGGCCGATGGCGTAAACGGGCACGCCCGCGTTCTGGAGAATCTCGCGCGCCTTGGAGAAGGTGATCTTGCTGAAGGTGTCAATGCCGGAGGAAATCAGCACGATGGCTTTGCGTCCCTCGATGTCGCTCATGCGCTGGGCCACGTCGGTGACGGCATCGAACAGGTTCGATTCCGAGTAGGCCGCGATGCGCAGGCGCGACATGGCGTCGTAGGCGGCGCGCTTGTCCGTGGAGAAGTCCGAAAGGATCTCCGGGCGGATATCGTACGCCACCACCGCCACGTAGTCCTCGGGTTTGAGGGTTTCCAGAAAGCCGTAAGCGGCGGTGAGCGTCTGGTACCAGGTTTCGGTCCAGTATTGCTGGAAAAGATTGCTGAACTCGATGACCATGCAGACGGTCATCGGCGCCTCGCCCATCTCGAAGCCCGTGATCTGCTGGGGCACGTTGTCTTCCAGCACGCGGAAGTTGCCGCGCGGGATGTTGGGGATGAACTGGCCGCGGTTGTCGAGCACGGCCACGTCCAGGCTGACCGTGAGGACTTCGGTGCGGAACGAGGGCGCGCCCTCCGGCGGGGCTTCCTTCTTCCTGCCGAACTTGGAGGGGATCTTGGTTTCCTCCGCGGGCTCGGGCTCGCCGGCGGCTTTCTTGCGCGGGCGGGCCACGGTCTCGCTGCCCTCCTTCTTGGGACCGGCTTGTGCCTGGAGGACTTCGGCCCCGGCCAGCAGGCACAACAGGCCGGCGGCGATGGCGACGGCAAAGCGCTTCATAACACCCCCACTAGAAACTATAACAGGACCCGCCGGCCCGGGTTGCGCTTCATTGGGTCCAGCGGTCGCGCCCCTGTTTGCGAAGGTACACCTCGAACTTGCGCCGGGCGCGGCGGATTTTCCATTGTTTCCAGGCGTCGCGCAGGCGGGCCGCCAGGCTGGAACGGGTCCGCAACCGCCGCGCGGGACGACGCGATTTCAGCAGGGCGTAGCCGAACAGCATCCCGCCCAGGTGGGCGACGTGACTGATGCCGCTGCCCGCGGCGCCGAAAGATCCCAGGAAGGCGATGGCGCCGATGATGAGCACGAAGTATTTCGCCTTGATGGGGAACAGGAAGCTGAAGAGCACCGTGCGGTCCGGGTAAAGCAGCCCGTACGCGAGCAGCAGGCCGTAGATGGCGCCCGAGGATCCCAGCGTGCGCGTGTAAGGATCGCCCCAGAGCACGTTGACGACGATCACGCACAGGCCGGCGCCCACGCCGCACAGAAAGTAATACTTCAGGAAGGCCCTGGTGCCCCAATCCCGCTCCAGTTCCACGCCGAACATCCAGAGCGTGAACATGTTGAACAGGATGTGAGTCAGCCCGCCGTGCAGGAACAGATAGCTGACAAGCTGCCACAGATAGCCGCGTTCCAGCACTTGCCAGGGCGCCAGCGCCAGCAGGGCGAAAGGATCGCGGCGGGCCAGGTTCACCGAAAAGAACTGGACGATGAAGAGGGTGATGTTGGAGATGAGCAGCCACTTGACCGCCGGGGGCATGCGGCTGGTGTAGTAGCCGGCGGGTCTGTATTGGGCGTACGGCATCCGGCTGCGGCAGGTCCTTATGCAAGAATAACAGAAGCGGTTGGCCGGGGGACAAAGCGGCGTGCGGCGGAAATCGCAGGCCAGGGTTCACGTGCCGGGGCTGCTGGCGCGATGGCGCGAGAGGCTGCGCGGTCGCAAGCAGAGACTCATTCGCGCCGGCGAGCAGATGCCGCTGCTGCTGGTGAGTTATCCTGCGGAGGCCGAAGCGGCGGTGGGGGAGCTGGAGGCGGCGTACACGCGGAGCTGGCCTGCGATGGGCGAGGCGACGCGGAGCCTTTACCTGAGTTTGTGGCCGGCGCTGCCCGCCCTCGTGGTGGTGGTGTTGCGCGCGCGCAACCCGTGCGGCTGCCTGGGGCACCATCACCCGCCGGGCGCCGAGTCGCGCATGGCGCGCCGCCTGGCGTCCGAGCTGGGGCATCCGGTGGCGGAAATTGACCTTGCGTACGACAGCATCCGGTCCTGGTGTCCGGAGCCGCTGTCTTCGCTGGCGGCCGGGGACATGACGGGCGAACTGGAGCCGTTGCGGTACCGAGTCGCGTTGCTGGCGGTGCTGTTGCACGAAATGGAGCACCTGGCCTTTCCGGAACGCAGCGAACAGGAGATCCGCCATCACAGCCGCGAGTTCTACCGGAAGGCGATGACGGAGCTGGTGGCCCGCGAGCTGGGCGCCGACTACGGCATCGCCTGATCTCTGTCGCGAGGACGGGTGGTGGGGCCGACGTCTGCGCGCGCATAGCGGGCCAGCAGCGACGAGGCCAGTTGCAGGGCCACGGCGACCAGAAACCACACCTGCCAGTGGGAGAAAACGCCCTGGGTGATGACGAAATGGGCGGTGAGCTGCAAGTCGGAGCCCAAGCGCCAAAGCGCCAGCGCCGCCGCCATGGCTGCGGCAGGCGTCAGCAGGGCGCTGAGGGCGAGCGCCAGCCGGCGCGTCCGCAGCACCGGGCGGGGTGCGAACCGGCGCAGACGGATCCTGACCACCATAGAAGATCCCGGAACTGAAGCCAACTCGTGCCTGCCGCGGATCGTCGCGGCCGGCCTTGCCTCCAATCTAACAAGTTTTGCGTTACATTGGACAGGGTACACGACCTTGGAGTGTGTATCCACCAACGATTCATGTGGAGGGAGCCGACGAAGATGGCACGGATCAAAACCGCAGTGATCGGGACCGGATTCATGGGGCGGGTGCACACGGAAGCCATCCGCCGTTTGGGCAACGTGGACGTGGTGGCTGTGGCCGGGCTGACCGAGGAGCTGGCGCGCTCCTTCGGGCGGCAAATGGGCATCGAACGCACCACGGCCGATTACCGCGAACTGCTGCGCGACCCCGAGATCCAGGCGGTGCACATCTGCACGCCCAACGCCTTGCACTATCCCATCGCCAAAGAGGCCATCGAGGCCGGCAAGCACGTATTGTGCGAGAAGCCGATGACCTTGTCGCTGGTCGAGGCGCAGGATCTGCTCGAGACCGCGCGCAAAGCGGGCGTCGTGCACTGCCTCAACCACAACCTGCGCTACTACCCGATGGTGCAGCAAATGCGGGCCATGCGCGAGGCGGGCGAGCTGGGCGAGATCCTGGTCGTGCAGGGAACCTACTCGCAGGACTGGCTGCTTTTCGAGACCGACTGGAACTGGCGCATCGAGCGCAAGGAGAACGGGCCGCTGCGCGCCATGGGCGACATCGGTTCGCACTGGATGGACATGGTGCAGCACGTCACCGGCCTGAAGATCACTGCGCTGTGCGCGGATTTGATGACGTTCCACAAGACGCGCAAGCGCCCGAAGGCGGAAGTGGAGACGTTCGCCGGCAAGACGCTGCGCCCGGAGGATTACGAAGAGGTTCCCATAGACACCGAGGATTACGGCGGCGTGCTGGTCCGGCTGGGCGAGCGTGCGCGGGGCTGCTTCACGGCCAGCCAGGTGAACACGGGCTGCAAGAACCGCTTGCAGATCGAGATTTACGGCAGCAAGCTGGGCGTGATGTGGAACCAGGAGCGTCCGGACGAACTGTGGATCGGGCAGCGTAACAGCCCCAACCAGATCATCGTCAAGGACCCGTCGCTGATGCTGGACAGCGCCCGCGGCTTTGCCGACCTGCCCGGCGGGCACGGCGAGGGTTACGACGACGCACACAAGCAGGTTTTCCGGCGTTTCTACCGCAAGATCGAGGATCCGTCGGCGCCGGCGGAGTTTCCGACCTTCGAAGACGGGGTCCGCGGCATGCTACTGCTGGAGAAAATCCTGGAGAGCGCCCAGAAAGGCTGCTGGGTGACGGTGGAGTAACAGCGGATTTCGCGCCGCCGCCGCAAGGGGCCCGGGGGTCCCCGAGCGCGGGGACGTGTATAATTAAAGAGAGGCGTCGCGCCTGAAAAGTGGGCGAAAGCCCACTTTTTTGTTGGTCGCCCGGTGCGGGATGAATCGCGACGAAATCGTGGCCAGGGTACGCGCGGTGGCCGAGCGTGTGGCCGAATCCGAGGGAATGGAAGTGGTGGACGTGGAGCTACACGGCGCGGGCGCGCGGCGGCTGCTGCGCGTTTACATTGACAAGCCCGAAGGGATTTCGCACCGCGACTGCGAGATCGTCTCCGAGCAGTTGAGCGTGATCCTGGACGTCGAGGATCTGGTGCCGGGCGGCAGCTACACTCTGGAGGTCAGCTCTCCCGGTGTGGAGCGCAAGCTGGTGCGGCCGCGCGATTACGAGCGTTTCGTGGGCCGCAAGATCAAGGTGGTGTTGCGCGAGCCGGTCGAGGACCGGCGGCACTGGGAGGGGGTGCTGGCGGCCTTCCAGGAGGGCGTAGTGACCCTGGAACCCCGCCCGGGACAGAGACTGCAAGTGCCGCTGGCGCAGATCGAACGGGCCAACCTGAAGTTCGAGTGGTGATCACTCGGGAGTTTCCGGAGAGGTCGTCTTGGATACGATCCTGCAATCTATCGAGATCCTGAGCAAGGAAAAGGGCATTGACCCGCAGATCGTGCTGGACGCGGTCAGGGACGCCATGATCGCGGCCGCGCGCAAGCAGTTCCGCACCAACGAGGAGCTGGTGGCGGAATTCGAGGAAGGCGGCATCCAGATTTACGCCCTCAAGCGGGTAGTCGAGCAGGTCCAGGATCCCGTCAACGAGCTGAGTCTGGAGCAGGCCCGGCGCATTGATCCCCAGGCCGAGCCGGGTTCGGTGGTCCGGATCCGTCGCTCGACCGAACAACTGGGACGCATTTCGGCGCAGACGGCGCGGCAAGTGATCTTGCAGAAGGTGCGCGAGGCCGAGCGGGAGATCGTCTACCAGGAGTACGCCGGGCGGGTGGGCGAGCTGGTCAACTGCACGGTCAAGCGAGTCGAGGGCAATGATCTGATCGTGGATCTGGGCAAGACGGAGGCGCGCCTGCCCAAGAAAGAGCAATGCAAGCTGGATAACTACAGCGTGGGCGACCGCATCCGCTGCGTCATCAAGAGCGTGGAAAAGAGCGGCAAGACGCCGGGCGTGATCGTCTCGCGCGCAGCGCCCGAGCTGGTCATGCGTCTGTTCGAGCAGGAGGTCCCCGAGATCTACGACAACACGGTGGCGATCAAGGCCTGCGCGCGGGAGGCGGGCGAGCGCACCAAGATCGCGGTGCAAAGCCGGGATCGGGACGTGGACGCAGTGGGCGCATGCGTGGGCATGAAGGGCATGCGCGTGCAGTCCATCATTCGCGAACTGCGCGGCGAAAAGATTGACATCATCGAATATTCCGACGATCCGGTGGTCTTCGCCACGCATGCTCTGAGTCCGGCCAAGATCTCCCGGGTCACCATCCTCGACCCGGAGCAAAAGCACATGGAAGTGATCGTCGAGGACACGCAACTGTCGCTGGCCATCGGCAAAAAGGGGCAGAACGTGCGGCTGGCGGCCAAGCTGATGGGCTGGCGCATTGACATCAAGAGCGAGGAAGAAAAGCGGCGTGAAACGGAAGCGGCGGCGGCCCTGGTGGTGCCGGGCGCGCCGGTGACCGTGCTGGTCGAGCACGGCCTCGACGAAAGCGTGGTGGAGCTGCTGGCCGATTCCGGCGTGAGCACGGTGGAACAACTGGGCGCGATGACGCCGGAGCAGCTCGAGGCCATCCCCGGCATCAGTCTGGAGACCATCGAGGCCATCCAGATCGCGGTGAACAGCTATTACGCGCAGTTCGAGGAGGCCTTGGCGCCTGAGGCGGAGCTCGAGGTGGAGGCGGAAGCGGGCGCACAGGCTCTTGCCGCCGAAGAGAGCGAGCCGGCAAGCGATTCCCCTCAGCCGGCCGCCTCAGCCGTGGCGGAGCCAGGGCCTGGTTTGCAAGGGGCTTCGAATGAGCCAGACACGAGTGTTCCGGCGTCTTCCGATGAGGATTTGTTAGGATAGAAGCTCGGTTTGACATTGGAAAATTCCTTGCAGGAGGGAAAGATGGACGACCCGGCGCGGTGAAGGCTGGTCTGCGAATGCGACGGGTGGTCGCAGGGCGGTATGAAAAAGATTCGGATCAACGAGCTGGCGCGAGAATGCGAGCAGCCCAACAGCGTCATCCTGGCGCTGTTGCCTCAGTTCGGCATCACCGAGAAGAAGACCCACTCCAGCTCGATTGACGAGGAGGTCGCCGACAAGATTCGCCGCCACTTTGGCATCCTCGTCGAACGAGCCGAAAGCGAGGCGGCGCCGGCCGCTCCCGCCGAGGCTGTGGTGGAAACTCCGCCGGCGCCGGTCGGCGAGGCGGCGCCCGAAGCCGCTCCGGCGCTCGCGATGCCGACGGCGAGTACACCTGCGGCGGTGGCGGAACCACCCGCTGAGGGCGTCCAAACGGCGGAGGCTGTCAAGACGCCGGATCTGGCCGCCATCATCGCGCGTCCTGCGAAGCCTGTTCGCCCGCCGCTGGCGGGCCGGGGTCCCGTGAAGGAGGCGCCGGGCGAGACGCCTCCGTCCGCGATTGTGGCCCCGCCTCCTTCGCTGCCCACACCCCCTCCGACGCCTCCCGAACCCGCTCCCGCGCCCGTGGCGCAAGCGGCGCCTGCGCCCCAGGCGACGCCGACTCCGGAGAGAGCCGCGCCGCCGGCGAAGGCGACTCCGCCCCCCAGGCCCGGCCAGATTCTGACCCTTCCGCGCCAACCCGTTCCCGGCACGCTGCGCGTGGTGCAGCCCGCGCCCAAGCCGGGCACGAGGCCCGCTGCGCCGGCGCCTCCGCAAGGAACCCCTGTGCCCCCGCCCACGCCTCCGAGCGCCGTGGTCGTCGGGGGCAAGCCGGCTGCGACGGCGCCCGGCACGATCGTCGGGCCGCCTCCGCCGCGACCTGTGGTGCCGCCGCATCCCGAGCTGGCCAAGAAGCTGACGGAAAGCCGGGCCATGCCGGGTCAGCCCGTGCCGCGGCCGGGTCAACCGCTGCGGCCGGTCCCCGGGCAGCCCATCTACCAGGGACGTGTGCGCCCGGGCCAGCCCTTACGTCCCGGCGCTGCCGCGGGCGCTGCGGTCGGCCCGCGCCCGCGGGGAACACATCCCACCACCGCCGTGCGGCCCGAGCCGGCGGCGCCGCCTCCCGGTGACGGGCGGCGTGTGACCCAGCGTAAACCGGTACGGGTCGAAGAACGCGAGCGGGAGCTCGAGGAGAAAATCCTCCATCGTCCCGCGGCGCGGCGTGAGGAGTTGCCGGCGCGTCCTGCCGAGGGCAAGAAGATCACCATCGCCGAGGGCATCACCGTCAAGGAACTCGCCGAGAAGCTCGAACTCAAGGCCAGCCTGGTCATCAAGAAGCTGGTGGATCGCAAGATTTTCGCCACGATCAACCAGACGCTGGATGTCAAGCTGGCCGAGGAGATCGCCCGCGAGTTCGGCGCGGAAGTCTCGCAAGTTAGCTTTGAAGAGGAAGCCGCCAGCCAGATCGAGCTCGAGCAGGGCGTCGAGGAGCAGCAACTGGAGAAGCGGGCGCCCGTGGTCACCGTGATGGGTCATGTGGATCACGGCAAGACGACGCTGCTGGACGCCATCCGCAAGACCAACGTGGCCGAGCGGGAGGCCGGCGGCATCACGCAGCACATCGGCGCCTATCAGGTTTTCAAAGACGGTCGCAAGATCGTCTTCATAGATACGCCCGGTCACGAAGCCTTCACACGCATGCGGGCGCGCGGCGCCAAGGTCACCGACATCGTGGTGCTGGTGGTGGCGGCCGATGACGGGGTGATGCCGCAGACGCTGGAGGCGATTGATCACGCGCGCGCGGCCAAGGTTCCCATCATCGTCGCCATCAACAAGATTGACAGGCCGGACGCGCAGCCGGAGCGCGTCAAGCAGCAGCTCAGCGATCGCGGGCTGGTGCCGGAGGAGTGGGGCGGCGAGACGGTGATGGTGCCGGTTTCGGCGCGCACGGGGCAAAATCTGGATCTGCTGCTGGAGATGATTCTGCTGGTGGCCGATTTGCAGGAGCTCAAGGCCAATCCGAACCGGCCGGCGGTGGGCACCGTCTTGGAGGCCAAGATGGACCGCGGCCGCGGCCCTGTGGCCACGGTGCTGATCAGCAACGGCACGCTCAAGGTCGGCGACTACGTGCTGTCGGGGACGGTCTTCGGCAAGGTGCGCGCCATGTTCGACGACCAGGGCAATTCGTTGCGCGAGGCCGGACCGGCCACGCCGGTGGAGATCCTGGGCCTGGACACGCTGCCGGAAGTGGGCGATTCGCTCCAGGTGGTGACGGATCTGGCCAAGGCCAAGCAGATCGTGATGTACCGCGAGAGCAAGGCGCGCGAACAGGCCCTGGCGCGCACGCCGCGCGTCTCGCTGGAGCAGTTGCACGCGCAGCTTCAGGAAGGCCAGATCAAGGAGCTGCCTCTGATCGTGAAGGCGGATGTGGCGGGCACGGCGGAGGTGTTGCGCGAGACGCTGGAGAAGCTTTCCAACGACAAGGTGCGCATCCAGGTGATCCACGCCGGCGTGGGGGCGATCACCGAGAACGATGTGATGCTGGCCTCCACCACGGACGCCGTCATTATCGGCTTCAACGTGCGGCCGGACCGCAACGCGGCGGCGCTGGCCGAACAGGAGAAGGTGGATATCCGGCTTCACTCGGTGATCTACGAGCTCACCGACGAGATCAAGCGGGCCATGGCGGGCCTGCTGGAGCCGGTGATCAAGGAGGTTTATCGCGGGCGGGCCGAGGTCAGGCAGATCTTCCGCATCGCCAAAGTGGGTACGGTGGCGGGCTGCCTGGTGGTGGACGGCGTGATCAGCCGGGACAGCGAGGTCCGCGTGCTGCGAGACAATGTGGTGGTCTACACCGGGCGCATCGCGTCGCTGAAGAGGTACAAGGACGACGCCAGCGAAGTCAAAAGCGGGCTGGAGTGCGGCGTGGCCATCGAGAACTTCAACGACGTCAAGCCGGGCGACGTGCTGGAAGCGTTCGTGCGCGAACAGGCGCCTGCCGAGGTTCTGGTTTAACGGGAACAGATGCCGACCGTGGGCGTGCTCACCCTCGAGGTGAGGCTGGAGAATTCCCACTCGTTGAAAGAAAAGCGGCAGGTGGTGCAGGGTCTGAAGGACCGGTTGCGGCGCAAGTTCAACGTGGCGGTCGCGGAGATAGACTACCACGATCTGTGGCAGAGGGCGCTGGTGGCGGCGGTGACGGTGTCGGGCGATCACCAGCACGCGGCGCTGGTGCTGGATGCGGTCGAGCGGGAGGCGGCGGCCTTGTTGGGTCCGGGCCTGGTGGCCGCCACGGTGGAGTGGTTGAGCTGAGGTCGTCATGGATGCGCGGCGCACAGCGAGGGTGGCGGAAGCCATCCGGCAGGAGCTGGCCGAGATCATCGGCTACGAGATGTCGGATCCTCGCGTGGCGGCGGTGACCGTGACGGACGTGGCGGTGAGTCGTGATTTGCGCCTGGCGCAGGTGCGCGTGGCGACCGGCGGCGGCGAGAGCCAGTTGAGAGCGGCGGTGGCGGCTCTGGAAGGCGCCCGGCACTGGATCCGGCGGGAACTGGCAGGAAGGCTGCGATTATGGCGGATTCCCGAGTTTCACTTCCGGGCGGATGCGGAGGCCGGCGGACCGGCCGGCGCCCGGACCGAGACGCCCGGAGAGCGTGGGCCAGGCGGATGAAGCCCGCCGTTTCCCCATCGTTTCGTTTTAAACATTTCCTTGCCGTTTTGTTGGTCCTGGCGGCCGCCGCGTCGCCGGCCCAGGAACTGCTGCGGCTGGAGGCCAGCCAGGACGCCATGGGCACCACCTTCACCCTGGCCCTCTACGGCGAGGACCGCGAACGCCTGGAAAGCGCGGCCGACGCCGCCTTCGCCGAGCTGCGCCGCCTGGAACGGATGCTTTCCAACTACCGGCCCAACAGCGAGTGGAGCCGGGTGAACCGCGAGGCGGCCGAACGGCCGGTGCGCGTGAGCGACGAGCTGTTCCAGTTGCTGGCGGCGTGCCTGGAGTACAGCCGGGCCAGCGAGGGCGCTTTCGACATCACGGTCGGCCCGCTGATGAAGGTGTGGGGCTTTTACAAAGGGACGGGACGGTTGCCTGCGCCCGAGGAGGTCAAAGCCGCGCTCAGCCGGGTGGGCTATCGGCGCATCGTGCTGGATCCGGAGCAGCGCACGGTGCGCTTCACCGAGCCCGGCGTGGAGCTGGATCCCGGCGGGATCGGCAAGGGCTACGCGGTGGATCGCATGGTGGCCGTTCTGAGGGAACAGGGCATTCGCGCGGGGCTGGTGTCGGCCTCGGGATCGAGCATCTACGGTTTTGGGGCGCCGCCCAGCGATCCAAAAGGCTGGGAAGTGCGGATCCGGCACCCGCGGGATGAAACGCAAACGGTGGAAACCCTGCACCTGAAAGACAGCTCGCTGTCCACTTCCGGCAGCTACGAGAAATTTTTCGTGGCCGGAGGCAAGACGTACAGTCACATCATGGATCCGCGGACGGGCTACCCGGCCACGGGGATGCTGTCGGTGTCGGTTCTGGCCCCGCGTACGCTGGACAGCGAGGCCTGGACCAAGCCTTTCTTCATTCTGGGCCGCCAGTGGGCGGCTCGACACAAACCCAAGGACTTGCGCGTATTCCTGTGCGAGGATACAGCGGAACTGCAATGCGCGTGGCTCCCATGAACAGTCGCTTTCTGGATGCCTGCCGTCGCCGTCCCACCGACGTCCGACCCGTGTGGTTCATGCGACAGGCAGGTCGCTATCTGAAACCGTACCGGGCCCTGCGGGCCAAACACAGCCTGCTGGAGATCTGCAAGACGCCGGAGCTGGCGGCGACGGTGACCTTGCAACCGGTGGAAATCCTGGACGTGGATGCGGCCATCATCTTCGCCGACCTTCTGCTGCCCGTCGAGCCCATGGGCTTGAAGCTTCACTACGTGGAGGGGGAAGGTCCGGTGATTGACAATCCGGTGCGCACGTCGGAAGACGTGGACGCCCTCTCGATATCCAACACCGAGGAGCTGGGCTACGTAGGCGAGGCGATCCAGATGGTGGTCAAGGCGCTCGCCGGGCGCGTCCCCGTGATCGGTTTCGTGGGCGCTCCCTTCACGCTGGCCAGCTACATGATCGAAGGCGGTCCGACGCGTCACTTTCTGAAAACCAAGCAGATGATGTACTGGAACGAGACGCTGTGGCGCCGCCTGATGGGCAAGCTGGTGGACGTGCTGGGCGATTTCGGCCTGTTGCAGGTCACCGCGGGCGCCCGCGCTCTCCAGGTTTTCGACAGTTGGGTGGGGGCGCTGGGTCCGGAAGACTATTCGCGTTACGTAGCCCCGTACTCGCGCGCCCTGATCGAACGTCTGCGCTCGAGCGGCGTGCCCGTGATCCACTTCGGCACCGGGGCAGGCGGCTTCTATCGCGAGCTGCACGCGGTGGGCTGCGACGTGCTGGGCGTGGACTGGCGCGTGCCCATTGACCAGGCGTGGATGGACGTCAGCTATCGTTGCGCCATTCAGGGCAACCTGGACCCCGCCGTGCTGCTGGCGCCGCTGCCCGAGATCAAGATGCGCGTACAGGAGCTTCTGAAGCGGACGGGAACGCGACCCGGGCATATCGTCAACGTCGGGCACGGCATTTTGCCCGAAACGCCGGTGGATCACGTCAAGGCGGTGGTGGGCTACGTTCGGGAATTCAAGCTGTGAAGCAGGCGGTCCTGCTGCTGGCGCACGGCGCCCCGGAACGGTTGGAAGATCTGCCTGCCTACCTGGATCTGGTGCGCGGCGGCCGCCCGGCGCCGCCTGAGTTGCGCGAGGAGTTGCGGCGTCGCTATGAGGCCATCGGCGGCAGCTCTCCCCTGACGGCGCGGACGCGGGAGCAGGCGCAGGCCCTCCAGGAGAAACTCGCCGAGTTGGGCCATGCGGTCCGCGTGTATTTCGGGATGCGCAACTGGCGTCCGTTCATCCATGACGTGATGGCCGAGATGAAGGCCGATGGGGTTGAACGCATCGTGGCGATTTGCCTGGCGCCGCAGTACTCGCGAGCCAGCATCGGGCTGTATTATCGCCGCGTGCAGGAAGCCAAAACCAGCCTGGGCATGCAGGCCGAAATTGTCTGGACCAAGAGCTTCCACGACCATCCCTTGCTCATCGAGGCGTACGCCGAGAAGCTGGCGCCCCTGCTTCCCGGCCGACGCGTTCTGTTCACGGCGCACAGTCTGCCCGTACGCATTCTGGAGGCGGGCGACCCTTACGACCGCGAAGCGCGCACGACGGCCGCGCTGGTGGCGCGCCGGCTCGGGCTGGAAGAGTGGGATTTCGCCTATCAAAGCCAGGGAGCGACCGAGGAAGCGTGGCTGGGACCCACGGTGGAGTCCGTGCTGGAGGAGTATGCGGCGCGGGGAGTGCGCGAAGTGGCGCTGGCGCCGATCGGGTTCGTCTCCGACCATCTGGAGATTCTCTACGACGTGGACATTTATTTCCGCGAGTACGCGCGCGAACGCGGCGTGAACCTGTGCCGCACGGACTCCCTGAACGCGTCGCCGACCTTCATTGCCGCCCTGGCCGAGATCGCGCGCGCCCGGCTGGGGACGACGTGAGGATGCGGCCCGCGGTCATCATCGGCGGGGGCATTTCCGGTCTTTCGGCCGCGTACGATCTCGCGCGTGCGGGCCTGCCCTCGGTGCTGATCGAGCGAAACAGCCGCCTGGGAGGCGTCATCCAGACCGAGCGCATCGGCGACTGCCTGGTGGAGACCGGCCCCGACAGTTTTCTGGCGCAAAAGCCTTGGGCGCGGGAACTGATCCGCGAGTTGGGACTGGGCGGCGAGCTCATCGGCTCGAACGACCATCAGCGGGTCACCTACGTCTTGAGGCGCGGCCGGCTGACGCCGCTTCCCGACGGCCTGATGATGATGGTGCCCACGCGGATCTGGCCCGTCGTAGTATCGCCGCTGCTGAGTTGGCGCACCAAGGCGCTGATGGCGACGGAGTGGTTCCGGCGCCCAGCGTCGGCGGGACGGGATCGCTCGGTAGCCGAATTCGTGGCCGAACATTACGGCCAGGAAGCGGTGGACTATCTCGCCGAACCCTTGCTTGCGGGCGTCTACGGCGGGGATCCTGCCGAGTTGAGCGTGGCCAGCGTCCTGCCGCGTTTTCTCGAGCTCGAGCGGCGTTACGGGAGCCTGACGCGCGGAGTGTTGGCCGCGCGTCGCCGCCTGCGCGCCGAGCGGGGCGGTCCCTTGTTTCAGACCCTGCGGGATGGACTGGGGCGGCTGGTGGAGGCGCTGGTCGCCGCGCTGGAGGAGCGAACCCGGATTGTGCACGCGGAGGCGGAGGCCGTCGAAGGCACGGGGTCCGGCTTCCGGGTGCGAGTCGCCGGGCAATGGCTGGAGACCGCACACGTCGTGCTGGCTTGCCCGGCATGGGAAGCGGCGCGGCTGGTGCGCAGTCTGGACGGCGAGCTGGCCGCCCTGCTCGACTCGATTCCCTATACTTCTTCGATCACCGTCTCGCTGGGGTATCGGCGCACCGATGTCGGGCAATCGCCCGGCGGGTTCGGCTTTCTGGTTCCCAAACGCGAGCGACGGCGGCTGGTGGCCTGCACGTGGGTGGGAACAAAATTCTCTTTTCGTGTTCCGGATGGGGTGGCGCTGATCCGTTGCTTTCTGGGGGACGAGGACCTGCTGGGGGAAAGCGACGAGCATCTGGAGGCGCTGGTGAAAACAGAACTGGAGCAGATTCTGGGTCTGCGCGCCCGGCCGCTGTTGGTTCGCGTGGCGCGCTGGCCCCGTTCAATGGCGCAGTACACGGTGGGGCACAGCGAGCGCCTGGCGGCGATCCGCGCCCGGCTGGCGCGGTGGCCCGGGTTGCTTGTGGCAGGCAACGCCTACGAAGGCATCGGCGTTCCGGATTGCGTGCGCATGGGGCGGCAAGCGGCGCAAGCCATTCTCGCAGGAAGGCGTTGAGCAGGGCGCTTCAGCTTTGCCGGCCCGCGGCCAGCCGGCGGACGAGCTCTCGGTCTGCCTCGAGGAAATCGTGGTCCGGCAAGCGCTCCGGCAACTCCCAACGGATCTCGGCGAAGACGCGGTTGACCGGCTCGCCTGTGGTCATGCGTGCGCGATAAAAGATCAGCAGCAAGGGCGGGGCTCCCTGGTAGCGCCATTGGCAGCGGGCGATTTCCTCGCCGATCTCCGCATCCACGCCCAGTTCCTCGAGCAGCTCGCGGCGCAGGGCGGCGCGCGGATCCTCGTCGGGGCGCACTTTGCCGCCGGGGAATTCCCATTTCAGGGGATGGCTGTCGCGGGAGGATCGCCGGCAGATGAGGATGCGGCCGTCGCGCTCGATGATGGCGGCGACGACGACCAGTGGCTTCATGTGGACCTTGTCCTGGCGCGGTGGCGTGCAGACTCAAGGTTAGAATAAAGCATCGCGCGCGTGCAGCGAGGAGGCTTATGTACGGCGACAAGCTGCTCGATTACTTCCGCAATCCGCGTTGCGCGGGAGAGCTGGATGCGCCTGCCCGGACGGTGCGGGTCGAGAATCCCGCCTGCGGTGACGTGTTGCAGCTTTCCTTGCGGCTCGAAGATGGCATCATTCGGGAAGCGCGGTTCAAGGCCCAGGGCTGCCCGCCGACGATTGCGTGCGGGTCGGCGCTGGCGGAGTGGTTGCAAGGCCGCGCGTGCGAGGAGGCGCGCTCCCTGGATCCGGAGGGGCTGGAGCGAATCCTCGGGGGTTTGCCGCCGGCATCGCGGCACGCGGCGGTGCTCGCCGTGGAGGCTCTGCGCAAGCTCATGCGAGACGCGTAGACCTCAGAGGCGAGGCAGCAGCGAGGGGACCTTCGCCCGCCGAACGATGCGCCGCGCGGGCAGCGTCAGGGCCGAGGAGACCTCTGGTTCGGCTCGTCCGGCGAGACGGGCGGCCAGTCGCAGCACCCGGTCACCCGTTCGTCCCCGCAGAGCCAGCGGTCGCTCGCCGCCGGCCGCGGCGCGCAGTTCGGCGGATTCCGGGAGCCATGCGTCGGGCCGCCTGCCGATCAAAGACTCCATGTCCTCGGGCGTGAGCGCGGTGCGCCCGGCGCGGTTGACGAGCAGGTGGATGCGCTGCGGATCGAAGCCCGTTTCGGGAAGTTTGCGGAGGGCGCGCCGGGCGTGATACAGGCTCAAGGCATCCGGCGTGGAGACGAGCCAGAGCGCGTCGAGGTCCTGATGAAGATTGGAGAAACGGTTGTTCCAGCACTCGCCCAGGTCGGCAACCACGTATGCGTAGCAGGAACGCGTGAAGCGCAGCACCGCAGAGAGGCGGGCGAGGGCCGCGAGTTCCGACGGCGGCGGATCGGGCGGGGCAGGGATGACGTCCACTCCGGATGAGTGGGAGGCCACAAGCGTCTTCCAGTAGTTCACATCCAGCCGATGCGTCGTGGTTGCGGCATCCAGCAGCGAGTACGGTGTTTGTGCGTTCATGAGGAAGCCGACGCCGCCGGCGTTCCAGTCCATATCGGCCAGCAGGACCGGTTGCCCGGTGACGCGCCGCAAGCCGAGGGCGAGCAGGCAAGCGAAGGTCGTGGTTCCGCAACCGCCGCGAACGCCCATGACCCCGATCAGCGCGCCGGGGGAGTGGGCGCCGGCGGTCGAACGCGATCGGCCAAGCGCGATCTTCTCCAGCACCGGGGCCAAACTTCGTTCAAAAGGCGGCCTGATCACGTCCTCAGCGCCCGCCGCCCGAAGCTGCGCTTCCACAACGGGATCTGTTTTGGCAGTGACAGCGATCAGCGCCGGCGCGGGCGGGCGGACGGTCTTGATTTGAGCCGCAACCTGGGGCAGATCGGTCGCGAAGCGATCCGCGTCCACCAGGACGGCGGCGACATCCAGCCGGGCCAGGCGATCCAGGAAGTCGCTCCAGTCCACAGGGAGCCAAGGCTCGAAAAACACCCTCACAGGCAGGGGCTCGAGGGCGGCGCTCAGCCATGCCTTGAGGGGGCCGTTGGGGACGAGAAGGGCAATTACGAGGGAATCCATCACCCGCCTCCGCGGCCTAACTGTCTCCACGGTACCACGCGCGGGGATGGGCGTCAAGCATTTTGCAGAGCGAAGTGTGGGCCGACGGTTCCTCCGGCGCGGGGAGTGGTACTAGAATCTGGCGGTGGTTCGCCTCCCGCGCTCGTCCCCTTGCAGCCAGACGTACAAGGGCGCCTTGGGCGCCGGTGGAGGCCAAGGCAGCGCGATTCTCAGGCTCTGGCGACGGCTTTCTCCGGCCATGGGTCGGGGCAGCTCCCGGACCGGCAGTCCCGTTTGCTCGTCCCAGCCGGCCTTCTCGATCGTCTCCAGTTCCTGCCCGGTCAAGACGCCGTAGTAAGCGGATTCGCCGGCGGGCTCATCGGTCAGGGTCAGTTGTTCGATGCGCGGCAAGCGAACGATGCGCCCGAGTGGGTAGGTCTCCGAGGTTCCGCCTTGCTCGTTCTCGATGGTGATGGCGAGCGTGCATCCTGCCTGACCGAACCTGCCCGGCTCGAGCATGAGGAAGAGTCCGCCGCCGGAAGCCAGTTCCACGCGAGCATCGGCGCGGGCGGCGCCCGGCCGCAGCCAATCTTGTTGCAGGCTGCGCGCGGCTTCAAGGCAGGACAACTTGAGACGGAAAGGTTCCTCCAAGCCCTCGACTTGCAGCGCCGCGCTCACCCAACCGCGGGCGGGCAGCTCCGTCGAGCTTAGAGCGACGCCGATCTCGTCTCCGTAGGAAATCTTTGCGGCGGACACCTTGGGTTTGGGGCCGACGACGACCAAGGCCTTGTCGGTGCGGAGCGGCTGGTGCAAGTCTTGTACGTGCAACTCGATCGGGAGACGGTCGCCGCGTCGAACGTCGTGGTGAAGGCGCAGGCGAGCCGAGCGGGCGTTGTCGGTTCCGGCGCCGAGGACGATGGAAGCGCCGGGGCTGCGGATTTCCGTGAGCCGGTTCAGGCCGCGGCCGCGCAATTCGATGTCGCACCACTCTTCTCCCGCGGGGATGCGCAAAGGCAGTCCGTCCAGCCGTGGGTGGGGCGGGTGAACGCGAACGGGCAGCTCCGCGCGCAAATCGCCGCTCTGCGTCAGGACCAGCAGGTAGTCGCCGGCGCGCAGTCGGTTGGTATCCAATTTGAGGGTGAGGCTGGGTTGGGGTCCGGAGCGTGGCCCGCGAGGGAGCGCGAATTCGAGTGGCTGGATCGCCTCCGCGCCCGTCGTCCGCAGACCGACGCTTTCGACGAACTGAAAGTCGGCCCCTTGCAACGTGATCTCAACGAGGCCGTTTCCTTCAGCCAGGGCATCCGCGGATTCGGGCGCAAGGCGTGCTTGTTCCAATTGGCCCGGCGGGTGCAGATGGATCTCGCCGGTCGCTTCCAGCGCTTGCCAATCCCAGTCGGCGGCAAGACGATAGGCGCCCGGGGCAATGCCGGCGGCAGGCTCCAGGACGAGACGTCCCTCGCCTTCGGGCGTCACTTGGGCCGGCCAGGAGCCCGAGGGGGACACAAGCCGCCAGGCGCGCAGGCGCGACACGAGCCTCCAGTCTCCTTCGCATGAAACATGAATGACCGATTTTGTTCCAAGCGGAAGGTGGGTGGGTCCCTTGAGGCCGAGCCGGGGCGGGGAGGCGTTCGAGAGGCGGTGAGCCCAAAGATACGCCATCCGGGTGCGAGATTTCGTGGCGTCGCGTCGTGCGCAAAGCCGTACGGCGTCGGGCGCTACCTGCTGCGCGAGCGCGGAGCGGAAGTCGGTTCCGGGGAACAGAAGGGTCTTGAGATTGTAAGCCAGCCCGGCGGAGCCGGCGGCGAGCCCGAACGCATCGCCCAGGAACAGGCTTGCCACGGCGGCTGCCAGACCGGCGGATCGCTCGACACGCACGGCGGGCTGGGGCGCCAGGGGATCGTAGGCGGCCAGCGCCGGATTCAGGGCCCTCAGCAAGACCATGGCCTGCTGCTCGGTGGGCGCATTGCGATCCCACTTGCCCACGGAAGCGCCGGTTCGCTGGGCGAAGCCCGCCAGTGCGGCCTCGAGCGTCTTGCCGGCGCCCGTGGCTGGATCAACCTCGGCCAGCGCCCCGATGAGAGCCTCGATCATGGCGGTCTGCTCGGCATACTGGGCAAGCTGCGTGATCAGTTCTTCATCCTTGGCGAGCAATGATCGCACGCGTCCCGCGTCCAACCCCTGCGGGCCAAAAACGAAGGCAACGACCGAGAGCCGGCAGGGCACGCGCCACTCCGCGCTGCGGTCGGCAGGGGCAGGAGGCAAGACCTCGAGGCGGGCGGGCGATCCTGAGACATCCACGCAGCCGGCGGCCAGCGCCACGCGCGCTTTGTTGCCCGCCGCCAGCCCCAGCCGCACAGGTTCGTAACGAATCTGGTAACCCTCGCCGATAAAGTTGACGACCTCCAGCGGCTTGTAAGGACCCCCGGCCGCCGGGCGCACCAGCAGGCGAATCGTGCCAAGGGATGTGCTCGCGAGGCAACCTTGAACCTGGGCGCCGGCCTCCAGGGCGATCAGTGCGAAGAGGCAAGTGACGTGCGCAAGCCTGTGCTGCATGCTTCTCTGAATTCGGGGCCGACTGACGTCGGCGGCGTATTGGCTTTCTGTCCGTTATCTTACCGTGCGGCTTCGAGGGCGGTCTTTATCGTGTGAGCGGATCCCGCTCAGCCTCGCGGGATGGCGAGCAGAATTTCGATGCGCACAGGCCGGCCCTCGCGCATGGCGGGCCGAAATTCCCATCGCTCCAGTACGGGGATAATGGCGGCTACCTCGTCCCGGTCTGCGGCCCGCAGGGCTTGGAGCGCCTCGAATCGTCCGGCGGCATTGATATAGCCGTGAACCAGCAGGTACGTGCCCGGCCTGGGCCGCAAGGCCGGCAAGTAGGTCACCTTCGGATATGGGGCGTTGAGCGGGGCAGGACTGCCCAGCCGCACGACGCCGCCCGTCACGGTCGTGCTCTGATCTTCGCCCGGCACGCAGTATTGCAGGATCCACTGTCTCGCAGCGCCCACGTGCAGGAACACGGAATAAACGGGCCGTCCGGAGAGCGCGCCGCTGGTCTCGATGGTTCCGTCCATGGGCGCGGGTTGGACCACGACAACGTCGGCGACCGCGCCGGGCGGATGCTCGATGCGTACGACGGCTCCGGCAGGCGCCGGTTCGGCGGCAGGCTGATTCGGATTTGTCCGGACTGCCGGAGAAGCCCCCGGGGGCGCGGCGCCGGCGGGGCTGGATGTCCCTCCGGAGACACCCGGCGCCGATGGACCGGTCGGACTCGTGGCCGTGGACTCGGGCAGCCCCTGCCGATCAGCCTGCCTGCCGGCGGTTTGCCCGGTTGGAGCAGCCGCGGCGCCCGTCGCGTTCGGTTGCGCCGCTTTCGCTGAGCTTGCGGGACTGTTGGACTCAGCGAGCTGCGGGCTTCCGGTAGCGCCCTTTTCGTCTCGAGCCCCGGGCGTCGGCGGCTGCGCCGCCTGCCCGGCGCGGCCGGCTTCATCGCCGGAGGGATCGCGCCCAGCGCCCGTGCCGAGGTCGCCTTGGGCGAGCTGGTTGCCGGGCGGGATGATCAGATCCTCGCGAATGGGACGAGGCCGGAGGCTGAGCGCCAGCACGCTCAGAGGATCTCCCACGGTGCGCTCGGTGGAGACGTAAGTATGAGGGGGACGCACGATCAGCTCCGGCAGTCGAATGGGCAGGCTGATCGCGGGCAAAAGGAGGGACTCCGGGCTGGAAGCGCGTGCCGAGGCGGCTTGCAACTCCGAGGCGACGGCCTCCCAATTCGGCGCCGTCAGTTGAGGCGGTGCGTCAAAGGCGGGCGGTTGGGCGAAAGGCTCGGCGCTACCGGGTGTGACAAACGGCTTACGGATGCGGAAAGCGGGATGATTGGGCAGCGGCGACCAGATGAAAAGGTCGGGCAAGTTGATGCGTCCGAGCACGGGCAGGTCGGCCGGAAAGTCGGGTTGTAGCAGCGTTTGTTCGGTCGGCTGCGGCGCCAAACGGGGTAGCTCGAAGCGGCGCCGGGGGCCGGAGGCTACGCGTAGCGCCGTTTCCCGGGACGGCGACGGGCGGATTTCCCGCGCGGTCTTGCCCCCGGGCTTCGCCGGCGTCGCTGTTGGTTTCCGACGCGGCAACGGCGTTGCGGCCAGGTACAGCCGCTCCGGCGGACGGATCTCGACCGAGGCGATGAGGCGGTAACGGTGCATCCAGAGCTGCGGGCGGGTCGCTTCGAGCCAGTCGCCGGCGACAGGCAGCGCGATGAGCATGATCCCGTGCAAGAGCGCGGAGGCGAGAAAACACGGCCAGCGGCGGCTCCGTTCGAGCGTAACGCCCAGCAGAAATTTGGGAACGGGGACCGCGCGGGATCGGGCTGCACCAAGCTCTGCGATGATGAGCCACCACGCCAGCATGGCGCGCGAGATCCTCGGCTTATTATAAACAGGCTAAGGGAATTCAGGCTCTATGATTTCCGAGGGCGTACTGGGGAGCGGCGTGGCGTTCGGGCGCCGCTGGTTTGCGCGCGCCCAGGGAGGGCCTTTCCAGCACCAGCGTGCGTAAGGGGTGATAGCGCGTGGTGCGGGTGCGGCCTGGCTCCGGCGCGGGTGCAAACTGCGGCGTGAACTCCGCAGGGGCGGCGCCCAGCGCTTGCAAATTCTGTAAATTGCGCAGGCCGTAGAGGGCCAGCTCGAAGCGGTCCTTCACCCCGACTTTCTGGAAGAGTCGCGACAGGTAGACTTTGACCGTGCCCTCGGAAATGTTGAGAGCGTGGGCGATTTCCTTGTTCTTGAGACCCTGGGCGAGCAGCATCACGAGCTGGCTTTCGCGGTTGGTCAGCGTCACCGTCCGCGCGGTCAGGAAGCTGGCGGTGAGGCTCTTGTCAAACCATAACTCGCCTTCGGCCACTTTCGTCAGGCATTTGACGACCAGCTCGGGCGGCAGGGTCTTTTTCAGGATGCCGCGCACTCCCAATTCCATCACCTGGTAGGCCAGTTCCGTGGAGATGGCCCGGGTCCAGAGCACAAACCGGCACTCGGGGGCCTCGCGGTGGAGTTGGGCCAACACGCTGAAGGTGATTTCGGGCACGAGGTCAATGACTGCGATGTCCGGCTGTGCCTGCTGGAGCAACTCGACCAGGCGGTTCGGGTCTTGCACCACGGAGATCAGCTCCAGGCCGGGCGCTGAAGCCAGTGTTGCCGTGAAGCCGGTGGCCAGCACGGGTTCGTCGGTAAACAATGCTACGCGCGCCATATCGCCCGCCTCACTTCGAGCTGGGGCCCTCCGCTGCGTTGCGGGCGGAGGGCAATCCCGGTAGCAAATAGCATACACCAGGAAAAGAGCGAACGAAACAAAAATTTTGGGGGACGTTTGAAACAGTACGTATGGGACTCCGGTTTATCCGGCCGGGGGCAGCCTGCCCGTCCGGTCGCGGCCGGGCTTCGCCTGCGGGGCCGCCAGATACCCCGGCGCGGGCGGGCGCGTCCCTTGGAACTTAAGTTCTAGGCGTCACCCGCGCCGGGGTACCGCTTTCTTGTATCCAACCCTTTAACCTCGGTCAACAAAACCCTGTCATCCATTTTCAATCTTTGTTTTCGCGGCTTTCCACGAAATACTCGGGGTGATGGACCGGCGAACCGATCCGCGGCTAGAGCTGCAACTGCCCTGTCATATTCCCTCGTCGCGAGGCCGATCGCGCGTGCTGGTGGGAGTTACTGCAAATATCAGCCGCGGAGGTCTGCTGGTCTTGTGGAACTCGAAAGAGGCGGCCCGGCTGCCGAGGCTGGGCGAGCTGGTGGAACTGGAGGTCGAGCTCCCCGCCAACCATTCCTTCGGGCGCAAGTGCCTGTACTGCCAGGCGACCGCGGTGCGCATCGCCGGCGGGGAAGGCAGTTGCGTCACCGTGGCGTTTCAGATCCACCAGATGAAATTCCGCAGCTCGGCCCACGCCAGGACGGGCGCGGTCGAGAGCGTGGAGGAATTTCAGCATTTGCTGATGTAAGTTATGCGGGAAAGCGGGAACAATCGGTTGCTCGTCTGGATGCCCTCGCTGGGCGATGCGGCATTCCTGATGCCGGTATTGTTCCTGTTCCTGAAGCTGGACGGCGCGCGCTTTCTGCTGGGCGACGGCGACACGGGCTGGCATCTTCGCACCGGCGAGTGGATCCTGGCGAACAAGCGAGTACCCGACCGGGACATCTTCTCGTTCACCAAGGCGGGTGAGCCCTGGTACGCGTGGGAGTGGCTCTGGGACGTCCTCTTCGGCTGGCTTCACCAGCAGTGGGGGATGGCGGCGGTGGTGCTGGGGAGCCTGTTGGTCCTTTGTGTTTGTGCGCGCATGCTTTACCGGATGGTGCGCGAGCGCTGCGGAGATTCGCTGATCGCCATCGCGGTAACGTTCGTTGCGCTGGCGGCTTCCTCGATTCACTGGCTGGCGCGGCCCCACCTGTTCACTTTGCTGTTCCTTCTCGTCTTCTACCGGATTCTGGAGCGCGTGGCCGCGGGCCGCACGCAACTGATTTGGTGGCTGCCGCCGCTGACGATCCTCTGGACGAACTTGCACGGGGGCTTCTTCGTGGGGATTCTGCTCATCGGAACTTATGCGGCTGGCGACCTGGCAGCCTGGCTTCTGAATCCGGATGACGCAGATCGTCCCGCTGCCCTCCGGCGTATCCGGACTTACTTGTTTGGCGCCGCCGGCTGCCTGCTCGCCAGCTTCGTGAACCCTTACGGCTGGCGGCTGCACGCGCATATCATCCGGTATCTCACGGATCCTTATCACCGCAACAACATCAGCGAATTCTTGTCGCTGAACTTTCACCACAAAGCCGCCATTTACTTCGAAATCTTGCTCGCGCTGGGCGCCGTGGCCGCGTTGCACAGCCTCATGAAGCGCGAGTACGCGAGGCCGTTTCTGATCGTCGGCTGGGGGCACCTGGCGCTGATCGCGGCGCGGAATATCCCCATTTACGCCTTCCTCGCCGCCCCGGTGATCGCGGCCACGCTAAAGGAGGGCGTGGAGAGGTTGCGAGAGGCGAATGTGGCTGGGTGGATACGGCGAGCCGCAGCGGGCTGGGCGAGCTTTTCGGGCGAAATGAGCCTCATGGACCGGGCGGCGCGCGTGCCCTGGGTGAGCGTGGCGACGCTGGTCGCGGTCGCCGCGCTGATGTGGGCTCCGGCGGCGCCCGCGAAATTCCGCGCCGAGTACGATCCCAAGCGCTACCCTGCGCGCGCGATCGAGGCGCTCGGACCCGACTACCTTGCGGGGAATATTTTCAGCGACGACGAGTGGGGTGACTACCTGATTTACCGCCTTTACCCGAGTGCGCGGGTGTTCATTGACGGGCGCAGCGATTTCTACGGGGCCAGGTTCGGCGAAGAGTTCGGAGGACTGGTCCGGGGTCGTTGGGATTGGCAAAGTAAGCTCGAGCGGCACGGCGTCGAGATGGCCGTGCTGCGGGCGGATGGGCCGCTGGCCAGCCTCATGAAGGAATCCGGGCGATGGCAGGTCGTTTATGACGACGGCATCGCCATCGTGTTTCGGAGGGCGGGCGCGGAAGCCCGCCAGGTTCAGCTCGCCGGCTCGTCGTCGGCGGGCGACGTGATCGCGGGATCACGAAACGGCAACCCGGCGGTCCATGGACTGGGCGAGCGGGCAGTACGGGGTCTCGCGCCTGCCTTGGCCCAGATCCATGGATCGCCATAGATTTTGCGAGGAGAGCGAGAGCATGAAGTACCTGAAGAACTTTCTCAAGGACGAGCGCGGCCAGGACCTGGTCGAGTACACCTTGCTGCTGGCGTTCGTGGCCATCGCTTCCGCCGCGTTGTTCATCAACGCCGGGGGGAGCATTAATCAGATCTGGCAAGCGGCGAACAACACCCTCAACCAGGCGGCTGCGTCCGCTGGCGCTGGCGGCAGCTAGCTCTTTGTGTGATCCCATGCGGGGGCATGGCCCCAAACATGCCCCCTTCCTTTTTTCGTCAGGTTGCGGTAATCTGTCCGGCAGGGTGGAGGACGACCAATGAACAAACGTTTCGTATCGGTTCTGGTTTTCGCCCTGGTGGTTTCGGGCGTGGCCAGCTACCTCGTCTACCGTCTGACCGCCACACGTCTTTCCCAGCCGGCCAAGCCCGCCACCACGCTGGTTCTGGTGGCGGCCCGCAACCTGCCGGTCGGAACCCTGATTCGTGACCCGGATTTGCGGCAAGTGGAATGGGCCGGACCCATTCCGCCCAACGCCGTGTTGAAACGCGAAGATATCGTGGGCCGCGGTGTGGTTTCCACGATTTACCAGGATGAACCGATTTTGGAGAGCCGCCTGGCGCCGAAGGGAGCGGGGGCGGGCCTGGCGGCGACGATTCCGCCGGGCATGCGGGCCGTGGCCGTGCGCGTCAACGAAGTGGTGGGCGTGGGCGGCTTCGTGGTGCCGGGCATGCGCGTGGACGTGATCGTCTCGGGCAGCCCTCCGGGCGCACCCTCCAATCTGGGGACGCTGGCCCGCACGGTGCTTCAGAACATCGAGGTGCTGTCCGCCGGCCAGAACATCCAGAAGGACGCCGAGGGCAAGCCGGTTTCCGTGCCGGTGGTGAACCTGCTGGTGACGCCCGAGCAAGCGGAAATCCTGACGCTGGCGGGCAACGAAGCGCGCATCCAGCTCGTGTTGCGCAATCCGCTGGACACGGAAATCGCCAAGACCAAGGGCACGGCGGTGGCCAACCTGTTCAGCGGCCAGCCGTTCGTCAACCCGATTCAGGCGCAGCAGCCGGCGCCCGCGCCTCGCGCCGCGCCTAGGCCCAAGGCGCCGCCCAAGGAGGAGGTCAAAGCCGAGCCGCCGCCCGTGGTGGTGGAAGTCCTGCATGGCGCCAAGCGCGCCGAGACCAAGTTCGGAGCGACCGGGGAGGCCAAGCCGTGACGCGACCACAACCCTTGCGCATGCTCCCGTTGATTTGGATCCTGCTGATCGGCGCGTTGCTTCCCCTCAGGATTCCCTTGCTGGCGCAGCCGCCGGCCGGGGCGCGCGATTTGTTCCTGACCGCAGGCAAGTCGCTGGTGGTGGAAAGCCCGGTGGTCATCCAGCGCGTCTCGGTGGCCAATCCCAAGGTGGCCGAGGCGGTGGTGATCAACCCCCGGGAAGTGCTGATCAACGGGCTGGAGCCGGGTGAGACCAGCCTGATCATCTGGCAACAGGGCGGCAACCGGCTGCTGTTCGATCTGAAAGTCCGGCCGAGCGCTGCGCGGCTGGAGGTGGTGCGGCAGGAGCTGGAAAAAGAGCTGCCTGGACAGGATGTGACCATCACACTAGAAGGCGAAAATGTCTTCCTCCGCGGCACGGTGGACGATCGGATCGCCGCCGAAAGGGCCAATGAGATCGCCAAAACGCTGGGCAAGGTGGTCAACCTGCTTTACGTCAAGACGCCGCCCGTCGAACAGCAGATCCTGCTCAAGGTGCGCTTCGCCAACGTGGATCGCGCGGCGGCGCAGGACCTGGGGGCCAATTTCATGTCCCTGAACGCGCTAAACACGCCGGGCCTGATCACCACCCAGCAATACCAGCCGCCGCAAGTGCAGTTTGCCGGGCCGCAGGGGACGAGCTTTAACCTTACTGACGCCTTGAACATCTTCCTGTTCCGCCCCGATTTGGATTTGGCGGTCACGATTCGCGCCCTGCAAAGCAAGCGGCTGTTGGAAATTTTGGCCGAGCCCAACCTGCTGGCGATGAACGGGCAGCCGGCCAGCTTCCTGGCTGGGGGCGAATTCCCGGTGCCGGTGGTGCAATCCGGGATTGCCGGGGCAGGCGCCGTAACCATCCAGTGGCGTGAATTCGGCGTGCGGATCAACTTTCTGCCGACGGTGACGCCGCGCGGGACGATTCGGCTGCGCGTGCAGCCGGAGGTCAGCTCGCTGGATTACGCCAACGCGATCGTCTTCCAAGGCTTCACGATCCCGGCGATTTCGACCCGCCGCGTGCAGACGGAGATCGAGCTGGAGTCCGGGCAGAGCTTCCTCATCGCGGGTCTGCTGGACAATCGCGTGGTGGAGAACTTCAGCAAGATCCCGGGCATCGGGGACATCCCGGTGATCGGCAAGCTGTTCCAGTCCCGTTCGCAGACCAAGAGCAACACCGAGCTTCTGGTGGCGGTGACGCCGGAGCTGGTGCGCCCCATCCCTCAGGGCCAACCTGTGCCGGGCATCGCCATGCCGCGGGAATTCATGAAAGGGGCGCCGACGACGGCGCCGCGCACGCCGGGGCAGGATGTGACCGGACCGGTGCCGGTGAAGCCGGTTCAGGAGAAGGTTCCGGTAGAAACGCTGGCTGAGCCCAAGGCGGCGCCGGCGGCCGCCGGGCCGACGATCCAGATCACGCCCATGCCCGGACCCGAGCGGCCGCGCCAGGAGGGGCCGCCGAACTAGGAGCACGGAGAGCAATCGGAGGAGCCTTTTTTGATGCTGGGTGGGGAAACCAAGGTCGGCCTGATCGTCGCGCACCGCGAATTGCGCAACCAGGTGCAGCTCTCGTTGCGCGGCTCGCCGACGCGCGTTGTGTTCGATCAGCCGGCGATCCAGGATTGGGGTCGCTTTTTGGACGAGCTCGACCGCGTTCGCCCGGACGTCGTGCTGGTGGATCTGGGCGCCCTGGGTCCCTCCTTCGCCGAGTCGTTGCGCCGCATCAAGGGCACGCTGTCGCAGCCCATCGTGATCGCGCTGCATACGGTCGTGGAGCCCGAGACGATCCTCGCGGCGATTCGTGCCGGGGCCAGTGAGTACCTGTATCCGCCGCTGGAGGGGGCGCTCGAGAAGGCTCTGATCCGGCTGGTGAGTGAGCGCGCCCGCCAGACGCAGCCGGCCCGGGATCCCGGCAAGGTCCTGGGATTCGTCTCGGCCAAAGGCGGTTGTGGCGCGACCACCGTTGCTTGCCATGTGGGCGTCGAGGTGCAGCGGCTGACGGGCAAGGACGTGCTGCTGGCGGACCTGGATTTGGACGGCGGGGTGCTGAGCTTCCTGATGAAGGCGCGGGGGCAGTATTCCATTCTGGATGCGGTTCGCAATATCCACCGGCTGGACGCCAGCTACTGGAAGGCGCTGGTCTCCAACGGGCAGCCGCGAGTGGAAGTGATCGCCGCGCCGCGCCTGCTGGATCCCAATGAACCTCTTCCCACGGAGGCTTTCCGCCAGGTTGTCCGCTTCACGCGCTCGATCTACGACTGGGTGATTCTGGACCTCGGCCGCAGCCTCAATCCGATTACCCTGGCGGTGCTGGCCGACCTGGATCAGGCCTTTCTGGTAGCGACTTTCGACGTGCTGGCGCTGCACCGTGTCAAGCAACTGGTGCAGAACCTGCTCGATTACGGTTACGGGCAGAAGCGCTTCCAGTTGATTCTGAACCGCATGCCCCGCCAGCCGGATCTCACCCAATCCGAGCTTGAAAAAGTGCTCGGGTTGGAGATTTATGCGGGTTTGCCGAACAGTTACCCCGAACTGTACGAGGCGTACTCGGAAGGTAACTTGTTGCCGGCCACCAGCGAGCTGGGCCGCCAATTCAGTCGCCTGGCCGCCAAAATCGCCGGCGTGCCCGAGGAAAAGACCGAGAAAAGCAAGTCCAGGTTAGGGATTTTCTTCTGAAACGAGAGAGCAAAGACCGAGACGAGGAGACTGAGCGATGGCGACCGATTCGACCGCGGTAGGAACCCGGATGGCCACGGATACAAGCTGGGCGACCCGGGTGAGCGAGTACCGGACGACCACCCCCGAGTACCAGGAGCTGAAATTCGCGCTGCACCGCAAGCTGCTGGAGCGCATCAACCTGGAAGCGTTGGGCGCGTTGGCCGGTGAGCGGGTGCGCACCGAGGTGCGTCTGGCGGTGGCGCGCCTGGTCGAAGAGGAGCGCACCCCGCTGAGTCTTTCGGAAAAGGAGCGCATCACCGAGGAAGTGCTCAACGAAGTGTTCGGCCTTGGTCCGCTGGAGCCGCTGTTGCAGGACCCCACGGTGTCGGACATTCTGGTGACGACGCCGCGGCTGGTCTACGTGGAACGGCACGGCAAGCTTCAGCGCACGCCGGTGGAATTCAAGGATGATCAACACCTGTTGCGGATCATCGAGAAGATCGTGGCGCGGGTCGGCCGGCGCGTGGACGAATCCTCGCCGATGGTGGATGCGCGCCTGCCTGACGGCTCGCGCGTGAACGCCGTCATCCCGCCGGTGGCGGTGGACGGGCCGCTGCTCTCCATCCGACGCTTCCGCCGCGATCCCATCACGGCCGAGGAGCTGGTGCGCAACCTGACCCTCACGGAGGGCATGCTCGAAGTGCTGAAGGCCTGCGTGCGCGCGCGGCTGAACATCGTGATCTCCGGCGGCACCGGCGCCGGCAAGACGACACTACTCAACGTGCTCTCGGGCTTCATTCCCGAGGACGAGCGCATCGTCACCATCGAAGACGCCGCCGAGTTGCAATTGCGCCAGATCCACGTGGCGCGCATGGAGGCGCGCCCGCCCAACATCGAAGGCCAGGGCGCCATCAAGATCCGCCAGCTTGTGATCAACGCGCTGCGCATGCGCCCCGACCGCATCATCGTGGGCGAGGTGCGCGGCGAAGAGGCGCTGGACATGCTCCAGGCGATGAACACCGGTCACGACGGCTCGCTCACGACCATTCACGCCAACTCGCCGCGCGACGCCATCGGCCGGCTCGAGGTCATGGTGGGCATGGCCAACGCCAACATGGGCGTGCGCGCCATCCGGCAGCAAATCAGTTCGGCCATTGACCTGTTCGTGCAGATCGCGCGCTTCAGCGACGGCGCCCGCCGCGTCACGCATTTGATGGAGTGCGTGGGCATGGAGGGCGACCAGGTCACCGGGCAGGACATCTTCGTTTTCGAAAAAACCGGGGTCCGCGAGGACGGCAAGGTGCTGGGCCGGTTCCGTCCCACGGGCATTCGTCCCAAGTTCAGCGAGCGTCTGAAGGCGGCGGGGATCCAGCTTCCCCCGTCCATCTTCCAGACCAGCGTGGAGATCAAGTAGGCGACTATGGGTCCGGCGATTCTTACCTTTCTGTTGCTTTTTGCCCTGGTGGCGTTGACCCTGGGTTTGGGTTTCCGCTACCTGGAAGGGCAAAGGCGCAAGAAACTTACCGGGATGCTGGAGACCGCGACCGGCCCGAGCGGGGAGACCGTCACCACGGTGCTGCTCGAGCCGGAGAAGCCCCCGCTGCTGGCGCGCGTGCTGGAGCGCTTCGACCTGATTCGAAAGATGGAAACGCACATCCAGCAGGCGGGCATGACGCTGACGCCGGGCGGGCTGCTGGTTCAGATGATGTTCGCGGCGTTGCTGGGCGGGCTGACCGGCCTATGGCTGCGACCCCTGGCCGTGGCGTGGCTGAGCGCGGTGGCGGGCACGCTGGCGGGCGGCGCCGCTCCCTACCTGATGGTGTTGCGGCAGCGCCAGCGCCGGCTGGCCGCTTTCGAGGAACAGTTCCCCGAAGCGCTCGATTTTCTGGCGCGGGCGATGCGCGCCGGCCACGCGTTTTCGATCAGCCTGGAGATGCTGGCCGACGAATCCTCGCCGCCGCTGAGCGTCGAGATTCGCAAGGTCTTCAACGAGCACAATCTCGGGCTTCCCATTGACGCGGCCCTGAAGAATCTGGCCGTGCGCGTGCCTCTGTTGGACGTCAAGTTCTTCGTCTCCGCCGTGCTGTTGCAACGCGAGACGGGCGGCAACCTGGCGGAAGTCCTGACCAAGCTGGCGCGCATCATTCGCGAGCGCTTCCAGCTCAAGGGGCAAGTGCGCGCGGCCAGCGCGCACGGGCGGGTGACCGGAGCGGTGCTCACCATCATGCCCATCGTGCTGATGCTGGGCTTGATGGTGGTGGCGCCGGGTTACCTGCAATCCATGTTCAACGACCCCGATGGCAAGTACATCGTGGGGGGCGCGATCCTGGGCCTGTTGCTGGGCCATCTGACGATTCGCAAGATCGTGGACATCAAGGTGTGACGCCATGCCTGCGCTGATATCGCTGGCTTTGTTCGTGGTGCTTACGTTGAGCATCACCGCTTATGGTTACCGGCTCTATGTGCGGCCGCGTCGCTTTTATGAGCAACTGGGCGGGCCGGTCACGGCGGATGCAACGCCGCTGGAGGCGCCCCAAGGGAAACGTTTCATGGTCCGCCTGGTGGAAAAAGTGGGCGAGGCGATGCCCATCTCGCCGCAGGAAGTGTCCATGACCCGCCGCTATTTGATTGCGGCAGGCTTCCGCTCCGAGGTGGCGCCCAAGATTTACTACGGGCTGAAGGTCGTCCTGTGCGCGGCAGCCCTGATCGTGGCCCTGCTGGTGCGCGATTCCCTCACCGAGAGTCCCGTGCTGCGCGTGGTGCTGGTGGTGGCGGCGGCGCTGGCGGGATTCTTCGCGCCCAACATGGCGCTGGATCATCTGGTGAGCAAGCGGCAGGAAAAGCTACGGCTGTCGCTGCCCGACGCCCTGGATCTGATGATCGTCTGCATGGAAGCCGGTCTGGGCCTGGACCAGGCCATTCTGGCCACCAGCCGCGAACTGGAATACACCCATCCGGAAATCAGTCAGGAGCTCAAGCTGGTGAATCTGGAGATGCGCGCGGGCAAGCGCAGGCTGGAAGCCCTGAAAAACCTGGCGGACCGGACAGGCGAGCCGGAGATCCGCAAGCTGGTGGCCACGCTAATCCAGGCGGACCGCTTCGGCACCAGCATCGCGGACTCGTTGCGCACGCACTCGGATTACCTGCGCGTGCGGCGTCGCCAGCAGGCCGAGGAACGAGCGGCCAAGGTGGGCGTCAAGCTCGTGTTCCCGATTTTCTTCTTCATCCTGCCGGCCATGCTGGTGGTGGCGGCGGGACCAGGGTTATTGCAACTCTTCAAGAACCTGTTCCCGATGATGAAGTCGTTCCAGATGTGAGCCGTCTCGCGCGGTCGGTGGGAATGGAGGGTTTTTGAGCGAAAGGAGACAGACAGATGGATAACACGGTTTTGTCGGCGATTCTGTGGATTGCTGCGGGCGGAGTGCTCGTGCTGCTGATCATGCGGCGACGCAAGCGGAAGCTGTCCGGCTGAAAACGGGGCAGTTGCAACGCAGCCCGATCGGCAGTCTTCCGCGTTGCGCGGCGGTGGGCGCGCGCCTCCGTGGCGCCGGGCGCATTGCTTTCCGTCGGCTCGCCTTGGGCAAGCCAACGACGTCCTACCGTGAAATATGAGAGGCCGGCCGGCTGTATCATAGGGGAGTCGGGGAACGCAAACCGGTTCGAGGTGAACGCAGATGCGCAAGGGACTCCTCTTGCTGACAGTTCTGACGCTGGCCGCGACGCTGGCTGCCGCAGACGTGGCCGGAAAATGGAAGGCCGAATTCACGATGCCGGACGGGCAGACCCGGACGAGCATTTTCACCTTCAAAGTCGAGGGCGACAAGCTGACCGGCAACGTCTCCAGTCCGCGAGGCGAGGCGCCCATCCAGGAAGGCAAGGTAAGCGGCGACGAAATCAGCTTCGTGGTGGTGCGTGAGTTCGGCGGCAACGAGGTGCGCATCCACTACAAGGGGAAGGTCACCGGCGACGATCTCAGGCTCACCGTGGAATTCGGCGAGCGCAGCTTCGAGATGACGGCCAAACGCGTCCGCGAGTAAGCCGGCGGCGTTGCCTTCAGACCTCGAGCTTCCAGGGGTGGCGATACTCGCGCCAGAGGAAGCTCCGCGCCTCCGGTTGAACG
>Ga0197142_1000558_pt1 | contig 34401 bp, 21 predicted proteins | sample GBS60_MetaG_FD_148614 | JGI IMG/M metagenome (GOLD analysis project Ga0197142, IMG submission 148614) | Sediment microbial communities from Great Boiling Springs, Gerlach, Nevada, United States - GBS 60_MetaG | ecosystem: Environmental > Aquatic > Thermal springs > Hot (42-90C) > Sediment...
TCTCAATTTTGAATTTTCTAATGCTTCATTTTCTTGAAATAGAGAATCCATCATTCTTTTTTCCTCAATTTTTTATTCCTTTCTCTATTATTCTTCAATTATTATGCCTTACTTTTTAGACAGCCCCTTCAGGGGAAAGCTCTGAAGGCTTTTTTGTTTTTAATTGGTGAATATTAATAAGTATTGAATTTTTGAAATTTAATTTATATGTTTTCTTAGAATTAAATCATTTTAATAAGAAGTATTAAAAATCTTAATGTATTATTAATCAAATAGGAGAGACAAAGAATGAAAAAGATTAATCCACATTCGGTTCCTATTTTAGCAGTTTTTTTTATTCTTGTGGTCTCATTTCTTTTTTGGGGTTATTCAGATGGTATAACTGGAAGAACTAATAAGACAGGTGGAGCTGGTTGTAATTGTCACGGGGGTATATCTTCAAATGTAAATGCCATAATCAGTGGTCCATCTACTATTGCTCCAGGTGCAACTGCGACATACACTGTTACCATTACAGGTGGACCATTGGTTAGAGCTGGTGTTAATATTGCTGCAAGTTCAGGTGCTCTTAGCCCTGTTTCTAGTTCAGGTTTAGTTTTAGAAGATGATGAATTAAAACATTTTCCACCTAAGAGTCCCTCGGACGGGGCTGTAACATTTAGTTTTGATTATACAGCCCCTAACTCCGTTGGAACGCAAACACTTTATGCTACTGCTAATTCGGTTAATTTTGATGGTAATAATTCTGGGGATGAATGGAATCATGCACCTAATTTTACTTTAAATATTAGTTCCTCTCCAGTAATTGATGGGGATATAAGTGATGCATTTTACACAACCATCGCAACAAAACAAAATACAAATTCAAGCTTCGGACCTGACATTGATGTCAAAAAAATAGTTTATTATCCAGATTACATTAATAATATTTTATATTTAGGGGTTGAAGGTAAGCTGAATACAAATTCTAATGATGGAATAGGAATTTGGTTAAACATATCAGGTACAGGTTCCCCTTCTGGCACTCCAGCTGGGAATGCTTTAGGTGGTATTTCACCGGTTGGGGGTCATTACATTGGAACATCAGAGAATACTAACTTTCGTGCTGACTTTGAAGTGGATTATATGTTTGCTATAAATCCAGGAAGTTCTTCTTCAAATTGCTATGTTGATGTTGGTTCTAGAGTTGGAACACCAGCAAGAGTTTATTTAGGGGATTGTGGACAATCTGGTAGCTCTTTCGATTATTCAACGACGGGAACGGTATTCCAAAGTGGCTACACTATTACTTTTGCATTTAACAATTCAGGAGCTTCAAATAAAGGCTTTGAAATTAAAATTCCTTTTGGTGCAATAAATGCAACATCGTCTCACAATCTCGAGGTATTTGCTTTTGTAGTAAGTAATACTGCTTATTTTTCCAATGTAACTGTTCCTGGAAATGTTTCAGGTGGTAATCTAGGTTATGAACCAAACTTTGGTTCAATTTCAGGTGGTCCCTATAATTCTGGACCTCAACCTTTACCTGTTTCCTTAACGAGTTTTAATGCGTATTTGCTTGGGAAATCTATAAGACTAAATTGGTCAACCGCAACAGAAACAAATAACTATGGATTTGAAATAGAACGGGCAAAGGTTGAGTTAACTACTAAGACAATTCACAAATGGGAAAAAATTGGATTTGTTCAGGGAAGTGGAAATAGTAATTCAGTAAAAATTTATTCTTTTGAAGATAAGAATGTTTTAACGGGTCAGTATGCTTATCGATTAAAACAGATTAATTATGATGGTTCATTTGAGTATAGTGATGTAGTGAAAGTGGAAGTTAAGTTTAAGCCTGAGGTGTTGGATGTAAAGAATTTCCCAAATCCCTTTAATCCAACAACAAAAGTTCGATATGAGATACCTTATGATGGTTTAACGACATTAAAGGTCTATGATATTTTAGGAAATGAAATAACCACACTCGTTAATGAATATAGAGAAGCTGGAATTTATGAAGCTGAATTAGATGGTTCGAGACTTTCGAACGGTGTTTATTTAATTAAATTAGAAGTTGGAAATTTCAATAAAGTGACAAAAGCAATTTTAATGAAATAAGCTAATTGAAAAGTATTTTTGACTTAATAAGCCTTCAGGGGAAAGCTCTGAAGGCTTTTTCATTTTTGTTAGAAGTTAAAGTTAAATCATACCCAAAATAAAAAGTTTGCTCAAATATAAAGTCATATATTTTTTTCCAAGTTAATTCCCAGAATGTATTTCATTTTAAAAACCTCATATAAAATTTTCGAAAAAAATTTAATCTTTGTAACTTTGCAAACAATTGTTCATTTTAATATTAATATCTTTGGGCGCTTAGCTCAGTTGGTCCAGAGCGCCGCCCTTACAAGGCGGAGGTCGAAGGTTCGAATCCTTCAGCGCCCACAAGTTCCATAAGGTGACCAGCTGTCATAAGTATCCTAAATAAATTCAAATTTGATTGTAAATAAAAAAGTTAAATATCAAGTTCCAATTAAATCTCTAAAAAATTTTGTAAGTGACTGTAGTTGTTTTAATAAACAAACAATTTATTTTGAATTTTGGATTTAGTAATTAAAGATTATTTGATTTTTTGAAATTTGTGATTTGGAATTTCATTTGAAAATACATTAGAATAGATTTTAATTCCTTCAATCAGAATAGGATTATTTTACCATGAACCAACCTTCTCAATCTTCCCGCTTAATTTCACTTGATGTTTTTAGAGGGATAACAATTGCCGGGATGATATTGGTAAATAATCCTGGTACCTGGTCATCAATTTATCCCGCCTTAAGACATGCAGATTGGCACGGATGGACACCAACTGATTTCATCTTTCCATTCTTTCTTTTTATTGTTGGTGTTGCTATGACTCTATCATTCAAAAAAAGACTTGAGCGAGGTGATGATAGAAATAAGCTATTTATTCATGTAATTAAAAGATCAGCGATAATTTTTGCACTTGGTTTTTTCCTTCACCTTTTTCCTTATTTCAATTTCTCAGCTGTCAGAATCCCAGGAGTTTTACCAAGAATCGCTGTAGTCTATCTCATTGCGGGTTTATTTTACCTTTATACGGGTTTTAGATTACAGGTGATTATATCAATTGCGATTTTGATATTTTATTGGCTTGCAATGACAATGATACCTGTTCCCGGTCATGGAGCTGGTAATTTAAGTCCAGAAGGGAATTTAGCTGCTTATATTGACAATTCTTTGCTAAAAGGTCATTTATGGAAACCTAATTGGGATCCTGAGGGAATTCTTTCAACTTTTCCTGCAGTGGTTACAACTATGATTGGTATTTTCACTGGAATGTGGTTACAAAAATCAAAGGATATATTTGAAACAACTTCAGTAATGTTTGTAGCTGGATATATTTTAATTGTTCTTGGTGTAATCTGGGATATGTGGTTTCCAATTAATAAATATATCTGGACTAGTTCTTATGTTTTATTTATGGGTGGAATGGCTTTAACATTTCTTGCCTTCTGTTATTATGTTATTGAGATAAAAAATATTCGATGGTGGACACAACCATTTTTAGTATTTGGAATGAATGCGATCGCATCTTTCTTTTTATCATCATTAGTTGCAAAAACAATGAATATCATAAAAGTCGCAACAACATCCGGTGATAAAGTCACCTTAAAAGCCTTCATATTTAAAAATTATTTTGAACCATTCTTCTCACAAACTATAAATGCTTCTCTAGCTTATGCCATTTGTTATGTAATTTTCTGGTATCTGATCATGTTGATTTTATATAAGAAGAAAATTTTCATAAAAGTCTGATTTCACAGAATTTGAGTTATAGAAAATCTTAAATTTTATTTCTTGATATTTTAAGGATAAAACTACGGTTACATTGACTTCACTATTCTTTATCAGGAAGAGATGGCATCAGCTAAATTCAACACTGATAATTTTAAGATAAGTTGAACATAAAATTTAATCTTTTAGCTCAAATTTTCTCTCTAAATATCGTTTATTAATTCTTAATTTTGTTAAAAAAGGAAATTAATTTTTATGCGTTGGTTTTTAAGATCAAAAATTCATAAAGCAAGAGTAACTGAAGCAAATGTTGATTACATTGGAAGTATTACAATAGATGAAGAATTGATTGAGAAAGCTGGATTAATGCCGGGAGAAAAAGTTCTTGTCGTAAGCAATACAAGCGGTGAAAGACTTGAAACTTATGTAATCCCTGGTGAGCGCGGTTCTGGTATGATTTGTATGAATGGAGCTGCTGCACATGTTATAAAGAAAGGCGAAGAAATAATTATAATGGGTTTTGAACTCTCAGAAAAACCAGTTGAGGCAAGAAATGTTCTGGTGGACGAAAACAATAAATTCATTCGTTATTTATAAATCAAATGCTTGAAAAGTTAACTCGATTATTTTTTGGTTCATCACGCGAACCCTTCCCGGATTTTCTCAGAGGATTGGCGGTAATTTTAATGATTCAAATTCACATCACAGAAAATTTACTGGCATCAGAACCATCGAATTATCTTTTTGAAAGGTGGTCATACTTTTTGGGTGGTATTCCTGCAGCACCGATTTTTATATTTTTGATGGGGTATTTTCAAGCTAAGTCAAAATTATCATTAATTGATGAATTAAAACGTGGAGTTAAGCTTTTCCTTTTGGGTTTAGTATTAAATTTAATGCTCAATTTATCACTTATTTATAACTATTTTACAAATCAAATTGATGTAGACATTCTAAGTTACATTTTTGGAGTTGATATTTTATTTTTTGCAGGATTGAGCTATATGGTTCTTGCTGTTTTAAAGAGAGTAATACACAATAATTATATATTAATTTTTCTTGTTGTAATTATCCATCTTATAAATTATTATTTTCTAGAGATTGAAATTGAATCACAATCATTGAAGTATATTTTGTCTTTTTTCTTTCGAGTTTCCTATTGGTCATACTTCCCTCTAATTAGCTGGATTACATTTCCATTGATGGGAGTGTTTTTAGCCAGAACTGCTTTATTAGAAAAAATTCTGAACAAAAAATTCTCAAATTTCTTCTGGATTGTTTATTTAATTGTCTTTTTTACCACACTAAATTATGGTCAAAATAATTCCATTGATCTTGCAAATTATTATTCTATGAAGTTTGATTTTTATCTTTATTCATTATTTTTAATGTTTGGATGGATAAAACTCTGGAAAGCAATCTTTGAAAAATTTTCAGATAATATGTTTAGCGGTTATTTAGTCTGGATTGGTCGTAATGTGACCGCAGTTTACTTTTTCCAGTGGGTAATAATTGGAAATATCACAACTTATCTTTATAAATCGCTTCCTTTAAATTCCAGTCTAATTGTTTTTGGTATCGTTCTTTTTTCAGTTTCGTTGTGTACTTATTTATATCATCTCAGTCGTTCTTAGATTTTGCTGCCTGTCTTTTCTCCTCTTTTACTCTCCATTCAATTCTTTTACTTAAAAGTTTTTTTGGTGGATAGCTTTGATTGTAATTTATGAGCTGAATAAAATATTCAATTACTTTTTGATAATTATCAAGATAAAGAGCACTAGCAGCAAATGTGTAATAAAATTCTGATAGATCAACTTTGTCAATGAGGTCAGGATTGTCATTTAATATACTTTCGACTTTGTAACAATACTCAATTGCTTTTTGGGGATTACTGTTTTTCAAAAATACCGAGGCAAGACTTGAATAAAATTTTATATCGGCGAGTGGATCACTTTTATGATTCTGTAAAAAAATTCTTTCAACATCTGAAAGATCATTTATTAACATAAAATTATTGGAATTTAATCTATCTATTACAATTTGATTGGCCAGCATATTTTCAAGCTTGTTAGAGGAATTATTTTTTAATATTGCTTCATATAAGCTTTTTGTATCATACTTGAAGATGTTTAGTTTTTCCTGCAATTGAAATTTCAATTCAGCGATTTCAAGATTGTTGTTGCCTTTTGTCTCAAGATAGTTAATCAATCCATAAGCAAATCTAATGTTAAAGGATTTATTGAAATGGTATTTAACTGTTTTCAGAATTTCTTCATCTGTTATCTGATTTTCTTGAATGTATTTTTTTATAAGTAAATCATTGTTAAGAGTGTCAAACTTTTCATCATTATTAAAGATCAGGACTGATGTAGTCCCTTTATAAAGAGCAATAGGCGCAAGGAATTCAAGAATTGGTTTTCGTTCAGAATTTAAACTCTGGTCATTTGTTAAAGTGAATGCACCTTCTGGTGAAAGTATCTGGGTACTCAGAAAAGTGAAAATATTATCAATGCCAATTTGAGAAATGTTTTTATTTATGTAAGGATTTTTTAGTCTTTCAGCAATTGAGTTAAAATCGGGATTAATTTTACTTTTTGTGCCAATAAGGATTAGATCGCCAGATGTACCACCCCAAATTTGGACATAGGGAAAAACAGAAGAAAAAGTCGAAAGAACTAATGTTAAAACATTATCATCCATTTCATAGATATGGAACCACTGACACATTATACCATTTTCATTGAGATTTTCCTTACATTTTTCAAAATATTCTTTTGAAAACAAATTACCTATTCCTGCAATCCATGGGTTTGAAGGTTCTGAAATAATAACATCAAATTTTCTATTGAGAAGCTTTAAATATGATTGTGCATCTTCGGTAACAATTTTCAGTCTCTTATCCTGAAGGCAATTTTCATTTACATCATTAAAATATTTTGAAGCTTCAATAACTTCTTTTGAAATTTCCGAACAAATAACTTCCTCTGGGTTATGTTTTAATATGGCATTTACAGTTGCACCACTTCCTAATCCAATTACAAAAATATTTTTTGGATTATTATGCAATAACATTGGAATGTGTCCTAATAAAAATTGAGTTGGTAAATCAACTAAACTGCTTGCATCAGGTTTACCATTAATTAATAGTATTCTTTGATGGATTGTATCTTTTGTTTGTACGACCACAACATTTCCACCTATACCATCTTTATAAAATAGAATTTCTCGCGTTTCAAAGATTTTTTTGTAATCATTAAATGAGGGAGGGGGAGGTTCACTTAATCTTCTAAAAACGCTAGATGTCATTATGTTTTGATCCCAACCTGGTAATGATATTAATCCAAATAATACAACTATCACGGATATTAATGGGACAAGGTTTTTCTTGAGTTCTAATATTCTGTTTGTCGTTACTATTAATAAAGCAGACGCAAAGATGTTTATAGCTATTCCGAGGAGAAAAGAATTTTGAATTCCAATCAAAGGGATAAGAATTAATCCTGCTGATAGTGAGCCAAGCACATTTCCCAGTGTATTTACAGAAAAGACTTTTCCAACCGAAAGTCCAACTAGCTTTGAATGCTTACCAACTATTTCCACAATCAGTGGCAAAGTCATACCCATAAAAATTGTTGGTATAAACATCAGGACAAAATAAATTAGAAATTTAATGCTCAAAAAAATTGGGAATGTTGTTTCAGTTCGATTAAAGAGTGAACCTATTTTCCAGAATTGATATGGAAGATAAGGTAATAAGTAAAGGGCAATTAGAATTGTAAATGCAATCATGATTTGAGAAAAAATAATAAGTTTAACTCTATTGAATTTTGAGATAAAATTAGATGAAGCAATGAAACTACCAATTGTGATGCCACTTATAAATGCAATTAACATTATTGAAAAAGAGTAGGTGGATGAACCAAAAATTGTGATTAAAACCCTTGTCCATAAAACTTCATATAATAAAGATGCAAAACCACTTAAACCTGCAACTAATGTAATTATTAAAATTACGGTTTTTGAAAGAGTTATGTTCTCATTTGTTTGAGAACTTGGTAGAGACTCGCTTATATCTTCACTTAAGTTTGTTCTTGATACTAAATCTAAGTGTATCTTCTTGACCGTGCTTAAGAAAATACTAATCGAACCGACTAGAAGATTTATTATTCCACCGAGTCTTATCGTTACATCAAGACCAAAAGTTTTTATCAAAATAAAACCAGCGAAAAAGATTCCAACGACAGCACCAAACGAATTCAAGAAATAAAGGCTTGCATTTTCTCTTCTGAGATTTTCAAGCTGTTCGGTGAAATATTTTGTAAGGATTGGTAGAGTTCCGCCCATTAATGTTGTTGGAAAAATAAGTGATAATACGGCTATTAAAAATTTAATTGAAAGATAAAGTAGTGGGGAAATATTGAATACATTTTCACTAACTAAAATCAAAAAGAGTTTTTCATAATGCAAAGAAAGAATTGGAAAAAAGAAACAATATAAACCAATAATGAACTCAATTAAACCATACACCAACAAATGATTTTTAATTTGTTCCGATTTTTTTCCAAATAAATAATTACCAATAGCAAGTCCACCTAAAAATGTAGAGAGAACTATAACCTGTGCATAAGTAGTATTGCCAAGGAATAGTGAGAGATATTTAAACCAGGTGATTTGAAAAATTAAACCAGTCATACCTGTAAGAACAAAAAATAAGTAAATGACTGTTCTTAAATTTTCTTTGTTCATGAATTTCTCCAGAATTTGGTTGTGAAAATTAAAAAATAATTTTATAAATTAATTAAGGAGTCATCCAAAAATAAAATTTGAAAGGCGAATATATGGAAAAAACAAATTACGATATCTTAGTTCGTAAAGACGGAGAAAATAAATACGCGGCTTTTTGTCCCCAACTCAACATACTGGTTAAGGGCACTTCCCATGAAGAAGTAGAAATGGCAGTAAGGAAAAAAATAGAAGAGATTCTTGAGAGTAGAAAGGAAAAAGATTTAAACAAAACTTATCAAAGTAAAACTTGAGCGGTTTCAAAAACACAATTACTTGATTATTTAAAGAAAAAATCTTAAATAACAATAAAGAAGAATTTGATTCGGTGAGAGAGAATTTGATTTTATAAAGGGCATCGTTAAAGACACGACTTCTAAATCGAAATAATTTAAAAATTGGAAGTCACAAAAAACAAAGGAGAGCTCGTTATGAAAAATAAACCAACAATTTTAAAATCCATCAATTACTCATGGATTATTCTTTTCGGTTTTTTTGTTTTGTTCTCGGGTGTTTTAGATTCTCCAGCTCAAGTAACCACACTCTGGCAGAAATCGCAAAGTAGTGGTAACCTCCCTGCATTTTTTGGTTCCAATACAGAGAGAGGTTTTGCATATGGAAATGTTGGTGGCAATGATAGATTATATGTAGTTAAAAATAATCCAGCCACAGTTATTATTTTGAATGCAGTAAATGGAGATTCAGTAGGTACACTTGATGTTACGGGAATCTCTGGTGGTACATTTGCCTTAAACGATATTGAAGTATCTTCAGATGGTGTAATTTTTGGCTGCAATTTAACAACGAATGCATCTACATCGGCTTTTAAAGTCTATAAATGGACAAGTGAAAGTGCAGCGCCAGTTCAGGTGATTAATTATACAGATGGTGCTTATAGATTAGGTGACTTATTCAAAGTTGTTGGTTCTGCTTCAGATAATTCTTTAACAATTTATGCAGCTCAGTCTGGAGGAACTAGAATAATAAAATTCACAACTACTGATGGAGGAAATACATTTACATCGAGTGAAATCGTTGTATCTGGTTTCACGAGTTTGGGTAGTGTACCAAAAGTAGTTCCATCAAGCTCAGGTTTTTGGACAAATGGAAATGGACAAAACTTACGACAGCTAGATGCCAATGGTGCTCTGGTTGGTGCAGTTGATTTAAACCTTGTTCCTTCAAGTAGTAACTCGGTTGAATATTTTAGTAGTGGCGGAAAAGAATATATTGTTCAATACCTATATGGTTATTCAACAGCCACAACTTCAACAACAGCATTCTTTGAGAGAGCATTTATTCTTGATGTTACTGGTGGTTTTTCTCAAGTAGCCAATGTTGGATTTACTACATTTTTAGGTTCTAATACAAATACAAATGGTACAGGTGATGTGGCGGTAAAAAACAATGGAGATGGAACATTCACACTATTTGTTTTATCCACAAATAATGGATTAGGTGCCTATCTTGTTAATCCATCTGGTTTAACTTCAATATTAACACCACCAGCACTTGAAAATTTCAGCCAATTCTGGCCACCAGCAAACTGGCTAAGATTTAATGGGTTTTTAGGAGATCCAGCAGTACTAACTTCGTCAACAACAGGCTGGGTTCCAGATGATTATGGAAATATAACTTCACCAGTTAATAGATCTGCTAAATTGAATATTTATGGTACAACGATTAGATATTGGTTAGTTTCTCCAACAATTGACCTGGGTAGTGGTTCTACCCAATATCAATTAGAATTTGATTTAGCTCTTACAAAATTTGCAACAACAACCGGAGATACCTTAGGAATAGATGATACACTTGCAGTTCTTATCTCAACAGATAATGGAGTAACCTGGACTACATCAAACATTTTAAGGTTATACACCGCAGCTAATTATATACCTCCAACAGGACAACATGAAATAATTAGTTTAGCTGGTTATACTGGACAGGTTAAAATTGCATTTTATGGATCCTCTACAGTATCTAATAAAGATAATGATGTATTTATAGACAATTTTGAGGTTAAAGAATTAGTTACTACACCAGAATTAACCGTTAATCCTTCATCAAAAGATTTTGGTCAATTGCAAATTGGAACGGTTTCAGCTCCACAAACTTTCACTTTAATAAACACAGGTGCAGGTACCTTAATAATTAATTCTGTATCTTTAACGGGTACAAATGCTTCAGAATTTGTTTTAACCGATAACAACACCTATCCTGTATCTTTAACACAGGGACAATCAATATCAGTTCAAGTAGCCTTTGCACCAACATCTGTTTCTACTAAAACAGCAAATCTTACTGTTATTCATAATGCTGCAGGCTCTCCAACTGATGTACCTTTAAGTGGTGAGGGTGTAGATTTTACAATAACGACATTTCCTTATGTTCAGGATTGGGAAAGTCCAACATTCCCTCCAGGAGGTTGGTTAAATGTACCAGTTGCTAATAATGGTTTATTTGATAGAGTAACATCTGGAACAAGTCCAACTGTTACTCCAAAGTCTGGTTCTGCTATGGTCAGATTTAATAGCTTCTTATTTTCTTCTGGAACATCAGCTGCGTTAATTTCTCCTCCAATTAATTTTCCACATGCTAACTTTAGATTAAAGTTCTGGATGTACAGGGATAATGGTTATCCAAATAATGCTGATAGAATACTTGTTTGGTTTAATGATTCGCCAGACTTAACAGGAGCAACTTTAATAGACTCGATCAATCGTTCTCGTTCTTTATATCCTCAAGAGCCCTCTGATGGTTGGTATCAATACTCGTTTATGATACCTGAGGATGGTGCTGGAAACGGAAAATATTTAATTTTACAGGCAATTAGTGCTTATGGTAATAATATGTTCCTGGATAGCCTTGCAATTGAAGCGTTACCTGAGATAGGTTGGTGCAATTTGCAATGGCCACCAAGTGCGACGATTAATGTTGGAGACTCGACCTGGGTATTTGCTCAAGTTTGGATTGATGGAGTAACAGCTGATTCTGGAGCTACTCCTGGATTACAAGCATGGATTGGTTACAGCTCGACAAATACAGATCCATCAACATGGACAGACTGGGTAACTGCTACATTTAATGTGCAGGCTGGTAATAATGATGAATTTATGGCTTATATTGGAAGTAATTTACCTGCTGGTACATATTATTACGCAAGTAGATTCAAATATTTACAAGGACCTTATAAATATGGTGGATACAATGCAGGCGGTGGCGGTTTCTGGGATGGAACGAACAATGTTTCTGGTGTACTTACAGTTGTTGAAGGAGCGGGTCCTTTAAGCGGTGATTATTATATACCTAAAGGATCTCATCCGAAGGGCTTCCCAACCTTAGCAGATGCATTTAAAGCGCTTGATACATTGGGTTCTGCAGGCTGTAGATTTTTGATTGATGAAGATTTGAATGAAATAGGAGCAAATCTTGTCCTCAATCGTTCTGACATGACAAGTTCAACTGGTTTAATCATAAAACCAGCTCCAGGAAAAACGCCAAGTATTTATATAACGGGTTGTACATCTGCTACTGGTCCATCGCAGTATAGTGGAATTACTCTAAATGGTGCAAGTTATGTAACAATTGATGGTTCTAACACTGAGAATGGTACAACAAGAGACCTGACCATTGTAATGAATGATAGTTTGTATGGTAGAATTGCGATTAATTTGTATGGAAATACTGATTACATAACAATAATGAATACCTACATTAAATACGAGACAATGAACCCTGGACTGATAACCACTCGTGGTATTTATGCAAACGGTCAGGCTTCTGGAGTGGCTGAATATGTATCTGTGATAAATTGTCAAATTGGTGATGAAACTTATCAACCTGCTTATGCTGTAAGTATAACTGGATGGAGTGGAACGGGTACTTATGCTAATCAGATTTACATTTCTGATAATAAACTTTATGGTCACATGAGGACGATATACTTCTTTTATGCAGGTGGTTACGCAGAAATAAGTCATAATGAAATATTAGGAACCATTCCACCACCAAGCGGAAATGTTCGATGGGGAATTCTATTCAATAATTACAATAACTTTATCACCATAACTCATAATAGAATACAAACACTGCGAATGGCAACTACAGGAACTCATGGTATATATGGTATTGGAACACTTAATGGTGCGGCAGGTGCGGAGTTATTAATTGCAAACAATTTCATTGGAGGTGACTTTATCCATACTGGAACTGGTACTCCCGCAAGTGTTGATGTTGTTTCATTCCAGGATAATATTTCAAGTGCTAAGGTATACTTTAATACAATCGTTTTGAATGATGTCGGAAAAATAGCTACTCAAAGAATGACTGGTATTAGATGGGGAGGCACAGCCAATGTTGAGTTAAAGAATAATATTGTAGTTAATTTGGTCGATGCTAGTGTTGCTTATGGTTTGTATCATGCTGGTGGAACGGTCTCCTCTGATTACAATTGTTTGTATGTCCCTGGTGTTAATTCCAATTATGGTTATTATAATGGTGCAAGAAAAACTTTCCAGGAATGGAAAGATTCAACTGGTCAGGATGCAAATTCAATATCAGAAAATCCACCATTTGCTTCTGCATTAGATTTCCATATACCAGATGGAACAATTACTGCAATTGAATCTGGTGGAACCCCATTAATGGTTGGAGATGATATTGATGGCCAACCAAGAAATACTGTAACCCCAGATATTGGTGCTGATGAATTTAATGGAATAAGACCAGAAGCAATACCTGATACAGTCAATATAGCATTTAGAAAATACTGGAATATAGTTTCTGTTCCTGTAACTGCATCGGATATGACCAAGGGTGGTTTATTCCCAATGGCTACTTCAAACGCATTCTGGTTCGATGGTAATGAATATGTAGTTAAAGATACACTTGAAGTTGGAAAAGGATACTGGTTAAAATTCGCTGCCGATAGTTCAATCACGGTCATTGGTCCTAAACGAGATTCACTGGTTATCCCAGTGTTCGCTGGATGGAATTTGATTGGAACATTGAGCATTGACATTCCAACAACGAATGTTTACACTGTTCCGTCTGGAATACTTGCATCCAACTTCTTCGGATTTATGAATAGATACTATCCAACAAACACTTTGAAGAAAGGAGAAGGTTACTGGATTAAGACATCAGCAGCAGGTGATCTTGTGTTGAAGAAAGCAGTACTTTCAAAAGGTGGCGATGAGGAACTTTATGTCGAAAACATTGAACCAACCTGGAGACGAATTGTAATTTCTGATGCGCAAGGAATATCACAGGAATTATATCTTGCCGATAAATTCGACGATGCAAAATATACATTGCCACCATTACCACCATCTTCAATGTTTGATGTGAGATTTAGTTCAGATAGATATGTTGAGCTTGATAATTATCCACAGCAAATTGATTTGCAAGGAGTGAAATATCCAGTGACCTTAACGATAACAAATGCTGAAAAAGGCTTCTATCGAGTTAAGGATGGAATTGATGGTAAACAATTGAATGTTGTCTTGAAGAATGGTCAGCCGATTACAATCTCTGATCCGAATATTAAGTCGATAATCATCGAAGGTGCAACAATTCCAACAGCATTTGACTTGATGCAAAATTATCCGAACCCATTCAATCCAACTACAACAATTAGATATGCGATTGCAGAACCAGTGAGAGTTAAACTCGTTGTTTACAATGCTGTTGGTCAAAAAGTAAAAGAACTTGTTAATGCTGATCAAGAAGCTGGCTACTATGCTGTTGAGTTTAATGCTTCTAACTTAGCAAGCGGTGTTTATTTGATAAGACTTGAAACTCCAAAATATACAAAGACAATTAAAGCTCTCTTGATCAAGTAAAAGCAATTCTGTTTTAACGAAAAAGGCTGTCATTTGACAGCCTTTTTCGTTTTAAATGAATAATTATGTAATTCTCATAAATTATTGGATTTACTAATGACCTATTTTATTAAGGTATTCAGGCAAATATCTCATTGACTTGATAAGTTTTGTTTAATTTTTTTAAGATACTCGTCCACTTCTTTAAATGATTCAATTATCTTATTTCTCATTTCTTCTGCATAAGGATTATATAAGTTCATATCAATAAATAATTGTTCTGTATCCGCATTTGACCGTCGAACGATGTTCATTAATTCATTGAAACCCTTAGGTGCAATTTGTGAATAAGGTATATTCAATTTGCCAATTGCTCTTCCAATATACTGAGTTAAGCATAATGTCCATGCAATTAGTTCGTCGTGTTCATTCTCATTCATTAAAATTAGTTTTACACCTTTGTCAATGAATAATTTCCATATGTAAGCAATTGCAGGATTCCATGTTTCATTTTCAATAACAATAGCTAGATGGTTCTCTAATGAGTCTTCAACTGAATCAGGACCAAATAGGGGATGAATTGCAAAAATTGGATTTTCAGGAAGTTCTCTTTTTAAAACATGTAACGGGTAAGTTTGTACAGAACAAAATTCAACTATTGTGCATTTTTTAGATATTTGTTTTTTTAATTTTCTTGCGGTGTTTTCTATCTCTGAAATGGGTACGGCAAGAAAAACGACCATTGTTCTGTTTAATGGAATATCGTAAACTTTGCCCGCTTGTCTTAATATTTCCTCAGGTGATAAGTTTTTATCAATAATGTTAAAGTAAAAATCATCTTTAAAGAACCTGTAAAAAAGTTTACCAAATCTACCAAAACCAATTAATGTTGCTCCTAACATTTTACTATTCCAAATTGTATTTCTCTTGAGTTTTTGATTATTGATTGTAGAATGCTTGTAACAAATTCTTTATTAAGTTCAAGTATTTCAGCCGATTTTAACCAGTTTGTGTAAAGAAATTCTTCTCGAGTATAATCAAAGACTTCCATAGAATTGTCTTTTTTTACTTGAGCGACTTTTTTAACCAATTCGTTTCTTGCATGTAGTAATAACAAAATTTGTTGATCAATAAGGTCAATATTATTTCTTAAATATTCTAATTTTTCATTAGATGATCTTAATTGCTCTTGCATTAAAATATGATCAATTAAAACAAGAGCGGTCATTGCTTCAGCAACGGGAACAATTCTTGGACAAATACAGGGGTCGTGTCGTCCTTTAATTTCAAATTCAACTTCTTCACCATTGTATGTGACGCTTTTTTGTTTTTTTGAAATTGACGAAGTTGGTTTAACTGCAATCCGCATTACAATTTCTTGACCATTTGAAATGCCTGCCTGAATTCCTCCGCTATGATTTGTGGTGGTTTCAATTTCATTGGTCTCAGGATTAATTTGAAACTGATCGTTACATTCACTTCCTTTCATTAATGCTGATTTAAATCCGCTTCCTATTTCAAAACCACGAACAGCACCGATTGACATTAAAGCTTTAGCAAAATCAGCTTCAAGTTTATCAAATACGGGTTCACCATAACCGGCTGAAAGTCCCTGAACTTTAATTTCAATAATTCCACCGACTGAATCACCTTCACTTTTAACTTTTTCAACTAATTCAATCATTTTTTTTGCGGCTTCTGCGTCAGGACAACGAACGGGATTTTTCTCAATTTCATTTTCGTCAAAGGTTGATATTGTGATATCACCTATCTGTTTTGTATATGCTAAAATTTTAATCCCTCTTCGCTGCAATAATTGTTTTGCTACAGCACCTGCGGCAACTCTAGCCGCAGTTTCTCTTCCAGAAGTTCTACCACCCCCACGATAGTCATATATTCCATATTTTTTCAAGAAAGTATATCCACCATGACCGGGTCTAAAAATATCTTTAATATTTTCGTAATCTTTTGAAATATAATCTTCGTTTTTGATAATCATGCAAATTGGCGTGCCTGTTGTTTTTCCTTCAAATATTCCAGAAACAATTTGAACTCTATCAGATTCTTTTCTTTGTGTGGTCACTGAACTTTGCCCTGGTTTTCTTCTATCCAGTTCTTTTTGAATTTCTGAAATATCAATTTCAATATTAGGTTTCAGTCCATCAATGACAACACCAATCATTGGGCCATGACTTTCGCCAAAGGTCATTATCTTAAAAAAGTTTCCAAATGAATTTCCAGCCATAGTTAACCCCACGATTTCATTAAGTTTTCAAGTGATTTGATTTTTTTCATTAATTCTTCAAATTGAGCAGGTGAAATTGTTTGGTCAGCATCAGAAATTGATTTATTCGGCTCAGGGTGCATCTCGATTATTATACCATCGGCACCTGCAGCTATTGCAGCTAATGACATGGGAATTACAAAATCTCTTCTACCTGTTCCATGACTTGGATCGACAACTATTGGGAGGTGTGATAATTTTTTAACTGCAGGAATAATATTTAAATCCAGAGTATTTCTTGTGTAATCAACAAAAGTTCGAATCCCTCTTTCGCACAAAATTACATTATAATTTCCTTCCGAAAGTATGTATTCAGCGCTCATCAAAAATTCTTGAAGAGTTGCAGCCATTCCACGTTTGAGAAGGACTGGTTTATTAATTTTTCCAACAGCTTTTAATAATCTATAGTTTTGCATGTTTCTTGTTCCAATTTGCAAAACATCTGCATACTCAGCAACAATCTCAACTTCATTAACTTCCATCACTTCAGTGACGATTGGTAATCCAGTAATTTCTTTTGCTTTTTGTAAAAGCTTTAACCCTTCAACTCCAAGACCCTGGAAAGTGTAAGGACTTGTTCGTGGTTTATATGCACCACCACGAAGTAGATTTGCACCATATTTTTTTGCAATCATTGCACTTTGAATTATTTGATCTTCATTTTCAACTGAACAAGGTCCTGCAATTACGGCTCGATGCCCATTTCCAATTAGTACATCTCCAATTTTTATAATTGTGGATTCTTTTTTGAACTCACGACTGACAAGTTTATATGGTTTGAGAATTGGAATGACATTTTCAACTCCTGGTAAGGATTTAAAGATAGAATCGGAAATCTGTCTTTCATCTCCAATAACCCCGATTATAGTTTTTTCTTCACCATAAGAAATGTGTGGTCTAAAACCGAGTTTTTTTACTGTTTCAAGAACATTTTCAATTTGCTCGTGAGTTGAATTCGACTCCATTATTATAATCATTTATTCCTCTAGAATTTTTTTAACTTATTTAAACTAAAAAACCCCTTGCCAGTAGTTACCAGCAAGGGGTGTAAAAAACTGATAACTACTGGCTATCGGTAGCTATTGAAGTAAAAGTAAAAATAAAAACTAAAACTTCTATTGAATATTGAGTTGATTTTCATTTTTTCTTTATATTTCATTTGTTAAATCTCTAAATCAATTTAATCATGAAATATTTTTTAATCAAGAGATGAAGAAAATAAAGTTTTATTTTCAAGGAGAACGAGGAGCTTTTTCTGAAGAAGCTGGATTTAAATTTTTCGGTTCAGCTTCTGAAGGATTTCCAGTAGCAAATTTTGTTGATGTGGTCAAAAATGTATTGAGAAATAAAAACTCTTTTGGAATTCTGCCAATTGAAAATTCAAGTATTGGAAGTATTCATACCAATTATGATCTATTGCTTCAGTATCCTGTTTTTATAGTTGGTGAGATTAACTTAATTGTGAAGCAACATTTAATTGGATTAAAGAATGCTTCTTTTAATAAGATTAAGAAAATAATTTCTCATCCTGCTGCAATTCAGCAATGTCAGAAATTTCTAAACTCATTAAAACGAGTAAAAGTTGATTTGAGTTATGATACAGCTGGTAGTGTAAAAATTATTAAAGAGAAAAATTTAATTGAAACTGCCGCTATTTCATCTGAAATATCAGCTAAACTCTATGATATGAAAATATTAAAACGAAACATTCAGGATAATGATAGAAACATAACTAGATTTATAGTCATTTCTTCGAAAATGAAATTACCAGAAAGAAACCCGAAAACTTCTATCGTTTTTACTTTGAAAAATGTGCCTGGTGCTTTGTTCAGAGCTCTGAGCGTTTTTGCATTACGAGATATTGATCTTACGAAGATAGAATCAAGACCAATCCCCGATAAACCTTTTGAATATTATTTTTATCTTGATTTTAGAGGTTCCATAAATCAAAGTGTTTCTAAAAATGCATTGAATAATTTGAAAGAAATTTCCTCATTTTTGAAAGTTCTTGGTTCTTACGAAGAAAGTGAAATCAAAATGTAGTTGTTGGAGGAGTTATGAAAAAAGTATTTCTTCTTTTTGCTTTTTTTACATCAATGAGTTTTGCACAAAATCTTTATATCAATGAATTTATGGCTCTGAATAATTCCACTATCAAAGATAATTTTGATAGATATGAGGACTGGATAGAAATTTACAACGCTGGAAATTTACCTGTAGATTTAACAGGATTTGGTTTAACTGATGATAAAACCCAACCTTATAAATGGGTTTTTACCGGGAATGTGGAAATTCCGCCCAAAGGTTATTTACTTATCTGGGCTTCAAATAGGGATACAATTATGGGTGATTACATACATACAAACTTTGCTTTGAGTGGTTCAGGTGAGTTTATCGGAATAAGTTCTCCAACTCAGATATTTATAGATTCAATAACCTTTGACCCTCAAACAGCTGATAGAAGTTTTGGAAGAAAACCAGATGGTAGCTACACATGGCAAGTTTTTATTTCTCCAACACCAGGCTATTCTAATGATAGCCTTTCAACACTTCCACTTACTTCACCGACATTTTCACATTCATCAGGTATATATTCAGCACCCTTTAGTTTAACTTTATCGCATCCAATTTCAAATGCACAAATCTATTATACACTTGATGGTTCGCATCCTTCAACAAATTCAATTCTTTATACATCACCAATTTTAATTAATTCGGATAAAGTTGTAAGAGCAATTGCATATTTACCAAATAGACCACAAAGTAAAATAGCAACAAGATCATATTTTATTTCACCTTCTGGAAATCTTCCAATTCTTTCTCTCGTAACTGACCCGCAAAATCTCTACAACCCGGATTCAGGAATTTACATTCATTATGACTCTACAGGAGATAAATGGGAGAGATATTCAACCATAGAATTTTTTGAAAGAAATGAAGTTGATAAATTTTCAATTGATTGCGGATTAAGAATTCATGGTGGATTTACGAGAAGTAGTGAAAAGAAATCATTCCGTGTACATTTTAGAAGAGCTTACGATAACTCAGTCTTAAAATACAAATTATTTAAAGATCTGGACGCAGACATTTTTGATGAAGTCGTTTTCAAATCCGGTTCAAACGATATGATGAAATTATCTTCAAGGTGGACTTTGATTAGAGATCAATTAATTTCAAACTTATGGATGCGTTATAAAGGACTTGTATCAAGGGGATTTTATGCAAGATTATATTTGAATGGAAGTCCATTTGGAATTTATAATATTCGCGAACACATCGATTCAATTTACTTAAAACACAATCTGGGTATTAAATATCCAGAATTACGTGAAAATTGGACACAAAAATTAGGCAGTTCCGCTCATTGGGATTCTATTTGGAGTTTTATTTATAACAAATCGCAGCTTGACTCTATTCAATTCAAATTTGTTGAAGATAGGGTTGATATAAATAATTACATTGATTATTTCGCGTTTCAAGTTTATTGCGGAAATTTTGACTGGCCGCATAATAATTTGTTTTTTGGTCGGAACGCTTTAGGAGGAAAATGGAAATGGATAATGTGGGATACGGATCAGACTTTTGCTGTTTATAGATTTGGACCATATAATACTCTTGAATGGGCTTTTAGAGATACCGTTAGAACAGACCTGTTGTATTATGATTATCCCGATCTGGTTGAAGGAACACGATTTCCAAGAAGGTTGTTTTCTAATACAAAGTTCAGAGAAAAATTTATTTCGAGATTTACTGATTTACTCAATACTGCGTTTCAACCACAAAATGTTTTTCCAATACTTGACTCTTTAAAAAATCATTTGAATAATGATATATCTTTTGAAATTCAAAAATGGGGTAGTAGTTACACAACATGGTTAAGCAATCTTGATACACTTAGAAACTTTATCCAATTTAGAGTCGATAGCTTAAGGCAATATACAATTCAAAAATTTGGATTTGGTGGATTAAACGATGTAGTTGTTAATCTTAACCCAGCAAATGGAAAAGTTTTTATTAATGATCTGGAGATTAGCTCTAATACATTTTCGGGCAAATACTTTACGGGAATGAAGATTTTTGTTTCAGCTGAACCTGCAATTGGATTTAAATTTTCTCATTGGTCTGACACTACTTTACCACAATCGAAATCATTTACAATTACTGTAAATCGAGATTTTACCTTTGAACCTATCTTTATTCCTGATACATCACCTGTAAATATTGCCTCTAACGATGTAATAATAAATGAATATTGGTTGAATGATAATGGAACAAGATACGCATCAATAGATCATAGACCGATTTATGGCGATTGGGTTGAGTTGCTTGTGACCAAAGATGGTGGGGTTGATTTAAGAAATTGGAGATTGACTAATAATTCTACTAAGGTAAAAAGAGATACAAATGATTTGAATGAAGGTTCAATCTTCTTTAAGAATATCCCGCAATTAACTTCAGTGCCAAAAGGAACTAACATTCTTTTAATTTTGAAAAAACATCCTTCTAATGACTATTATTTTTCAAGTGATGATCTGGATTATAATGATAGTACAATGATTTTATACATTGGAAATGGAAATTTAGATGGAAGTTTTGATCCAGGTTTTGGTGTAAGAACTTCAAACGATAGACTTGTTTTATTACATCCAAATAAGTTACTTGATTATTCAGATGATATAGGTGTCGATTTTATTGCAGAAGGTAGTGATGTAACTCCAGCATCCTTTGGAGTGTCGAATGATGGTGTGAATTTCATAAATCCATTTGTTGGAATAGGTGATGATGACGGGGCAATTTTTGCTTATTCAGCGCTTAATAATTTCAACAACGATAATGGTATAGATGAAAATCCTGGTGATGATAAACCAGGAAGTGGAGGTTGGATAGTTGATCCTGCTAAAGAATTCACCGGCGATGATCCAGCAAATCCAAATCAGCGAAATATTTTGACTCCCGGTAAGAAAAATTACACTGGTACTACAGATGTTGTGGATGTTCAAGTTCCGGACAAGTTTATTCTTTACAATAATTATCCAAATCCATTTAATAGTCAAACAAAAATCAAATTTGCCTTGCCAGTCACGGAAAAAGTAGAGATAAAAGTTTACAATATATTAGGTCAAGAAATTGGAACATTAGTAAATGACATAAAACAGCCAGCTTACTATGAAATTATTTTTGATGCTTCAAAGTTTAATCTTGCGTCAGGAGTTTATATATTGAGTTTAAGAGCTGGAAAATTTAGCCAATCAATTAAAATGTTATATCTGAAATAGTTTTTTAATTGCAAAGAGTTTTGAATCACAATTGAGCAAGATTTAAGTTAAAGTAATCAAACTTAACAATTTAATGTAGATCAAATCGTTGAATTAAACGGAGGGCATATGAATTATATTTTTATTTCTCCGCATTTCCCTGTTAATTATTACAATTTTGTCAAAGCACTAAATGAATTTGGAGTAAATGTTTTTGGAATTGCCGATGAAAATTATGACTTTTTAAGAAATGAACTTAAATGGAATTTGAGAGAATATTATCGAGTGAATGATTTGCACAATTACGATGAATTATTGAGAGCTGTTGCATATTTCACTTTCAAATATGGAAAAATTGACAGACTTGAATCTTTTAATGAATATTGGCTTGAATCTGATGCAAGGCTTCGAACGGATTTTAATATTTACGGAATTAAGACCAATGAAATCGAACTTTATAAAAATAAATCACAAATGAAAAAAATTTTTCAGGATGCCGGAATCAATGTAGCAAAAGGGAGAGTTATTAATGATTATAAAAATGCTCAGAAGTTTATCGAAGAAGTCGGTTATCCAGTAGTTGCTAAGCCTGATAAAGGTGTTGGAGCTGCTGCAACTTTTAAAATAAACAATGAAAATGATTTGAAAGCTTTTTTCGAAGTTAAACCTGATATTGATTATATTTTTGAAGAATTTATAAATGGAGAGATTTATTCGTTTGATGGTTTGACTGACAAAAGTGGGAAAATAGTTTTTTATACATCGCATAAATATCAGCGTGGAATAATGGAAACTGTCAATGATGACCTGCACATTTACTATTATTCTCTACTTGAAATTCCAGAAGATTTGAAGGAACAGGGAGAAAGAATTGTTAAGGCATTTAATGTAAGAGAAAGATTTTTCCATTTTGAATTTTTCAGACAAACTAAGACAAACAAACTTTATGCACTTGAAGTGAATATGCGACCGCCTGGTGGTTATACAATGGATATGTTTAATTATGCTTGCGATGCAGATTTTTATAAAGAGTATGCGAGTATTGTGGTGAATGATAAATTGACCGCTCCTTATGAAAGAAAATACCAGGTTTGTTACATTGGTAGAAAATTCAATAAAAATTATGTTCATACACATGATGAAATTTTGAGTAATTTTTCAGATACACTTGTTATGCATGCACCCGTTGCTGATGTTTTAAGCAGGGCACTGGGCAATTATTGTTATATTGTTCGCTCTAAAGATTTTTCAAGAATTGAAGAAGCTATCGATTTTATTCACAAAATATGGTGATTAAATGAATGTAGAGTATCACAAATGGTTCAGTCCAAATCTTAATAAAGAAATGGAATTAAAAGTTTATGGTCATTATGGTAAACCTCTGGTTATTTTCCCCTGTCAGGATGGAAGATTTTACGATGCTGAAAATTTTGGAATGATTGCCTCAATAAGTCATTTTATCCAAGCTGGAAAAGTTAAAGTCTTTGCTCTCGATGGAATTGATTTTGAGTCGTGGACAAATCAATCAATGCATCCATATGATAGAGGTTTTAGATATAATCAATATCAAAAATATTTCACTGATGAAGTTAATCCATTTATAAGAAATCATTGCCATAATCCGGAACTGAAATTCATAGCTACTGGTGCAAGTATGGGAGCTTATCATGCAGCTAATTTTTTCTTTAAATTTCCTCTTATTTTCGATGGACTGATAGCTTTGAGCGGTGTTTATGAATTGAAAATGTTTGTAGGTGATTACTATGATGATTTTGTTTATTTCAATTCACCACTTCATTTTTTACCAAACTTAAATGACGAAAACACCTTAAACCTTTATCGTCAATCTAAAATTATTATCTGTTGTGGTCAGGGTGCATGGGAGGATGAGATGTTAGAAAATACTTACGCACTAAAGACTATTCTGGAAAGTAAAAATATTCCTGCGTGGGTTGATATTTGGGGCAATGATGTGAATCATGATTGGCCATGGTGGAATAAGCAGCTTCCTTATTTTTTAGATAAAATACTATGATTGACATTTTAAGGAATTTAGAAGCCAGCGAAATTAAGCCTTAAACAAGAAATTAATTTTTTCGCCCCTGATATTTAATTACCTCAGCTTTTTCAATAGTAACCAATCCACCACAATTTGCTTTTTCAAATATTTCATCAAGAACAGGTATAAATTGGTCAATTTTTTCTTTTTCATCAACAATTTCAATTATAATTGGTAAATCCTCTGATAATCTTAAAATTTTAGCAGTATGTAATCGACTTGATTGTCCATAACCCATAAAACCTTTAAATACAGTTGCGCCAGCCAATCCCATCTTTTTTGCCTTAAGAACAATAAATTCATAAATTGGTATACCTTCGACTTTGTCAGAATCACCAACAAAAATTCTTAAAAGTTTAGCGTCGCTTTTAATTTCCATTTAAACTCCTCTAAAAAAGTTTTTGAGAAATGATAAACGCCAGGATAATTCCAAAAAAAGTTAAAAATAAATTCAAAAGAATATTTAAGCCAGCGAATAAAAATTCTGAGTTTTGAATAAGTTTGAAAGTTTCATATGTAAAAGTTGAAAAAGTAGTTAATCCACCACAAAATCCAATTGTAAGAAAAATTCTTACTTCCGAGCTGATCAAATCATTTGCATCTAGATAAAAGAGAAAAATTCCTATTAGAAAGCTTCCAATAATGTTTACAACCAGAGTACCATAAGGAAAGACTGGTTCAAAAAATTTATAAACAAAGTTTGATAGAAAATATCTGGTTATTCCACCAAGTGCCGAGCCGATTCCAACTATTAAATAATTTTTCATCTACAACCTTTTGAATTATTCAAAATGTATTAAAAGAGAATCAAATTTTTGTTAATTTAAGAATGTTTGAATTAAAAATTAATGAGGAAAAAAAATGAAAAGAATAATTTCATTTATTTTATTTTTAACAACGATCTTCTCATTTGCTCAAAAAAGAGCGTTTGAGATAGAAGACCTTTATCGATTAAAATACATTGCAGATCCTCAACTTTCTCCAGAACAAAATTTTGTTGCTTACTCTTTGACATCTTACAAACTCAAAGAGGGAAAATCCAATTCTGACATTTATATTTTCGATTTAAAATCAAAGCAGGTAAAACAATTAACTCAATTTGAAGGTGCTGATTATCAACCCAGATTTTCAGCAGATGGTAAACATTTGTTTTTTATTTCAACTCGAACCAAGAAAACACAAATTTTTAAGTTACCCCTTGATGGTGGTGAACCAATTCAATTAACTAACATCTCTACTGGAGTAAGTGATATTGTAGTATCCCCTGATGGAAGATTTATCGCTTTTACAACAAAAGTTTTTCCAGAATGCGGTGATAACGATGATTGCAATAAAAAAATCAATGACAAAATGGAAAGTGGGCCTATCCAAGCTCATCTTGCAGATGAACTTTTATTCCGACATTGGGATGAATATTCTGATGGAAGAAGGTCTCACATATTTGTTCTTGACTTACATTCTAATAAAATTAAAGATGTTACTCCGGGTGATTTCGAAAGTCCAATTTTTTCACTTGGTGGACCAATTAATTATGATTTTTCTCCAGATGGGAAAGAGTTATGTTTTGCATCAAATAGAGATAAATCATCAACCATTTCTCAAGCTACCACAACAAATTCTGACTTATGGATTGTAAAACTTGAAACAGGCGAAACAGTAAACATTACATCGGAAAATTTGGCTTGGGATGGTTCTCCAAAATATTCACCAGATGGTAAATACATTGCTTATCGAAGACAATCAAAACCAGGTTACGAAGCAGATTTGTTTCAACTTGCACTTTACAATCGAGTAAATGGAAAACACGAAATTATTTCTGGTTCATTTGATAACTGGATCAATGAATTTGAATGGAGTGCTGATTCAAAAACGATTTATTTTACTGCAGAAGAAAAGGGCGGAACTCCGATTTATAAAATTGATATCTCTACCAGAAAAATTTCTAAAGTTTTAGAAGCAAATGCAATTGATGCTTTTGTTGTTTCGAAAGATCAGAAAAAGATTTATTTAATTCGTCGTTCAACAGGTGAACCATCAGCATTATATGAATATGATATTTCATCAAAAAATTTAACTCGACTTACTTTTGACAATAAACACATTGAAGATGAAGTTGATATTCGACCGGCTGAAAGTTACTGGGCTACTTCAAAGGATGGAACGAAGATTCACTACTTTATGGTCAAGCCTCATAATTTTGATCCAAATAAAAAATATCCTTTAATCTTAAATGTACATGGTGGACCACAATCTCAATGGATGGATGCATTTCGTGGAGATTGGCAGGTTTATCCTGGAAAAGGATATATTGTTGTTTTTCCAAATCCGAGAGGATCAACAGGTTATGGTCAAAAATTTACAGAGGAAATTTCAAAAGATTGGGGTGGAAAAGTTTTTGAAGATTTGATGGCTGTGGTTGATGAAGTAGAGAAATTTCCGTTTGTCGATAAAGAAAGAATTGGAGCAATGGGCTGGTCTTATGGCGGGTATATGATGAATTGGTTCCAGGCTAAAACCGATCGTTTCAAGTGTCTGGCATCTATGATGGGTGTTTATGATTTAAGATCGATGTACAGCACAACTGAAGAACTCTGGTTTCCTGAATGGGATTTGGGTGGTGCACCATGGGAGGCAAAAGAAATTTATGAAAAATTTTCTCCATCAAACTATGTAGAAAACTTCAAAACACCTACCTTAATTATAACTGGTAAAAGGGATTACAGAGTTTCTTATAATCAAAGTTTGATGTATTTCACTGACTTGCAGAAACGGGGAATTCCAGCTCGTTTAATTATCTTTGAAAATGATGGGCACTGGCCAAATTTCGTTCGATCAATGCCTTTGTACTATAATGCTCATCTTGAATGGTTTCATAAATATTTAGGTGGTGAACCTGCTCCGTGGGATACAAAGAAAATGGTTCGAAATTTACATTATGAGGAATAATCGATAATAAAGGAGCAAGAAGAATATGAAGATTTATTCAAAAGCTGAATTAAACGAATTCTTTTATTCATTAACTTATGATGATATTTCACTTGTCCCAACTCATATATCTGAAATTCGTTCCAGAAGTTTAATTGAATTAAAAGATGATTTTCTTGGGCTTGATTTAACAATTCCGATTATTTCAAGCCCGATGGATACAGTTACGGGGTTAGAAATGTGTCGAGAACTTGATAATCTTGGAGCACTAGGAATTCTAAATCGCTTTGACTCTTCACTTGAAAAAGTTTTAAATAATGGAGATGAGATTGAAGGACTTAAAGCAGTTTCAATTGGTCTCGATACTCCCGAAGAAATAATAGAAAAACTATCTGAAAAAAAATTTATTATTTGTATCGATACCGCAAATGCCAACAATGTCTTTGTTCTCAAAAAAACAGAGGAGATTAAGAAAAAATATAATTCAAAAGTTATCATAGGGAATATTGCAACAGGTGCAACACTCGAAACACTCGAGAATGCAGGTGCAGATGCGGTAAGAGTTGGTATTGGTGGAGGAAGTGTTTGTACTACCTCAATTCAAACCGGAATTGGAATTGGACAAGTTTCTGCAATATTAGATACAGTAATGGTAAAAAAAGAAAAGAAGTTGAAAATTGAAATCATAGCTGATGGTGGAATTAAACACGCTGGCGATATTGCAAAAGCTATTGCTCTTGGTGCTGATGCTGTGATGTTAGGTCGAATGCTTGCAGGGACAAAGGAGACGCCTGGTGAAGTTATTAAATACAATGGTATGCTCTGGAAAAAATATCGTGGAAGTGCAAGTTTTGGTGTTAAAATGAAAAATGTTTTTGTTGAAGGTGAAGAAACAATGGTTCCCTACAAAGGTACGGTTAAAAATGTAATTGATTCAATTATGGATGGATTGAGAAGTTGCATGAGTTATATGAATTGTAAATCACTTGATGAATTAAGACAATGCGAATCGTTTTCTGTTTTAAGTAATAGCTCATATCTGGAGAGATTACCAAAAGTATAAGTTCAGAATAATTAGTCATTACGAGCGAAGCGAAGTAATCTATCTTTGATTAGACATTCAAAATTTATCATTCAACAATTAGAAATTCTGAGAAAGATTGCTTCGCAACTCCGTTGCTCGCAATGACTTACTTACACACTGTCATTGCGAACGAAGTGAAGCGATTTTTCCCATACAAATCAAAACAACATTCAAAATTTATCATTCAACAATCAGAAATTCTGTAAAGGATTGCTTCGCAACTCCGTTGCTCGCAATGACTTACTCACACACTGTCATCGCGAACGAAGTGAAGCGATCTTTCCCATACAAATCGAATCAACATTCAAAATTCATCATTTAACAATCAGAAATTCTGAAAAAGATTGCTTCGCAACTCCGTTTCTCGCAATGACTTACTCACGCACTGTCATCGCGAACGAAGTGAAGCGATCTTTCCCATACAAATCGAAACAACATTCAAAATTCATCATTCAACGATTAGAAATTCTGGGAAAGATTGCTTCACAACTCCGTTGCTCGCAATGACTTACTCACACACTGTCATCGCGAACGAAGTGAAGCGATCTTTCCCATACAAATCGAATCAACATTAAAAATTCATCATTCAACAATCAGAAATTCTGTAAAGGATTGCTTCGCAACGCCGTTTCTCGCAATGACATTTCTTTAAACTGTCATTACGAGCAAATTAAAGTAATCTTTTATTAATAATTCAACTCTTTAATACTTTGTTATTGATTGGGCTAATATTTGACTTTCATTATGAATGTTATAAAAACCTTTATTGTTTAAATGCCCTTAAGTTATAAGTAAAAGTCAAAATGAAAAACCGATCAAGCAATTGTGTATAACGATCTTCGTAATAGTCTTCTCTTAATAATCTAACAAGTTGTTTTCTCTGATTAAGTACATCAATTACTTCAAATTTTATCTCTGCTCTTTTATCATTTAAAAATCTATAACCTGTTCCTACATTCCAGATTGTGCTGGATTTCTCATTGCTTGCTGAACGAGGATTGTAAAAATAATTTAACTGAGTAGATAGAAATAGTTCGTCGTAAATATTTCCACGAAAGTTAAGTCCAATACGATGCGTTAAATATTTTGAAATGTTTTTATTTAATGAATTATGAGAGTAGGTAAACCCTGGTGAATAATTGATTCGATAATCAAACTCAGTTCGATTGCTACTTAAGGAAATATTTTCATTAAAAAAGATTTGTTGAGTGATGTTTTCTTTACCATTAATCAAATTTGGTGATCTTGAATAACTTAAATCAGTTGAAAAAGCAAGATTTGATGAAATAGTTTCAATTTTAAAACTATAAAGAAACCCTGTATTGACTGAGAAAGCATTTCCCACATTGACTGGATAACTGAATTGAGTTCCACGATTGACATAAACATTTCCAAATAAAATTGTATCTCTTGTTATCTGAATAACATTGTTTCCGATGTTGTCAATTGAATAATTTATATTTAATGTGTAAGCATTGAAAGAACCAGCCACTGGATTTGTAATGAAATATCTAACACGCAACTCATTGACTAAAACTTTATTTAGATTTGGATTTCCTGTTCTCAGAAATTGAGGATTTGAAAAATCAATTGTGTTTTGAAGTTGGGCAATTGATGGTATTTGCGCCCTTGTTGAATATTCTGCTCTTAAGTTTTTGAATTCTGAAAATCTATAAGTGATTTCAAATGAAGGTAAGATTGCATTAAACCTGTATGTGTTTTCAAAATTTAACGGAAACTTTTGAATTCCTTTTCTAATGTGATGTTGGTACATAAGGTCAAATTCTAAGCGAAATTTTTCGTCAAAGTATCTGTAAGATATTGAGCCTCGCCAGGCGAGATTTTCATTTCTGAATGAGTTAGATAATAAACTATCGTACTCAATTCTTGTTGAAGAAAAATCTGAAATTTCATAATTGTCTCTAACTCTTGTTTCAATAAAATAAAATGGAATAAATCTGAGTCTTAAATAGCTATTTGTACCTAGCGGTTCTGTATATATAAGTCTAATTGAATTACTGAATCTTTTATTGATGTAGTTTGAAATTTGATTAAGAGAATCTGAGGCTAAAATTGAATTATCCAGTTTTTCAGTAATTGAGAATAAATCATAATCAAAATTTTGTTGAGTATAAGAAGTATTCAATCCAATTGAGATTGTTCTTCCTTGAACAGGGAATCTATGGCTAAAAACAAACTCGTTTGAAAGGTTATAATTTTTAGAATTATTTGATCTATGAAATGAGTTTGAGTTCAAAAAGATATTGTTTATCAAATAATTTTCAGACAAGGAAAATGTTTTTATGGAATTAGATGTGAATTGAAGATCAGGTCTAATTCTGATTGTATTAGAAGAATCAATTCTGTAATCGAAAAAAATGTTTATTCTGTGATCAAAATTATTTCCAGTCGTTGATGTCATTTCAGAAAAATTATCGAGACCAGAAAGTTCGCTGATATATTTTCTAAAAGTTCTGGAGTTATTTAAATTTTTTACTTTGTTAAAAAAGTAACTTCCAGATAATTCAAGTTTGTTTTGAAAAACATTTGAGTAATTAATTCCCGCTGCATAAATATCATTGTTTCCGCTACCAGCATTAATAGGAATATTCAATAATGGATTTGATTGTTGACCTCCTCGCCCACGAAATCCTCTTCCTCTTTGTGGACTGCTAAATTGTTCAGATGATGAAAGATCTAAGACCGAGAATGAGCTTAAGTTTATATTATTAGCCATGCCAAGTAAAGAGATTTTCTCTTCATTATTAAAAGAGTTCAGATTTGCACCTGAATTAAATCTATCCTTTGTTCCGTAGCCACCAAACATTCGTCCAAAATATCCTTTTCGTTTATCCACTCTTGTAATTACATTAAAAGCTTTTTCAGTTTGATCATCCTGAAATCCGGTTAATTCAGCTTGTTCGCTCTTTTTGTCAAATAATTGAACCTGTTCAACCATTTCAGCAGGTAAATTCTTAAGAGCAATGTTTGGATCATCGCCAAAAAATCTGCGACCATCAACAAGAACTCTTTTAACTTCTTCACCTTGAACTTTAATTACATTTTCTTCTTTTTCAACTCCCGGAAACTTCAACACAAGATCTTCAAGTGTAGAATTTGGGGCGGTTCTAAAAGCTGAGGCATTAAAGACTATTGTATCGCCTTTCTGTTCGACCTGTGGAACTTTATCTCTTACAACCACTTCTTTTAGACTAACATAAGACTGTTTAAGAAATATTGTATCCAAATTTTTTCCACCCCAGCTAATTTGAAGTGTATCAATGTATTTTTCGAATCCTAAGAATGTGATCTCAATAACATATTTACCTGGATTAATTCGTCTGAATTCGAAATATCCTTTATCGTTTGTTGTTGTATAAAATGGAAAATCGATTAGTGGAATTGATGAAAGAGTTACATGTGCATAAGCAAGAGGGGAATTGGAAGTTGAATCGAATACAAATCCACGCACACCACGGCCTTGCGGATATAAAAAACTATAAAAATTAATAAGGCATAGAATAACGGTTACAAATTTTCTCATAAACTATAATGTTTTTGATTAATATGACAATACCATTTTAATTTAAGTTTAATTCAAGAAAATTGAAAAGTAAGGGAAATTTGTTAATTGGCATTTAATCGAAACGATTTTGCTTTAATTAATCAAAAACCTTTTTTAATTTTCTAACAGAAAATAGGAGAAAACAAAGATGTTGGTCAGTGGAGCTTACGAAAAAGCAAAATTATACATTGAAGCTCACTCCAGAGAAAAGGAAGAATTACAGAAGAAAAAAATAAAAATTGAGCCCGGTCCCTGTATCACAATATCTCGTCAAACGGGAGCTGCAGCAGGTGAAATCTCAGAAATTCTGATTGATTTGTTAAAACAAAAAACTAAGAATCCCGAATTAGAATGGGCTGTATTTGATAAAAATTTAATTGAAAAAGTAATTGAAGATCACAATTTACCTGAAAAGTTGTCGAATTATCTGACTGAAGAAAAACACTCGTTTCTTAATTCAATGATGAACGAATTATTTGGAATTCATCCATCTCCACTTAGACTTGTTTACAAGACAACCAAAACAATTTTGCAACTTGCTCAAATGGGAAATTGCATTATCGTTGGAAGAGCAGCGAACATTATCACCCGAAATCTTGAGAATACATACCATGTTAGAATTATTGCTCCATTAAAAAAGAGGATTGAACAAATTCAATTATATTTCAACATGTCAGAAGATGAAGCAAAAAAGTTTATTGAAAAAGAAGAAGAGAAAAGAAGAGATTATGTTAAGCATTATTTTCACAAAGAGATTGGTGACCCGTCTCTTTATGATCTTGTTATTAATACAGAACGTCATTCACTCGATGAAACTGCACAAATCCTTGCTTGTGCAATAACCAAAAAGTTGAAAAAATATTTCAAATAATCAATACGGATAAAAAATGTAAAACAACAACGAAAAGAAAAATAAAACCCACATACCAGCTTTTATTTCTTTAATTTTACCATCAAAAATCTTCAGTATAGGATAAGTAACAAATCCAGCAGTCATCCCAACCCCAATATTAAAAGAAAAACTCATAAGGAAGATTACAATAACAGCAGGAATAAATTCACTCATATCATTAAAATTAATCCTTCCAACAGGAGACATCATTAAGATACCAACAACAATCAAAGCTGGTCCATAAGCATAAGAGGGAATTATCTCAACAATCGGAACAATGAAAATCGAAAGTAAAAACAAAATAGAAACAACAACAGCCGTAAAACCTGATTTACCTCCAGCTTGAATTCCAGCAGCTGATTCTATATAAATTCCTGCAGTAGTAGTTCCAAGCAGGGCACCGATACATGTTGAAATTGCATCGCACAACATTGGTTTTTCAATTTCAGGAAAATTACCTTCTTTATCTATTAATTCGGCTTTATAACCGAGACCAATCAATGTTCCTAAGGTATCGACAAAATCTAAAATGAAAATTGTCAGTATGACAGAAAAAAATCCCCAGCTCAATGCACCAATGATATCGAGTTTGAGGAAAGTCGGCTCTAAAGATGGAGGCAAACTAAAAACTCTATCAGGAATTTTAATTAATCCAGTTAAGATAGAAATTAAAGTAACGATTGTAATTCCAATTAAGATTGAACCATTAACATTTTTCATCATTAAGACTGTAATAATTAAAAATCCTATAATTGAAAGGATTGTTGTTAAATCAGTCAGGTTTCCTATCTTTACTGGTGCCCCTGGTACACCAATCATGACAATTCCACATTCATTTAATCCAATGAAAACTAGAAACAATCCAATTCCAACAGCAAAACTAATTTTCAGACTTTCAGGAATAGACTTAGCAAGCCAGACACGAACTTTTGTTAAAGTTAAAATGATAAATAAAATTCCTGAGATGAAAATTGCACCAAATGCAGTCTGCCAGCTATATCCTAAAATCTTTACAACTGTATAAGCAACAAATGCATTTTCTCCCATATAAGGTGCAATTGCAAATGGTCTTTTAGCATAGACACCGAGTAGTAATGTTCCAATTGCTGCTGTTAAAGCAGTCACAACGAGTGAAGGTCCAAATGGAATTCCAGCCACTTCAAGAATTTTTGGATTGACTACAATTATATATGCCATTGTAATGAAAGTTGTGAAGCCCGCTATAAGTTCTTGTTTGTAATTTGTATTTAGTTCTTCGAATTGAAAAAATTTATTCATTCTGATGCCTCCCTTAGTTTTTGAATTGATTCGATTGCTTTTCAATTCAGAATTTGATTTTCAAAATTTTCTATTCAAAAATAAATAATTTGATTTTTCTGTGAACTGATTTGTGTGATAAAAAATTTTTATTTGAAAGTAATGATTTAATTCGGGGAATTAATTAATTAGCTTCGAAGCATGAAGTACTTTTCATCCAACATATAAAAACAAAAAATCCCCGACAGAGTTTATTCTTTATCGGGGATAATTAAACTTCTTAAGTTTGATCTTTAAAAAGTAAATCTCAATCCTATTGTATAAGTATCGTAAGTTAAAGGAGAAACTGTCTTAAATGGCCAGTTCATTCTTTCTTTCTTCATTTCATAGAAAAGATATGAGAGACTTGAACGAAGAACAAAGTTTATTATTGGTCCTGCACCTGGTCTCATTGAAAAAACTTTTTCGAGATATTCATTGAGTAAACTTTTAGCAGCTTCTTCAATTACAAAACTGCCAAGATGTTTCCAGAACATATGACGAGGAAAAACTATTCCATATTTATAATTGAAGTTAATCCCAATAAAATCGAAAAACATTAAAGTCACATTTGATTGGTAAGCTTCTCCGAATCTTGTTGCATCACGATAGTAGTCTAAAATTAATGTATCCATATCAATC
>Ga0197142_1000559_pt1 | contig 34382 bp, 28 predicted proteins | sample GBS60_MetaG_FD_148614 | JGI IMG/M metagenome (GOLD analysis project Ga0197142, IMG submission 148614) | Sediment microbial communities from Great Boiling Springs, Gerlach, Nevada, United States - GBS 60_MetaG | ecosystem: Environmental > Aquatic > Thermal springs > Hot (42-90C) > Sediment...
AGTCGGTTCCGCCGGCCGGAAGGCGGCGCAGGCGGCCAGGACCATGACGGCTGCGAGCAAGGCCAGGAAAAGGCCTGCCAAAGGAGAACGTCGGATGAGCGGGCGCATAACGGGAAAAGCGTGGAAAAGAGCGCCTGGTGCCGTCTAAGCAGGCGACACCAGGCGCAGGAGGGAGGAGAAGGGAGGCGCCGAGAGGGTACCGAACCTCGAGTAGAGTCCTCTTACGCCGGGCGAGATTAGAGGCCGAAGCGGGAAGGGGTCACCGTTCCGGTGCCGGAGCCGGGCGGGAAGAAGGGGAAGCCACCGCGGCCGTGGAAACCGCGTCCGCCGAAGCCGTGAGGGCCCCAACCGAAGCCGCGCAGGCCCCAGTTCTGGTTCTGCAGGATCTGGTCGGCCTGCTCCTGGGTGATGATGCCGGCCGCTACGGCCGCCTTCACGGCTTCTTCGTAGAGGGAGCGCATTCTGGCTGCCAGGCCCTGCTCGTTGAGATAGCGGTTGAGGTTCCACTGGGCCTTGAGCTGATCGGCCTGGGCCTGGGTCAAATAACCGGCCTTGACCGCATCGGCCAGGGCTGCATCGAGGGCCTTGGCCTGGGCCGTCCGCAGTTCGGCGACGGTGATGCCCAAAGCATCGGCCAGAAGCGCCTCCATGTCAATGGTGCTGCTTCCCAAAAACCAGGGGCTCATCATTTTGCCGAAGCCAAACCAGGCCCCGCGTTGCTTGAGGTAATCGGCCTGGGCCTGGGTGATCAGGCCCTGTGCCACAGCCCGGTCCAGCGCGGTCTCATAAGCTTTCTGTTGAGCCGTGCGCAGTTCGGCGACGGTGATGCCCAGAGCATCGGCCAGATAAGTGCCCTGATCGAGCCAGCCGACGCCCGGACCGCCCCAGCCGCCGCGTCCCCACGGACCGCCATGGGCCGAGGCCGTTTGCGGCAGGGCTACGGTGACGAGAAGGGCCAACGCGAGAACGGTCACACCGGCTATGACGCCGACACGTTGACGAAGGGATTTCATGAGCAACTTCTCCTTGTGGAATCGGGATGGAACGGGCGGAAAACCCTTCCGCAGGGACAAACCGCCGTTTCGGTTTGTTGTCTTTAGCTTACATGTCCCGTCCCGGCCGATGGTTCAGAAATTGTGAAGATGGCACGGCACTACCGCACCTCTGGCCAAAGGCCACCGCATCCTCCCATCGAGTGGTTGTCTCAGCTTCTCAAGGCCCCTGTGGCCCCACCATGCCTCGCCTCTTCAGGGCACCACCGTCAAATCGTTGTCGAACGCGGCCACATCCACTACAGGATAATACGGCCCCTCGGCTTGAGGGGGCGTAGGCAACCTATCCCCCTCCCCAAGGGGAAGCACCAGATCGTTGCTCAGGACACGGACGGCGCCGGTTGGGTCAGCGCTCACCGGCTTCAAGATGAGCAATTCACCCCGGTCTCCGGCCCGACCGAAAATCCCTTCTCCGCGCAGGGTCTCCCGGTCCTCGGGAAAGTAGAACTGCGTGGTCAGCACCGTGCGACCTTCCAGCTTGACCTTAACGTGGATATGCTTGGGCCGCGGAGCATAATAGCCCGGTTCAATGGTGCGGAAAACATACAGGCCATCGGCATCGGTAACGGCCGTACCGTAGAACTGAAACCGACGGTCGCGACGGGCTGTGTTGCGATCGCCGGGATGGTTATAGATGCCCTGGCTGTCGGTATGCCAGATTTCGACGGCTGCACCGGGCACAGGCTGACCGGCCCTATCCAAAACCCGACCGAACAGGAGGATGACCTGTCCTGCCGCCTGGGGCGAGGCAGGGAAGGCGGCGAGCAGGCGCTCGACCAGGGTGGATGTCGCCATCGGTGAAGGCAGAACCGTCACGGCCGCGGTCGTCGCCGCCATCGTCGGTGAGGTCGTAACCACGGCGATTTCCTGCACCGGCGGTGTAGCCGTCGCGACGATGGTCGAAACCGTCGGCGACGCGGCCGGTGCCGTCGTCGGCGGGAGCGGGTCGGCGCAGGCCCCAGCCAACGGCAAAAGTACCACCAGAACAAGGCACGACGCCATCCGCTTCATGGTTGGCGTATCTCCACGGACGAGGAAACGGCTGGCCCTATTGTAGCCCAGGCTCTCACGCCGACAAAAACAGGGTACCCACCGGATCGTTTGACGGCGATGATCGCTTTGTGATAGGATAAAATCCCCCGTTCGGGGGAGATCAATTACCCCGGCAAGGTATAACGATAAACTATACCAATGTATATAATGGTGTAGTAGCCGAGTTTCGCCGATGTTTAGTATCTGCTATTGACACATCTTATCTCGACAATGTTAGATTTGTCATGGCGAGTGGAGTGCCTGCCACGCCTGCCACGCCTGTCACGACCGCAGCGTGGTGAAGCGTAGCGCTTGCCCCGAGCACAGCGAGGGGGTGGTGGAGCGTAGCGTGGTGGAAGCCATTTCCAACTTGCGAGTTGGGGATTGCTTCGTCGGCGGAGACCGCCTCCTCGCAAGGACAGTCACCGTTTCTGTCCTTTAGATTTAGAAGAGCAGGCCGCACCATAGCCGATTACCTGGAAACTTCCTGAAGTTTCTTGCCGAGGCGCATCCTGCTGACGGCAGGATAGGACACCAGCCATGACGCTCGGACTGAAATCTAACATTGTCAAGTTATAGACATTTTATTTGAAAATAACTCAAAGATTCAGCAGAAAACCTTGATTTTTGTCAATTTTTAGGATGTATAGACCATGATAAGCCGCCGCTATTTTCCGCTATTGTTTTCACTGGTGGTTTGTGCTTTTCTCCTCAGCCAGGTGGCAATGGGTCCCACCGGTGAAGCGGTAACCCAAGCCGACGTGTCCTCAACGGGTGAGGATATTCTCGAGACAAAGGTCATTGCCCCAGGCGAACGCACGATGATGACCGTCCGCACGACCGGATTGGTCGAGGTCACCATCGTGGATGAGAGCACCGCCGACGCCATCGAAATCCAGGCGCTGGCGGCGGGGGAAACACCGCGCAGTGCCAAAGTGTTCGCCCATGTCAAGACGTTATCCTATCCTTTGTCCTCCCAGACGGGCGCGACGTTTCATATCCGGGTCCGCCATCAAACTCCCGGCGAGACGACCGTCGCATATACGCCCGGCACCAGCGAAGAAGCCATGGCCCAACTGCGCAAAGGGGAAAACCTGATGCGTAATCAGGGCATGCTGCAGGTGGAAGGGCTTTACACCATGCCGGTCTATCAACTGGTGCCGGAGACCATCGTGAAATTGGAGATCCAAAAGGGTAAAGGGATGGTGGTGCTGCTCAAAACGATGGATTATCTCGGCGTCAAAGCGGGCGAGGTGACACTGAACGATCTCTGCGGAACAAATCCGTGTGCAACAGAAAGCAACAAAGTTGTCGAAATCAAGTTAAACGATTATGAAGACCGCTACCTTGCTGTGCTATCCGAAGGTAAGCCCATCGAATTCACGTATGGGGTGATAGCAACTCCCGACGTGTTGAACTATATCGTATCGTGCGGCTAATTTCTCTCAACTATCTCAAAAGGAGGAACTGATGAGAACCCGCAGGGAATTTCTCAAAATTCTCGGTGGCACAACCTTGGGCGGCGTGATCGCGAGCTGCGCCCCTGCACCTACCCCGGCTCCCCCTACACCGACTGCCGCTCCGCCGCCCACCCCGGCCGAAGTGGATCGCGGCGTTGCCGCCAAGGCCTTGCTGCCTCCGCCGACGGGCAAGCGCGTCGTCATCATCGGTGGCGGGATCGGCGGGGCTATGGCAGCACGCACCCTGCGCAAGCTGGCGCCGAACATCGAGGTCGTCATTATCGAGAAAAACCCGATGTATGTCTCGGGGCCTTTCCATGTGGAATATCCTTTTGGCATCGGCGATCCGGCCAGGTTTATCTACAGTTTTGACGGATTGCGCAATGCCGGTGTCAACGTGATACGCGCCACAGCCGTGGAGGCCCGTCCGGCCGAACAACGGGTGATCACTTCCGCCGGCTATGTGGACTATTCGGCCCTGCTTGTCGCCACGGGCATTGCCATGGCCGAAGAGCAGATCAAGGGACTGGCCGAAAATGCCCACCTCAATCCGCACGCCTGGGATTGGGAACGCGCCATCCATATGCGCCAGGCTGTGGAGGCCTTCAAAGGCGGTGTGTTTGTGATCAGCGCACCTCCCGCGCCCTACAAGTGCCCTCCGGGTCCTTACGAAGTCGCCTGCCTTGCCCAAGAGTACTGGGCCAAGAAAGGCGTCCAGGCCGAAATCATCGTGGTGGATGCCAATGATAAACCGCAACCCGGATCACTGGCGGACAAATGGCAGGCCGTCCTGGCCGAACGCAAGATCACCTATAAGCCCGGTTTCAAAGTCGTTGAGTTCGACCCGGCCAATAGGACGTTGATCTCCGACAAAGGCGAGAAACAAACGTACGACCTCGTCTCCATCATCCCGCCCCAAAAAGCGCCCGATTTCATCCGCAACTCCGGGTTGGGCGAAGCCTTCATCGCCGTCGATCCGGTCACGTTTGCCAGCGAGACGCCCCACGTCTTCGCCGTCGGCGATTCCGCCACGGGGATTCCCTACACCAAGTCGGCCTTCACGGCCTTCCTCCAGGGTCGCAATGCGGCCTACCACATCGCCAAAGCCCTGGGCGTCGATGTGGGCGAACCCGAGACCATCTTCAACCAATGCTGGCCTTATGTCTCCAGCGGGGAGGCCATGCTGGTCGAAGTCCATTGGGACAAGGAAGGCAAACCGATAGCGGATAAAGCACGGACCGAAACCCCCACGGCCAACAACGTCACCTTGCGGAAGGCCTGGGAGGCCGCCGTTCTCAGCCAGGCCTATGGCTAAGATGATGGGAAACGCGTTGAGAGTTGCCATCACGCGCAGGCATTGAAGGGCGAAGGGGGCAGCGTGTTCGAACGCCGTTGTCATAGCGGGCGCGCTGCCCCCGCTTTTGTCTGTCCCGAATTCCGACCAACTTCGGAAACGCTCATGAGGAAAGCGAAGCGATGACGTTACAGGCGCAGACAAAGACACCTGTCTCCGACCGTGGTCAGTGGTTGACCCCGACCCGAACGGCGCTGGTTATGCTGGCCCTGTTTCTCGGCACGGCTCTGGTCTATTGGACGCAGGGTTTCGAGGTTGCTGCCGTCTTTCTGCTATTGGGCCTGGGCTACGGATTCGTTTTCTATAAAGCCCATCTCTGCTTTGCTTCGGCGTTTTACGGTAATCGCCCCGACATTTTGCGAGGCATTCTGATCGGTCTGATGGCTGCTTCCATCGGTTCGGCGGTCGTCATCGGGTTGGGCCTGAATCGGGTCTCCGTCATACCGTTCGGCCTGCACACCTTTGTCGGCGCCGTGCTGTTCGGTTTCGCCCTTCCCTTTGCGGGAGGATGCATGACCGGCACCTGTTTTCGCTTTGGGGGTGGGCAGGCCAAGTCGCTTTTTGCCCTCCTGGGTATTCTTATCGGCAATGGCCTGGGCGCCGCCTTTGTCTGGCCCCTTACCGAGCCGCTGATGATGCGCTGGGGCATCCGGGTCTATTTGCCGGATGTGATCGGATTGCTGCCGGCCACGCTCGTGAACCTCGCCATCCTGGTCATCCTCTACCGGCGTCTGCGCCATCGGGTGACGGCAAAGGTACAACTTTCCCTGCGCGTCTTGTTCTCGCGCGGGGCATGGCCGGCATGGCTGGGCGGCCTCTTGATCGCGGTGTTGTTTGTGATCCAGTTCGCCTATCAATCGGCCTTGACGGTGCAATTGCCCCTGGCGCGTTTCGTCTTGTGGATTGCCTCCCTCTTCGGCGCGCCGGTGCAAAATCTGGCGTGGTCGAACTTTTTTGGCCTGCGCATCCCCGGGCAGGACCCTACGTTTCTCCTCGATGTCGGCCTGATTGCCGGCGCCATGATGGCTGCGCTGACCATGAATGAATTCGCCGGCTATCGCGATATCGACCGCAAACAGGCCCTGGTAGGGTTACTGGCGGGGATCGTCATGGGCATCGCCGTATGGATCGCCATTGGCTGTAATGTCTCCGGCTTTTTCAGCACGGTGGCTACCTTGCGTTTCGAGGGCTGGATTTACGCCTTAGGGATGTTTATCGGCGTGCGCGCAGGGCTACGCGCCGTCAGCGCCCTGGTGATGCGAGAGGTGTTATAGGCATTGGCGGCTATGCGGAACCTGTTCCACCGCCACGCGGCCTCGGGGCAGACGCCGTCCCCGCCATGACCGCAGGGTAGACCTTGGGAAGGAAGTGAAACCAATCGCCACCGCCTCGGCCGGACGGCCGAGGCGGGCGCGCGCCTTGTCCGGGAACTCAGACGCCCGGTAACCTTTGGCGTACCCTCGATGGCGTCTTATCTGGCGGGTATTAGCCACCAGACCAGGACGGTTTTGCCCTATTATGCTATACTTTTGGCAATTGCCGTTGCCGATGTGCCTCTTCCATTGGCGCGCTGCTCCAATGGGAGCTGGGCGGAAACGTCCAGGAATCCCTGCACCCTATCATCGGTGTCCGTCCTGGGGTTCGCATGCGGGCCAACTTTCCAACAGCGCAACGGTGAAGAACGTTCTACGTTCGGATTCGCCAGGGCAATGGCTTCGTAAGCTCTGCGAGTCCCACTCATCTTGCATAGGAGAGCTTTATGGATATCCCACCCCGCTGTTGGCGTTTGGGAATGGCGATTCTGGTCATGATGGGCTTGTGGAGCGCATCCTGTGCGCCGCCTCCTACGCCATCGCCGTCCCATCGCTTTGCACGTCCATCGACGACGACAGGCGCCGACTGGGAGGAGTACTGGACGGGCACGTTGTCCTTTCGTAACGATGAGACCGTGGTGGAACCCCTCGTGGCGGGACCGCAAGAACGCCAATGGGAGCCCAATCCCGAAGAGGAAGAGGAGGAAAAGGAGGAAGAAGCGGCCCGTCGCGAACGCGAGGAGCTTTACTTCCACATGCTTACCTATCCCGGTACGACCTTCCCCTTAGAGGCACGACAACGAGGTTACGAGCTACTGCAACAGCAAATGGCCCTGCAGAGTCAGAGCGCCGATGCCGGCTGGGAGGCCATCGGGCCTGCACCTATCCTCGGTGGTAACCTGGGCAGTTATCCTATCAATGCCGCCGGTCGCACGACGGCCCTTCTCATTCACCCGCAAAATCCGGACATCGTCTACGCCGGCGGCGCCCAGGGCGGGTTATGGAAGACAACCAACGGTGGCAGTTCCTGGGTGGCCCTGACCGATAACCAGGCCTCGTTGGCCATCGGCTCGCTGGCCTTTGACCCCAACAATCCCAATATCATCTACGTGGGGACCGGCGAACCCCACTCCAGCGCCGACAGCTATTACGGAGCCGGTTTGCTCAAATCCACCGACGGGGGGACGACCTGGACCCAACTGGGCGCCAACCTCTTTGCCGGTATGGGTATCGCCAACATCGTCCCCCATCCCAGCCAGCCGAATACCCTCTATGTGGCAGCTTCGGCCAGTGTGGCCGGAAGGAAACCGTTGACCGCCAATCCCGGGATCTGGCGGAGCACCAACGGCGGTACCAACTGGACGCTCCTGGCTTCGGCCTGCGACAGCCAGGGCTGTCTGTCACCCTCAGCTCTGGTCATGCATCCCACGAATCCCAACATCCTCTACGCCGGTTTCGACGGCATCGGCATCGTTGTGACCACCAACGGCGGCGCCAATTGGAACGTTATCTTGAGTTTGAACGTATCCATAAACCGGGCCGAAGTGGCCATCAGTCCCTCGCAACCGACAACCCTCTATGCCGGATTGGAGGTCATCGGCTCCGAAGGGACCTTCGGCGTCCTCTTCAAAAGCACCGATGGGGGAAGTAACTGGACCTACCTGAATACCCTTTCCGTCAGCTATTGCGGCCAACAATGTGCCTATGACAACGTGTTGGCCGTCCATCCCACCAATCCCAACATCCTGTTGGCCGGTGGTCAGGCCCTGTACAGCGAGAACGTCAGCGGTATCGATGGGGTTGTCTTTTGGACAACAAACGGCGGCAATAGCTGGAGCACCAATGCCGGCATCTCGGCCAATACAACCCTCCATCCCGACCTCCACGCCATTGCCTTTGCTCCCACCAATCCCAACATCATCTGGTTGGGCACGGATGGGGGTGTCTTTCGCTCGACCGATGGCGGTGTCACCTGGCAGGAACGCAACAGCAATATGGGGACCCTCCAGTTCCAATCGGTGGCGCTGCATCCCACCGATCCCAACATCGTCTTCGGCGGCATGCAAGACAACGCCAAGGCCAAAACCACCGATGGGGGCAGCACCTGGATCGGCCTGGATGCCGGCGATGGCGGGTTCACAGCCATCGATCCCTTCAGCCCCAACTACTGGTATGGGACGCGTTTCAGTATGCGGGGCGTGGTGATGCAATTCCAGCGCAACGATGCCAACGGTTCTCCTTCCCCGGACGCGTGGCCGCTTTTGAATCAAGGCATTAACGTCAACGATCGGGTGTTGTTCTATGCCCCTCTGGCCGTGGATCCGACTACGGCCGGGCGGGTTTATTGGGGTACCCATCGTCTGTATCGCTCCAACAATCGCGGGGGGAATTGGGCGCCTATCAGCGGCGATCTGACCAAGAATATCAGCCGTTTCAGCGCCATCTCGGCCATCGGCCTGCTACCCGGCCAGGCCAATCTCATTCTGGTCGGGACCAGCGACGGCAATGTCCAGCGCACGACCGACGGCGGCGCTACCTGGACCAACCTCACCAAAGCCCCCCTGCCCAATCGCTTTGTCACCGATGTGGCCATCGCCGACCCGCAAACCTACTACGTGACCTTTAGCGGCTTTAACGCCAACACCCCCGGCACTCCCGGTCATGTGTTCAAATCCACCAACGGAGGGCAAACCTGGGTGAACATCTCCAAAACCGGACAGGCGAACGGCCTGCCCGATCTCCCGGTCCTGGCCCTGGCCCTGGATCGGGCCGCACCGGGCACCCTGTACATCGGCACCGACCTGGGGGTCTATCGCAGTACCGACGGCGGCGGGTCGTGGGTACCCTTCAACCAGAACTTCCCGCGCGTGGCCGTGTTCGACCTGGCCCTGCAGGCCTATCCCAACGGCAACCGTTATCTGGTAGCCGCGACCCATGGCCGCAGCATGTGGCGTATCCTGGTCGGCCGGCCGCCCCAACCCACGGCCACGCCTACGGCCACGCGCACGCCTACGGCCACGCGCACGCCTACGGCCACGCGCACGCCTACGGCCACACGCACGCCTACCATCACCCGCACCCCCACCCGCACGCCCACCCTGCCGCCGGGCGTAACCCCCACGGTTACCCCCACCCCGGATGCCTTGCGGGGTTCTGTGTACCTGCCCATCCTCGGCCTGGAGACGAGGGCCGGCCGCCCCACTCCCACGCGTACGCCTACGGCGACGCGCACGCCCACAGCCACACCCACTCCCATACGCACCGCAACGCCCACGGCCACCCCCACGGCGGCAGCGCTGCCCACGGTCAAAAACGGCGATTTCGAACAAGGGGACAACGGCGATTGGATCGCTTTCTCCACCGGCGGTTACGACCTGATCCTCAACGCCAATCTGCCGATCACCCCGCGTTCCGGGCAGTGGCTGGCCTGGTTAGGCGGGGCCGACAACGAGGTCAGCGATCTGGCGCAGCCCTTCCAGCTCCCAGCGTCCGGCCCCATCTATCTCCACTTCTATTACTGGCTCGCCTCGGAAGAGAGTGGATGCGCCAACGATAGCGCTACCGTCTTGATCAACACGGCCGTCGTATGGCAAAAAGGCATGTGCACGGCCAACAACACCGGTCGCTGGCTCAAACAGTCCATCAACCTGGCCGGATTTGCCGGTCAAACCGTTTTACTGCGTTTTCACGCCGAGACCAACGCCAGCCTCAACAGCAACTTTTTCCTGGACGATGTGAGTTTTCAGGCCACGACGGCGGCCGAACCCGAAGCCGAGGAACTCCTGCCGACACCGGAAACCGACCCCGGTTGGCCGAAATCGCCGCCGATACCTGTTCCCACGCCGTGAAGCCTGTGCTCCCTTTGCATCCCCGTCTTGTTCATTTCCCCATCGCTTTGCTGATAGCAGGCGCGGTTGCCGTCATGGTGAGCTTATGGCGACGTCCGGCCTGGTTATGGCAGTGGGGCATGATCAGCCTGGCGGGCGGCTGGATACTCACCGTGCCGGCCATCATCACCGGTTTGATCGACAAAAGCGCCCTCCCGGCCGGGCACCCGGCCGTTCGCGTGGCCGATCAACATACAACGACCATGTTCATCATGTGGGGGCTCTACGGCCTGGCCCTCTACTGGGCCTATCGGTGGCGCCATGCCGGTGAACGCGGAGGACGGCGCTACCAAATAGCAGCCCTTTTGCTGCTGGCCACGGTCATCCTCATCTTCGCCGGCGATCTGGGCGGTCAACTGGTGTACCGCTATGGCGTGGGCGTGCTCAGAGAGGGCGTTCCGTAAACCGAGAAAGCCAAGTCCATGCTGCTCAGGAGGAGGATCTCCTGAGCAGCATGGTTGGCAAAGACAGGGATGTTCAAAAACCCTCGTCGGCGATCTCGTCAACGCGGTCCAGAATAACGACTACCTCTTCGCCTTCTTCTAACCCGAGCTCCTGCCGCCTTTTGGCGTTGATCATGATGAAATGGCGACCGTCACCGGTCGGAAAAGCCAAACCGTCGTAATCCCCGCCGTTAATGGTGCCCTTGACTTTAATTCGCGAACGGCTTTTCAGTTCACTGCTGAGAAAGCGGGGGAATTCCACGCAATAGTAATGGCCACGGCGCACCAGCGGGGCCATAAAATGAATGGACGCCATCGCGCAAACTCCGCAAACAGAGAAAAGAACGAGTGGCTGGCATCCATTTTAGGATGAAGACGGACAAGCCAGCAAATGGCAACGTCTTGTTCATCCCGAATCGGGAGCCGCTACGACAACGCGCGGGATTATAAAACCAGATCGACGGCTACCCTGGCTACCGTAGGCGGATGGAGCAACATGTTGGCATAGGTGGCGTTGGCCATCGGGCAGGCACATTCCCGGTTGGCGATGCTACGGCGTAGTCTCTGCATGGCCGGGCTAAACCAGATCGGCCGGATATCGTAATCGGTTTGGCGCAGATTGCCCACCGGTTCGGCCCGGATACAACAGGACCAGACATCGCCGTTGGGAGCAATGTGGGCGCTGGCCCATCCGGCATAGCAAGCAATGACCTGACGTTGCTCGAACAGGGTGCGCTTGGCAATCTGATAGTACTGGGCGCGAAAGCCCTGGGTGAAACGGGCAAAACCCCGGGCCGGCGCCTTGCGCGCCTGCTCGCTCAGAAAATCGGCGATGGGCGCGTAGACCTCCGGCGGGGGTGTGATGCCCCAGCCGACGGTATCCAGCTCGACCCGCTCTTCGGCCACCTCGGTGATGTAGCTATCGGGTTGCAGGAACTGCAGACCCTCGTAAATAGCCCGAAAGCGATGGGCATTGAAGCGGCTGATCACCGTGTGCACCGTGATCAGCAGGTTTGGATGGTGCTGCTTAAGGGCCTTCAGCCCCTCCCAGGTGGCCATGGCCCGTTTCCAATTGCCCGGCACCCCGCGAATATCATCGTGTTCCTCGCCGACGCCGTCGAGGGAGAGGTTGATGCCGATGGCCGTCTGCGCACACGCCCGGCAAATCCGGTCCGTCTTCGCCAGGATGCGCTCGGTGAGCAGGCCGTTGGTGGGGATGGTGATATAGCTGGGTCGACAATGGCGATAACCGGCGATGACCATGTCGTCCAGGTCATCCCGCAGGAAGGGTTCACCGCCGGTATAGGTGAGGTATTCGACACCGGTGCCCAGGCTGGCAAAGACCCGCTCCCACTCGGCTACCGTCATGTCGTCGTTGGGCTTGCGCCAGACATCGCAGGTGCGACACTTGGAGTTGCAGCGGAAGCTGATGGAAATGACGACGGAAAACGGCAACAGCCGCGGCCAGCCGAAGCGACGAAAGCTCCAGTAGGCGGGCAAACGGGGCAAAAGAGTGAGGAGAGACACGCGCCGAGTAAAGGACCGTAAACGGAAACTAACCGAGATTGGAATTACCTGGCTCTGTCATGGCGAGGCGGCCTGGGGCCGCCGAAGCAATCTCCCTGCAGGCTAGGGGATGCTTCCACACGCTACCCTCGTGGCAAGCATTGCGCTCGCCATGATCTCAGAGAGGCACTTTCTAACTGCCTGCGATATAGGGTAGGCAGTTACCCGAGATTGTGGATGTACTGCTGCAATTGGCGCTGATTGATCTTGATATAGCGATCGGGGATAATCTCGGCCATTTCCTCTTCGGTCAGACGAATGCGCAGAATTTCCAGGGCATCTTCGGGCGATTCCCCGTATGCCAGCTTTTGTTTGCCGTTTTTCATCTCAAAGAGATACATGTAGTGAGGATTGCTAAAACTGCTCATAGGCTATTCACAACCGATCGATGCGCAGTGGCATAATGGACAAAAACAAACGCCATTCGCCTGTTTCAGGCCTTGATCAAGGCGCCTTGATACAGTTCGGCACCGGCGACGCCGGTCAGGCCGCGGTTGATCTCGGCGTCGTATTTGCCTTTGAGCAGGTCGCGGTAGAACTGATAATCCACCCCCTTCACCTTCTCATCGTCGGGGAAGCGGTGGTAGTTATCCTTGCGCATCAGGCTCTTGCCCTCGGCGATGAGCTGGTAGCCCAGGGCCGAACCGGGATAGGGCGCGTAGAAGGAAATGGACGGCATCACGCGCTTCATGCGTTTGAGCATGCGCATGGTCTTGAAGGCATCCTCCCGGGTTTCACCGGGGATACCCAGCATGATGTTCGACCAGAATACGGGCGGCTGTTCGCCCTTGGCCTCCAGCTCATCGCCGATCCGGTTGACCAACTCGATGGTGAAATCGTTGTCTTCTTCGGTGCATTCCTTGTTGAGCAGCTTGAGAACGCGATCGCTCCCCGACTCGAAGCCGATGGAAATGGTTCGCCAATTGGTTTCCTTGACCAGGGCCTCGAAGAGATCGGGCCACTGCCGAACCGTATCGGCGCGCGCGGCGGCCCAGTAGGTCCAGCGCCTGGTCTTGCGCGGGTACTTCTCCAACCACTCCCGCAGCCATTTGGGATGCTGGAAGAACATGGAATCGTGGATGACGACCGAACCGACGCCGTACTTGCGATCCAGGTAGTTCAATTCATCGATGACCTGATCCACCGGCTTGCGCCCCATGTTGGGGATGTAGGAGTTCTCGTTGCAGAACACACATTGCCAGGGACAAACCCGACTGGTGAGGATGGTGGCCACGGGACCCGGCCCCCAACCGCATTCGGGTTCGAGGGGCCATTTCCACTTCCAGCGCCGTTTGATCCGCCAGCCCACGGGCTTGGGCCACAGCTCGCGGTCGATCATAGGCCATTCGGCCATGGAACGGGCGCCCTCACCGTGGAACACGCGCGGGAAGTCGTGGGGATTCTTGACCAGATCGACGATGATTTTCTCCCCAGGCCCGATGCAGATGCGGTCGAACTCGGCAACCGCTTCCATTTCATCGGTTGCCACCGTGGCGTGCATGCCGCCGGTCAGGACCAGACCCTTGGGATTGACCTCTTTGAAGAGCCTGGCGCCCTTGAGGGCCATGGGATAGGTGTAGCTGCGCACGTTCATGATGAGCATATCGTAGCCCACCAGTTGCGGTCGCAACTGCTCCCAGGAGGTAACGGCCCGGGTCGAAGCGATATCGGTCTGGATACCGGCCTGATGGAGGATGGTGCGCAGTAGACCCAGGCCGTGGTCTTGCCACTGCTCATGGGGCCCGTTGGGATGGACCAGGTCACCCAGGTCACCCAGATCGAGCCAGAGGATGTTGGACTGTCGGCGAGGGCGGGAAAACAGGGGCATGGCTAATCTCCCTATAACATGCGTTGGATGAGCCCTTTCACGCTCGTCACCGGCTCTTCCGGTCGTACCCGATTGGCTGCGGTCTGCTTGCCGTTGCCGATGAAGAAACGGCGGGCATTGGCCAGGGTATGGGGCAAATCGAGCCAGAAGCTCTTCTTCGACATTTTCTCCCATACCCGTTTGGGACGATAGAGATAAAAGCGGCGATACGCCTCGCGCCATTTGCGCACAACCAGATCGGGATCGTAGGAGCCATCGTGCATGGTGAAACGGGCCTTTTGTTCGTGGATGGCATAATCGGGCCACTCGTGGGCAAAAATCTCGCCGCCTTCTTTGATCATATCCCACATCTTGGTGCCGGGGAAAGGCGCCGCCAACATGAAATTGGCCAGGTCGGGGTCCAGTTCCAGGGCCAGGCGGATGGTCTTTTCCATCGTTTCTTCGGTCTCTTTGGGCATGCCGAAGATGAAAAAGCCCATCGTCTGCAGACCGGCCGCTTTGGCCCAACGAAAGGCATCGCGCACCTGGTCCAGGGTCTGGCTTTTGCGGATGACGTTGCGCAACATCCAGGGATCGCCGTTTTCGACGCCGAACCCCACCCGTTTGGCCCCGGCCGCCTTCATCAAGTGGAACAGTTCGGGATCGGTGTGGTTCACCTTCATCCCGTGTACCGTCACCCAGGGGACCGTATGCAAGCCCTCTTCGATGAGGCGGCGGCACAACTCTTTGGCCCGCGGCAGTTTCAGATTCCAGATGTCATCGGTGACGCCGATTTCGGTGGCGCCCAGGTCCTGGACCAGCCAGCGCCATTCCCGGATGACGTTTTCGACGCTACGGCCTCGCCAGGTATCGCCGGTCACCGGTTTGGAGCAGAAGGTGCACTTGTAAGGACAACCGCGACTGGTGATGATGGTGAACGAACGGGCATGAGGATCCAGCCCATCGGTCAGCGGCTGCAGGTTCGTATACCGGTCAATCTTGAAGAGGTCATGGGCCGGGAAGGGTAACTTATCCAGGTCCTCGATCATCGGCGAGATGGGCGAAACCACGATCTCGTCGCCATGCCGGAAGTTGAGACCCGGGATCTCGACCGTTTCGGGTTTCCGGCCCCGTTCCAATGCCTCCACAAAAGCCACGATGCCCTCTTCGGCTTCGCCCTTGAAGGTGTAATCCACATAAGGATGCTCGGGCCCAAGGGATTCGGCGGGCATGATGGTGAGGTGAGGGCCGCCGAGGATGGTGACCAGGCCGTACTTCTTGGCCGTGGCAGCCATGGCCCAGGCATCGCCGATGAGCGGCGTTGTCGCCGTGATACCGATCACGCGGAAGGGCTTTCCGGCGGCTTCGGCCTGTTCGATGTAGTATGCTACCGGCAGGTCCTCGATGGCCGCATCGTAGATAAAGACATCGTGACCGGCCTCGCGTAACACAGCCGCAAGATAGCCCAGGCCGAGGGGAATGTGCTTACGCTCGGACCAGACTTTGGCTTCGGGACTGGCAAGGATAACGCGCATAGGTCGGAAAGAGGAGGAGAGCGGAGAAGGGTCAAAAAGGCCCGCTGAGCGCCCGGGAACAACCGCCAAAAAGACCGGCCGCAACGCAACGGACAGCGGCCATTATAGAAGGCTCGCAAGGGAAGGTCAAATTTTTATGAAGGGATTCATAAAAATTAGGGGCCACTCGCTCCAGGCCATGCGTGGTGACGACAACCGGGCGTAACGAGATGGCGCCTGATCAGACGTCGGCAATGCCTTTGGGGTTGCCACAGCTGTCCACGGCCCGGTCGCCAGCGGTTGTGGCCGGGTAGGGCCTCCGGCACAAGCGTTCCCTCCCGGGGCTATCAGGGGCATACGGCCTTTGGCTCTTGCCAAAGGTTCGAGTAACTGTTCAGCCATATCCTTGGAGACTCAGTTTTTCTTGTCTTTTTGTCATTGCGAGCGTAGCGAAGCAATCTCCTCGCATGGTTAAGAAGGCCAGCTTGGAGATTGCTTCGTCGCTGCGCTCCTCGCAATGACATTTCGAGTATGGCTGAATAGGTACAGGTTCGAGCTTATTTTATGGAAGGCCCCGCCGCCGAACGGCGCCGGCAGGATTGGGGTGAAGTCGCCGCCCTGAAAAGGCAGGCGGTGCCCGGTCGCAGTCGATCGGTACAGCGATGGCTGCGCGGCCCGGTCGAGGCTATGCAAGTTCGTCCGGGGACAACACCGCCCTCATCAGGGGGCTCTCCGGCTCAGGAGGAAATCCGACTGATCCCGGAGATGATGGCGGCCGGCACCATCCCGCCAGAAGAAGCCGACCGATGGCGCGCAGCCCTGTAAAGGAAAGACCCAACGGCGACCGGCTGCCGAACTCATTGGACGATCCCATGAAAAGCAGCCATGGACTACGCCAGGGGATGTTACACACCACGCCGATTGTCAACTGACGTTCAGGTGCCACCGAGGCATGCCAAACGGGCCCGATGTGCTATACTTTGGACTCCTATATATCTCATCACGCGAGTCGTACCATGAATGCGCCGTTACGGATTGACATTTTCTTCGATTATGTATGTCCCTGGTGCTACATCACCGAGATGGCCCTGGAACGTCTTGCCGATCGTTATGACCTCGCCCTGGCCCTCAGGGCCTTCCCGCTGTGGCCCCAGGGCATGGCCCACCTCTCGGCCGCCGAAAACGAGCGGTTACGCCAACGAACCCATGCCGCCGACGCCCATGCCATCCAGGCGGCGCGAGCGTGGCTGGGTATTGAGGGGATGTCGCTGGGACCTTGGGGGGTGAATACGGTAGACGCCCATATCGGCGCCGGCTTTGCTGCTGCACACGACCGGCTTCAGGCATATCAACATGCTTTGTTTGCCGCGCAATTTCACCGCAATCTGCGCCTGGACGACCGCGCCACCCTGCTGGCGCTGGCCGTCGAGGCGGGATTACCTGCCGATGCCTTCGAGGCCGCGCTGGCCGATCCTGTCTATCGGGAGCGAGTCCGGCTCGATCAGGAGCAGGCGCACCGGCTGGGCATCACCGGCGTGCCGGCGCTGATCCTCGACCGGCGTTATCTTCTTATAGGCGCGCAGTCGCCGACGACCCTGGCTGCCGTTATTGAACACGTCCTGGCGGAGAAGGCAGAATAGGGCATCGCGACCGGATCGTCCCCGCATGAGCGATGAAAAAGGCATCGGCCCTTTCGGCGGCCCAAGCCGCAACCACCCGCTTCGGTTTGGCTACCCCCACAGACCCGCTCGGCGTGAAAGCGATATCTCACGTTTTGCCTGGATTTCCTCCGTGGGATATCGAAGGAGTATAATCTCGGATTGTCCTGCTTTCAGGCGATGGCCGCGGGCTGCGCTCTCGCCCTAAACGCAGGAGGTTTGCATTCCACTTTCAAGCACGGCAGGTCATGATCGCATCGGAGCCCTTTATGGACGACCTTTTGACCTTTCGCGCCGAACTGGACGAGTTCATGCGCTGGCATCCGCAATCGCCCCTGAGCCATGAACAGCTGCGCCGTTTTCGGGGTCTGGTCTATTACGACCCCAATCCCGACCTGGTCTTTGTGCTGCCGGTCGTGCGCTTCCCGGAGGAGGAGCCGCTTATCCTGATGGAAACGAGTACAGGGGCAACCCGGCCCTTCCGACGATGGGGACAAGTGCATTTTCAGGTGGAAGGCCACGAAGCTACCCTTACCATATACAGCGATCCCGACGGTTATGTCCTGTTTTTGCCTTTTCGCGATGCCACCAACGGCAGCGAGACCTACGGGGCCGGCCGCTATCTCGATAGCGAACGACCCGGGCTGCGATGGCTGCCGGACGGCCGTCTCCTCCTCGATTTCAACTACGCCTATAATCCCTATTGCGCCTACAGCGACGAGTACAGTTGTCCGCTGCCCCCGCCTGAGAACTGGTTGACGGTGCCCATCCGGGCCGGGGAAAAAGCCTTTGAGGTGCAACCATGAAAGTCATGCGGCCGGTTAGCATAGTCGGCATCGGTCAGATCCCGGTACAGCGCCATTCTACGGCCGGGCTGCGCAGCATGGCGGCGGAGGCCGTATGCCTGGCGCTGCACGATGCCGGCATTGAGCAGGTGGATGCGCTGTATGCGGGCAATATGCTGGCCGATGAACTGCAGAACCAGAAACATCTGGCGGCGCTCATCGCCGACGAAGCCGGCCTGGCCGGCGTTGAGGCCATCGACGTCAGCGCGGCCACGGCGGCAGGCGCCGCGGCCCTGCGCCTGGCCTATCTGGCCGTCAGCAGTGGCGAAGCCGATCTGGCCGTGGCCGTAGGGGTCGAGAAAATGAGCGACGGCATTGCCACCCCGGCCCTGGCCAAGGCCCTCGATGCCGAGCGAGAGGTGGCCGACGGCAAAACCCTGGTTGGCCAGAATGCCTGGCTGATGGCCCGTTATTTCGAGACCTACCGGCCCCCGGCCGATGCCCTGGCCTACTTCTCGGTCAATGCCCACGCCAATGCCCGCCACAATCCCTATGCCCTGTTCCAGGACCGTCCGCTCACGCCGGAGGATGTGCTGGCCTCGCGCTTTATCGTGCCCCCTATCCGTCTCCTCGATTGCTCGCCCATCTGCGATGGCGCCGCGGCCGTGGTCCTGGCGCCGAGCGAGCGCGCCCGGATGTACACAGCCCACCCGGTGCATCTGCTCGCCTCCAGCGTCGCCACCGATCGCTTTCGACTGGACGACCGTAGCGATCCCCTGTTTCTGACGGCAGCCCAGCGCTCGGCCCGACTGGCCCTGCAACGGGCCGGGTTGCAGTTGCAGGACGTGGACTTTTTCGAGCTGCACGACGCCTTCAGCATCATGGCCTGTCTGTTGTTAGAGGCCGTCGGTTTCGCCGAACGCGGGCAGGGCTGGAAACTGGCCGTGGAAGGGGAAATCGGCCTCCATGGCCGTATCCCCGTCGCCACCATGGGCGGTCTCAAGGCCCGCGGCCACCCTATCGGCGCCACCGCCTTGTATCAGACCTGTGAGATTGTCTTACAGTTGACGGGCCGCGCCGGTCCCAATCAGCTTGCCGATCCGCACATTGCCATGTTGCAGAGTGTAGGCGGCGTAGGTACTACCGTTCTCACCCATCTTTTTGCCGGTCCTGACCATCGTCCTGTCCTATGAGGCGCGCTTTCCTCCTTTCCGTGCTCATCCTGGCCCTCACCCTGGGCCTGGAATCCTTCGCCACGGCATCCCTGCGACCGGCTCCTATCCCGCAAAGCGGCGCCACCCGCACACCGACGCCCACCCGACGCCCACACGAACGCCGACGCCCACCCGACGGCCCACCCGTACACCCACACAAACGCCGACGCCGACAAGCACACCCACAACGTCTGGCTGCAAAACGTGGTCAAAGGGCCTTCCGGCCTGCCCGCATCCCGCTTTGGGCCGCTGCCGGTTCTCATCGAGGCCACGGCAACAGACGCCACGGGCGCAGGCCTCACCCATGAGGATGAGGCCCTGGGCGCACCCCATGAGGAAACCCTCACGGCCACACCGACGGCAAGCCCCACGGCTACCGAGCCATCCATGGCCACGGCCACACCATGGCCTGTGCCCGAGGAGGACGGCGAAGCTGCGTCCGTCGAGTTGGCGATACGGGTGTGGCTTCCCCTCTTACGACGGTAGAGTTTGCCGTCTCCTTCCCCGCCCACCTGCTGCGAGAGGAGACCGGCGATGGAGGGCCGCGATGGCAGGCCGTCGTGGGTGACCGTGGGCGCGCCCGGCGTCCCTCGCCCCAGGCCCGCCCTACGGCTTCCAGTCGCCAAAACGGTCTTCACCCTTGCTGAAGGTCAGCCGTGTGGCCTCCCCTCCCGTGGCTGCGATCCAGAACAACTCCACGTCGAACTCGATCTCGCGCGCAAAAACCAGGCTGCGTCCGTCGTCCACCCAGATCGGCGTGCTGTCGCGGTCGAAGGCATCGGTCACCCGCACCAGATTGCCCCCTTCGGCATCCATGGTGTAGATATCGCGGTTCGCCTCCCGTCGGCTTTCAAAAGCTATGCGGCTACCGTCCGGCGACCAGCGCGGGTAGATGTCGTCATCGGGATGGTCGGTCAGGCGGACGGCCCGACAGCGCTCGTCCTCGTTTTGGCCTTCCTGTCGGGCGGCCAGACAGGCGAGGGCGTCTAGCTTCCACAGGTCCCAGTTGCCCTCGCGATCGCTGCTGAAGACCACCCAGCGACCGTCGGGCGACCAGTCGGGATAGGCATCGAGTTTGTCATTTTGGGTTAGATTGACCGGTTCGGCGCTCCCGTCGACAGGCATCAGGTAGATTTCGTAGTCGAAATCGCGGGTCGAGGTGAAGGCGATCCAGCGGCCGTCGGGCGACCAGGCCGCCCCCCATTCGTAGCTATCGGGCCAGTCGAGCAAACGACGCGGATGACGGCCATCGGCATCCATCACCCACAGGTCATTGATGCCCGCGGTATTGCCCCGCGTGCTGCTGAAGCGGATGCGAGTCCCATCGGGCGACCAGCGCGGTTCCACATCGTTGGCCGGATCATCGGTCAGAGGCTTCATCGCCTTCGGATCGGCCAGGTCCATGAGCCAGATATCGAAGTTCCCGCTTCGTTGCGAGGCAAAAACAAGCCGGCCTCGTGGTGCCACCGTCGGCACCGGGGTCGGCGTGGCAGCCGTCGTAGCCCTCGGTTCCGGTGGCGGGGTGGTGGTCGGCTGCAGGTCGGGGCGGGTCAGGAAGAGAACGGCAGCAGCGAGCCAGAAAACCAGGGTCAGGGCCAGCAGGATCAACCGGCGTCGGCGCAGACGCCCGAACAGAGCTGCGCCCAGAGTGCCGATACCGAGGACGAAAAACAGGGCGGAAGCAAGAAGCTGAACCATGGCAGTCCGATAGGAGCTGGATAGAAGGAGGATGGATAAGAGACCTACCGACCCCGGGCGGCGGCGATCAGGCGATCGATTTCGGCAACTTTGGCCTGCTCGGCCAGCCACCACTCCGGGTCGCGCTGGGCGTTCAGGGCTTCCACCGTTTTACCCTGCTGTTCGACCCAGGTGTAGTACTTGAGATTGTGCCAGCATTGGCGGGCATGTTGGGTGCCCTCGCGAATCCAATCCAGGCGCTGGCCGTGGAAAATGGACTCGATGCGGATCAGCGCCTGCGTCTCGTCCATAGGGCCTTCCTTCGCCGTCAGCCAGGCCATCGTCGAATGGTAACGGTCGATGGCATCCGTGCAGACGGTGGCGATGACATGGCCCTTGCCCAGGCCGTAGAACCGGGCCGTCTTGATGGCGCCCAGGACGTTACAAACGCCGCTGATGCCGAAAATCCGGCTCAATTTCTCGACCTGGTCGGCCGGAATACCGTAGCGCTCGTGCAACACCCGCTTGCCCGGCGCTTCCACCAGCACTTGCAACCCACGCAAGCAGCTCATATCGTCAATGCACATGATGGCATCCATATTGAACACATTGTGGATCCAGGTGACGTGCTTATCGCCGATACCCTGGATCTCGTGGCTGCCGTAGCCGTTGTTGAAGAGGGTGGAGCACTGAATGGGTTCCAGGCCGACGATTTTGTGATCGGGCCAGACCTGCTTGAGCCGATCACCGGCGGCAATGGTCCCGGCCGATCCCATAGCCGAGCAAAAGGCATCAATGCGGCCGCGACCGATGCCCTGGGCGGCCAGTTCGGCTGCCAGCTCGACCAGCGTGTTGCCGGTGACGTAATAGTGAAAGCGGTAATTGCCCATGACCTCGAACTGATTGAGCACCCGCACCTTCGGATCGCTGCGCCGTAGCTCCCAGGTCTTATCGTAGATCTCTTTGACGTTGGATTCCGAACCGGGGGTGGCGATCACCCGGGCGCCGTAGTGGCGGATAAGCTCGAACCGTTCGCGACTCATCCCTGCAGGCAAGATGACAATGGCATCAAAGCCCATGCGGCAGCCCACCCAGGCGCCGCCGATGCCGTAATTGCCCGTGCTGGGCCAGACCAGCGTATGCCGGCCGGGGTCCACCTCGCCGGTGAGCTGCTTTTCGATCAGCACCGCGTAGGCCGCGCCCACCTTGTGGGAGCCGGTGGGGAAATCCCTGGCGTAGAGGACGACGATGTCGGCCTCCACCCCGGTCAGCGCGTGGGGCAGGACCTCGTAATAAATCCGATTCTCGCCGTCGCGCCAGGTGATGTTGAACAGATTGATGGGATCGAGGGGATCGGCGGTACGGGCGGCCAGAGCCCGCGCCCGCAGGTCCGGGTCAAGGGTCCAGGGATGCAGCATTTCCGCAAAGGTAGGACCTGTGATCAGCTGGGTCATAAGTCGCAACCTTCCGCACTCAAGGCAAATCATCGGGCAACCGCAGACGATCGCCGGCCTGGGGGATTAGAATCGGCCCGGCAAAGGCCGTGGCCGCCTCCTGACGCCAGGCCGCTGCCTCACCGGCCGCGCGATGGACCAGGGCCAGACAGCGCACGCCCGCCGCCTGGGCCACCTCGCCGGCCGCGCGGGCGCTCGTGTGGACACCGGCCAGCTCGGTGGTGTCGGCGGCCAGGGCTGTGGCTTCGTGCACGAGCAAATCGGCCCCGCGCGCCAGCTCCACCACGGCCGCGCAGGGCGTGGTATCGCCGCTGTAAACCAACGCCAGACGACGGCCGCCGGGACTCAGCTCCAGGTCCAGGCGTAGGGCAAAGGCCGGGATGGCGCCGTGATTGACCAGGGCCAGCCGGGCCGTGACCCCGGGCAAATCGGGACAGGGATGAGGGTGATCGGTGGGCAAGGGGTGGAGGACGATTTCGTCGGCCAACAACGCCGGAATCCCCGGATAGACCAGTTCGATCAACCGCCGCCAGGCCTCCAGGACCTGAAGGGCGCCGAAATACACCCGGCGCCGATGGTAGAACAGCAAAACAGGACTGCCCAGGATATGGTCGCCGTGCTGGTGGCTGTAATAGACATGGGAAACCGCCGAGGGATGGATACCTGCGGCGGCCAATTGGGCCACCACGGCCGGGCCGGCGTCCAGGAGGATGTGCGCCTGGCCGTGGCGCAGGAGCAAGGCCGTATGGTCGCCGGGTCGTGTCGGGCGAATGGAACCGACGCCGAGAAAAATGAGTTCGCTCATCGTCAGACAGAAACGAAAAGGTCAAAACCGCCCCGGCCTCACAAGGCCAGGGCACGAGCAACGGCTTCCAGGTCAGGAGCAATACGGATCGGCTCACCGGTGGCACGGCGGGCGGCGGCGATGTCTTTGAGACCGTTGCCGGTGCTGAGGATGACCACCCGCTCGTCGGGGTCCAGGAGACGGCGGTCGACGGCGGCAATCAGGCCGGCGGTGGCGGCGGCCGCGGCCGGCTCGGGGAAAATGCCCGTCGTGCGCGCCAGCCGCGTCATTGCCTCCAGGATGGCCTCGTCCGAGACCTCGATGAAGGCGCCACCCGTCTCCCGCACTGCGGCCAGGGCCTTGCGTGCATCGCGCGGCCGGTCCACGGCAATGGAATCGGCCAGCGTCGTGGCCCGCACCGCGACCAGGCGCTCGTCATCGCCCTGACGCCAGGTCTGGGCCAGCGCATTGGAGCCGATCGCCTGCACCCCCAGCAAACGCGGCATGTGAGCGATCCAGCCGAGGGCCAGAGCATCGCGCAGGCCCTTGTGCACACCGCCGATGATGCTGCCGTCGCCCACCGGCACCAGGATCACATCCGGCGCCAGCCAGCGGTCGGGCCGCCCGTCAAGTTGGCCGGCCAGGCCCTCGACGATCTCATAGGCCACGGTCTTCTTGCCCTCGGTCGTAAAAGGATTCAGGCCCGTGTTGCGATTGTACCAGCCAAAACGCTCGCAAGCGGCCGTGCACAAATCGAAGGCCTGGTCATAGGTCCCCTCGACGGCCAATACGGTGGCGCCGTAGATGAGAAGCTGCGCCATTTTGGCCGGCGGCGCCGTCGCCGGGACGAAGATGACGGCCCGGCCGTCCTCCCAGGCGGCCACCTGCCCGGCCAACGAGGCGGCCGCGTTGCCGGTGCTGGCCGTGGCCACCGTGGGCAACCCCCACTCGCGCGCCCGTGCCACCACTACGGCGCTGGCCCGATCCTTCAGACTGGCCGTGGGATTGCGACCGTCATCCTTGACCCATACCTGCCGCAGCCCCAGCCCGGCGGCCAGTCGCGGCGCCGGCAGCAGGGGCGTTCCCCCCACCGGCAACGGCGGCATGGAGCGTCTGTCGGCGATGGGCAAAAGCGACGCATAGCGACCGATGCCCGCATCGGGGTCGGCCGCCATCCGGGCGGGGTTCGTCTGGACAGCGATGCGGTCGTAGTCGTAGGCGATATCCAGGGTGGGCAAAGGCCGGTCCGGCGGCAGATCGCCGTGATGAGGGCAGAGATAGCGGTCCGGAGTCAAGGGCACCAACCGGCCACAGGCCGTGCAACGGCCCCCCAGGACATGGGCAGGCAACATGGGCTTCCTTACGGGTAGATGTGCGTGCCGGTCTCGCCGTTCAGGGCGCGGGCGATATTGGGCGGATTCGTGATAATGGCATGCTTGCCGCCATGCTCGAGATAGGTCAGGATGGCCTCGATCTTGGGCTTCATGCTGCCGGCGGCAAAGTGCCCCTCGGCCAGATAGCGCCGCGCCTCGGCCGCCGTCATGCGGTCGAGCCAGCGCTGATCGGGCTTGTTGAAGTTGAGGGCCACCTTCTCGACTCCGGTCGAGATCAAAAACAGGTCCACCTGCGCGGCAATGGCCATGAGCGCACTGGCGTGGTCTTTATCGATGACCGCAGGGGGCGCCCCGCGCAGGTCACCGTTGGCATCGCGGATGACGGGAATCCCTCCCCCGCCCACGGCGATCACGATCCAGCCGGCATCCACCATCGTGCGGATGGCGTTCACCTCCACGATCTCGAGCGGCCTGGGACTGGCGATGACCCGGCGGTAGCCACGACCGGCATCTTCGATCACGGTCCAGCCCATCGCCTCGAACTTCTGCGCCTCCTCGCGGGTCATAAAACCGCCGATGGGCTTGGTCGGATGCTGGAAAGCCGGGTCATCCTTATCCACTACCACCTGGGTCACCATGGCCACGGCCCGGCGATACAGGCCCCGGCGTCGGAATTCGTTGTCCAGCGATTGGGCCACCATGTAGCCGATGGATCCCTGGGTATCGGCGCCGATCAGATCGAGGGGCACGGGATGAACTTCATGCATGGCCAGCTCGGTGCGGCGCAGGATAAAACCTACCTGCGGCCCGTTACCGTGGGTGATGATGGTGTTCCAGCCGGCCTGGATGAGATCGGCAATGTGCTTGCAGGTCTCGCGCACGGCTTCCCATTGGTGTTCGACTTCGGGATGGCGACTGTCGGTGATCAGCGAGTTGCCGCCGATGGCAATGAGGGCGGTAGGCGGTCGTGAGTTCATAGGGAACGGTCCTCCCCTGTGGACAACCTCAACCCATGGTCAGGGCCATCACGGCCTTCTGGACATGGAGACGGTTTTCGGCCTCATCGTAGACCACGCTTTGCGGTCCATCAAGGACGCTATCGGTCACCTCGATATTACGGTCGGCCGGCAGGCAGTGCATGAAGATGGCATCGGGCCTGGCCAGGGCCATCCGCCGATCGTCGGTGATCCAGTCGGTGTACCGGCGACCGATGGCCGCGCTTTCGGCCTCATCGGTGGTCGTCAGCAGCGCGCCCCAGCTCTTGGCGTAGATGATATCGGCATCCTTGAACCCGGCGTCGAAATCGTCCAGGATCTCGAAACTGCCGCCGAACTTGCGCACGTTGTCACGCGCCTGTTGCACGATATCGGGCATGAGCCTGTATTCAGGCGGATGGGTGAGCCGCACATGCATGCCGAAGCGGGTCATCTGCAAGATGAGACTCTGCGGCACCGAAATGGGCTTTTGATAGCTGGAGGCATAGGCCCAGCTCACGTTGATCACCTTGCCGCGCGGGTTCCCGACCTTTTCAAAGATGGTCATCAGGTCGGCCAGGATTTGGAAGGGATGGTAGATGTCGCATTGCATGTTGAGCACGGGCACACGGCTGGCCTGAGCCACCTCGTTGATATAGCGATTGCCGACGCCCCAATCGCAATGGCGGATGGCAATGCCATCGTAATAGCGGCCGTAGATTTCGCCGATTTCCTTGGCCGTATCGCCGTGGCTGATCTGGGTCGTCTTCGAGTCGATGAAGGCAGCATGGCCGCCCAATTGGGCCATGCCGGCCTCGAAGCTGGACCGGGTGCGGGTGCTGGTGAAGAAAAAGAGCATGGCCAGGGTCTTATCCCGTAGCAGGGGATGGGGAATACCCAACGCCCGCTCACGTTTGAGTTGAAAAGCGACATCAAGGACGGTTTCGACTTCTTCTTTGCTGAAATCGAGATCGCCGATGAAATCGCGTCCACGCAAATGGGTTTGCATAGACAAAAAACTCCGTGAGAATGAGATAAAAATGCCGTAACCGGCTGTCTGTCACGATGGGATGGAAGACTCGGAATGGCGTCAGGGGGAGATGGCTTCGGGCTACGCCCTCGCCATGACAAAAGGGCTACGCTCGCATCAGGGAGAAATGGCTTCGGGCTACGCCCTCGCCATGACAAAAGGGCTGCGCTCGCATCAGGGAGAGATGGCTTCGGGCTACGCCCTCGCCATGACAAAAGGGCTGCGCTCGCATCAGGGAGAGATGGCTTCGGGCTACGCCCTCGCCATGACAAAAGGGCTACGCTCGCATCAGGGGGAGATGGCTTCGGGCTACGCCCTCGCCATGACAAAAGGGCTACGCTCGCATCAGGGAGAGATGGCTTCGGGCTACGCCCTCGCCATGACAAAAGGGCTACGCTCGCGTCAGAACAGGGATTGCTTTAGCGAGAGGATGAACGAAACGAAGAAGGCAAAGCCTCGATGCTCAGGCCCAAAGCCTGTTCCAGAAGCGGGATGTGGTCCCCGCGCACCGGGTCCCCTTCGTTCGTACGGCCGTCGAGCAGCTCGGCGCGGGTCACCCAACGGTCGGTGGGGCCGAGCTGCAGGGGTGGTAAATCGACGGCCTGGAAAAAGTGGAACTGATAGGCGGTGAGGGCGCCGAAGGAGGGCGAGAGACGAACAACGCCGCCGAAGGTGGCCAGAGGTTCCAGGCGGAAATCCCCGGCTGCCAGGTGGACTTGCCCGCCCAGCTCTTCCTCCAGCTCGCGAACGGCGGTCTCCTGGATCGGTTCAACCCAATCCCGGTCTACCTTTTGGCGGCCGCCGATGAGCTGATAGGCGCCGGCCCGCTCATCCCATTGCACCAGGAAAGTCGGCGGTGTGCCCGTCTGCACGATGAGCACCTGGGCGGCGAGGGTATGACGGATAGGAGGCGCCTGCGGATCGCGGCGCCGACGTTCCTGCTCCAGCCAGTAGACCAGGCTGGTGCCGTGCCGCAGGCCTGTCACGGCCATGGAGCCCTGTTGATCCGACCAATCGAGGACGATGGCATCCTCTGTCTCGGCCCAGGCGGCCAGGCTATGCAAAAAGTAGTAGGCCGGCTGCGAAACCGCGCGAATCCCGGCCTCGCTGAGCTCGACCGCGCCCCACACCTGTAGCAGGCTAGCCAGGCCCTGGCCGATGGCGGCGCTGCCGGGTAAATCGGCCAACGGTCGCGGGGCATGACGGGACTGAGGGATCGCCCGCAACCAGGCGGCAAGAAGCTGACGCTCAGCCGAAGCGCCCATGTTCAGGCCGTCATCCGTGCCAGAAACGAGGGAAACAGGGCATAGAAGCCGGTCGCATCCACCACATCCTGCAAAGGCACCTGGTCGAGGACGGTATGGGCATGGACCTCGTCGCCGGGACCGAAACCGATACAGGGGATCCCGGCCTTGCCCATCCAGTACGTGCCGTTCGTGGAGAAGTTCCATTTTCCGGTGGTGACCGGTCGCCCCAGATAAGCCGTGGCCGCGGCCACACCGGCCTGGACGATGGCCGCGTCCTCGGGCAAAGCCCAGGCCGGGAAGTACTTCTCCACCGGAAAGACAAAGCCGGTATAGCTCGGTTCGGCGTAGTGGAGGATGCTCACCGTGAAATCCTGGCGCTGTTCCGGGGGGATGAGGGCCTCCACTTGGGCCACGGCCTCTTCTTTGCTTTCGCCGAAGGTGAGCCGACGATCGACGAAGATGGTGCACTCGTCGGGCACGGCATTGATGCTGGGCGTCTTCACCCGCATATCGCTGACGGTGATTTTGCCGTGACCGAGGAAGGGGTCATCCGCCAGCCGGGGCTCCAGATCGCGAATGCCGGTAATGACCGGCACCATTTTGTAGATGGCATTGTCGCCCAGATGATTGCTGGCGGCATGGGCGCTGCGACCTTTGGCCACGATTTGCATTTCCACCCGGCCTTTGTGTCCGCGATAGACCTGCATACGCGTGGGTTCGCCGATGACCACGTAATCGGGCCGGATACCCTCCACCTCGACCAGGACGTTGGGGGCAATGCCGTCGCACCACTCCTCCATATTGCCGAAATACCAGGCCGTCCAGCCTGCCAGCAGTCCCAGATCGCGGGCGATGGCCAGACCGTATACCATCCCCGGCGTGGAGTTTTTCTCATCGCAGGCCCCACGGGCGTAGAAAATGCCGTTTTCGACCTTGCCCACAAAAGGGTCCCAGGCCCAGGCATCCGGGTCGCCGATGCCCACCGTGTCGATATGGCTATCGTACAGAAGCACGCGCGGGCCGTCACCGATGCGGCCCAGGAGATTCCCCTGGCGGTCAAAGCGCACTTCATCGAAGCCCAGACGACGCATCTCGGCGGCAATCCGTTCGCCTACCGGCCCGATCTGGCTATCGTACGAGGGGATGGCGCAGATGTCGCGCAGAAATTGAATGATATGGGCCTGTTCGGCCGCAATGCGTCGACGTAAGGTTGCTAGCGGTTCCATTCTCAAAACCTGGTTATCGGAATAAAAAGCGCCCGGCCGGAGAAAATCCGTGCCCGGCGTATGGCCCATTCTAGCAGGAAAGTGGGCAAGGATACAACCCGCTAAGGCCCTAAACGCAACGGCCTGCGCGAGGCCGAGTTGAGGATTGAGAGCCTCTCAACCCTCAACCCTCAACTCTCAACTCTCAACTCTCAACCCTCAACCAGTGCCGTGCTCCACCGTCAGCGGCAGGTCAATGGCAATGGGCTGGCGCTCACCCTTGCGGAAGATGAAGCGAGCCTCTTTCAGGGCTTTGGCATCGGCCGGATCGCCGGCGACTTCGACATCCACAACGACCAGATCGCCGGTGCCGAATTCACCGCTCAGGAGCATCTTACTCAGCGGGTTCTCGATGGCCCGTTGGATGACCCGTCGCAAAGGCCGGGCCCCGTATTCGGGATCGAAGCCCTGGGCTGCCAGCGCCCGCCGGGCCCGATCGGTCAATTCGATCTCCAGGGCGTGTTCCTCCAGGCGTTTGGCTACCTCCGCCACCTGCAGGTCCACGATCTGCAAGACCTGTTCCGGGGTCAGGACATGGAAGGCAATGATCTCATCCACGCGGTTGAGAAATTCGGGCCGGAAGGTACGCTTCAGCTCGCGCTGGATGTCGCCGATGAGGCGGGCCTCATCCATCCCCTCGTTCGCGCGGAAACCCAGCGGGCGGTTTTGGGTGACGTGCTGCGAGCCGACGTTCGTGGTCATGATGATGACGGTGTTGCGGAAATCCACGGTGCGGCCGTGGCCGTCGGTGAGACGGCCGTCTTCCAGGATCTGCAGCAGGGTGTTCCAGACCTCGGGATGGGCTTTCTCCAGCTCGTCAAAGAGGATGACCTGGTAGGGCCGGCGCCGGACCGCCTCGGTCAGGTGGCCGCCTTCATCGTAGCCCACATAGCCGGGCGGCGCGCCCAGCAACCGACTGACGGTATGCGGCTCGCGATACTCGCTCATGTCCACCCGGAACAAGGCGTCGGGGTCGTCGAACAGGAATTCGGCCAGGGCCCGCGCCAGCTCGGTCTTGCCCACCCCGGTCGGGCCCAGGAAAATGAAGGAACCGATGGGACGTCGCGGGTCTTTGAGACCGGCCCGCGCCCGGCGGATGGCATCGGCCACGGCCGTGATGGCCTCGTCCTGGCCGATGATGCGTTTGTGGAGGAACTCCTCCATCCGCAAGAGTTTCTGGGTTTCCGATTCGAGCATCTGGCTGAGGGGGATGCCCGTCCAGGCGTGGACGATCTGGGCGATATGTTCGGCATCCACCACCCCGGTGAGGCCGGCCTGCTCTTGCCAGACCACCGTCTTGACCTGGATTTCCTTCTCCAAGCGGATGAGCTCGGTCTTCAACTCGGCGGCGCGAGCATAGTCCCGTTGGTTCCAGGCCGCTTCCTCCTCCTGTTGCAGTTCTTTCAACCGTTGCCGCAGATGGCGCAATTCCGGCGGTTCCGATTGCATGGCTACCCGCATCCGCGCGGCCGCCTCATCGATCAGGTCAATGGCCTTATCGGGCAGATGGCGGCCGCTGACGTAACGATGCGAGAGCCGCACGGCGGCGTTCAGGGCCTCATCGGTGAAGCGCACCTGATGGTGCTGCTCATAGCGGGAGCGCAGGCCCTGGAGGATCTGCACGGCCTCTTCGACGGTGGGTTCATCGACCCAAATCGGCGCAAAACGACGTTCCAAAGCGGCGTCGCGCTCGATATGCTGGCGGTATTCATCGGGCGTGGTGGCGCCGATGACGCGCAGTTCCCCGCGGGCCAGGGCCGGTTTCATCATGTTGCTGGCATCCATGGCCCCTACCGCGGCCCCGGCGCCGACCACGGTGTGCAATTCGTCCACGAAGAGGATGATCTCCCCTTTGGACGAGCGCACCTCCTCGAGGACGGCCTTCAACCGCTCCTCGAATTCCCCGCGAAAGCGGGTGCCGGCGATCATGGCGCCCAGGTCCAGGGCCATAAGGCGCCTGCCCACGAGGAAGGCCGGTACCTCTTCCTGCACGATACGCTGGGCCAGCCCTTCGACGATGGCCGTTTTCCCGACACCTGCCTCCCCGATCAACACCGGATTGTTCTTGGTGCGCCGGCCGAGCACCTGGATGACCCGCATGATCTCCTGGTCGCGACCGATGACGGGGTCCAGTTTATCGGCTGCGGCCAGGGCGGTGAGATCGCGGGCGTATTTCTCCAGGGTGCGATATTTGCTTTCCCCGCGCGCCTCAGGCGCCGCCTTATGACGGCGCAGCTCTTCGATGGCGCGGGCAATGGCATCCTTGCTCAGGTTGTAGCGCCGCAGCACCTGGGCGCTGGGCGTATTGCGTTCGCCGGCAATGGCCAAAAACAGATGCTCGGTGGAGATATAGGCATCGCCCATGCGGTCGGCCTCCTCCACCGCCATCTGGTTGACGCGATTGAGCCGGGGGGTGATGTAAATCTGACCGGTGGCGGCCAAGTCGAGATTGGGGCCGCCGGTGCGCGGGGTGCGCTGCAGGATGGTCTCCAGGTCGGCCTGGACCCGCTCGGGATCGACATGGAGATGGCTGAGGATACGGCGCACCATGCCATCGGGCTGTTCCACCAGGGCCAGGAAGAGATGTTCGGTGTCGGCCTGGCTATGCTGAAAACGGTGCAAAATCTCATAAGCGCGCATCAGGGCATCCTGGGCGCGCTCGGTATAGCGTTCGAACTGCATCATGATTGGTAACTCGCTGGCAAAGAGAGGATAGTACAAAGGACATGCCGTTTATACTACTATAGCATAACGATGCCGGTATCACCCCTTTTGCATCGGCGACCGCAAGGAGACCGGCGCCGCCTGGGCAAGGCGTCGGCCGGGCGAACACCGGGCACGCAGCGGCTAAAAGGAGTGCGTTTCATCGCTCGAAACGGCGACACCTACAGCATAACGGCCCTCTTCTTAGCCTGACGTAGGCTGTTTACCCATAAGGCCCAACGCTTATACAACGCTTATAATGACCGTGCTCCTGCCGACTCCGGAATCCGTCGGCAGGAGCATGGCCTTTACTGCAGGAAAAGGTTGCTAAACGTGGTCGGTTGATTGAAACGCATCACCGGAGTATGGGCCAGGACGCGCTCACGACCGAACACACCGGGCGTATCGTTATCGTTGGCCATCAACCCGTAGCCTACAACCCAACCCGGATAGGGGCGCACGCCCATGAGCGCCCAGGGGATGGCCGCTTCGAGAGTGTAGCCGGTGGCCGTGCGTTGGGCAGCCACCACAAGCTGCCCCGTCCAATCGGGACGGCGTTGGGGATAGGCCACGACCCCCTCAGGACCGCGCGTCAAGAAGTCGCCGGGCGAAAAACCGAAGTGGAAATCATCGGCATTTCCGCCCACGACGTCGAAATCACCGGCCAGATCGGCATCCACCCACAATTCGACCGAATCCCCGTTGAAGAGGTCGTAACCGCTCCCTTCCTGGACATGCACATCGTCGGTGACCTCGTAGGCCACATACAGGAAGATGGGGTCCCAGGCCAGCCTGGCCGTGACGACGAAATCGTCGGCCGCGACGGCTTCTTCGGCCCCTTGCAGGGGATAGGAAAGCGAGACCACCGGGATACCGCCCCATTCGGCCAGAAAGCCGTCGATGACAAATCCGCTGCGGCCGGGCGCGGCGTAGTCACCGCCGTTGGCGCGGAACGGTCCGGCGTAGGGCGTCGGCGCAGGGGTTACGGTGGGTGTGGGCGTCGGTTCGGGGGTCGGCGTGGGCGTCGGTTCGGGAGTCGGCGTCGCCGTGGGTAAGGGCGTGGGTGTGGGCGAGGGTTCGGGAGTGGGCGTCGGCGTGGGGGACGGCGTCGGGGTGACGACGGGCGTGGGAGTATCCGTCGGCGTAGGGCTGGGCGAGGCCAGCGGGGTCAGCGGCAGACCGCCCAGAGCGATGGTAGGCGTGGGCGTGGCGGCGAGGCGGCTGCTCCACGCCCGCAACGCCAGGCTCAGGCCCAGTAAACCGACGGTGAAAACGGCCAGAGCCACCAACAACGTCACCAGAATAGGATGGAGAGAAGGGCGAACAGGGGTTTGCATGGTCGAAATCGCACCGGCGGGCAACAACAGACCTCGCAGGCTACCCTACGAGGTCTGGACCGAAAGGAAACGGAAACGTACGGCTAGAAGCGCAAGAAAGCGCCAAGGGGATGGCCGGCCGCCGTGAGCGGGTTTTCCGACGGCAGCACGGTGACCTGCGCGCCCTGGGCCAGGGTCCGCCGGGCCAGGGTGTTGATGGCGTCGGGCAGCGGACGATAAGCCCCCCCGCAGAGCGGACAGGCGACTTCGCCGCCGGTGCCCAGGTAACCGCAGTGGTCACAACGGCGTATCCGGCCTTCGGGGACCTCATAGCCTTCGCTGAAAAGCAGATGATAGACCCGACCGCTTTGGATCGCCTCCACGGTGGGATCGAGGCCGAGGACGGCATGATCGCCTTTGGCGGCGGCCACGATGAGGTCTGAAGCCAATTGGAGGATATAGGAGCTGCGGGCCTGCAAGGCCACGGCTTCGGCCCGATCGCGCACCTCCTGGATCCCGGCGTTCAATTCCAGGGGCATGGTGCCGACAACGAGCTGTTGCAGGGCCGCCGGCAACAGCTCCCGGAAACGGGCCACATTGGCATCGGTACCGGCCAGGACCAGGCGGCGCCAGTTGTACTGACGGGCCAGGCGTTCGGTTTGTTCCGCGGCCTCCCGCAGGTTGGCCAGGGCCGTTTCGTCCTCGTGGCGTTGATAGCGCGGCGCCGCCCAACCGCCTTGTTTGTGGCGTCGCACCTCTTCGCCTACCATGCCCGTGGCTTCTTCCAGCACGCCCAGATGGAAGGAGAAAAAGCGGGCGCCCTGTCTGTCCACCGCCACGACGCCCAGATGGCCGTAGGTATCGATCATCTCGACCAGACGCCGCACCAGCGGCCGCCGGTCCACCATAATGGCATCTTCGACCGGGACCTGGAAGGCATACGCGCGCCAGAAGTCCTGTTCCTGGCAGCTAAAGCACACCAGCCCGCGCGCCTGACGGTCGTACTCGAGTTCGACAAAGCGCTCGATGCGTTGGCGATCGGCCGCGGGGATGGCCGTTTCCTCCAGAAGCCGACGCAACGCCAGTTTGTATTCCTCGGTCGTGCGTTGTCGCGGGTCCACATTGAGATAGAGACTGACCACCGGACTGTTATGCCCTTCGAAGGCCACAAGCTCCTGTAAATCCGTTTCACGAAACATAGGGATGACCTCCAACGGCGAGTGGGGTCCTCAGCGTTGAGGAACAACCGGCTGAAAGAGCGGAAAGAGCGCACAGAGCGACGGCCGTCAGGCGGCAGCCGTCGCCCGCTAAAAGCACAAGGGGAAAAAGTGTTGCTGCCGGAGGCAGCCATACGCAAGAAGCCGAGAAGGGACCACGCCGTTCACTGCCGTTACCTCCCACCGTTGCAAGCTTAGCAGTTCGGCGGGTTCTTGTCAATGTCATGGCAATCCCGCAGGTGGGTGAAGGCAGGAGAGGGGGAGACAGGGAGACAAGGAGACAGGGAGAGGGGGAG
>Ga0197142_1000560_pt1 | contig 34359 bp, 27 predicted proteins | sample GBS60_MetaG_FD_148614 | JGI IMG/M metagenome (GOLD analysis project Ga0197142, IMG submission 148614) | Sediment microbial communities from Great Boiling Springs, Gerlach, Nevada, United States - GBS 60_MetaG | ecosystem: Environmental > Aquatic > Thermal springs > Hot (42-90C) > Sediment...
AGATTAGAGTTTAGCGTATTGGCACTTGTCGGGGCGGGCGGATTTGAACCGCCGACCTCACGGTCCCGAACCGTGTGCTCTAGCCGGGCTGAGCCACGCCCCGATTCCCATTGCAATTAATGGGATTATAATCTCTTTAACTACCTTTGACAAGGAAAACGGCTAATCGTATAATCAAGCGGATACGAATTCTAGCTTAGCTTTGAGGAGATAAGAATGAGTGAAGATCATAAAGTGCGCGTCGCAATCATCGGGGTAGGAAATTGTGCCTCCTCTCTTGTTCAGGGAGTATATTATTACAAAAATGCTTCGGAAGATGATTTGGTTCCGGGTTTAATGCACGTCAATCTGGGAGGCTATCACATTCGTGATATTGAGTTTACAGCAGCCTTCGATGTGGTGGATACCAAAGTTGGGAAGGATTTATCCGAGGCGATATTTGCCTATCCAAACAACACCGTAAAGTTTGCCGAGGTGCCGTTTCTTAATGTTCCGGTTTCGCGGGGGATGACTCATGACGGGCTTGGAAAGTACCTCACCCAGATTGTAAGGAAAGCCCCAGGGCCTACTGCAGATATTGTCGGTATCTTGAAAGAAACCAAGACCGATGTCGTGGTTAATTTCTTGCCGGTTGGATCGGAGATGGCGACCAAGTGGTATGTGGAACAGGTTCTGGATGCTGGCTGTGCGTTTGTCAATGGAATTCCGGTCTTTATTGCCAGTCAGGAGTATTGGGCGCGGCGCTTTCGAGAGAGAAACTTGCCGGTTATCGGCGATGATGTTAAAAGTCAAGTGGGAGCCACGATATTGCATCGGGTATTGACTCGTTTGTTTGTTGATCGTGGCGTGCGGATTGACCGTACGTATCAATTGAATTTTGGTGGTAACACAGATTTCTTGAATATGCTTGAACGGGAACGTTTGGAGTCGAAGAAAATTTCCAAGACCGGCGCAGTTACCAGCATGGTACCGTATTCGTTGGCCGAAGATAACGTACATGTTGGACCAAGCGATCACGTGCCGTGGTTGACAGATCGAAAGTGGTGTTACATCCGCATGGAAGGGACAACGTTTGGTGATGTTCCCTTAAATTTGGAGGCGAAGCTGGAGGTTTGGGATTCACCCAACTCTGCTGGGGTGATGATTGATGCGATTCGCTGTGCGAAAATCGCCCTGGACCGTGGTTTGAGCGGTCCGATTATTGGCCCTTCAGCATACTTTATGAAAACACCTCCAAAGCAGTTTCGCGACGAGGTAGCGCGGGAAATGACGGAAGCGTTTATCTGCGGTGAAACTGCTGAAGACTGATGGTATAATTTTGTTAAAGTTATCGGAGCTTTAAATGGCTCTATTGCGCAATTGAGAGCCAGTTGTGTTTTGAGGAGTTAGCTTATGTCAGGACATTCGCATTGGGCAACCATTCGGCGAAAAAAAAGCGCTGCCGATGCCAAAAAAGGTCAGTTGTTTACCCGCTTAGCGCGTGAGATCGTGTTAGCTGCGCGCGATGGCGGCGGGGATCCAAACGCCAATACCCGCCTTCAATTGGCCATCGACCGGGCGCGAGCGAACAACATGCCGAAAGAAAATATTGAACGGGCAATAAAGCGAGGGACCGGTGAACTAAAAGAAGGAAACGCTATTGAAGAAGTCTATTATGAAGGATACGCTCCAAACGGGATTGCCTTGATTATCTTTGCAGTGACCGATAATCGTAACCGGGCGGTGGCCGAAATTCGGCATGTATTGAACCGCTATGGCGGCAGTATGGCGGAGGCTGGTTCCGTTGTCTGGCAATTTACTCGCTCGGCGTATTTTTCCTTGCCGCGGGCAAATGTGGATGCAGATAAAGTATTTGAACTGGCCGTTGAGGCCGGCGCCAGTGATGTCAACATTGAAGATGAGTTGATTGAAATTATTGGTCCGGTAGAATCGTTCAATGACATCAGTAAGGCCTTAAAGCAGGCTGGCATCCAGCCGGAAGAAGCTGAACTGCGCATGATCCCAAATAATGAAGTTGAGCTTTCGCCGGAGGAGACCATTCAGGTATTGAAGGTAATTGAAGCTCTGGAAGAGTTGGACGATGTCCAGACCGTCTATTCGACCTTATCCATCAGTGATGAGGCGATGGCTCAGCTCGAAACCGCCTGAATGGTTGCATGATTGTCATTGGCATCGATCCTGGCATAGCGATTACCGGTTATGGGATCATCTGCCAAAAAGAAAACGGGAAACTCGCTGTTGCGGACTATGGCGCAATCGTTACTTCGCAGTCTGGTTGTAATGATAGCGAACGTCTGTTATTGATCTATCGCCGACTGAATGAAATTCTTGCTCTCCACCGCCCGCAAGCCGCAGCGGTGGAGAAATTGTTTTTCCAGAAAAACGCCCGCACCGCAATGGCTGTCGGGCAGGCGCGCGGAGTAGCTTTGCTAGCTTTAGCTCAAAATACTGTCCAAGTGTATGAGTACGCGCCGGTTGAGATCAAACAGGCTTTAACCGGCTATGGAGGAGCAGATAAACGTCAAATGCAAGAAATGGTAAAACTGCGCCTGTCCTTACGGGAAGTCCCTAAACCCGATGACGTTGCCGATGCATTAGCTATAGCAATTTGTCATCTGCAGTCTTATCGGCTGCAGAATCTTGAGGTGCAGGGATGATCGCCTCGATCAGTGGGATTGTGCGGGAAATTGAAGGCGATACCCTGGTGATTGAGAACCAGGGGATTGGGTATTTGGTTTATGTTCCCAAAACCCTTTGTGACCATGCCAAAATTGGCGAGCAAGTTTTCTTATTTACCCAGCTCCTCGTCCGGGAAGACTCGCTGACTTTGGTCGGATTTGAAACAAAAGAGGCTCGAAAACTTTTCAACCTTCTGTTGAGTGTAAGCGGAATAGGGTATAAATTGGCTTTGTCCATCTTGTCAACTCTGAGCGGCGACGTGCTGCGGGGGGCAATCCTCCAAAATCAGGTCGATGTGTTAGCGCGCGTTCCGGGATTAGGCAGAAAAACAGCGCAGAAGATTATCCTGTCCTTACAAGATAAGCTTCGAAGCGAAGGAGACTGGGATCAGTTTGCTGCTTTTAGCGATATTGATGGAGAAGTCCTAGCGGCGTTGACCGCTCTGGGGTATAGTGTTGTGGAAGCCCAGGCGGCGATTCAATCCATTCCAAAGGATACACCTCAGGAGATTGAGACGCGCTTGCGACTGGCTTTGAGTTACTTTAGCAAGATGGTATCATAGACATTCAATGTGGAGGTAGAAAAGATATGGCAGCCAAAATTGCGTTTATCGGTCCTGGAGTGATGGCAGAAGCGATGATCGGTGGCTTAATTCGCCAGAAACTGGAAGGTCCTCAAGATCTTATCGCATCTGGTCCGCGTCTGGAACGATTGGATGAGTTGCAAAAAAGATATGGCATTCAGGTAGAAAGCGATAATGCTAAAGCTGCCCGAAATGCTGATGTTGTAGTGCTTTCCGTAAAACCTCAAAAACTCGATAAGGTATTGGCCGGACTAAGGGGCTCGATTGCATCTCATGCCCTGGTTTTATCAATTGTCGCCGGGGCTCCCATCGAAAAGATTATGCGGGGCTTAGATCATCCCTATATTGTGCGTTCGATGCCTAACACACCGGCCCAAATTGGGGAGGGAATTACGGTTTGGACTGTATCCCCGTCGGTTTCGGAAGAGCAGAAACACACCGCCAGGCGTTTGCTTTCCGCGTTGGGTGATGAGATCTTCGTTGAAGAAGAGAATTATCTGGATATGGCGACAGCGTTATCCGGCACGGGACCGGCGTATGTGTTTCTTTTTATGGAAGCGATGGTCGATGCGGGTGTCCATCTCGGTTTTCCAAGACGGATTGCCGAGCAATTGGTAGCCAAAACCGTGCGTGGCTCGGTCGACTATTACACAAAGCGCGAGGATCAGGTTCATCTGGCGCGGTTGCGCAATGAGGTAACCTCTCCGGGCGGCACCAGTGCAGCAGCCCTGTATTACCTGGAAAAAGCTGGTTTTCGTACAGCTATCTCGCGGGCGATTTGGGCAGCCTATGAGCGTTCGAGAGAGCTGGGCCGCGATGCAAGAGCTAAACCGCCGGAAAATCATGCCCGTGAAGAATAAAATAGCCAAATCCTATATTTGTTCGTGATATGCTTTACAAGCCTGCAGGTTTCGGGTATTATTTACCTGTTTTGAGACTGGAGTGTTAACCGAAAGATTATCGAAGGAAGGGCGTGACAATCGATGGACGAAACTGCAAAGTTACTCAAAGACTTAACCGAAGCCCATGGGGTTCCGGGTTTTGAAAGCCCAGTGCGAGCGGTTGTAAAAGAGTATTTCCAAAAACTTGGTGAGATTAGCCAAGATAAACTTGGGAGTGTGATCTGTAAAAAGCAGGGTAGTGCCGAAGAACCGCGGGTGATGATTGCCGGCCACATGGACGAGATCGGTTTTCTGGTGAAGTACGTCACCGATGAAGGGTTTATCAAATTTCTGCCACTGGGGGGGTGGTTCGACCAGGTTTTGTTAGGGCAACGGGTGATCATTAAAACGCATAAAGGGGACGTTGTGGGCTTGATTGGAGCCAAACCGCCGCATTTGCTCAGCCCCGAAGACCGCAAAAAAGTCATCGAAAAAAGCGAAATGTATATCGACATTGGCGCTTGCAGCAAAGCAGAGGTCGAAGAAGCAGGGGTCAGAGCCGGTGACCCAATTGTTCCTCGCGCCGATTTTGTCGAGCTAGCCAATGGTCAGACCTACCTCTCAAAAGCCTTCGATGATCGGGTGGGAGTTGCATTAGCGGTTTCCGTCATCGGGCAATTGCAGGACAAGCAACATCCGAATACAGTTTACGGGGTTGCAACGGTTCAGGAAGAAGTAGGGTTACGAGGAGCAACGACTAGCGTTCGAGCTGTTGACCCTCATGTAGCGATTGTCTTAGAATCTGATATTGCCGGTGATGTTCCAGGAATTAAACCGGAAGAATCTGGCGTGAAATTGGGGAAAGGTCCTACAGTAGTGATCTACGATGCCAGGATGATCCCCAATCAGAAGTTACGTGACCTGGCGCTAAAGGTAGCCGAAGAAAAATCAATCCCGGTGCAACTCTCTTATATTGAGGGCGGCGCAACCGATGGAGCTGCGATTCATTTGCATCATATCGGCGTCCCAACCCTGGTTATTGGTGTGGCTGCTCGCCACATCCACTCGCATAGTTCGATTATCCATCGCCAAGACTATGATCATGCTGTTACCTTGGTCAGCGAAATCGTCCAGCGCCTGGATGCCCAAACCGTAGCCGACTTGACCGCCTGAAGGGAAAGGAATTTTTGGAGGTAAGATGACGGATTACATTCAACAAATTTCAGAAGAGCTTCGTAAGCAAATTGAGATTTTTGAACCCGAATACCAGCTCAAAGATGTTGGTACGGTAATTGAGGCGGGGGATGGAATTGCTCGGGTTAGTGGGTTGAGTAATATCCGTTCACAAGAATTAGTGGAATTCGAGAACGGAGTGATGGGAATCGCCTTTAACCTTGAAAAGGACAATGTTGGCGTTACCATTGTTGGGGATTATGCCGGCATTGAAGAAGGGATGCAAGTGCGCTCAACCGGTCGGATTGCCTCTGTCCCGGTCGGGGATGGGTTGATCGGCCGGGTGGTCAATGCGCTTGGCCAACCCATTGATGGAAAAGGGCCTATTCGCTTCGACCGCTATCGACCGATTGAACGGATTGCTCCAGGGGTTGTGTTGCGGAAAGATGTTGATACACCGGTTCAAACTGGAATTAAAGCCATCGACTCAATGATCCCCATCGGACGAGGGCAGCGTGAGCTGATCATCGGTGACCGTCAAACGGGTAAGACGGCATTGGCAATTGATACGATTATCAACCAGAAAGGCAAAGACCTGTATTGTATTTACGTTGCCATCGGGCAGAAGAAAGCTGCGGTCGCTCGAACGGTTGCCTTGCTTGAGAAGTATGGAGCAATGGATTACACAATCGTTGTGGTTGCTTCCGCAGATGACCCGGCAGCGATGCAATATATTGCCCCTTACGCCGGTTGTGCGATGGGTGAGGAGTTCATGGAAACCGGCCGGGATGCCCTAATTGTCTATGATGACCTTTCAAAACATGCCTGGGCATATCGACAGGTCAGTTTGTTGCTCCGCCGTCCACCTGGACGCGAGGCTTATCCTGGAGATGTCTTCTATTTGCACTCCCGCTTGTTGGAACGGGCAGCGCGTTTAGCCGATGAATATGTCATCGTACCGCAAAGCTTTGTGGAAACGTTAGCCTCTGCCGAGGATAGTGTAGATGGCAAAGTCTATGGCGGCCCTCGGGCTTTCTATGAGGCGCAGGAAGCTCTAAAGGCGATGGAGAACTCAGAAAGGTATAAAATTGTCAAACGCCGCGGCTCGGGTGGTTCTTTGACGGCATTGCCGATTATTGAAACCCTTCTGGGTGATGTTTCGGCTTATATTCCAACCAATGTAATTTCAATTACCGACGGTCAGATCTATTTGGAAAACAACCTGTTTTACGCCGGTATTCGTCCTGCGGTTAATGTGGGTATTTCGGTGTCTCGTGTAGGTGGAGATGCACAAACCAAAGCGATGAAGCAGGTAGCAGGGCGTCTGCGCCTTGAAATGGCTGCCTTCCGCGAGTTAGCCGCCTTTGCTCAATTTGGCTCTGACCTGGATAAAGCAACCCAAGCGCAACTCAATCGCGGCTTGCATCTCCAGGAGATCTTGAAGCAACCGCAATATGAACCCATGCCGTTGGAACAACAGGTGATTGTCCTGTTTGCCGGCACGCAAGGGTATGCGGATAAGGTTCCGCTTGAGGATATGCGCAGGTGGGAGGCTTCGCTTATCCGTTATATGGAGTCCTCTTACCCCGAAATTGGCAAGGATATCGCCGAAAAGAAAGTGATCACCGACGAAACACGGGAGAAATTAGTGGCGGCATTGGAGAATTTTACCGCCTCCTGGCAATAAGACCCCTAAACAGAGGTTCGGAGAGCGATGCCAAACACAAGAGAAGTGCGATTGCGAATTCGCAGTATCAAAAATATCTCGCAGGTCACGCGAGCTTTACAGGCTGTCAGCACAAGCAAAGTCAGGAAATCAATGGCAGCCTTAATGCAAACACGTCCCTATGCAACCAAGGCGTGGCAGGTGTTAACGCATATCGCTCGTCAACCCGGTCGAGACAACCTGCATCCTTTATTGATGCAGCGTCAAAATATCAGCGCCGGTTTGGTTATTGTCATTACCAGCGACCGGGGCTTAGCCGGCGCATATAACACCAACATTATCCGTTTTACGTTACAACATTTCTCTCAATATCCTCATCCCATTCGCTACATCGCAGTAGGACGTAAAGGACGGGATTTGCTGCTGCGCCTGCGGAAGAATGTGATTGCTGAGTTCAGTAATTTGCCGGCTGCGCCAACATTTAACGATGTTTCTGCGATTGGGAAATTAGCGATTGACGAATTCCTGTCTCGTAATGTTGACGAGGTTTTTCTGGTTTATACCGATTTTGTCAATATGGTTAGACAGCTTCCAGCGGTTAAGAAGATTCTTCCCCTGGAGTATGAACATGAAGAGGAACGAGTTGAGTCTTTCGAGCTGAATGCGCGACATCGAATAAATGCGACATATATTTACGAGCCGGATATGAATACGATTCTGGATCGGATTGTGCCCCGCTTCACAGCCCTGCAAGTCTATCAGGCGATTTTAGAGGCGCAAGCCAGTGAACATGCTGCCCGCATGGTAGCGATGAAAAATGCCACCGATGCAGCCACTGAACTTGCGGCTTCGTTGCAACTTGAGTATAACAAAGCCCGCCAGCAGGTCATTACGAACGAGATGTTAGACATTGCCGGAGGAGCAGAAGCCTTAACCGGCCAGAGATAATCTCCTTTAGAATGATAATCGTGGAGGTAAGATGGTTCAAACAAGAGGAAGAGTCGTTCAGGTTCTTGGCGGTGTGGTTGATGTAGAATTTCCACCCGATCAATTACCGGAAGTGTTCGAGGCAATTGAGGTTCCGCGAGAAAACGCTGATCCATTGGTTTTAGAAGTGCAGAAACATTTGGGAAACAACTGGGTGCGCTGCGTGGCAATGGACTCTACCGATGGTTTGCAACGGGGAGCAACAGCTTATGCGACCGGCAATCCGATCATGGTGCCGGTAGGCCCAGAAACCTTGGGACGGGTCTTCAACGTTTTAGGCCGGCCGATTGACCGGAAAGGTGAGGTGAAAGCAAAGCTCTATTATCCCATTCATCGCCCTGCTCCGCCCTTCGCCGAGCAGGCTACCCGGGTTGAGGTGTTTGAGACCGGCATTAAGGTGATCGATCTTATCGCTCCCTTTACCCGGGGAGGGAAAACAGGAATTTTTGGCGGAGCGGGGGTTGGGAAGACTGTCATTATCATGGAGTTGATTCGTTCGATTGCAACCGTCCATCAGGGAAATTCGGTTTTTGCCGGAGTAGGTGAGCGCACTCGAGAGGGAACCCAACTCTACCGAGAAATGCTCGAATCAGGCGTGATAAAAGACACGGTGATGGTCTTTGGGCAAATGAATGAACCCTCTGGGGCAAGATTGCGGGTAGCCCTCTCGGCGCTTTCCATGGCGGAATACTTCCGCGATCAAGGGCGGGATGTGCTCCTGTTTATTGATAACATCTTTCGCTTTAGTATGTCTGGATCGGAAGTCTCGGCGCTGTTGGGAAGAATGCCCTCAGCAGTTGGGTATCAGCCTACCTTAGCGACCGAAATGGGTGAATTGCAAGAGCGCATCACCTCGACCCGCAGCGGTTCAATTACCTCGATGCAAGCGGTATACGTACCTGCAGATGATTATTCCGATCCGGCGCCGGTGGCAACTTTTACCCATCTGGATGCGACCATTGCTCTCGAACGATCCATTGCGGAGAAAGGGATTTATCCGGCTGTCGATCCGCTTGCATCCACCTCTCGTATTTTGGATCCAAACATTGTTGGGGTTGAGCATTATACAACTGCGCGCGAAGTGCAACGGGTCCTCCAGCGCTATAAAGACTTGCAAGATATCATTGCCATTCTCGGCATAGATGAACTTAGCGAAGATGACAAACTGATTGTTTCCAGAGCTCGCAAGATCGAACGGTTTTTCTCACAACCTTTCTTCGTCGCTCAGCAGTTCACCGGACAAGAAGGCCGCTACGTACCATTACGAGAAACTGTACGCGGTTTTCGGGAAATTTTGGAAGGTAAACACGATGATTTACCCGAGCAAGCTTTCATGATGGTTGGCACAATTGATGAAGCGGTAGAGAAAGCGAAACGGATGCAGCAATAGGACCGATGTCGAGAAGGAGTAAAAATGCCGATTCGGTGTGAAATTGTCTCACAAGATCGGGTGGTTTTCGAGGGAGAGGCAGATATTGTTATCTTACCTGGTAGTGAAGGTGAAATGGGTATTTTGCCGAATCATGCTCCTTTACTTTCCACTTTGAATTATGGCGTCATGGAAGTGCGTGTACAGGGAAAGGAATACTTTTTCACTGTTGCGGGTGGGGTTGTTGATGTACAGCCTGATCGGGTTGTTGTGCTAACTGATGCCGCAGAAGATATCGAAGAGATTGACATTCGGCGAGCAGAGGAGGCGAAACGCAAGGCAGAAGAACTGCTAAAGGCCGGTCCGCCACCCGATACGGATGAATATCTAGCGATAGAAGCTGCGCTAAAGCGGTCGAAATTGCGATTGGAGGCAGTAAAAAAATATCGGGGACCTTCTATGCGATCCTATCGGAGAGATGAGTCCTAAACACGATGGCGCTCTTTTCCCGCGAGCTCGGTATTGATTTAGGCACGATGTTTACTCGGGTGGTCGAGGGGCGGCAAATCCTTTTTGAGGAACCGACCATTGCAGCAATTATTATCGATGAGCAAAAAATGGTTGCATGGGGACAGGAAGCTCTCGATATGTTTGGAAAAGTGCCTGAGACAATCGAAGTAACTCGCCCATTGCAGAATGGGGTCATAGCCGATTATGAAGTGATCGAAAACATGCTGCGTTGGCTGTTACGAAAGTTAAGCGGGCCTTTTCGGATCGTGCCACCGAAAGTGATGATTACTATCCCTTATGGGATCACCAGTGTTGAAAGCCGGGCTGTTCATGAAGCGATTTTAGAGGCTGGCACACGTGAAGCTTATTTGATCCAACAACCTTTAGCGGCCGCGATTGGAGCAGATATGCCCATTGGGACACCAAGTGGGAATATGATTTTATGCCTTGGTGGAGGGGTTACGCAGGCAGCCGTGATTGCGATGTATGGCATCGTTGCCGCCGAAACGATGCGATCCGGAGGGATGGCGCTCGATGAGGCGATCATAGCCTACGTCCGTAAGAAATATGGTTTGATCATTGGTCCCTTAACGGCAGAACAACTTAAGATCAAAATTGGCGCTGCTATCCCCCTTGAGCAGGAGGAGCGATTGGATGTCCAGGGACAGGACCAGGTAAACGGTCTCCCGCGGGTAATCACGCTAACCACAGGTGAGATTGTTGAAGCGATTCAAGACCCACTGAGGGATATTATCGAAACCGTCCGGAGAGTGTTGGAGAAAACACCCCCGGAGTTGGTCGCAGATATCATCGACCGTGGGGTTGCCATGACCGGCGGACTTGCTCTTCTGCGAGGTTTGGATCGACTATTGACCAAAGAGTTGGGTGTGCCGACATATCTGGTCGATAATCCCAAAACAGCGGTTGCAGAAGGGGCGGCGCGGGGAATTAAGATGGTGCCGGTGTTGCGCAGAAATTTACCCGCTGTATAGCATTTCTTAATCCAGGTAATATGTCATCCTTTGCAGATGAATTACCGGGTCGATGTACTGGACTCGAACATAGGGTGGTACATTGATGCTGATCGGAGCATAATTTAGAATGGCGCGCACGCCGCCTTGGATCAACTGATCTGCCACACTTTGCGCTTCAGTGGATGGGACGGCGATCATCCCAATCTTGATTCCTGCTCGCTGAATGGTCTCACTCAGGTATTTACTGTCCTGGACGATGAAGTTCCCTATCTGCATGCCAATTTTGTTTGGGTCTTTGTCAAAAACCATCACAATCCGAAATCCACGATTGGCGAAACCCTGGTAACGGGCTAATGCACTCCCGATATCGCCTGCGCCGACGACGACAATATCCCAAATTCGATCTACCTTCAGGATTGCGCGCAATTTCTCAATCAGAAAATGGATATTGTAGCCAGTACCTTGTTTGCCGAACTCTCCAAATAGAGAGAGGTCTTTGCGAATCTGAGCTGCTGAGATGCCTAGCCGTTCTGCTAGCTCTTGCGAAGATGTAATCAGGCGATTTTCACTTTCCATCCTTTGTAAAGAACGAAGGTATTGGGGCAGTCGGCCAATCACGATGTCAGGTATGGTTCGGTTTGGCATTACTCTCCTCCAAAGCTAGATAAGATGGTGCGAAAAGAGCGGCGGATTTAGATAAATTTTATCATAAAACAGAAAAGTTTGTGCATTTTAACACAAAAATTTCACAAATGAAGCACAAGTTAATGAGAATGTGTGCGGATGGTATAATTAATTTTGATCGTTATGTTTATCGATGAAGCAATTATCTATGTAAAAGCCGGCAAAGGGGGGGATGGGATAGTACATTTTCGGCGCGAAAAATACGTTCCCTTTGGTGGTCCCGATGGCGGCGATGGGGGTAAAGGTGGAGATGTCATCTTAGAAGTGAACCCAATGCTGAACACCCTGTATCATTTTCGGCAGAAGAAAACGTTCAAAGCTCAAGATGGCGCGCCAGGGGGGAAACAAAATATGACCGGCAAATCAGGGGAAGACTTAGTCATCGAGGTGCCACCCGGAACACTGGTCTATAACGCTGATAGCGGAGAGTTATTAGGCGATCTTACCCAGAAGGGACAGCGTTTAGTCGTGGCGCGGGGCGGGCGTGGAGGACGCGGTAATACCCACTTTGCTACGCCAGTCCGTCAGGCACCCCGCATCGCTGAAAAAGGTGAACCGGCTGAAGAAATCCGCTTGCGCCTGGAGCTAAAGTTAATTGCGGATGTTGGCATTGTTGGAGTACCAAATGCAGGAAAATCGACCCTGTTGGCTAAAGTGACCAACGCCAAGCCAAAGATAGCTCCTTATCCCTTTACAACCCTGGAACCCAACCTCGGTGTGGTTGTTTTAGATGATGACTTAACCTTTACCATGGCAGATGTACCCGGCTTGATCGAAGGCGCGCATAAAGGAGTGGGATTAGGCGTCGATTTCCTCAAGCATGTTCAGAGAACCAAGGTGCTTATTCATCTTTTGGATGGATTATCCGACGATATCGTGGCTGATTTTCACCAGATCAATGCAGAAATGGCCCTCTTTGATCCCTATTTAAGCAAAAAGCCTCAGGTTGTGGCAATCAATAAAATCGATTTGCCTGAAGTGAGGGAGAAGGCGGAGTCAGCCCGGAAAGAGCTGATTAAGCACAGCCAGCTAGACAAGGTATGGTTAATTTCAGCGCTAAGCGGCGAAAACGTCCATCAACTCCTTTATCAGGTAGCTGACCTGCTCCAATCGGTTCCCAAAGAAGAAAGCCTGGGAGAAGAGATTCCGGTTTATCGGGTTGACAAAGATCCGCGTGAGTTTGAGATCTTTGAAACACCAGAAGGATGGCGAGTCGTTGGAGAAGCGATCGAGCGGGCAGCGGCTATGACCTATTGGGAGTATCCGCAATCGGTTAGAAGGTTTCAAAAAATTCTCCAAGCCCTGGGGGTTGAGGAAGGCTTACGAAAAGCAGGCGTCCAAGAAGGGGATACAGTATTGATCGGAGATTTTGAATTAGAATGGGTCGAGTGATTACCGTTCAAAATCGGATCGGAATTTTAGGGGGCACCTTCGATCCGCTCCATTTGGGTCATCTGATCCTGGCTGAAGAAGCGCTGTTCCGGTTGACATTAGATTGTGTTTTGTTCTTGTTAACTCCGTGTCCACCGCACAAAACGGGTCAAGAGATTACACCGCTGGAACATCGTTTGAAAATGCTCAAGCTTGCCATTCGCGACCAGCCAGCATTTCAAATATCGCGAGTAGATATTGAGCGTTCACCGCCGCATTATGCTGTCGATTCGTTGATCCGAATAAGGGAGATTTATCCTCAAGCTAAAGTGTTTTATCTGATGGGTGAGGATTCTTTGCGAGACCTGATCCACTGGCACGAACCCGGGCGTTTTCTCCAGCAGTGTGATGGAATTGGAGTGATGCGTCGGGTGATCGATAGCGATTCTCTTGTCGAACTCCAAAGGGTGTTTCCAGAAATAGAACAAAAGGTCATCTTTCTCAGAGCACCTCGTTTTGATATTTCTTCCCGAGAGATCCGTCAAAGAGTTGCTCAAGGATTGCCATTTCGATATTTTTTACCCCCAGCCGTGTATCAATATATTCTTCGAACAGGTTTATATCATGCCTGATGCCCCCACCGCGACTCGAACACGGGTCTTTGCCTCCGGAGGGCAACGCTCTATCCACTGAGCTATGGGGGCGCAAGCTAAATTTTACCATTATTTAGCCGGATAACAACCGGGAAATTTTGGAGAGCTCCGAGCGATAGCGCTCGATCCACATCTGGTAATCGATTTCGTCATCGAGTTGAGCGGATTGGGCTTTTTTATGGGCCAGTTCTCCGCAAAGCTGATAGAAGCGATGCACCAAAGCATATTGCCCGTTGAATGCACTGATCAGTGGATCCACGACACGCTGAGTAAAAGAGAGGGCTTTGTAAAACTGAGTTTCGGATAGCGTGCCGAGCTCAATCTCCTCTTTCAGGTAATGCTCGAGCAGGCGGCGTTCTCGATAGATGGTATAGATAACAAAAGCGAACATCGCTATCCAGCCTGACCAGTCTACCATCGAGCCTAAGAGGCAGGTTAAGAGGCTGGGATAAACTGAACTGATCAAGTTGTGCAGGGAGTGAGTGAATACAGCCGCCGAGAACCCAAGCAGAGGGGCGATAATCCGCCAAACGCCTGTCCGCGCCAAACGGGATGCAGCGAATCCAATGCCGATAAATGCGGTGTAAAATGGATGTTGCCAGCCAACTACGATGACGCGAAGAAAGATCAAGGTAATGAGTCCGGAGTAGCCACTGGCGAGATAGCCTTTTTCGTAGATGTAGAAGGTATTTTCCGTTGCGGCAAACCCTAAAGCAACGACTGAGGCATAGACAATCCCATCAAGGATTGAGTCAAACTCATGCCGATAATGCAAAAATATCATCAATACGGCAAGGCCCTTCAAAAACTCCTCAATTAACGGGGCAGAGATAATGTAAGTTGATAACGAGGAGAGCCTTTCGGAATTTGTAATGAGAAATAAGCTGACTTCCCAGAGCGAATTAAATATCAGCGCTCCAAATGCTGCAACCACAGCTCCCCAAACAAAAACTATCCCAAGTAGTCGCTTCGGTTCTTGCTCGTAACGGTCAAGCCAGATAACCCATGCGGCATTGATCAGCATTGGGACAAAACCGAAGAAAATAGATAGCAGGAACGGGATCATGCAAACTTACGTCAGTTCCTGGTTGAAGTGTAATCTAAGCCGATGAAAGAGGGCCTTTTCGGCGGGAATCCCCATTGCGTTGACCAGTTCATCCGGACGGGCGTGGAGGGTGGCATCGGTTCTAAGCAGGGTTTTTAAGCTTTGTTGTCCCTCTGGATTATGGATTATGATCTCAATAGAAAGGAGTAGAGGACGAAGGTCATGTTTTTTCCCTCTTCGTTCGATGGGAATAGAGGATTGATTGGTGAGCGCCTGAACTCGTTGTTCCAAATCTGGAATCGGTTCCAAGAAGTTAATTTGATACTCCGAGGCGGTTAACAAAGACTGCAGGGCAGGTTGGTTTAGGGGCACCTCAGTAAGCGAATTAAGTCGTAGACCTGGAGGTAGCGCTGGCAGAATACAGGATTGGATGAGGGATATGGGAAGCTCATCTTCCAGCCAGATGTCCATCAGATCATTTGAACTGGTAAAACCAAGCGGTAGCGCGGCGGCAATTTGGATCCGCGGATGGGGTTTGAAACCTTGGGAATATGCTAAGGGAAGTCCAGCGCGGCGCAAAGTCCTTTCCCAGGTTCGATAGAGATCAAGGTGGCCTGTAAAGCGCATCGCTTCGGTTTTATCAAAGTTAATCCGAACTCGCATCATCAAATCAAACCGTACTATAGAATCTTAAGAGGAGGACATTTCCAGGTTAGACCTCTTTCACGTCTCAGGGAATTGTACTTTGGTAAAATGCCACAGGCGTAGCAGCCTTGGCGACAATCGGGCCGAGTTTGTTCTTGCAGACTTTTTTGGTAGTCTTGAATAAGATACTTTTTCCGAACCCCGATATCGATATGATCCCAGGGAAAGGCTTCGGTGATCGGACGCAGGCGATGGGTGTAAAATTCTGGCTGTAAGCCACAATCTGCAAAAGCCTGGTACCATGCGTCCATTTTTCTATGATCGTTCCAGGCATCGAATTTTGCCCCCTCTTTCCAAGCGAGATAAATAACTTCTCCAAGGCGGCGATCCCCGCGGGAAAGCCAGGCTTCCAGGAAGGTTGCTTCAGGGGGGTTCCAGGTCAATTTGAGGTTCTTGCCGCGCAAATTGCGTTGCAAGAGGTTAATTTTTTCCTGGATATTTTCTATCGAATCACAAGCAACCCATTGAAAAGGAGTATGAGGTTTGGGAATAAATGTTGAAACACTAACATGAATTTGTACTCGATGACCAACGATTTTCCTGCCCAAGGCTAAGACTTCTTTGGATAAATCGGCGATTGCCTGAACATCTGCCAGAGTCTCTAAAGGGTGTCCAATCATAAAATAGAGTTTTAATGTTGACCAGCCGTTTTCAAAGATCGCCTGGGTTGTTTGCAGGAGGTCTTGAGTGGAGATTGGTTTGTTAATGATATTACGCATCCGTTCCGTAGCCGCTTCGGGTGCCAGGGTGAAACCACTGCGTCGGGTATTCCCTAAAGCCTGCATCAGTTCGACAGAGAAAGTCTCGATTCTAAGGGACGGAAGAGAGATGGAAAGATGGTCGGAAGAGAAATGGTGTTGAATTTCTTTGACAAGATCCGCAATATGCGTATAGTCGGAAGATGAGAGGGATAGAAGACCTACCTCATTGTATCCGGTAGCTTGAACCGCCTTCTGGATGGTCTCAATGATCTCTGAAACAGAACGCTCTCGGATTGGCCGGGTAACCATGCCGGCATGACAAAAGCGACAACCTCGCGTACAGCCGCGCATGATTTCAATTGGGATTCGTTCGTGAACAGTCTCTATATAGGGGACGATAAAACGGTATGGCGCAGGGGGGAGGTGCGCTACAATCCGTTTTGAGATGGTCGTGGGGGCTGACTCCTCTCTTTTTTCTAGATGCGAGAAGGTTCCATTTAGGTGATAGTGAGCTTTATAAAATGAAGGGATATATATCCCATCAATCCTTGCCAGTTGTCTCAGGAGCGATGCACGACTTGAAGCAGACTTTCGCCAGGCTTTGAATACATCAATGATTTCTTGAACAACTTCTTCCCCTTCGCCGATGACGAAAGCGTCAATGAAGGGAGCCATAGGCTCTGGATTATAGGTGGCATGCCCGCCGGCGATAATTAAGGGATGTTGTTCAGCGCGCTTTTCTGACCAAAGCTCAAGATTGGCTAAATCGAGGATGTTGAGCACGTTGGTGTAAAGCGATTCATAAGGGAGGGAAAATCCAATAATATCAAAAGCGGAAAGGGGATGCTTGGTTTCAAGAGAGTATAAAGGAAGCTGATTCTGACGGAGTTTTGTCTCCATATCGACCCAGGGTGCAAAAGCTCGTTCGGCTAGGGCGTCTGAGCGCTGGTTGATAAGGTCGTATAGAATTGCCAATCCGAGATTGGACATGCCAATATCGTAAATATCGGGAAAGACTAAACACCAATGGACAGCTATGCTTTGCCAATCCTTGACGACCTGATTGAGTTCTCCACCGCTGTACCGGGCAGGTTTCTGTACCGTGGGTAAGATGGAGAGAAGTTTTTTCTGGATCAACTGTGGGGTAAAAACGCTTTCCGAGTCCATTTTCTAACAGTCCATTCGAAATACCGGTAAAGGATTTCTGGATGAGATTATATCAAATTGCGCCAGACTCGGTTGAATACCAAATCAGCTAGCAGGTGTCATTAGATTTCTGTCTATCCAATAATTGATAGTAGACTGCTTATTGCCGAAGCCAAAAAGTGCCCTTCAATGAGGGGATTGCTATGTCTTTTAAAGCTTGGGAGGATTAGCCAGTGCCGGTTGGACTGTTGTATCGTGCGGTGAGGGGATGATGAAAGGGCTGTCAGAAGACAGCCCTTTACCCTATAACTCGAAGGTCCAGCGGTCGATGTCTCGTTGCCAGGAGACGATTTCTTCGGGCTTAAACCACAGGCTGATTTCCGCCTCTGCATTCTCGACCGAGTCGGAGGCATGGGTTAAGTTCCTGCCGACAACCAGTCCAAAATCATGGCGCACCGACCCCGGAGTCGCTTCACGCGGACGGGTTGAACCCATCGTTTGACGAACTGCAGCGACAGCTTCTGGCCCTTCCCAAATCATTGCCATGACAGGCGACGCAGTAATGTACTCAATTAACTTGTTATAGAAAGGTTGATTTTTATGGATTTCGTAGTGAACTTCAGCCAGTTCTTTGCTCACCTGCATAAATTTTGCGGCCACTAACTTTAATCCGCGTTCTTCCAGGCGGGTGATGATCCGTCCGATTAGGCCGCGTTGGACACCGTCCGGTTTGATCATGACGAAAGTACGTTGCACGAAAAACCTCCAGGAATGATGATTAGCGGAGTAACTCCTCCGCTTTATTATAAGCCTCAAGCGCTTCGGAAAGAAGGTCTTTGCGAAGGTAGGCATCTCCCAAGAGCATCCACATCCTTATTTCCATCGGATATTGGTAGAGGGCGTTTGAGAGGTCTTGAATGATTTGATCAAGTCCGAAACGCTGCTTGATTAGGGTTTGATATTTTTCGATGGCTTGCTCAAGCATCCCCTTCGAAAGAGCTAGCCTGGCTTCTTCGGCTTGGAGTGCATATTGGGAGTCCATTACGCCTTCGGCTTGGGCTATACTTTCTGACTCCTGTTCTACACCTGGTGTTTCAAAAATTAAGGTATCCTCCCTCTCGGGAGAGATTGATACATCTTCTGCTGCCTCAGTGGTCAAGGGGATAACTTCTTCCCTTTTTATATCTGTCGTTTCAAACTGGAACAGGTCTTCGCTTTTGGTAACGATTGATTCTTCTCTTTCTCTGAGGGGCAGAGTCAATTCCTCTAGCTGAGTTTGACTTGTTTCCAGCAGGTCATCTTGGGGCAGTTCCATCTCGGGAAGAAGGCTTTCTTCGGCTTCAGCTATCTCCTGGAATTGTGATACGTCATCGGTTAAGGTGGTCTCAATACTGATTCCTTCATCACTGATTCCTTCGTCTGAAGAAATGACTGCTGTTTCCTCGCCGGGAAACTCTTGTACCCATTCGATGTTTTCTTCTTGAGCGACAGCGGCAAGCCAATCGGGTATTTCGGACTCGGAAGGGGAGATCGCAGATGATTCTGGTAGTTGTTCTTTTTCGAGCTCAGCGCGCAGCCACTCAGGGAATTCATCTGAAAGCTCCTGGCTGACTGCTGGCGTGAGGTCAAAGCCTTCGATTTGTTCTGTAGTCTCTGGGATGGGGAACTGGGATAAATCACCCAAGGGTGACTCCATCTCGATCGATGGTTTGCTTTCCACAAGGTCTGGTTTGGAGTCTAAATATTCGCGAATCCATTCAGGGGGTTCTTCTTTTCGTTCCTCCGGCGATAGCAAAAGTGCCTCTTGAGCGCCCTGTTTTGCAGCCAGGCTTTCTAACCATGCAAAAGCGTCGTCATCGGTTAGAGCTGGAAAGGTTTGATCAATCGCTGCCGGTTGTTCGGGTTGTAGCGCTTCTTTGGGTTGCACCCGGACGGGTTTGGTATCCTCTTCGCTGATAGCTGGTTCGCTCACGGCGGGGAAAGTTTCTTCTTCATAGCTTGCCAGCAGCCAGTCCGGGAGTTGTTCGGCGTTTGGAAGAGGTTCTTCTTCGGTGAGCCAGGCCGGTAAGTCTTCGGCGGAGGAAGGGATAGTTTGAGAAATTTCAGGTGTGACTGAGGTGATCGAGGGTGTTTCTGAGATTTCCTTTTCCCATGTCTCAAAATCGCTCCAGTCTGTTTCAGAGGGGAAAATTTCGGCGGTGAGATGTGATTTGTTGTTTAGCTCATTTACCCAATCAGGAACTTCTTCTAAACCTGATGGTGAAGTCTCTTCCAGGCTTTCTTTTTCTGTTTCAATTCCAGCCAACCAGGTTGCGATGCTATCTCCTTCTGCCGGATATGGAATCGACTCTATTGAACTGGTTTCTAATGATGAGAGGTCGATTTCATCGACAGGGGAAATCTCTTTTAACCAGTCTGGGATTTCGCCTGCTTCCAACTCCTCCAAATCTTCACTTTCGGAGAAGGGAGAAATTGCGATGTTCTCTTTTTCTTCTTCTGCCCCCGGCCCTTCTTCCCAACCAAGTTCGCGCATCCAGTCTGGAATCTCGGTTGTGGAGACGGCTTCGGAGGTTGTTTCAGCAGGTTCGAAAAGGATTTCACTCGCTTCTTCAAGCTCAGAAACTGCTTCAGAAGGTGAAGCCTGTTCTCTCATCCAGTCAGGCAATGTTGGTTCGCTTTCCTTTTCTTCTTCTGCACTGATTTGGATGCCTAGAGAAGCTGCCCAATCCGGTTGCTGAGAGATAGCTTGGGTTGCTGAAGAGGAGGGGCTTTCAAATTTTTCCAGGAGGACGGCTGTATCTGGAACTTGCTCTGTGGAGGAAATACTCTTGTTCAAGTGAGCTGCATACGGATCTAATTCAGCCAGTTTTGCAAGGTACTTTTGCGCGTCTTTTTCCTTCCCTTCAAGAAGCGATATTTGCCAGAGAAGGTAAATAGCTTCGTAACAATAAGGCAATTTGGCAAGGATTTGATTAGCAATCTCCCTTGCTTCGGGGATTTGTTTAGTTTCAAAATAAGCTTTGGCGAGCAAAACCTCTAGGTCGGGCCGTAACGGGTCTTCAGCCAATGCCATCCGAATTTCTGCAATGGCTTGAGAATGGAGATTTCCTTTCAGGTACATTCTTGCCAAGGCGCTGCGGTTAAGATTGACTTTGGTGGGTTCAATGCCATCTCGGCGGCCGTACAGGCGGCGCAGTTCGCCTTGAATGGCATTATTTGAAGGTTGAATCTCAAAAGCGCGCTCCATGTGCCAGATGGCTTCGTTTAGATTACTTTCATCTTCCCGAATGATGCTCATGCCGACATGGGATATAAAATCATCGGGTAGGCTAGAGAGAATGCGCTGGAAGATGTCATTGGCATCTCCGAATTTCTGGCTTTCCAAGAACGCTTTTCCCAAAAGGCGATAGGTTTCGAGGCACTTGGGGTGAGTCCTTAGGATATGTCGACAGTGTGCAATAGCTTGATCGTAGAGTCCCTGGTCGATCCATTCTTCGATCTGCCGATGGTAAGCCCGAAGAGAAATTGAGGTCATGTAAGAAACTCCCTTCCTGAACTTAACAATGGGAAACGTGGCGGAGAGGCATCATTTTGGTTTCTTAATCTATTGATTAGCATAATGGAAACCGCTATGACTGTCAAGTGATTCACATCACTTATGCCGTTTTGGAGGGGAAATATGAAAAATCTCCCGGTCAAAATTGGCCGGGAGATGAAGGGCGATAGAGGGAAGATCAGGCGATTGCAGTTTCTTCCTGGAGGGAGATGGTTTTCGCTTTTGAACGCATGATCGCCCAACCGACGATTACCAGTAGGATAATTGAAATGACCCAAATTGCCAGCAGGGTGTTGCCGGTTGCGCCAGCATATTTGACGATAATTGGAGCGGCAATTAAGGAGACCAGATTGACGACTTTGATCATGGGATTTAGAGCAGGTCCAGCCGTATCCTTGAGCGGGTCTCCAACCGTGTCGCCAACCACGCCGGCTTTGTGACGCTCAGAGCCTTTGCCGGTATTGGCAGACAGGTTGCGCGGCTCATCTTCAATAGCTTTTTTGGCATTGTCCCAGGCGCCGCCAGCATTTGCCATAAAGACAGCCAAAAGCTGACCGCTCAGGATAATTCCAGCGCAGAAGCCAGCTAAGGCTTCGACGCCGAGCATTAAGCCCAATGCCAGGGGTGTAAGCACAGAAATGACAGCTAAGGGCACTAACTCTTTCTGGGCAGCCTGGGTGGAAATACCTACCACGCGGGCGTAATCGGGTTTGACGGTGCCTTCCATGATGCCCGGAATTTTGAATTGACGACGCACCTCAAGCACAATTAGACTGGCAGCCCGGCTGACCGCTCTGAGAGAAAGTGAGCTGAATAACCAGGGTAATGCACCGCCTAATAATAAGCCGATGAACACGCTCACCTCAGAGACACGAATGCCGGTATCGCTGAGCAATTGCGGGAAGGGAATTGGTTGACCGGCGGCACGGGCAGCCAGATTTGCCGCTTCCTGGACGCGACCAACGTCAATAAAGAAGGAAGCGAACAAGCTCACAGCAGCAATCACCGCCGAGGCAATCGCAATGCCTTTGGTAATGGCTTTCGTTGTGTTCCCAACGGCATCGAGATCAGCCATAATTTGGCGAGCTTTTCTCGTCTCTTCGTCATCCAAATCATGCCAGGACATTTCACCAATGCCATTGGCGTTGTCGGAAATAGGGCCATAAGAGTCCATGGCGACATTGTTGCCGGTATGGCTGAGCATACCGATACCAATCATCGAGATTGCGTATAGCACATAAGTTGGTCCATCTGCGTTATATAACAGAAGCCCAAAAATAAAGCTGATAATAATTACGACCAGCGCCCAAACACTGGATTCCATACCGACCGATAAACCGCTCAGGATGGTTGTCGCCGGACCGGAATTGGTGGATTCGACAATTTCTTTTACCGGGGCGCGCTTGGTCGAGGTGAAATATGAGGTCAGGGGATTAAAGGCAACTGCCAGGCCAACACCAATGGCTGTTAGCATTGCCATCCGCCAGTCGTGAGCGTAAAAGATAGCTAACAGGAAGGCCCAGATAATCGTGTTGACGCTGGAAACCTCGTAGGAACGGAACATGGCCTCTTCGGCATCCTCAGCGTGCAAAAAGCCAAGCGGACCTGTTTTGGGCAGTTTTTGCCACATGGGCACTGCAAAAGTTCCGAGAATGGATGAAATTACGCCGATAGCTCGAATAGCAAGCGGATAGACGATCCACATAAGATTGCCGGTCATTGCCACCAAGGCCAGTCCGATGATCAAAGCGGACACAATCGTTACTTCATAGGATTCAAAGATGTCGGCTGCCATTCCAGCACAGTCACCTACGTTATCGCCTACAAGGTCAGCCACAACGGCTGCATTGCGAGGATCATCTTCCGGAATGTCTTTCTCAACTTTGCCGACCAAATCGGCGCCAACGTCAGCGGCTTTGGTGTAGATACCTCCCCCAACACGCATAAACAGGGCAATCAAGGTGCCACCAAATCCAAAGCCGAGCAAAGCATCAGGCGCGGCTTTGCCAAAGATGACGAAGATTAAAGTGCCGCCCAGTAATCCTAAACCATCGGTTAACATGCCGGTGATCGTACCGGCGTAATAGGCAATGGTTAGAGCTTCGTTCAAACTTCTCCGTGAAGCAGAGGCAGCTCGAACACTTGCCTGGATTGCCATGCGCATTCCTAATTGACCCACTAAAAGGGAGAATGAAGCACCCATAATAAAGGCGATCGTTCGCCCGATAGCAATGGCGATTTGCGCTTGTTCACCGAATTCCTCGGTTGCTTCCGGGGTTGGCGGTACGATATAAACGCTGAGGAACAAGGCGACAGTCAGAATTGCGATGAGGGGGAGAATGGTCTTCAATTGCCGATTTAGGTAGCTGTCTGCTCCGATGCGAATGGCTTCCCAGACTTCTTGCATTTTCGGTGAGCCTTTGTCTTTGTTGAGTACATTACCGCGTAAGAGCCAGGCGTAGATCAGGCTTATGAAAGCGGTAATTAAGACTCCAATAACGACAATTTGTTCAAATGGGTTTAAACCGTGTCGGCTACCTAGCCAGAGAATATCCATACCCTTTCCTCCGGATTGAAATATGATTTATCCACCTGTAGGTTGCAGGCGAACGGATGGATTATACTCAAGCCCGTAAAAAGTGTCAATTGAGAATCGGGATTGCGGGATTGCGGGATTTCGGGTTTGGTTTTGACAGTTTATCCCGAATTTCCGGATTGAGGATAAAAATTAGCCATTCATGACAATGAAAATATTAAATTTGTATTAATTTTTGTTCAGCTACTTGACTTTTAAGGTGTTTTTATTGTATAAACTTTTTCAGTAAGCTATAGTGGGTAGCGGTGAGTGGTGCAATTAGGTTTGAAACGGGGCACTGCTTCCTTAGATGGATGCTGTGCTTTTTGTTGTCTAACGAGTGATCTATTGCTAATTTTAGGACTTGATTTTCAATCATAAAAAGTGTATTCTGTATATACCAAGTTGTTGTGGATGGTAGATGAGTTCTATGCTTGATGAAAACTTATTAAACGAGTTAAGTGCAAGAGAAGACGACGAAAATAATGCCATCGCCCGTTTGATCGAGCTGGGTCGACAGAAATCGTACGTAACGATTGATGACATCTTAAGTTTCTTCCCTGAAGCTGAACAAGATGTTGACCAGCTCGAAGAGGCGTTTGCCGCTTTGCTGAGTGCAGGTATCCCCTATGTCGATGATGCCAGCCTGGTTGGTCCGACAGAAGAGGAACTCTCGGAAGAGGAAGTCGAAGAGGAGTTACCTGCTCATCTGGAGATTGACGATAATTATCTGGCAAACATCGATACCGATGATACGATCGGTCTCTATCTAAAAGAGGTAGGACGGGTACCGCTTCTAACGGCTGAAGAAGAGGTGGAGCTCTCCCAAAGAATAGAGCGCGGTCGGCTTGCCCGCGAGGAGCTGGCGCGAGGCAACGTCAGCCCCCGGCGGCGGAAAGAATTACAAGCCCTGATCGAAGATGGGTGGGCAGCACGCGAACACCTGATTACCGCAAACGCGCGGTTGGTGATCAGTGTGGCAAAAAAGTATATGGGTCGTGGGGTTCCGTTTCTGGATCTAATCCAAGAGGGCAACATTGGATTGATCCGGGCTGCCAAAAAGTTCGACTATCGGCGGGGACACAAATTCAGCACGTATGCCACCTGGTGGATTCGCCAGGCGGTTACCCGCGCAATCGCCGATCAAGGGCGCACCATTCGGGTGCCGGTACACATGGGGGATCAAATCAACAAGCTGTTGCGGGTGCAGCATCAGCTTACGCAACGGCTGGGGCGAGATCCAACGGTGGAAGAGCTGGCTGAGGCGTTAGACGTGCCGCCGCAAAAGGTGGAAAATATGATTCAGGTTGCCCGTCGTCCGTTGTCATTGGAGACTCCGACAGACGATGAGGAGGATTCGGTATTAGGAGATTTCATCCAAGACGAGGAAGTCTCAGCTCCAGACGAGACAGCTACCTATAACCTCTTGAAGGAGCATTTGGAAGCTGTATTGAACAGCCTGCCTCCCCGTGAAGTGCGCATTTTACAATTGCGCTATGGCTTATTGGATGGTCAAGCGTATACGCTAGAGGAAGTAGGGCGGAAGATGGGAGTAACCCGCGAACGTGTGCGCCAGATTGAAGCGCAGGCTTTGAGTCGTCTGCGTCACCCTTCAATTCGGAGAAAATTGCGAGAGTATTTAGGATAATACCGATAAAGTCCATCTTCGTCGATAGGAGGAGTAGCCAGAAGATCAACTTATATACGAGGCTGCTCCTCTAATTTTGCGAGCCAGATGGGTGTGGCACGATTTAGAAATTTACTTTTTCAAAAATAAGTAACCCTTTACTGCCGTAGATATCTGTGTCAATCTGATAGACGAGACGATAACTTGATAAAAATTCTTTGCTCGCCAATAAGGTTTTGCGGCCATAAACTTCTAAAAAAATGACATACTCGGGAAGCTCATCCAGGATCAATTGGGTTGGGATGGCGTAATTAATGACATACATTTCTGGAGCCAAGGGATAGTAAGCGAGGGTTTGAGGGGAATTTAATCCAACGGTATCAAGGATTCTGGCGTTGGTGCGGTATCCCAAGACGCCAACATCTCCGGCAGCGATGGTTATCTGAGATAAAGGAATGGGGGAATGTGCTTTTAGAAAATCAGCAGCTTTTTCGTAGTGAAGCTCGAGTTGGATGTAGGCCATCTCCGGCGCTAGGCGATCTTTGCCATGGTCGGGACGAAGCTGCCAGGCGGGAAAGATGAGGAGGGTGGGAAGGATAATTGTAAAGAAAATTTGGGTGGGAAGCATCCATGAAGTAAGGCGAGGATTTTTTCTTGAAAAGCCACGAAATAGCTGCTCCCAGAAGGAGAGGATTCCCATGAAGAAGCATAGAAAATAAAAGGGAAGCGGTGGGGTGAGGTACCAGCGAAATATTAATGGATTCGCTATGGCAAAGACAAGAAAATAGAGCCAGGGAAAAAGAACCAAAGCCAGACTTCGTTTGGTCTTACGGATCACTTGCAGACCACCAAACCAGGCCAGAGATGGGTAAAGGAATAAGCCGGCCATAATCCCCCACCTGCCAAAGGTTCTGTCCTCGGAGAATGGTGTGGCGTAATGCTGAAGCAAACGGATTAGGGCGCTGTTTTCGGGCAGGCGATAAGCAAGGGCTTTGGCAGTTATCGAATTGGGAAATAAAGACCCAAAGTAAAGAACGGCAAAGAGGTACCAAATAGCACAAGGTACGGTAAAGAGAATTGCCACGCGCAGAAAGTGTTTGATCTCCTTTTGTTGTCCGAAGCCATGCTCATTTTTTAATCTCTGATAGGTTTGAAAAAGAAAATCGATCATTAGGGGCAGAATAAAAATCAATGCATCCGGTCGGGTAAGAAATGCCAGAGCTGCGAGGAAGGCTGAGCATTCAAAATGCTCATTAAGGTATGTGTAAACTATGCCGACGAGGAGGAAGACATACAGGCTTGTTTCTAACCCACCGATTGAAAAGGTTACGCTATACGGGGCAAGCGCAAACGCCAAAGAGGTTGCCATACCTAGAAGCGGTGAGTGAATTATCTTTCTAAACTGGTAAAGCAGGAGACAAGTTGCGCCATCGATGAGGGCATTAAGGACATAGGATAGAATTGGAAAATTTGCGTCCACTCCACCAAAAGGGATGGCGAACAAAACGAGTAACAGGGTATAAAGCGGGGTTGTTGTGCCAAGCACGTGCTCACCTGAGTTGAAGACAAAGCCATTACCGGCTAAAATATTCCTAGCGTATCGATAAGTTATAAATGAATCATCGATGGTTCGCGGACCGGCGTTAAGCCTCAAGGCAATTGCGAATAAGGCGATGGCGAAAGGCAGGGCTTGAGAGAATAACCGACGAAAAGAACGATGATTGAACATGGTATCTTCTGCATTATACGCGAAGTGAGCTTTTGAATAAGGATTTTTCGATGAAGTTTAAACCAATGGTATTTTGTCTAACCGTGTTGTTAATTTACCTCATGGCAGCTAAAGTTTCAGTGGATAGCGATACGTGGTGGCATTTGAGAGCGGGTCAATGGATGATCGAACAACGACAAATTTTAACCGTTGATCTTTTTTCCTACACCCGATATGGAGCGGAATGGCGTTATCCGGGCTGGTTGATTGAAATCCCGATGGCTTTAATTGTTTCTATGTTTGGGTTGGGAGGGCTAAATGTTTTCACCGCTCTGAGCATAACGCTTTCCTTTGCGCTGATCTATCTCACTACGCGTGGCAACGAACTGGTGCGAGCCATTGTGATTATTCTGGCTGCGATCGTTAGCAGTATCTATTGGTCTGCGCGTCCCCATCTGATGACAATTTTATTTTCTGCTCTATTTTTGTATTGGCTTGAAAATGGAGCGCGCAACGGCTATGTGAAGCGGCGAAAAGCAATCTGGTTGGGTTTACCTATCGTGATGCTCTGTTGGGTCAATATGCATGGAGGGTTTATCGCTGGCTTTCTGATCTGGGGAATTTTCTTTGTAGAGCTAGTGTTAAACAGAGCATTTCATGCATTGACCGAACAACGTAATCTTTGGAGAGCGCTTTCCCATGCAGAGGTTTATACCCTTCTTGTTGCTGGACTTGCAATGGGTCTGGTTGCTAACTTAAACCCTTTAGGGGTTAAAATCTTTCTTTATCCCTTTCAAACCGTCTCTATTCAAAAACTGGGGATGTATATTCAGGAATGGCAGCCGCCTGATTTTCATCAGCTTTCCATACAGCCCTTTATCTGGTTGTTACTCGTTCTTATAGCGATATCGGCTTTTGTATGCAAACGATGGGAGCTGAGGGACTTTCTTCTGGTCGCAACCTTCCTTTACCTGGCTTTAGTGGCTGCGAGAAACGTAGCTCTGTTTGCCCTGGTTGCCCCTCTCCCGATTTTAAGGTCGCTAGAAGGGTTAGACCTTAGAACGGTTTTTCCCAAATTGCAATCAGAAATTTCGCTTTTGCATGGAAGCGGGTCATCAATCGAGCGTCCTAAACTAAATTTGTTGATTTTGGGGCTGGTTTTTCTGGGATGTGTAATGCGAACCGCAATGAGTTATCCTGAAGAAGTGATCTTCAAGCACTTATCCGCTGTTACTCCAATTGGCGCAATGCATTACCTCAAGGAAACTCAACCCCAGGGGAGGTTATTTAACAGTTACAATTGGGGAGGATATCTGCTGTGGATGCTTCCAGAGATTCCCGTATTTGTGGATGGTCGCACTGATCTGTATAATGATGAGATTCTGGACCAATGGTTTCAGGTTGCCCAATTTCAAGATGGATGGGAGGAGGTGATTGAGCGATGGCAAATCAGCATAATTCTGATGGAAAAGGATTGGATTGTGGCGAAATTCTTGCAGCAAAGCGGGTGGTGCCAGAAATACCTGGATGATGTGGCAATCGTATTAGCAAAATGTCCCTAACTGAATTCGCCTCTGATTTAAATAATAAACAACGCATCTTAATCACGGGCGGCGCGGGGTTTATCGGTTCTCATTTAGCGGAAGCGTTACTGGCGCGCGGACATGCGGTGACGATTATCGACAATCTCTCAACAGGGAAATTTGAAAACATTGCCCACTTATGCCGGCAGCCGCGCTTTCGTTTCGCAATCGATTCGATCATGAATGAGGTGGTCTTGGATCGCCTGGCGAGTGAGTGTGACGTGATCTTTCATCTCGCGGCTGCTGTGGGAGTTAAATTGATTGTTGAACAACCGGTGCAAACGATCGAAACCAACGTTAATGGCACAATGTCAGTCTTACGAGCGGCTGTGCGTTACCGGGCGAAAGTGCTCATTGCTTCGACCTCGGAGGTTTATGGCAAGGGGAATCGGGTGCCTTTTTCGGAAGATGATGACGTGGTTTTAGGTCCAACTTCACGCAGCCGCTGGTCTTATGCGGCTTCCAAGATGATCGACGAGTTTTTGGCGCTAGCCTATTATCGCGAGAAGGGGTTACCAATTGTAGTCTTTCGCCTCTTCAATACCATCGGACCACGCCAGAGTGGGCGTTATGGCATGGTTGTACCCCGTTTTATTCAACAAGCCTTGGAAGGGAAACCGATCACGGTCTATGGGGATGGGAGTCAGAGCCGCTGTTTTTTGCACGTCAACGATGCGGTGCAAGCCTTGATTTCACTGGCAGAGGCGGAAACTGTGTTGGGCAATGTCTATAATGTCGGCTCCCAGGAGGAAATCTCCATCAAAGATTTAGCCGCGTTGGTGGTTAAAACGGTCAAAGAGCTGCACGAAGCGAGCAAAATCCAATCTCCTCCGCTGAAAGAGAGCGATCCAAACATTACCTATATCCCTTATGAGCAGGCTTATACTTCAGGTTTTGAAGATATGGCCCGACGTGTGCCAGATATTTCCAAAATTCAACGCGCAATCGGGTGGATGCCACGAATTTCGTTGGCTGAGGCGATCAAAGACATTGTTCTTAGCACCTCAATAAACCAAACGTAATTCTGGGTGAGGCGTGATTTGACCAGAAACCGTAGCCTTGTTTTTGAAATTCTTCTTGTTCTTGGGATTCTCTCAGCGTTGGTGGGACTGTACCGAACGAATTATCTCTACGCTCAACAACAGCCAGGTGGCAATGATTTTCTGGCGCGCTGGATGGGAGCAAGATACTGGCTCATTGAAGGAATCAGCCCTTATGATGAACGGGTCAGTTTAGCGACCCAGATTGTAATTTACGGAAGGCCGGCAGATAAAATGAAGGGAGAGGATATCGCCCATTTTGTCTATCCTTTGCCGGTGATGATCTTTATTGCTCCCTTTGCGCTTTTTGAATACACCGTAGCCCGTGCTCTCTGGATGACCTTGCTAGAACTTTGTATGGTTGCCATTATCTTCCTTTCTTTACGATTGGCAGAGTGGCAGGTGTCTCCCTTAAAATTATCGATTCTGGCGCTATTTCTTTTGCTGGGGTATTATAGTTTCCGTTCGATCATATTAGGGCAGTTTGCTGTAATTAATGCGTTATTGACGATTGCTTTCTTATTTGCTATCCGTCGCAAAAATGATTTCCTGGCTGGCTTTTTATTGTCTCTAACGTTATGTAAACCTCAGATGGTTTTTCTATTTGTGCCATTTGGGTTGCTTTGGGCTTACTCGCAGCGGCGCTGGGATGTGTTTGGCGGTTTTTTTGGCGGTGGAGGCGTCGTCCTGGCTGTATCGTTGATGTTTATACCCGATTGGCCGTTACAAATGTTGCGTCAAATTCTTGACTATCCTACCTATACGGGAGAAAGTTCGCCGTTGACTATCCTGGCCGGGTTAACGCCTGGCATAAAACGGCAATTAGAATGGATTCTCTATGGGGGTTTTATCGGATACTTACTGGTGGAGTGGGGGATCGGTTGGAAAAAAGAGTATCCACATTTCTTATGGGTTTCATTATTGACTTTGTTGATTAATGCATTGGTGGCTTATCGGTCAGCAACCACTCACTATATTCTTTTTTATCCGGCGATGATGTTGATTTTCCGGATTCTGGAAGAGCGCTGGAAACGTTTTGGCCGTTGGTTGGTCTGGGTGTTTCTATTAATCTGGTTTATCGGCTCATGGTGGCTGTTCTTGGCTACGGTGCAGGGAAACCAGGAAAGTTCGCTGATGTTTCTTCCTTTCCCGTTTCTCGTTTTACTGGGGTTATGGTGGATTCGTTGGTGGCAGGTCAGACCACCGCTAACGGTTTTACAGGTGATCCGCAATCGAATTGAATAATCTCTTCGGCTAATGAGCTACCATGGTACCTAATCGTAGACTGGGACTTCTGTTCGGACTATCGTTAGTCTGGATGATTTTTGTATTGGGTGGGTATTACATCTTTCACAAGCCCTTTGCACCAGAACAGGTGTTGGTTTGGCTTAAAGCCTTCTTTCAAACGATTGTAGGGATAGGGATTGTTACCTGTGCGGGAGGTTTGGGAGAGAAGGTGCTGAGCCGCTTTGCCCCAAATGCTCCGTATTCGGTTATTCGATCTTTAGGTCTGGGATTAGGCTTGCTGGGAAGCGCCTATCTGGTTGTTGGTTTGTCCGTGGGGGTGGGGTGGATTTGGTCGCTCTTACTGATTGGCTCGCTTGTATGGATCTGTAAACAAGAGACCCTTCATTGGTTGAAGGCCTTGGTTCAACTGGCGAGAGGCATAGCGCCCAACAGTCGATTTTCATTCAGTCTGGCAGTCCTGATCTTTTTTTTATTATTTTCAAGCTGGTTGACAGCAATTGCGCCACCACTTGCGTTTGATAGCCTGGTCTATCATCTGGCTTTGCCGTTAACGTATTTAGAGGCCGGAAAATTTGTATATGTGCCTGAAAATTCGTTTTGGGGGATGCCGCAGTTAGGAGAGCTGCTCTACACGATAGCTATCAGCCTTGCCGGGGTCGAGGGTGGACAGGTGCTGGGCTGGATGATTGGGGTACTCTCCTTGCTGGGTATTGGCGAACTTCTGAAGGACACCTTGAGTCGGGAGGAAGTTTGGGTTGCGTTCTCGGCTGTATTGTGCGGGATTACCTTTGCAGATGGCCTGGGTTGGGGGTATGTCGATTGGATCAGTTTCTTTTGGGGAGTATGTGTTCTTCAGACACTTACTTTCCCAGCTGGTTTTCCGGATCCCAAAGCCATCTTCTTAACCGGCGTATTTTGCGGATTCGCTTTAGGTACAAAATATACGGCCGGAATCCTGATCCTTGCCGTCTTCCTGACCGTTCTTTTCTTCGCACCTAAACCGTGGCTAATGCGAGTAAAGGGAGGGAAAAGCAACTTCTGGAATTCGACACCTGGCATAATGACGCTCTTGAGTTTGGGTTGTTTAATGGCTGTCTTACCCTGGTGGGTCAAGAATTGGCTGGCAGTTGGACAGCCTTTTTACCCTTTATTGTTTCCGGCTGGGGAGATGAGTGCTGAACGCATTCGCTTCTATGCAAGTGTTTCTCCATTTGGTACTTGGTTAACCTCGGTTCTCTTGCCGATTACTTCAACCATGCTGGGTGTTGAGGGCAAGGAAGGATTCAATACGACCATTGGCCCGTTGTTTTTACTTTTAGCCCCTTTTTCAATTTTATTTCTTTCCGAGATGGAAGATGATGTCAGGCGGATGGTAAAGCTCAATAGCCTCTTTGCCCTGAGCGGGTGGTTCATCTGGGGGATCGGCTCTCGCCTGGCAGGTTATCTCATTCAAACTCGATTATATTGGTCACTCTTTCCATCCCTTATGATTTTATCCGCATTGGGATATCACAATCTCAGTTTTGTTCGTCTTGGAACCGTTCGCACAAAGATTATCCTAAACAGTATGATCCTTTTTGTGCTGGTCTTGACAACTGTGGAGATTTTTTCGATGCTGATTCAAAGAAGAAATCTGGAATTAATCAACGGTCAAATGGACACACACGCATATTTGGAACATAATTTGGGTTGGCATAGCGTGGCGCTTCAAGCAATTCGCAAAGCCGAGCCGGAAAGAGCGACGTTGTTACTCTTTGAGCCGCGCAGTTTATACTGCTTGCCGAATTGTGATGGTGACGAATTGCTGGATGAATGGTATCTGGCTAGCCTGGATCCGGGAGTAAATCCTGAGGAAATCTTTTCGAGATGGAAAGAAAAGGGCTATCAATTTGTGCTGATTTTTCATTCCGGGGCAGAGTTTGTCCGCCAGATGGATGGGCGATATCAGCAGCGACAATGGGAAGTCTTTGACCAACTTGTTCCAATGCTGGTTAAAGAACAAACCTTTGGAGAAGTTTACATTTTATATTCCCTCCCATGAAAAAAATCGGTGATCTTCTATTCGTTTGGCTTGGTGGTCTGGTGATCGTCTGTTTAGCGGCGATATTTCAATCCTCACCAGGGTATATGGATGCCGAGTATTATTTTACGGGAGGTAAGCTGATCTGGCAGGGGAATGCTTTTCGTGAGCCTTTTCTCTGGAATTATCTTTCCGACCCAAAAAGCCTGCCAGCCCCTGCTTTTACTTATTGGATGCCGCTGGCTTCGGTCATCGCCTGGCTGGGTATGACCCTTGGTAACGACGTCAACTTTCAGATTGCACGCGTGCCGTTCCTCATCCTGAGTTCGTTCATCTCGCCCCTAACATACGCACTGAGCTGGCAAATCAGCAGGAAGCGGTTTACGGCTTTATTTGCTGCTCTAATGGCGTGGTTGCCAATGTATTATCTGGCCTACTTGACAACCACAGATACCTTTGCAATTTACATGATTCTGGGGTCGGTATGGTTCGTCCTTGCCGACAAAATTCCAGAATTGAGCAAGGGGAGGTGTTTCCTGGGCGGGATTATCTCGGGCTTGATGCACTTAGCCAGAGCTGATGGATTGTTTTGGATGTTGATGTTTTTCGCTAAGCTGATAATTGACGGAATAACAAAACGGCGGCAGCAAGAGAAAGATTTGGCTTTAGAAGCCGTGATTCTCTTTCTCATCGGATACTTGGTCGTGATGGGTGGCTGGTATGGACGAAACTGGATGGAGTTTCAATCCCTTTTCCCACCCGGTAATCAGCGCGCCTTATTTATCCGTACCTATAATGACTTGTTTCGATATCCACCTGCTGAGCTTAATTTCACATATTTCTTGAAGGATGGGTTAGCGCCTTTAATCCACGATCGTCTGTTTGCAATCGGTCAGAACATCCAGACTCTGATTGCTGTTCAGACGGAAATTCTTTTGTTTCCATTGTTTCTGCTGGGTTATTGGAAAAAACGTTCGAAGCCGATCGTTCGAATGGGCAGTGTAGCCTGGTTGGTCATGTTTAGTCTAATGAGCGTTGTTTTTCCGTTTGCTGGCTGGAGAGGGGGGTATTTTCACGTTGCGGCAGCCTTTCAACCATTGGTTTGGTGCTTGGCAAGCGAAGGTTTGGGTGTCTTTGTGAACTGGGGAGTTCGGAAAAGAGACTGGAAGGCAACCCAGGCTCTGCAGGTATTTAGTGTCTTTATTCTGTTTTTTTTGCTGATTCTAACGGTTTACATTTATTGGGTGAGAGTGTTTGGTAACAATCCCTCTCGACCGATTTGGGAAGAATCCCAACAAAGACAGGCGCAAATATGTCATGCCTTGCAGGAAGTTATCACTGGTGAGGAGATCCGCGAGGAAGCGATTATGATTAATAATCCAATTGGTTTTTACTTAGCGTGTGATCAAATGGCTGTATCGGTTCCGGTGGGCGGCGAACGGGCAATCCAGATGGTTTCTCGGCAGTTTGGGGTCAGGCTCCTGGTATTGGAAAGCGATCATCCGCCGGAGTTAGCTGACTATTTTTTTGCTCCGCGCAATACCGGTTTGCTTACCCTAATTGATAACCAACCAGAATGGAAAATCTACCGCATCCATGAAATTCCATAAACTGCTTCTAATAATTGGAGTTGCTGTCCTCTCAAGTGGTGTCTATCTGCTTTACACTGCACTTACTTATCGCTTGGGTTTTCCTTTGGACGATGCCTGGATTCATCAGACCTACGCGCGAAATTTTGCCTATGGCGAGGGTTGGTCATTTGAAGCCGGTAAACCCTCTGGAGGCGCAACAGCACCGCTCTGGGCTGTATTGCTGAGTTTGGGCTATTGGCTAAGGCTACCTCCGTTCTTTTGGACATTTCTCTTAGGTATCGGA